>Ga0070728_10004759_pt1 | contig 13824 bp, 8 predicted proteins | sample tdDd471_FD_66723 | JGI IMG/M metagenome (GOLD analysis project Ga0070728, IMG submission 66723) | Marine sediment microbial communities from the Atlantic coast under amendment with organic carbon and nitrate - tdDd47.1 | ecosystem: Environmental > Aquatic > Marine > Coastal > Sediment | place...
TTATACTAGAAAACGTTCAACTTAGTTGTCTGAAACCAGACGCTAACTCGATTAATTAAGAGAACATCAAAGGGTTATTTGGAGCGATTTATTTATGCGTAATTTTATTCTAGTGATCGTTATTGGATTTATGGGGTCGATCAGTGCTGCTCAAAAGTGGACAGAATGGCGCGAAGTAGGAATATTTTATACCTATACAAAAGCTGACTCTTTGTACGTCTATTTAGAAGGCGAAAGATGCCCGAATGAGAAAGCTTACTATGCAGTAGAGCCAGGTCAAAATTCAAACGCTAAACAAACCATTTCAATGATATTGGCGGCGAGCGCAATGAAACGCAAGGTTCGCATTTTAACTGACCCAGAACAAAGCACGGTGATGTGCTATGTGTTGGGCTTACAAGTTTCACCATAGAATTTTTGGAAGCCTTATGAAAAAAATACTTCTTATCGTTTTACTCAGTCTTGCAGGGCAAGTCGTTGCAGGCGTTGTGAAAGGGAAAGTTGATTGGATCAGAATTCGAGCATCTGACGGACTAATTTATTTTCGAATTGATGGTACTTCAGTAGATAAGCCTGCGTGTTCGACAAGCACTAATTGGTCTATTAAAGATGAAAACTCTAACGCTGGAAAAGCGCAGTTGAGCGCGTTGTTAGCCGCACAAGCTTCAGGGAAAATGATTACTGTAAATGGCAGTAATCAATGCACCCGCTGGTCGGATATGGAAGACGCAAATATAATTTTAATTGAATGAAGTATCAGAATTTAACGTTAAAATTTGAAATTAAGCATTTTTAAGCTGAGTTCTCCATGGGAAGACTCAACGTTTAGGAATTAAGTTTTTTGGGGAATTTAAGCATGTCCGTTAGAACTTCAATGATTGCTGCAGGTCTTTTGTCGGCCGTCGTCTTGCAAGCTGAGGCGTATACGCCGCTTTTTAACTATGATCAAAATACGCATTTTACGGTCGAAGGTGACTTCGATGGTGATGGTGATCTTGATCTATTTGTTCAGCCAAAGTTGAAGTCATCTGATACGGGGTTAATGCCTAAAAACATTAATGAAACTTTGGATCCAGCGATTCATAAATATTGGGTTGGTCAACATCCACAAATCACTGCAATCGAAGATTGGAGCGATGAATACTATAAAGCGTTTGCTGCGAACTTAACGTCTTCCCCAGGCGATGAGTTGTTGTTATTAGGTCGTCAAGACATCGTCTTGTTGCACGGTGAAATAGTCACGCCGATAGTTATTTTAAAAGATCCTCGTAATGCGATCGTTTCTTGGGACGCCAGTAAAAATGCGAGTTTTACCAGTTTCGATTTTGATGCTAATCCAGACAGTTACCAACTTCACTTTGGAGACTTTGATGGTGATGGATTTGATGAAATTATTTTACAAGGGTTAACTGCCGGTTCGACATCTTATGTGTTAGACAGTGATGGCAGTTTAAACCAAACATTAGCCAATGGTTATCAAGGCATTGATTGGTCGGCTGCGGCTTATGAATTTGTAATTGATGATTTAAACGGTGATGGTCGTGACGATATTCAATTAGTGTCGAACAGTGCGTCTCTACCGGATAACTCTGCCTTTTTTGGCAGTGGTGGAACCATTGTCAGTGTTGCAATTGAATACGATCCAAACAATGCATCACGCCCTGACTTCGCGCATAAAAGTTCAGGTGTCCCTGATGCTCAAGCCTCATTAATTTACGTTCCTGACTCAGATATTGTTGGTGCTGTTGAAGGGCAAGCAGGCGTATCGGGTGGTGCCGCTACGTATACTATTCCAATTGCATTGCCTCCGGGTCGTGCGGGTATGCAACCAAGTGTGGGGTTAAGCTATTCATCTCGTTCTGGTAACAATATTGCGGGTGTGGGTTGGTCACTTAGCGCGGGCAGTAGCATTCATCGGTGTGCTCAAACAGCAGCGAACGATGGTGCAAATCTCAGTGTGCGCGGTTTAGACCTTTTCGACAAGCTTTGTTTAAATGGCCAGCGATTAGTGGTTGTAAATGGCACTCAGTATGGAAAAAGCGGAGCTGAATATCGTACCGAAATGGATTCGTTTGCTAAAATCGTTCAGCTTGGCAACTTAGGCTCTGGCACCGTCAGCTTTACGGTTTATAACAAGAACGGTCAAGTAGATTATTATGGTCTTGGCGGTACATCTCGGCATAATCGGTCTGGTAGCGATACTTATGCGTGGGCGATCAGTCGCTCAGAAGATCGTTCTTTGATGAAAAATTCGATAATTTATACTTACTCAAAACCTTCAACCGGTGAGTTCTTATTATCGCGAATTAATTATACGGGTGAAAGCACCGTACTTGGTAATCGTGTTGTCGAGTTTGAATATGAAACAGCGTTACCTAATGATCAAAGTATTAGTTATCAAGCTGGTGAATACTCTAAGCGAACTAAGCGCCTTGCGAAAATTAAAACCTTTGTGAATGATACGCAAAAGGTCCGAGAGTATCGTTTAGGCTACGGAGAAAGTGCGGCATCTAAACGCTCTTTATTAAATACCGTTACCGAATGTGCTGTTAAAGACGCCATTGAAACATGTTTGCCTTCGACCCACTTTAGTCACTTTAATCAAACCGTTGGTTTATCAACTACAAATGATATTGAAAGTTTGTTGCCAAGTAATATTGTAGAAAACCTGGCCGATGACGATGGCTTTCGATTTAAAGATCTCGATGGTGATGGCGTTTCAGAGTTGATAGTCACTCGCATAGATCGTAGCGCATACCCTTATTCTGTACAGTCGGTTGAGATTTATAAAGCTTCGGGAACGTCAGGTGAGTACCAGTTAGTCAATGGCAATGCAGATCATCGAATATACCAGTCTGTAGATGGAGATTTAAACAGTAACGGAATTACCGATTTTCTATTCTACAACAAAGACATTAATCGTATGCAGTACATGGAGCTTGATGAGAACTTTCAAGCTCAAGTATATAATTTTGGCCACACTAATGTAGCGGGTTATATCCCCGGCTCGGTAGGCGATACTTATGTAACCGATATAAATTCGGATGGTTATGCCGATATTATTCGAATGACTCAAGGTCGAGTAGCTTGGTATTTTTTGAACGATAAAGTTGACGCGGCGACACCTTCGTTCAGTGGCCCATACGATTTAATTGATTTACGCGATAGACGCGCTGAGTATCAATTCTATTTTGAATCTTCATCCCTTATGGATTTAGACGGTGATGGATTACCTGACTTAGTTTTATCCTACAACAGTGCTGATGGCGTGACAGAGTTAAATGTTGCGTTTAACGAGTTGCAAGGCGATGGGACCATCGATGTGGTTCGACTGACCGCTGCGCAGATGAACTTGCCAGCTAACCAACATCAAAACCAATACCTATTTGCTGATATTAATGGTGATGGACTAAAAGATTATGTAAGAGCCACAGGCACTTCTTCTTCAAACTTCGCTTGGACGGTGCAATTAAATAAAGGTGATCGCACCTTCGCTAATGCGCAACCGTTAGGATCTAACATTGGTTTGCATCGTTGGACGGTGGGAACTGGCGATAATGGTGCTTATAAAACTCAAGCCAAGTTTGGTGGGGTTAAAGCCGTTGATTTAGATTCAGATGGCAAAGAAGAGTTGCTTGTTGTTACCGGTAGTGATGATGATGTTTGTTTAACTTTCTCTGGACATCGATTTAATTGGACGACTAATACCTATGAAGGTGAACCGGTTGATGTTCAGTCGTGTAATGATCAAATTCAAGCGGCAATGCATGCGAATACAGGCCAAGGCGCTACTCAAATTGCGCTGAATTTAGGGCATTACGATCTGCGTCGCTTCAACTGGACTCTACTCGATTTTAAATATGAGAACGACCAGTTCAACCTAGAACGTTCTCAAGCAGACTTCGTAAAAGCTCCTCTAGCTGATGTAGGGTTTTTGGAGGGCAGCGTTTATGAATCATTACGTTTTGAAGATGTTGATAACGATGGCTATTTAGATGCTGTTTCAAGAGTATTAGATAGCTATGCTTCAACAAATAATGTGAATGTGGGTGGAAACTTTACTGGTGTTGCTTTATCGGTGTCGCATAACAATGCAAATGTAACATCTGAACTAGTCGTCAATCGCAATCAGTCAGTGATTCAAGGACGTCATAACGATACTCTTTATCGGGTCGAAGATGGATTAGGTAGGGTCGCTGAGTGGGACATTTATCCTATGTCGACACAGTCATTAGTTGCCGACCTACCATTTTATGAAGTGCCATCACTGGTTGAAAAAGAGAATCGGTACACTAATGGTCTGAGTCGTAATTATCTTTACTTTACTTCAAGTATGCCGTTAGTTCATGAATTCCGACAGTCTAATGGTCAGCAGGGGCTCATTGCCAACCAATACTATTATCGGGAAGCGATTTACAATCGTGAAGGCCGTGGCTTTCAAGGGTTTAGAAGTGTTATTGTTGACTCGCCCACTGGTATCGATGAGTTAGGTACTTTGACTTACACTCGATCGGTTTCGGATTTTCATCAAGTTTTCCCTATAGCCGGAAAAATTGAAGAGGTTCGTACGTGTCTCGCAACCAATGAGCTGCAGCCGTGCAGTTCAGGTTTGTTAAGTCGTACCCAGATTGACCAATATTTGGAATTAAATACGATAAACCTAAATACCTATTGGGTTGTGCCGCATAAGGTCACCAAGCAATCTTTTGATTTGCTCAATTCAAACTATGAATTATCTAAGTCAATTACAACCATTGAAGAAGTAGACGTCGATGCTAGATTTGGAAATATAATTTCTACAAATGAATGGGTTGATACAAAGTTTGGTGAGATTGAGAAAACAATCGTTAACTCTTATTTGGCTGCTGATGAAGCTGATTGGTGGGTTAATAAGCTTGAAAATACAACGGTAACTACCGAGGCGTTAACAAACACGAGCGCCAATACTGTCTATGATGCAACGTTAGACTCGAAAACTATTTTGCGAACTCGATTTACTTACGATCCTCAAAGCCGTCGTCAAGATGAAGTTACAACGGAAGTCGTATTAGGAGAGGGTAAGTCAGTTGTTGTTGATACTGATTACAATGCTTATGGATTGCCAATTCAAGTGACGACAAGCTCGATTGGTGAGACTGATCGAATAGTCTATTCTCGATACAGTGATGACTTTTATTTTGTTGACGAAGTAGAAAGTAAATCAGATGATTCGAGCAATGTGCTCCATATATCTTACTCTGAAACAGCTCCAGAGCATGGACAGTTCATATCGACAATCGATTTAAATGGCAATGTTAGTACAATTGAATACGATGCTTTTGGGCGTATGATTGAAACAACCGCTCAAGGTGTCCCTAGTGCTTATAAACGTTACTTCTTATGTGGCTCTGGCAAAGGGACAACCTGTGCTAATGATGCTGTTTATCAAGTGGCGACGTTTCAGGCGGGTAGCCCAACGATTTATTCGCATCATGATGCATTAAATAGAGATATTTTAGCTGAGACGGTGGGCTTTGATGGCGACTCTTCCATCTTTGCATTTACAACCTTCAATGTTCTCGGTCAAAAGTTGTTTGAATCTGTACCAACCAAAACGAGTACACCTATTCCTTCGGTGGAAAGTCTAAATCCAGATAATTTTATGGGTACTCGTTTCGAGGGCTATGACGCGCTAGGCCGGCTCATTCAACGTAAAACAGATACAGCTGGATCATCGCTTCAAGTAACTTATTACCATGAAGGGCACACCACAACAATAACGACCAACAATAAACCGCCAATGACTCGAACTTACGATGGCGCCGGCCGACTGATTGAAACCATGCAAGAAGACTACGATCAATCTCAGTCGTATACACGTTATGCTTATGACGGCATGGGTAATCCTATTGTTATGCAAGATGCAAATGGTCACTCAATTACTGCGGAATACAATGCGCTTGGCCAAAAAAAACGAGTGGATGATCCCAATATGGGCTCAAAGACTTTTACTTATACAGGGTTCGGAGAAGTTCATAGTGAAACCGATGCTAAAGGTATAACGACGACGTTTGAGTACGATAGGCTAGGCCGTTTGACGCATCGTTATGTAGGAGAATTGACTAATCCACAGGCTAGTTTTGTCTACGATATTGCACCGAAAGGAAATACTGGTGAACAATGTATCGGCTTGCTTTTCAAAGAAGAGCAGCTTGAAAATAATCACTCAAAGACCGTTGGTTACGATGAGCTTTGTAGAGCGACTAGCAGTAGCCAAATAATTGATGGGCAAACATATATCACAACCACTCATTTAGACAGCTACTTTGGACGAGCAAAAGGGATCACTTATCCGAATGGGCTAACGGTTGAATATCGATATAACGACTTGGGTTATTTGACTAAAGTTAAGAACGCCGCCAATGATTATGTTTACCAAGAAATTACTTCTATGGATGCTTGGGGGCAATGGAGTTCTGCAAAAATGGCTGGAGACAACTTAAAAGTTGAGCGCAGTTATTATGAAGCAAGTGGCCAGATGTTAGCGAGTAAGTTGAGTAGTGGTGATGGCAACAGCGATTATCAAGCATTCGACTATGACTATAATAATTATGGAGATCTAACTAAGTTCCAAGTCAGTAACTTTTTAGGTACCTCTACTTCGATTAGCGTTGAAGAGTATGATAACGATACATTGCACCGTCTAAAAAGTTCTGCACTGATAGTTGATGGCACTCCTCGACAAACTATTGATTATGACTACGATAAGGTCGGAAACCTGAAAACTAAATCTGATTTTAGCACCGTCAATGGAATGAGTTATGGTAATGGATCTCGTAGTACGGGGAATGCTGGACCGAACGCTGTATTGAGTGTGACATTAGCCAACTCAGCGGGTACTCGTACCTACGAATATGACTTAAACGGCAATTTAGAAAATGATAAGTTAAACGGAGCGCAATTACGTCATATCGATTATAACGCGTTTAACAAACCAACTTTAATTACCGTTTCGGGTGGTCATAAGTTAAGCCCGCTTGATCAAAATAACACAGGCGCGTCAACCACAGCGTTTTTCTATGGCGCTGATCAAATGCGTTTCAAACAGGTTAAAACAACCTCCGGTGAAGTGGAGACAACGCTTTATGTCGGTAAGGTGTATGAAGAAGTGATTACTTCAAACCGCACCGAGAAAAAAGTGTTTATCGACGATGTCGCGATGCAAACCGAAATCATTGAGAATGGCACGACTGAGTTTAAAATTGGTTTCTTCCACAAAGACCGATTAGGTTCTGCCGTGGCTATTAGTGATGAAACTGGAAGCAATATTCAGTTCAGAAGTTTTGACCCCTTTGGTAAACCACGTGAAGGTAATTTGACGCGCAGTCCTAATGCCATCATCGGTAGTGACCTGTACAAACGTGGTTTTACCGATCACGAGCACCTAGATGATAGTCAGCTAATCCACATGAACGGGCGAGCGTATGATTACAATCTGGGAAGGTTCCTCTCAGTAGACCCATTTATACAAGCGCCGGGTAATAGTCAGTCAATGAATCCCTACAGCTATATTATGAATAACCCACTGGCGGGAACAGATCCGAGTGGGTACTCTGCAAATTGCGCGGGTGTTTTTGATATTAATTGTATCGATAAATCAGAGGGCTTTTACGCCGGCATGGAAGCAACTTATAGCACAGAGAAAAGTAATGGGTCAGCCTGCAGACATGGGAATTGCGGTGGTCAAGCCGCTATGACAACGACTGTCCAATTCTATGGAGTGGAAAGTTTTGAAGTCACTGGAACCGAGGAGGAAGCAAGGGCTCTATTTAAAGATGCAAAAGTGTTGTATCTTAAGTCAGGTGGAACTGAAGAAGTTAAAACCTTCAGTAGAGCTGATCTTGGCTTTCGTAGAGCTGATCTGGGCTTTGGTTCGCTTCCTATGGGATGTGATACTAGAGGTGGGTGTCAAAGTGCTATGAATGCAGATCTATTTGCGAAAGGGAAAATCTCGCAAGAAGAATATAACAGGATGAACACTGCACAAGCACAAGGCGTTGTTATTGGCGCAATGATAGTATTACCAGGGCCTGAAGATGTTGCGTTAGCTGCATTTATAACATCAAAAGCAGCTCAATGGATTACGAGAGTGAGTGGTGAAGTTCTTGCTGGAATGAGAACAGCTAAAGTTACAAACAGAGTAACCGGCGCCAGAACTCTGAAAGACTGGGACTTTGATGGTGCAGAAGCAGCTTATGATGTCATACGGAAGCAAGATGATGTTGCTGCAATCGCCGCAAATACCGGGATGAAACAATTTCATATTGCAAAGATCAAGAACCACCTTTTCAACAATTCGCACATGCTAGATGACGGAATGAGAAGATTTGATGCTGATCCGATGATAGCTAACGCTTGGAATCGTATGCAAGCTGGAACACACACAGCTGCGGATATGAAAATTCTAAAACATGAATTATTTGAATCTAAGTTTGAAGGTATTTTCAAGACTAACTATAGAACTTCACATAATGCCGCTAATAGAGCGGGTTACCACTCAGGGCTAGAATAATGGCAGTTTATATTGATATAAAAAAGAAAGAGACTAAAGAGCGTGAAGTTGTCTATTCCTACGCGGTAGAAGCTTTGCCTCCTGGTTTATTGTCTATAAATACTGAGAATGGTGAAGTAAGCCAGTTGAAGGAAATAGATAGTGATAACGATGAAATGCTTTTTGCACGCGCAGCTCATAAGGTTAAAAAAGCTTTCGATAATGGCGATTTACCTGATGTTTTAGTTTGGGCGTCATAGAAGTTAACCAAAGCCCCAATCGGTGCTTTTTCCTTGCCCACGAATTATCGAGGACACCCATCATTCTCGGGCACCCATCACGCTCAGACAAGAGAACTGTATTATGGGAAGGATTTACTAGGACACCCATCTCTTTTTATAGAGAATCGTTTTAACTGAATGGTTCTCTTTTTCTATAAGGGATTTACTAAGATTTACTAGGACACCCACAAGAATAATAGGGGACACCCATCGCTTTCAATCGACAGATTAACTAGGACACCCATCACTTTAAAAAGAGAACCGACTACATAGCGCGGTTCTCTTTTTTTATCGGTTAAATAAAATAGCAGAAATGGGTTAGGGATAATAGGGGACACCCATCTCTCTCAATAGAGAATCGTTCAATCAAAGCGGTTCTCTTTTTCTATCGGTTAAGTAAAATAGTAGAAACAGGTCTTCTCTTTAACTAAGAAGGCAATAAAAAGCGGTATGATAGATGGGTGTCATGTAAAAGTGGTACTGAAGATTAGGTAAGTTTATAGAAGAAGAGGTTACGTATTAACTATGAAGCCTGGCACTTTCAATCGAGAATCGTTTAATCAAAGCGGTTCTCTTTTTCTATCGGTTAAGTAAAATAGCAGAAACAGGTTGGAATTTAACTAAGAAGGCAATAAGGATTAACTAGGACATCCATCGCTCTCGAACTAGAGAATCGTATTAACAGTGCGGTTCTCTTTATCTATCGGATAAATAAAATTGCAGAAATAGGTTAGAGTTTAACTGAGAAGGCAATAAAAAGCGGTATGATAGATGGGTGTCCCAATTAAGCAATACGCGAACAGTTGACGGTGTAAGTTTGCCTGAGGTGCTGTACAGCTACGATAAAGTGGGCAACTTGCTGCGCAAAACAGACTTTAGTACGACTACTATTGGCTCGATACATTATGGAGATACACTGCGCACGAATGGGAATGCTGGACCGAATGCGGTCAAAAGTGTTTCACTGACCAATGGTGGTGGCACGCGTAAATATGAGTACGACAATAATGGAAACCTAATTGTTGATAAACTCGATAACGTGGAAATGCGCAGCATTCAGTACAACGCGTTTAACAAGCCTATTTTAATAAGCGTTGAAGGCGGCCGGAAGCTGAATCCGTTTGATGAGTCGCCTACCATGGCTTCAAGTGCCCAGTTCTTTTATGCGGCCGATCAAATGCGCTTTAAGCAGTTGCGCACTACGGTGAATACTTCAGAGACGACTTATTATATTGGAAAACTTTACGAAGAAGTACGCAGTGACAATCGAGTTGAAAAGAAGCTCTACATTGGTGACATTGCGCAGCAAACGGAAGTGACCGAGAATGGATCGACTCAATATGAAATCGGTTATTTCCACAAAGACCGCTTAGGATCAAACATAGCAATCAGCAATGAAACTGGAACAACGTTTGAGGGACGCAGTTTTGATCCTTTCGGTAAACCTCGTAAAGATGACTTAAGTAATAATGCCAATAGCATCTTGGCAGACACCATTTACAAGCGAGGCTTTACTGACCATGAGCAGTTAGATGATAGTCAGCTGATTCACATGAACGGGCGAGCGTACGACTATAACCTTGGGCGTTTCTTGAGTGTTGATCCATTTATTCAGGCGCCGAGTAACTCACAATCGATGAATCCTTACTCGTATATTATGAATAATCCTTTAGCGGGGACGGATCCAAGTGGGTATCTAGCAGATCTATCGGGAAGTTGTATTGGTTCTTTATGTGATGGATATCAAGACAGCGACTCAGGTGGACTTGGAGGTGACTGTAGTTTAGCGTGTGTTTCTGTTGAAAATGGTAGTGACAAGGAAGAAAAAGAAAGCAAAGATAACGAAGAGTTAGGTGCTCAAAATCAAAATATTACTGTTAGCCAATCTAATAACCTTAACATTACTGAACAAGAAATCGTGGACAACCCGTATGGATTTATAAATTCTATTACACCATCTGAAGGCTTAAAAAGTGATAAAGAAGTGAAAAAACGATCATCTGAAATTTTAGATCGCCCTCCTGTGTCTAAACAAAATATTGAAACAAACGAGCAGCAGCGAAAGTATGCTAACCGAATCAAGAAAAGACTAGCTACTGCGCTTATAAGATATAATAGTTCAAGACAACATAATAAAGAACCAATGGTTGAATTGTTTATTTCAGTTGAGGAAAATAGTGAGGGTGAATTTGTTATCACTCGGGCTGGTCTCGTTCCTCAAGGCGGGACCTTTACTATACCTAGTAGTACGGATTTTGTTGTTCATTTCCACCATATAGAACTTGAGCGTGAGCCAGGAGCAGGAGATTTTAGTCCTGCTTATGAAGCTGGCATACCAAATATCACAATTTCTTTAAAATCAAATGCGAAATGTTGTAATCTATTTGAAGTAGGAAGGCATAATTCGGATTTTATGCAAAGAGAAATTAATGATGATTCATCAATTAGCAAAAAAGGGTGGCATCGCTCTGCTAAGTATGATTCGCACTGGAACGGATGGATGAGTAAAGGAGAGATTAAATGAGTAGACTACTAGTGTTAGCTCTTTGTGTTTGCTTGTATGGTATTGCTAATTCGACGGACATATCTAAAAAAGTTATCTTAGTAACCGCGAAAGCCATAAAGTCGAAGCTTGTACATATTAACAATAAAAGGCTGTCCGATGGCTCGACTGTTTTATCACCTATGAGTTATGAGATTACTTTTAGTGATATAGAAGTCAAGCAAGGCTTTCAAGCAGATTTTAAAAAGAACTTAACTTTTGAGATTGATGTGAATAGCGATTATCCTATTTTAAATGCGGAAAAACTATACTTATTAGTCGACTTGTCTGAGGAAGAGCCAAAACTATTAAGTTGGGGTGATATAATTTATATGGTTTGTCTACCTAGCGAATTTGTTGTGCCAGGTTATGAGCATAGATATACTCCAATTAGAGGGAATTCGGAAGATAAAAAATGTACTCGTATATTATCTTACTATGAGGAAGTTTATGAAGAGAATGACAATTGAGAGAAAAATAAACGAACTAAACGAGGACACCCACCTCTCTCTTAATATCAACCGCTCACCATAATTAGATATTGTTGAATTAATAAGGATATACATTACTTACAAAAGAGAACCGACTTCACAGCGCGGTTCTCTTTTTCATCTAAGAAATAAAATAGCAGGACTAAATTAGAGCTAAACTAAGAAGGCGTTAGTAATTATATGGATTGAACGATACTTTGGGCGATCTATTGAAGAGGATTAACTAGGACACCCACGTCTTTACTGGTCACGATTAGCTAGGACACCCATCGCTCCCGAACTAGAGAGCTGTATTATCATAACGAGACGATTAAAGAGGACACCCATCGCTTATAATCTGTTGGCTATGATAATTTGTGCCGAGCAGTTTCTAACACCAATGTCATCGATGGTGAAAGCTTTACTACGACCACGCATATCGATAGCAACTACGGTCGAGTTAAAGGCACTACCTATCCGAATGGGTTAACCGTCGAGTATCAGTTTAACGACAAAGGCTATTTAAACATCGTTAAAAATGCCGCGAATGATTACATCTATCAAGAAATCGTATCGATGGATGATTGGGGTAAATGGAATGTCGCAGAACTCGCCAATAATGGCTTGTTGGTTGAGCGTGATTATTATGAAGCCAGAGGTCAAATGTTAGGTAGTAGCCTGAAAAATGGCGCGGGCAACACGGCATTCCAATCGTTGAGTTATGAATATGACAGCTATGGTGATTTAACGGATTACTACGTTAGTTTATACACTGGTACGCAAACATCATTAAGCCATGAAGCCTTTGTGAAGGTATAATAGATGGGTGTCCTGTAAATGTGCGGCATCAGCTTTATCGATTTGAAATAGATGATGATGGATCGGTTGTTCGATCTATATTAGACGTTAATAAAACATTGGATTAGAGGGCGATGCTGATGATTGATTTAGTAAGAAAAATACATGATGGCTACGGAACCTCTAGTTTAGCTGGCATAAAATTTATTGAACAATTCCGTGGTGAAATCAAAAAATATAATGCCAAAGAGCTATTTGCATTTTTGATGGAGAATTGTTCATGTAAGTTTACAAGTGAGTTACTACTTTCTTCTGAAGACTTGTTGAATAATTTGAGCTCAGATGATTGGATTAGTATTCTTGAGTGTTCCAATAGAGCTGCTAACCCTCTTGATGAAAATAATGATGGTTTCTTTACGGATATTTATTTTCTGGTGAAATATTTAAGGTTGGATTTTTTCGACTATCTACTTGCTTCTGATAAGGTAAGTTCGAATGACAAAAAAAATATACTTTCTTTTTGTAAGCTTAAATCTTCTCGGCTAGCTTTAGATGAACTCGATATTGAGGATATGGATGGGGATTATTTTATTTCTTACGAAGTAATAGAGCGCAAGAGACTAGAGTTATTAGAAAATGATGTTTTTAACGAAATTAAGTTTTCTGATATCTATGAACATATGGATGAATTGGAGCGTAAATATAGTTTTAGATAGTTCCAGACAGGGATTAACTAGAGGGATTATCTAGGACACCCATGAGGATTATCTAGATTATCTAGTGCGATTTATTAGGACACCCATCACTCTTGGGAAGGAGAACTGTATTCTCAAAGTAAGGATTAACTAGGACACCCATCGCTTTTAATCGAGAATCGTTTAATCAAAGCGGTTCTTTTTCTTCTATTAAATAAAATTGCAGGGTTAGGTTATAGTTTAACTAGGAAGGCGATAAAAATATCGTAAGATATAAGGATACTCAGTCGCTTCGTCTTGCGTCTTTTTTAAGCTCAAGATTTAACTTGAATATAGTTTATTGCTGATCCCAACGCCTTTAATAAAACGTTGGTCTAAACTATCCAATAAATGAGTCAACGCAGAGGGTGAGCCGACGGCTCTGAGACCCGCAATGTTATCGTCTCGTTGCATTAACTCAAGAAATCCATCAGGCTCTAGGTTGAGTCTTTCAAGTATCGGTGGGAGA
>Ga0070728_10004762_pt1 | contig 13816 bp, 12 predicted proteins | sample tdDd471_FD_66723 | JGI IMG/M metagenome (GOLD analysis project Ga0070728, IMG submission 66723) | Marine sediment microbial communities from the Atlantic coast under amendment with organic carbon and nitrate - tdDd47.1 | ecosystem: Environmental > Aquatic > Marine > Coastal > Sediment | place...
TATAGTCTTCTGAATAATTCCAATTTCCTCTAATTCTTGATGTGCTTCTCCTTCGGGTGGTATGTAATATCAAGTATACCACCAAATTGCGCTTGGGGTTCAGTCTTCCTTCCTGGCTCAGTTGTTGCGTCAACATGTTGCACAGTCTCTTCACCATCTCTTTATTCATTCGTTCTGCCTTCTTATACATTTAGGTTCCGTGATTCTCTTTACTGGGTAACTTTGCGTGTTGTCTTTGTGCTTTTGAATGGTGCATGCAAAGCCGCGAGGTTTGTTGGATTGAAGGGATCCCAGTTTCGGCTGTATTGCGCCTTCGGAGACCCTGCCGGGGGCGATACTTTTTAAGATATGGCCAAGCAGATCAACGTTTCTTCTTCAGGGGTTCATCTGGCTTCTTCCGGGGTAACTGGAGGTTAAGTAGAGGCCGAATCAATCCGGGTTCAAGCTGGCCTGCCTTGCCACAGGAGTTCGGGTGAGAACCGATTTGCATGTTGTTTTTTATCAGTCCAAATGGGTGGCCTAAAAAAGATACCACTATAATATGGATAAAGAGGGCAGGTCGACGGAGCCGTATTCAAGAAACGCTTGAGGTCACCAGGTGTGACTATAAGACCTGTGGAAGGCCCTAAAGAGGTTCTGTATCAACCGGTTTGCTCACATATTCAAGGGGTCAGCTGATCACGGATTCGTGTGTCAGATAAAATGAAACCGGAACGCTGTTTTTTCGCTTGACGCATTCTTTTGGTATCTGATATATCAGATACAGAAGATCACGCATCATCGGTGATGCGCTGGTAAGTATATTAAATTGGGATATGCGACATGTCAGAGATTTTAGAGATTGTAAAAAACAGAGACCCTCATCAGCCGGAATTCCACCAGGCCGTCACGGAAGTGGTGGAGTCCGTAATGCCCGTTCTTGAGCAAAACCCTCAGTACCGGAAGCACAATGTCCTGGAGCGACTTGTGGAGCCGGAGCGTGTCATTATGTTTCGGGTCCCTTGGTTGGACGATGAAGGCAATGTTCAGGTGAACCGCGCATTTCGTGTTCAGATGAACAGTGCCATCGGTCCTTACAAGGGCGGTTGCCGTTTTCACCCCTCGGTTAACTTAAGTATCCTGAAGTTCCTCGCCTTTGAGCAGGTTTTCAAGAACGCTCTGACAACCCTTCCCATGGGAGGCGGCAAAGCAGGATCTGACTTTGACCCCAAAGGCAAGTCCGACAACGAAGTGATGAAATTCTGCCAGAGCTTTATGGCAGAGCTTTTCCGTCACATCGGACCCAACACCGATGTCCCTGCAGGTGATGTAGGTGTTGGTGGTCGTGAGATCGGCTACCTTTTCGGTATGTATAAGAAACTCACCAACGAGTTCACTGGTGTTCTTACCGGTAAGGGCCTCAACTGGGGCGGCAGCCTGGTTCGTCCGGAAGCGACGGGCTACGGCGCGGTCTACTTTCTTGATGAGATGCTGAAGACCAAGGGTGAGTCCATTGAAGGCAAGACCGTTTGCATTTCCGGTTACGGCAACGCCGGCACCTACGTCATCGAGAAGATCAACGAGCTTGGCGGCAAGGTGGTCACCATCGCTGACGAGTACGGTTATGTTTACGATCCCGAAGGCATCAAGGGTGAAAAACTGGCGTACATGGCAGACCTCTGGACCATCTACCGTCGTCCCGCCAAGGACTATGCTGACAAGTATGGTTGTGAGTGGGTGGCAGGCAAGAAGCCCTGGGAAGTTCCCTGCGATGTGGCCATGCCCACCGCCCTTGAAAACGAACTCCAGCTCGAAGATGCCGAACTTCTCGTAAAGAACGGCTGTAAGGCCGTTGTGGAAGTGGCAAACATGCCCTGCACCCTGGAGGCAGCCCACCATTTTAAAGAGAACGGTATCCTGTTTGCTCCCGCCAAGGCCGCAAACGCAGGTGGCGTTGCGACGTCCGGTCTTGAGATGAGCCAGAACAGCATGCGTCTCTCCTGGGGCCGTGAAGAGGTAGACGCCCGCCTTAAGGGCATCATGCAGAATATCCACACCACCTGTTTGACTGCGGCAGAGCAGTATGGCATGCCCGGCAACTATGTGGCCGGTGCCAACATTGCCGGTTTCATTAAGGTCGTGGACGCCATGATTGATCAGGGCGTGGTCTAAGACAACACAGACGGGGTGGCGGCTCTTTGGACAACCACCAGTGAGCAGCCGAGCTTGGGTTCAGCAGGCCGGCACCCCACTGTCTTTAACATAAATGTGTATCCATTTTTTTTGGAAGGAGTGGACCATTGATAGATTTAAAAAGCATTCCCACAAGCAAGGAAGACCTCGATTCTTACGAGGTGAAGCACAACTTTCATTCCTGGTCATACCAGCCTGAAAAGTCCCCTGCGCGCGTTGTTTCCGCCAAGGGTGTTCGTTTCACCACCGAAGACGGACGTGAGCGTCTCGACTTCAGCTCCTGCTTCGTCAGCCACAACATTGGCCACCAGGACCCGCGTGTCATCGATGCCATGTGCAACCAGGCTCGTGAGCTCTCCTCTTTTGCCCCCAGCATGTCCACCAAGCCCCGTGCGGTTCTGGCCAAGATGCTGTCTGAAGTGACTCCCGGGGATCTCTCCAAGTCCTTCATCTCCCTTGGCGGCACCGAAGCCAACGAAGCGGCAATCAAAATCGCCCACCAGTTCACCGGTCGTCGCAAGATCATCGGTCGTTTCCGCAGCTACCACGGCGGTACCGCCACTTCCATGAGCCTCTCCCTCGGTGACTCCCGCGGTTGGCAGCAGGTTCTGGGCGGCGCAGATCTCGTGCGCGTTCCCCAGCCCTACTGCTACCGCTGCATGTTCGGCCAGACCTACCCCGGCTGTAAGATGGAGTGCGTGAAGTACGTGGACGAGGTGATCGAGCTTGAAGGCGGCGGCGACAAAGTTGCAGCCATTATCTTTGAGCCCATCACCGGTGCCAACGGCATCATCGTTCCTCCCGATGAGTACATGAAGGAACTCCGCGCCGTCTGTGATAAGTGGGGCGTCCTCATGATCGCCGACGAAGTCATGACCGGTTTCGGCCGTACCGGCGAGTGGTTTGCCATGAACCACTGGGATGTGGTGCCAGACATCATGACCATGGCCAAGGGTCTTACCTGCGGCTACCTTCCCATCGGCGCCACCGTTGTACGTGAGGACATCGGCGAGGCTTTCAAAGACACCTTCTTCGGTCACGGTTGCACCTACGCAGGCCACGCCATGAGCTGCGCTGCTGCAAACGCGGTTATCCCCATCTATCAGGAGGACAACCTCATCGAGAATTCCCGTGTCATGGGGGACTACCTCCTTGAGAAATCCATGGAGCTGAAGGAGAAGCACCCCAGCGTGGGTGATGTTCGCGGCAAGGGTCTCTTTGTGGGCCTTGAGCTGGTCAAGAACAAGGAGACCAAAGAGCCCATCATGGCTATTGCAGACCGCGTGAAGAAGGGGATGAACCCCAAAGGTGCTGTAGCCGCCAAACTCGGCGAACTGGGCATGATGGCCATGTGTGCCAACCCCAGCAACGTCATCGCCATGGCTCCCCCCCTCATCATCACCAAAGATGAGATCGATGAAGGCATCGCCATCATGGATGAAGCCCTCAACGTTGCAGATACCTTTACTGAATAACAGGATTTTCTGGCTCGCAGGAGCCAGGTAGCTGTCATAATAATCAGGAGATCTCTTAGCCGGGGTCGATCATTGGAAGGCCCCGGTTAAGTGAAACACGCTTTTCAATTAAGGAGCGCAGTCGAATGGAATTTACGCGAGTCAAGAACTTCATCAATGGTGAGTGGGTTGAAGACCCCAAGGCAACCTATATCCCCCTGCACAACCCCTCTACAGGTGAAGTGATCGGTGAAGTTCCCATGAGCAGCACCGAAGCATCCATTGAAGCAGTGAAAGCTGCTGATGCCGCCTTCCCCGCATGGAAAAACACCTCCATCGGAAAGCGCGTCGGGTACCTCTTTGCCATGCGTCAGGCCATCCTCGATCATCAGGAAGAGCTGGCAGTGGCCATCGCCACCGACCAGGCCAAGCACGTCAGCGAAGCACGCGGTGAAGTGATGCGTGTCGTTCAGATTTTTGAAGCAGCCTGCAGCATCCCCACCCTGATGCAGGGCGAGACCCTGGATAAGATCGCAAACGGCATCAGTGGCCGAGTGACCAAAGAGCCCCTCGGCGTGTTTGGCGGCGTTGCTCCCTTCAACTTCCCTGCGCTTGTTTTCGGCTGGTTTATTCCTTACGCCATCGGCACCGGCAATACCTTTGTATACAAGCCCTCCAATGAGTCTCCGCTCTTCATGCAGATTATCGGCGACATCTTCAACGAGATCGGACTTCCCAAGGGTGTCGTGAACATCATCCATGGCGATCCCAACGTGGTTGAAGCCTGGTATGACCGCCCTGAAGTGGCCGGTGTCTGCCTCGTGGGCTCCTCTCCCACTGCCAAGGCCATCGCACAGGGCTGTGGCAAGAACGGCAAGCGATCCATGCTTCTCGGCGGCGCCAAGAACTTCCTCGTTGTTATGGAAGACGCCAACATGGACGTCTTCATCGAGAACTTCATCCACTCCGCATACGGGTCTGCGGGTCAGCGTTGTCTGGCCGGTTCCATCATCGCCGTGGTTCCCGAAGTGTATGACGAGTGCATCGAACGCATGGTTGAAGCCTCCAAGAAGGTCACCGTGGGCGATGCCATGGACCCCGATGTCTACATGGGCCCTGTCATCACCAAGGAAGCCAAAGAGCGCATTGAGAAGTACGTTGAGATCGGTATCGAAGGCGGCTCCAAGCTCGTGCTTGACGGCCGTAACCCCGAGGTGCCCGAGAAGAACAAGAACGGTTACTTTGTCGGACCCACGATCTTCACCGATGTAACTCCCTGCCGCGCCATCGCTCAGGAAGAGGTCTTCGGTCCCTTCGTGTCCGTTATGAAGATCAACGATCTCAATGACGTACTGGGTCTCATCAAGGATCAGCCCTTCGGTAACGGCGCCTGCATCTTTACCCAGAACCAGTACTACACAGAAAAGTTCATCTCTGATGCCAATGTCGGCATGGTGGGTGTGAACGTGGGCGTCTGCGCTCCCCACCCCTACCTGCCCTTCGGTGGTATCAAAGATTCCCTTGTCGGTACCGACAAGGTTCAGGGCAAAGACGGCATCGACTTCTTTACCCAGAATAAAGTGGCCACCGTTCGTGTCATTCCTCCTGAAGGAGTGGCCGAGTGTGGCACCCGCGTAGACGGCGACAAGTCAGTTCGCAGCTGCGTAGCCCAGTAGGAAATATCGTCCCGAAGGGGGAGCGGGGGAGCCTGTGGAGTGGCGCCTTCGATCCCCTTTCGGGGCCTGTTCATACGGGAGATATGCCGCTCCCGGATTCCAAAGGATCCAAATGCCGGCGTCACTCTGTGAAGACACAGACAAACCGATAGGTGCAACATGGCGTACAAAAAAATTGTCGTGGCCGTTGATGCCAACGACGCAAGCTCAACCCTCATGGAAAAATCCATTGAGCTTGCAGCAACAGAGGGTGCGGAACTTGCCGTGTTCCATTGCCTGCGCCAGTCAACGGTTGCAGAACTTGAAGACCGCATAGGAACCTTTGCCGAGATGGACCAGTCCTCCTCTCACCGGAAACGCCTTGACAGGAACCATGCCGAGGTGGTGCACGCCGAAGCCTGGCTACAGGGGCTGTGTGTTCTGGCAAAAGGGAAGGGGATCAAGACACGAACCCATGTGGCGATTGGAAAACCGGGTGAAGACATTGTCGAGTTCGCCGACGACCTGGGGGCGGATCTGATTGTCCTCGGCCGGACAAACCGCGGGACCATAGCAGACCTTCTTCTGGGAAGTGCCAGCAATTACGTGGTTCATCATGCGCAATGTTCCGTTTTGCTCGTTCATACACATCCGTCGAGCGGGTGATTTTGACAGCGCCTGCGACCTTCACGCCCAGAGTAGATAATAGCAAAAAAACTATGAGGGGAATTTAAGGTGGGGAACAATCCAGCTGTAACAAACAAAATTGAAGTGAAGAACCTGACCAAACGATTCGGTGATCTGCTGGTTCTTGACAAGATTAACTTTACCGTCGCTGAGGGCGAATTCCTCAGCATTGTCGGCCCGACCGGGTGCGGCAAAACGACTTTTTTAAACCTCCTTTCCACGCTCATGCCCTCCTCTGAAGGCAATATCTTCATTGACGGAGAAATTGCCGATCCCACCAAGCACAATCTCGCCTTTGTTTTTCAGGAGCCCACGTGCCTTCCCTGGCGTACCGTTCGCGAAAACGTGGCCTTCGGCATGGAGGTAAAAAATGTCTCCGAAGCTGAAAAAGAAGAACGACTCGATCGCATCATGGATATGGTTGGATTGACCGACTGCGCCAGCCTCTATCCCAACCAGGTATCGGCCTCCATGATTCAGCGCATTGCTGTGGCCCGTGCCTTTTCCGTGGACCCTGACCTTCTCTTGATGGACGAACCTTACGGTCAGCTCGATGTCAAGCTCCGCTACTACCTTGAAGATGAGCTTGTCTCTCTCCAGAATAAACTGAAAAGTACCGTTATCTTCGTAACCCATAACATTGAAGAGGCTGTCTATGTTGCCGACCGTATTTTGGTCCTGAGCAACAAGCCCACCAATGTCCGTGCCGAGGTGGTTGTGGACCTGCCCAGACCCCGCAATCCCATGGACCCCAAATTTGTTGAGATCAGAGAGCACGTTACCGAACTGATCCGCTGGTGGTAGTGACCGCCCTTGGGGGATACGTCTTACGAAAACCCTTAACCCGGATGGTAGAGGGGGAAACAAGGCCGTTCAGACTGCAATCCCGGCTTTGATTTTCAGCCACCACCCGGCAGCACCACGGTCCACAGGCGAGGTTTTTGCCGGCGGGACCGCTTTTTAGTACCCGACCTTGGGACGATCGGGCACCAAAGACCCGATGGGCGTCGGGCACTTAAGCACCTGTTGGTGACTCCTTCCTTTGAGAGTTTGCAGGAGGAGGGGCGAGGTGTCACTCCGTGAAACAAAAACTGTAGTTATGCTAAGGAGAGTGTAATGAGAAAGCTTAAATTAATAGGCATTTTGTGTCTGGTTCTTATGATAACCGTCACAGGTGTGGGAACTGCCTTTGCAAAGAAGAAGCTTTTTAAATTGAAGACCTGCTGGCTTCCCGAACACGAAGCATTCATGGCCTGGTACATGGTCGAGAAGGGCTGGGACAGGGAAGAAGGTCTGGACATGGAACTCCAGTACTACGACTCAGGGATGGCTCAGCTGGAAGCCCTTCCTTCAAAATCCTGGCACTTGGGCGGTAACGGTGCCACCCCCCACGTTCTTGCAGGCCTCCGATACGGAACCTACGTTGCACAGATCGGCAACGACGAGTCCTTCACCAACTCCGTTCTCGTGCGTGCAGACAGCCCCATTTTAAAGACCAAAGGCTGGAACCCCAAAAATCCGGACGTCTACGGCAGCCCCGAGACCATCAAGGGCATCACCATCCTCACCACCACCGTCTCTTCTCCCCACTACACCATGAGCTCCTGGCTCAAGGTGTTCGGCCTGAAAGACAAAGACGTGATCGTCAAGCACATGGACCAGGCCCAGGCCATGGCGGCGTTTGAAGCCGGCGTCGGTGATGCCGTATGCCTCTGGGCACCCAACATGTACATCGGTATGGACCGCAGCTGGAAAGTCGTCGGCAACATCCACACATCCGGCACCAGTCTTCCCATCACCATGATGGTTGCCCGTGAATTCGGTGACGAGCACCCTGAGATCGTGGCCAAGTTCCTCCGTCAGTACTTCCGTGTTGTGAACCTTATGAAAGAGCACGGCCAGGGCAACTTTGATACCCCCACAAGCAAGCAGCTCCTCGCTGATTACCTTCGTTTCTTTGAAGAGTGGGTCGGTACCCCCCTCACCAAAGAGATGGCCATGATGGACATCAAGATGCACCCCGTGTTTACCCTGGACGAGCAGCTTGAGCTCTTTGACAAGAAAAATGGTGACATGAGCACCGTTGAGATCTGGATGCGTGACATCACCGATTTCTTTACCGCCCAGGGTAAATTTACCCAGGCCGAGCGTGACAAGGTTGTGAACAGCGACTACATCACCGACAAGTTCCTGAAGCTGGTTGAGACTCCGATTCCCGCGTACAACTAACGTCCACTCCCTCCTGAAATAAGGGAATCTCCCCCCTTCTCCTTCCGACCCCACGGAAAGGGAAGGGGGGATCACACGCAAAATGTACACGATTACAATTCGGAGGTTCGTTAGCCATGAGTTTCGAAGAGGTGAAGGTTACCAAAGAGCCATTGATGGTGATCCTTCCAATCATAAGTATCATCGCATTTTTCGGGATCTGGCAGTCCCTTCTCTCCTTCGGGGTGGTGCCCAGCTCGCTTCTGGCGTCTCCCCTGCAGGTCCTGAAGTTGTTCATTGCCAAGTGGACTCAGGTGAACCCGGACGGCGCGCTTCTCACAACCCACATGTGGACCAGTATTCAGGAGGCATTCACCGGTTACATTCTGGCCCTTTTGGTGGGGATTCCCCTGGGACTTGCCATGGGGTGGTTCCCCATCGTGGAAGGCCTTGCCCGGCCTATTTTTGAATTGATTCGTCCCATTCCCCCCATTGCCTGGATTCCCCTGACCATCTTCTGGTTCGGTATCGGGATCCCAGGCAAGGTGTTCATCATCTGGATTGCCGGGATTGTGCCCTGCGTCATCAACTCCTACGTGGGGGTGAAGATGACCAACCCGGTTTTGATTCAGATGGCCCGTACCTACGGTGCCTCCAGCTGGCAGATTTTTACCAAAATCTGTATTCCCTCAGCTCTGCCCATGGTTTTCGGGGCACTTCAGATTGCACTGGCCTACTGCTGGACGAACCTTGTGGGTGCGGAACTTCTCGCAGCCGACAACGGCCTGGGTTTTATGATCACCATGGGCCGTCGCCTTGCCATGCCTGACATGGTTCTGCTCGGCATGGCCATGGTGGGGCTTACCGGTGCCGTCATCGGCGTGGTTATTGATGCCGTCGAAAAGCGGCTTCTTGCGGGCATAAGGAGGTAGGACACGTGACATCTATTGCCAATGAAACCCAATCCGCCAAGAAAGAGAGAAAGCCCATCACGGTCGTGAGCGTTCTGACCAACAAGTGGTTCCTCTATGCGGTCTCCCTTACGTTCTTTTTTGGGCTGTGGGACTATGTTGCCTACAAAAAGATTCTGGGGAGTTCCCTGGCACGCCCTCTGGAAGTGCTTGATTACATGGGGTACATGATCAACCATCGCCTGGCCGGTAACTCCCTTTGGGGACATGCCTGGGCCAGTACTCGGCGCATCCTCATCGGGTTTTCCATTGCATCCCTGATTGCCGTACCCTTAGGGCTCATGATGGCCTTGAACAAGTATGTCAACGCCATCGTCAAGCCGATCTTTGACCTGATGAAGCCCATGCCCCCCATTGCGTGGATCTCCATTTCCATTCTCTGGTTTGGTATTGGTGAGCCCTCCAAGGTGTTCATCATTATTATCGGTACCTTTGTGCCCTGTCTTCTAAACGCCTACAACGGTGTGCGCCTGGTTGAACCTGAACTCTACGACGTGGTCCGGGTTCTGGGGGGAAGCAGGCGGGACGAGATCCTTCAGGTCTGCTTTCCCGCAGCCTTTCCCGCCATCTTTGCAGGACTTCAGATCTCTTTGAGTGTCGCATGGACCTGCGTGCTGGCGGCGGAGCTCGTCAGTGCCCGATCCGGCCTGGGTTACGTCATTATCAAAGGCATGAACCTCGGTCGTCCGGCCATGGTTCTCGGGGGCATGGTCGCCATTGCCCTTGCGGCCCTTCTGACCTCACAGCTGGTGGGTTTTCTGGAGAAAGTTCTCTGCCCCTGGAAGCGTGAAATCGAGGGACTCTAACCCATTGGAGAATGGAAACAAGAAAATGGCTGAAAACGGAAACACCAACGTAAAAATTTCCTGCAAAAATGTCAGCAAAACCTTTATCCAGAAGGGGAACCAGAAGGTTCATGTTCTCGATGACATCAGCCTTGATGTGGCAGAGAACGAGTTTGTGGTGATCCTGGGACCCGGGCAGTCCGGTAAGAGTACCTTGCTTCGGATCATGGCCGGACTTGAAACCGCGACGACAGGAAGCGTCATTATCAACGGCGAAGAGGTGGATGGGCCCGGACAGGATCGGGGCCTGGTCTTTCAGAGCTACATGCTCTTTGCCTGGAAAACCGTCATGGGCAATGTGGAGATGGGACCGAAGCTTCGCGGCGTCGGCAAAGAGGAGCGCCGCAAGATCGCCCAGCACTACATCGACATGGTGGGCCTCCAGGGCTTTGAAAACAAGTACCCGCACCAGCTCTCCGGCGGAATGAAGCAGCGGGCGGGCATTGCAAGAGCCTATGCCAACCAGCCCCAGGTTATGCTTTTGGACGAACCCTTCGGACAGCTTGATGCTCAGACCCGTATCTATATGGAGCAGGAGACAGTAAGGATCTGGGAGCAGGAGAAGCGAACCATCATTTTTGTTACAAACAACATTGACGAGGCTCTTTTTCTGGGGGATCGGATCATTTGTATGGAAGGCAAACTGCCCGGGCGCATTCGAGAGGTTTACGATGTGAATCTCCCGCGACCGAGGAAGTTTACAGATATGGACTTTTTGAAGCTTCGTCATGAAATTACGGAAGCTTCGGAACTGACACTTTAATCGGCTCCGCCGGCGAATCGGCAGGAACTCCGTCTTCGATGACGAGGATGGGGGCCTGCCGGGCCGGCTGGGCACAACACACCGTTTTTACGGGGAGAGGGCCTCTTGAACGAAGACGTTCAAAGGACGTCACTCTGTTCTGGTTATTTTATGAAATATATAATATAAAATATCCTAACAGATAAGGGTGGCGGATTGGCATGATCGTGTGCTGCTTCGGCCAGCCTTTGAATACCCGTGGAAGTTATTAAAAAGGAAGGAACATGCTGCTGTCAGGAAGACAGAGTGAACGTGGGATGATTAACGTGCAGCCTCTGCGCGAACAGATATACGCCTACCTTCGTGATGAAATAAACAAGGGAAATCTGCTGCCGGGCCAGTTGGTCAATACCAGTGAGATCAGCCGGACCATAGGAATCAGCAAAACCCCTTTGAGGGAGGCCCTGATTCAGCTGGAGTGTGATGGCTTTGTCACCATTCTCCCGCGGCGAGGCGTGATGGTGAATCGTCTGACACTTTCCGATGTCCGTGAATCCTGGGAGATTTGCCGTGCCCTTGAATATGAGATGCTGAGCCGGCTCTTTGATCGGGTCGATGCCTCCTGCATTGAATCCATGGAGTCGATCAACAACGAGATGAAAGAGGCGATGGCCGAAAAGGACACGGACCGTTTTTACAGTCTGAACATTGCATTCCATGACGCATTTCTTTCTCTCTCGGACAACCATCAGATGCGACGTATATTAAAGCTGATCAAACAGCGGCTCTATGACTTTCTCTCCAGGTCGTGTATTCCGGAGTGGGAGACCGTTAACTGCGATGAGCATGACCATTTGATTGAGCTGCTTCGGGCCGGTGATCGTGATGCGGCCGCTTCGTTTTTGAAGGACATTCACTGGGCCTTTGAAAAACAGGAAGGGCACATTCGTAGGTTTTACGAGCAGGCGAGCGAAGAAGAGGTGGCCCTGGCCGCTGTTTAATATGCAAAACTTCGGGTAACTATTCAGCTAAGCCTCCGGCGGCCAGGTGCGGGCACCTGGGAACCCTATGGCGAATGCATAAAGGGAGTCATGCCTCAATTGATGTCGGGGCATTCGCGTGGAGGGTGACATAGGTCAACCCGTTTCGGAAAGAGGCCTGCTTCACTTTTGCGTAACGACAGCTCCTTGATTTCGTCTACCCCGGCTGGTCAGGAGGCCTGAAGTGTCAGATAAGCCTTTATGGTGCGTTTAATGGTCGTGTTGGCAAATCGAGTGACCGGGGATCCATGTGTGCAAGTCGGCAAAGCAATGTCTTTAAATAATCGAATTTGGTGTTAAAACCTGTTTGTCAAACTTTTCAAGAGTTTGGCCCCCGGCAGGGCCGCCGGAGGCAATATGCACGTTTTACCGACGCTGGTCGGTTTTTTTGTAAATCAGGTGGGTGTCTGCTGTGGTACCGAGTCGGAAGGGGGCTGGGGGCTGCATGTTGCGGTAGTACGGCCCCAACCGTTATGTACGAAGGATGTTTGACGCATGATGACCTTTCTTTTGACCGGTATCGTGGTGTTTCTTACCCACACCCTTGAGGTGATTACCGGTTTTGGATGCACCGTTCTCGCTTTTCCTTTTGTGACCTGGATTCTGGGTATCTATGAGGCCAAGGTTCTTCTTGCTGTGTTGACCTGGATTCTGGGGTTTTATCTCGTCTCCACGAAGTTCAAGCACATCAACTGGCGGCAGTTTGGCGTGATCGTAGCCCTTGTGGGGCTGGGGATGCCCTTCGGGATCTATTTGTTCAACCATTTCCCCAGCGATACCCTCAAGCTTCTGCTCGGGGTGTTTATTATTTTCACCTCGGTGCTGCAGCTTAAAAAAGAGTACGGCGGAATTCAGCTTCGCATCACCATTCCTGAGTGGGTCTACTACCTGCTTCTGTTTTTTGGCGGGATTCTCCACGGTGCGTTCGCCACAGGTGGGCCCTTTGTGGTGCTCTACGCCACACGCAAGTTTCAGGACAAGGGGGAATTTCGGGCGACCTTGAGTCTGTTGTGGGTCTCCCTGAATACCTTTCTCATCGCCACAGATGCCACCTTTCAGCCCCTTCTCTCCAACATCGCTGCGGTGGCAACCCAAGGGGCTCCCATGGGTCAGAGCCTGCTCAACCTGGTCTGGTCCCTTCCGTTTCTTCTGGTGGGGATTTTTATCGGGGAGGTGGTGCACCACAAGGTGGATGCGGCTCTTTTTCGAAAGATCGTCTTCTGGGTGCTTCTGGCCACCGGCGTGTTTATTATCATCGCCAATATTCTTCATATCGGCTAACCAGGGGATGATCAGGTTCGTGAATGCTCCAACCCTCGTCCCTCGGGCTTTCACATTCGCTGACGGGCGTTTTCCGTGGAAGAGGGCCCAACGATTGAATGGATATCCTCCTGGGGCTTAACGCTCCCTGAATGTAAGTTGCATAAAAAAACCGGTTTCGGCACATGCCGAAACCGGTTTTTTGTTTTTTATTCGGTGGAAGGGTGGATCAGTAGAGGACTGTTGCCTCCATGGGGATTGCCCCGGGGACATCCGGTGTGGCTCCGTAGAATTGAATCATTTCGGGGGTGATGGGGCGGTTCAGTTTTGCCGAGAGTTTTGTCGCGAGGAGGCTTTTATCGACATCAGCGTGGGGCGCGGGCTGTATCCTGGTTTGATCAATGTGCTTGTCGATGACCGATTTGCCTCCCTTGGGCAGGTAGATGGCGCCGGTGGCGATATCCACGGCAAAGGCGATTACCCCCGGGACAACAAAGAAAAGGAGTCCTACGGCGTCCAGGAGGATGACGGTCGTGTCCAACCTGCCCTCGGTCTGGCCTTTCCGCTCAGGGTAGAGAAAGTATCCGCAGGCCGTGAGGTTCATGACGGCCAGAAGGAGGCCAACGACGATGAGTTTTTTCAAGTTATGGCGTGTTCTCATGGCAATTCCTGTCTCCTTGTTAGTATGAATCCAGTGTAACTGTTCAGGTAGCCTTCGATGTGTCGTTTTTTAAAATCTGTTTATCAAACCCCGCACTTAGATCAGGCAAAAGTTTGGCCCC
>Ga0070728_10004768_pt1 | contig 13801 bp, 7 predicted proteins | sample tdDd471_FD_66723 | JGI IMG/M metagenome (GOLD analysis project Ga0070728, IMG submission 66723) | Marine sediment microbial communities from the Atlantic coast under amendment with organic carbon and nitrate - tdDd47.1 | ecosystem: Environmental > Aquatic > Marine > Coastal > Sediment | place...
TCGGGCAAGGCCATCATTACAGCATCCAACTTCTCTTTTTCTAAATATTCAGTAAAAAGCCTGTATGATCGGGCATCTTTATTCCCATATTGCTTGTTGATCATTTCTTTAGCAATGGAACTATGGCGTTCATCAACATCGCATACTGAAACAAATTGTACTTCTTTTTTATTTAAGAAGTTATGCATATTGCCTCGTCCCATTCCACCAACACCAATAGCTCCCATGACAATCCTATCACTAGGTGCCACAAAACCATTGCGCCCCAATGCCGAAGCAGGTATAATACTTGGGAATAGCGCTGCCCCTGCGGTAGCTGCTAATCCTTTTTTTAGAAAACTTCTACGATTTAGAGATTTTTTATCCATCAGTTGGTTTGTTAGTTATGATTTAATTGCTGTTCCAGGTATCGGTGTTTCAGGTGCTTGATATTCTGCATCCATATCAATATTTTCAGGTCCGAGTCTAAGCTTCGAACTCATCATTTCGTCCCAAGTAATTCGTTTGCCTGTATAAGCTGCTTCTCGTCCCATGATTGCGGTAAGGTTGGATAATGCAGTACGCTCAGCCTCATTAACGTATATGTTACTTCTTATGGCTGTTACAAGATGAATATGTTCTTGAATATACGGACTTACTTTAACCTTTGTTGTTGCGTTACCTTCCTTATCCAGAGGGTACTGATATTGCCAAACAACATTACCATCCAGATCATAAATTTTGTCTCGACAATTAGTATATCCCTTTGTTCCCATTACTAATTCGCCAACTCCATTGGCACAATTGTCTATTTGACGACACATACTATGAGAGAAGGAGCCATTTCCATAATTAAAATCAATACTGAAGAAATCAAACTGATTACCTGTTTCTCGTCGATGACTCCCACCATAACCAACAGCAGAAAGCGGAGTTTTACCCATAAACCAATTTACCACATCAATATTATGAATATGTGTATCTAATATATGATCACCACTTAACCATGAAAAATTATTCCAGTTACGAAGCATGTATTCCATGTCTGACCAGCCTTCCTGACGCCTACGGAACCAAACATGTTCTTGATTCCAGAAAGCTTTTGCGGATAATGGTTGACCAATAGCACCGTTAGCAACCTGCTCATAACAGGCAATATAATCGCGCTGATGACGTCGTTGCGTTCCTGTTACAACGTTTAAACCCATCTGTTTGGCAGCCCGTGCTGATGCAATTACCGAACGAATTCCAACGGGATCTACAGCTACAGGCTTTTCCATAAATACATGCTTCTTGGCTTGTACGGCAGCCTTAAAATGATCTGGTCTGAAATAAGGAGGAGTTGCTAATAATACAACATCAATATCCGTATCGATAACCTTCTGAAAAGCTTCCACACCAGTAAAGCACTGACCATCAGAAACTGTCAATTTATATTTACTCAAACGATCTCGAACTGATGCAACTTTCTCAGGAAATACATCTCCAAGTGCTGCAACTTCTAAATCAGGACCAGCACTAAGAAAGTTAAGTAATGCTCCGGTTCCTCTATGACCGCAACCTACTAATCCCACCTTCAATTTCTTTCCTTTAGGAGCTGCCTTTTTTAGAGGTGGTAAACCTAATTCTTCTCTCGTTTTTGTATTACTACATGAGCTAAACGCACCAATAACCAATGCTCCTGCAGCACTTACCATTGAAGCATTATGTATAAATTTCCTTCTATCTATATTTTTCTTCATAATCAATGTATCTAATCTTCAACTTTCCTCTTCAATTCTAATTATTGCCTCATTTCTATTGTATCAGGCACTTCGCAAACAACACGAAAGCCCACATGGCTAACATCAGAATACCACCAAATACTTTTAGGCATTTGAGGATCTGTTTTTAGCCAATCCTTTGTTTGCGTATAGGAACGAGCAGCAGACCTAAGTTCACTTGCATCACTTCGGAATGAACCTCCGCGCACAACGTGTTCACGCCCTATTGCAGGTCCTTTTGGATCAATTACAACTTCTTCTTTGTAATTTTTGTATGTATCAGCGGAATACCAATCAGAACAAAACTCAGCAACATTACCGTGCATATTTTTTAATCCAAATGGATTTGCCTTCACAACATCTGGCAACTGCGTTTTACAATCTGAATTGGCTTTGTATGTTACATATTGTCCAATAGTTGTGATATCAACTCCCATCCATTTATTCCGAAAAGACAATTCTGAGTAATCCTTTGGCGTACCGTCAAAAGGATAGGCCGTTTGACTTGCCCCGCGAGCTGCATATTCCCATTCTGCTTCAGTAGGTAGGCGATATATCTTGCCCGTAATGTGTGATAACCATCGACAGTATTGAACTGCCGCATGATGAGACATGGTTATTGCCGGACGTTGTCCTTTTCCCCACCCTTGATCAGGTGCACCCCATGGTGGTGTTGCACCCGTTATAGCATCTACTTCCGCTAAGGTTGCTTCCGCTTCTTTTCTTCCTTCGCTGGCTGTTTGACCAAACCAAGCCAAGAATTCATCCCATGATACTTCAATTTCGGCCATAAAGAATGGACTCAGTTTCACATTTCTTTGTGGTCCTTCATCTTTTCTACGATAAGATTCGTCATCCGGACTACCCATTTTGAATTCACCTCCAGAGATGGCAATCATATTAAAGCTCACCGATGAACCAGGAATCTGTTCTGTAAAGTCTTTAAATGCTTCAATCTTAGTTGATTCTTCGTGCAAAACCTGAGGCTTTTCACTATCGCCAAATGATTGATTTTGTGCGTGCTGATAATTTGGATCATAATGACCTGTATGCATGTGACAATTAAGACAGCTCAATGATTCATTGTGGTTTTCGTAATACAGGTGTGAATCTGCTCCTTTAACACTTATAGTTGCCGGATATAAATTTGAATGACATTTTACACACGAAGCTTCATAAACAAACTCTTCGGCCTTTTCTACTGTGCGCTTCGATTCCCACTTATAATCCGTTGAATCTTTAAACCAAAAACCATATAAATCTTTTATCCCATGATAAGCTTTGGCCTTAAGGTATCCATCTCCCTGGGGAGGCAAATGACAATCGATACAACGCACCACAATACCGCTTTTATTAGTCACATGAGCTGATAAGCGCCAAGATTCTTCGGCATGATCATGCACATGGCATGAATTGCAATACATATCAGTACTTGTATAAGATACTACCTTATTAAAAGGGTAAATAAGTAAAAGAGTGCAGGCGAATCCTGCGAGGAACACAAAAAACGTTTTTCGACGTTTTATAAATAAAACTAACTGCTTCATAAATATATTAGATCTGAATCTGAAGTGAAATATAGATTCATGACCTTAGCAGTTCCTTAAAAGCCGATAAATTAATGCTTAAACCCACATTAATTTCATATTAACAACAGATCACGACAACCTCACAATCTGCACATTAACACAATTATCAAGATCTTATCTAAATAATAAAAATTAATGCAAGAGAAATTTTGGATACATCTATTCAGCTTAGTAATTAATAGATGTTAAAAAAGAAATCCTTGTACTGCATCTCCGAGGAAGCATTCTTAGAAAGACTATACAATTCTATCAGAATAAAAAAATCTAATTCATAACGTATACTTCTCCAAGACTCTCTTTATAGCGTTGAGCAAAGTCTCTTTTCGTATATTTAGCTTTATTATGCAACCCTAACTGTGCAAGTGCTTTGACTTTGAATTTTAAAGCTTCCTCATTAATTGGGTCTGCTTGAAAAATACGATCGCAGAGGCGAATAATTAGTTCTGGAGGGCAATTTTTACCAGCGTCATCCATAAATCTATAGAACGCATCAATTATCTCACTGGCAATAGATTCTTTATAATCATCTAACCAATCAAGCTCAATATCAGGCAACAAACTACCACGATGAACAATCGTATAAAATGTATTAAATAGTTCAATATCACTACTAACTTTACCTGATTTGATCAGATTTAAACATTCATAATAATCACAAAATACTTCAGAAGACAATGCCACATGCCAATGCTCCTGATCATTATCAATAGTTACACCATCAATCTGCTGTAAGACTTGTCTTAACTTGCTTACGGTTACTCCTCTATTATTTGCTGCCTTTTTCCGCATTAAGCCGGGCCAAAGCATAGAATCAAGTCTTTCAGACAAGATGCCTTTTTTAGATTTCATACTCTTCAAAAGAATAGCTACAAAAAGCATTTTAACCTTTGGAGTAAATAAGTGAGTAATATCTTTCGAATCTCTATCGAACACTTGAAAACCACCAAATAAACGGATGGCATTTTTTTGAGGCAATTGTGGTTCTTTAAAAGCAATTGTCAATTGTGTAGATCTTCTATTCACTACTTTGATAATGCATAGTAACACTAAAATAATTATTCCTACTGCAGCCATGACATACCACTTCCATCGGTATTGAATCTGATCGATGAAAGAAACTTGACTCAGATCATATACATCCTGATATAAATTCCATATTTCCTCATCTCCAAGTGGACGATTCCAAATAGCTAAATCATCTATAGAACCATTAAAGAAATTATGCATATTGATAGACTTACCCACTTCAAGATTGTGTCTTCCCATAAAGGATGGATGTCCAATTGACCTGCTATCAAGCATACCATTAACAAAAATAGCTTGTTCTCCAGATCGCTTCGTATATCGCCATGCTATATAATACCACTGTTCACTTTGCAAGATGGTTTTACCCATAATATCATTCGAAAAGAAACCAAAATAAGGCTTCTGATTTCTCACTTGAAGATGTAATCCTTTTCTATAATACGACTGATCAGTTCCTAGAATACTTAGATCTCGATTTGCAAAAGTATCCACCTTTATCCATCCTCCAATTGTAAAATCATGATTGTAAATCCCTAAAACAATTGCACTTGGCAGCTCTATATATTGCGAATCAGCTAAATGAATAACCTGACTTCTTTCAAAGTCATCTAGAAATAATGATTCATCACCTTCTCCATGATGCTTAAAAACACTTTGATCTTTCAGGTTCTCTTCAAAAGGATAAAAAGCTCTTAATGAATTGTTTATCTTTAAAGGCGTAGCAATAATATTTTGAATCATACTCCTCTCAAGACCTTTTAATTGTATTACATCTGGCGTTAGTTTATAACCTGGTTTAGATGCTTTCAACAATACATCTTCACCTTCAATAAATGGAAAAGAATACGATCCATTTGAGATAGCATCAACAGCTCCCTCCCATAATACATTTTCAAGCAAGCGACCGTTGTGTGTCACCATCCCCCTTACCGACCTATGGACTAACACATTATTAGCAATAGCAATAACATCTCTTCTATACTTATTCATCACAATGAAATTGGGCTTTTTGCCTGAGTTTTTCCATTGATTAACTAAATGAGCAACTAAAAAGGGATTTTCATTGACCTTGAAATTCTTATATGGAATATTTAGTCCAGTGGTATCCTCGGGCAAATTGTATCCAGTAAAAAAAACAAAAGGATTATCAACCCTACCTTTTTTATATTGTCCGGTATGAGGTGGATTAATACTATACGAATGAAACGGCTCCACTGCATAATCCCATAGGTAATGAATTCCCGGATAAATTTGCTTAGGTTCATTCATGGCAAATAGGACTAATTGTTTACCAGATTTAGTCATTAATCTCCGTCCTGGCCATCTCCCTTGCCTATCTTCAACCCATAATTTATTATATAGCCCCAACTGCTGTAAAAGTGGTATAATAAATTCTGATGAAAATTTATAATCTAAAAAGAGCACTACCAGATCATCTTCTTTATCATGAAGTGTTTTAGCGATTGGCCGCAATAAGTCATATGCTAAAACCAGTGAATCGAGCGGTGTTCGGGCATATATTTGATTTGAATCCCTTTCAAGTTCAAAGACAAATCCTCTAACACTGCCTTTTAGCAAAGCTTTAATACTATAATTTTCCTTTTCAAGCGTATTGTTCTTTGATGAATAATTAGATACAACAAATAGCTCTTCGCTAAAAGGGAATTGGCTTTGATTTCGTTGAGCCTGAGTTAGTGACACAAACAACAACGCAAAGAAAAAGTAAAGAATGCTCGTCTTCTTATTCATGATAATGGAAAATACAACTTCCGAAAATAGCCATTCTGTTTTGTTTTTCAATGATTAAACCAAATGAAAACTAAATCACTGTCCATCATGAAATAGAAAACGCGGAATTATTACTAATTCCACGTTTTCTATTTCTAATGATTCAAGTAATTATTTAATCATCCAATGTACTCAAGTCACCTTCATCTTCACCAAGAGCGCGCGCTTTAAGTACCCGACGCATTATTTTTCCACTTCGGGTTTTAGGCAAGGAATCTGCAAAAATAATTTCTTCGGGCTTAGCAATTGGCCCCATCACCTCCGCAATATGCTCGAGTAATTCTTTACCCAATTCTCTGGAACCTTCAATACCTGCTTTAAGGATGACATAAACATGAATACCGCTTCCCTTAAGTTCATGAGGTAAAGCAATTGCAGCCGCTTCGATTACTTCACGATGGCTCACTGCCGCACTTTCAATTTCGGCGGTACCGAGGCGATAACCACTCACTTTAATAACATCATCACTTCGTCCAATAATCCAATAATAACCATCTTCATCTTTACGTGCTGAGTCGCCTGCGTGGTAATACTTCTGCTTATTAAATTTGGACCAATAGGTTTCATTATAACGCTCATCATCACCCATAATAGTACGCGCCATACCCGGCCATGGATTTTTAATGACCAAAGCACCAACCTCATTGGCAGCTACATCATTTCCATTTTCATCAACAACACCCACTTCATGACCGAAGAATGGTTTAGTTGCTGAACCTGGCTTTAAAGGTGTAACCGGCAATGGTGTAATGACAAAACCACCCGTTTCGGTCTGCCACCAGGTATCCATAATAGGGCACTGCTTATTCCCCACTACATCATAATACCATCGCCAAGCCTCGGGGTTAATTGGTTCACCAACTGAGCCCAATAAGCGAAGCGAACTAATATCATGCCGATTAACCCAAGACTCGCCATATCGCATTAAGCCTCTAATAGCAGTAGGAGAAGTATATAAAACTGTAATACCATATTTATCAATCATACGCCACCAACGATCAGGATAAGGATGGTTAGGCGCTCCTTCGTACATAAATATTGTTGATCCATTAATCAAAGGCCCATAAACCATATAGCTGTGCCCGGTAATCCATCCTGGATCAGCAGCACACCACCAACGATCTTCGGGCTTTATATCAAATACCATGCGATGCGTTGTTGACGTATATACACTGTATCCACCATGCGTATGAACCAAGCCTTTCGGTTTTCCGGTAGAACCAGAAGTATACAATAAGAACAACATATCTTCAGCATCCATCTGCTCTGTTTCGCAAATATGACTAGCAATTGGTAATGCTTTCAAATCATGATACCAATAATCACGATCATTCTCCATATACACCTCTTCCCCCGTTCTCTTAACAGTAATACACACCTCCATTGTTGGCGAAAGCTCCATTGCTCTATTAACAATCTCTTTCAGTTTAGTGGCTTTACCTCGACGAAAACCGCCATCGGCAGTTATAACAACACGACTATTGGCTGCATTGATACGTTCAGCAAGGGCTTCATGACTAAATCCGCCATACACCACACTATGTGCAGCTCCAATTTTAGCACAAGCCAACATAGCAAATATCTGCTCTGGTATTTGCGGCATATAAATCGTAACAATATCTCCCTTGTGAACACCCATTGCATTGAGGATATTCGCAAACTCGGCCACTTCACGATTTAGGGCGTGATAGGAATAGGTTTTTAAATCGCCCGGCTCACCTTCCCATATTAAAGCAAGCTTATTACGAGTAGCTGTTTTTAAGTGGCGGTCAATAGCATTTTGTATAATATTGGTTTTGCCACCAACAAACCATTTATAAAAGGGGTGCTTACTATCATCAAGCACCTTATCCCACTTTTTATACCATTCCAGATTCTCAGCTTCTTTGGCCCAAAAACCTTCCCGGTCGTTAATTGATTGTTGATACAGTTCGTCGTACAATTGCACGCTTGCATTATCCACCACTGTTTGGGATGGGTAAACAAATCCTTTGGAATCCATCATGAATTTCTTGGTTTATCTCTTGGTTAATAATGTGATGATCATCAAGATATAAATAGAAAAACAAATATTCAATAATAAAGGAGTATTTTGTCTCAAATTAGATCATATCTAATTGTATTGCCACAAAAAAACATTTAATTATCTTTCGCATGCCCATCTTTTGAGAGAACACCCCAATTTTTTATAGCAATTATTATCAACACAGCTAATATATCACTGTATGAGCAAGGTATATACCATCTTCGTTATTTGTCTTTTTTGTTCCATATCATCAGCACAAGTAAAAAATGAAGAACCAACCGAAAAAGACTTTTATATGGAAGGCAGTCTACGATTATCTTTTGGCAAGCAAACCAGAATAGGTATTTCTCCAGCAATAAACTATCAACTCACCCCAAAACTATCGTTAGGCACAGGAATAATTGCGGAGTATTACTCCAGTACTACTAGTGAGAATAGCACTTTTTCTACAGGTATATATGGAGTTAACTTAATTGCTGATTATAAGATAAGCAGACTTGGCCAAATACTTAATCCCAATACTACTCTTTCTCTACATGCCGAGCAGGAATTCCTAAACTATGAAACACAGTATTTTGATGATGAGATTGACAACGGAAGATCGTGGACAAATGTCTCCTTACTAGGTCTTAAGGTAAAACGAAAAATAGGAACTAAAAATCGTTTTGCGCTAAGCCTAATAGCCGTATGGAATCTTAACAACAACAGTGTAGCCAATAGCTTATACAACAACCCGGTTATTAAGCTTGGTTTCCAATTTTAATAAGCACTCGAGATCAGCTTATGAAGGTGAAATAAATGATTACTCATTCCAAACAATGGCGGCTTTTTGCTGCTTACCATCCATTAAAATATCTAAGGACTGCTCAAATTCAACATGACGGAAGTAGTTTGTTGCTCTAACCAGTTTTTGCTTTTTCAGCACATCAAGATTGACAAATTGCTCTTCACCATTATGCTGCACACTAAAGTAACCCACATTCATTGATGTGACATTATGGAAGAAGTGAGAACCCAATGAGGCATCCAAAGGAAAATCGGGCAAGCCCATTTCAACAATAATCCGTGCGTGCGATATTTGTGACCAATACACCGGTATACCGGTAAAACGATCGCGCGTACCCCAACGGCCAGGACCAATAAGGACATACTCTTTTCCTTGCTCCTCAAAATATTTATTGATTGCTTCCATCTCTTGTCCCATGTCAGCCGTTTTGGTTCGATCGAACAAATCGATATTCATATACACCACATCCTTAATATGATTGAGGCGACCATTACCCATACCTTTTATCGACTGAAGAACCAGCTTATCTTTCTCGACCGCATCAAAATCAATATTCACATTATTTTCGATACGAATCAGGGGTTTAATCTGTAACAAATAAAGTGTTGGTAAATTACGTCTTCCCGGATCCAGATCAACTGCAAATTCTATTTCTACCGGTGCACCCATCGCCTCTTTAAAGAAGCGGAGTAACATATCCAGAGTCTTTGATAAATGAATGTAATCGTATTTGATGATATTAGAGAAATTAACAACTCGTGGTCCTCGTTTAGAAAAATCATTGACCATACGGTCGTAACTAAAATCATATACCGAAGCACAGTGCTTCAGGTTGCCATCTTCTTCAGCTTCTTTAATGTTAAGCTTCACAATAGCTGCATCTTCGCCTCCATCTTCAAGGCAAAAATCATCCTTATCCAAATCGAGTGCATAAAAATAGGATTGCGAATCTTTAATCTGATCGGGGATAGAATTTAACTCTAACTTTGGATGCTTTGGGCAAAAACGGTAAGCCTTTTCGCCACCAACAACATACTTCCCCAATCCAACAGCCAAAACAGCAAAACCATCTTCTGGTTTCATATATGAGAAGGGATAATAATTATATGACTGCGCCACGCCACTAATATTTGGATAAAAACGATCACCAACCCGGCCACCAACAAGCTCCTGTATAATGACAGCCATCTTCTCCTCTTCAATCTTATAATTAACAGCATCGAAATAGGCTTTGGCCGGATCGCTAAACATAGAAGCATAAACCAATTTAACAGCTGTACATAACTGACGGAAGCGCTCATTAATATCAGGATGATTATTAGGCACCATAAATGTAGCATACACCCCTGCAAAAGGTTGTAACAAGCTATCTTCGAATAAACCTGACGACCGAACTGCCAGCGGTTGATTCATCACCTCTACATATTGCATCAGCTTCTCATTCACCTCATCGCTCAACTCCGACTTAAGGAACAACTCTTTTATCTCATCATACTTCTTCTCGACAAAAGCGAGCGTGTATAAATTATTCTTCTCGATAAAGTGCGTAAACTCACCGGCCCCGATAATAGTAGTGGGTGGTATCTGAATATTGATATCGTCTACTATCTTAGCAAAATTGATGTTCTCAATAAAGTTACTTAAGAAAGCCACACCTCGACCTTTACCTCCAAATGATCCTTCGCCAATACGCACAATATACCGACTGCTTTTGATCATCTCTTTATCGAACATCACCACTTTACCACGCAAGCGTTTAAGTCTAACATCCTCAAAAACATCTAATATGACCTGACGCAACTTGGTAAAACTTTCAAAATCTTCGATGCGATAGGGACGAAGCTGCTTGGCAACGCTAATTTCGCCACGCGCCATTAACCAGGTAGAAATACCATTTCGGCGGGCATGGTATAGCAATGATTCAGGGGATACATCTTCAATACACTCCACAAACTCTTTCATGTTGCGAGCTACTGCAATCTTAGCGCCACGACTGTTTTTAAATACAAAATTACCAAAGCCTAGTTTCTGATGGATGAAATTATAAATATCTAAAGAAAGGCTATCAGAATTTTTATCGATAAAATCGGATTTAATGGCTTCGGCGCGAAGCGCATTAGCCGGATCAGAAGACTGTAATAAAGTGGGGATAATCGTTTTTGACTTCACGTATTTGATCAACTCCACACCTGCATCCTCATCTTCTATGCCATTGCGTGCATATTTCACATCCGAAATAATACAAATAAGATTATCTAAATACCGATCCACAATCTCTACAGCATCCTCATAATTGCTTACCAAAAGAATTTTAGGACGCACCCGCATCTTCATAATCTTATGCAGCTGATCGCTCGACTCCTCTTCAAGAATAGCCTGCGTTTGGCGCATAATAATAGAATATAGCAAAGGCAGGTATCGGGTATAATATTTCTGCGAGTCCTCTACCAAAAGAATAACACGTACATCGCCCACCTTAACGTCATTAGCCACATTCATTTTATCCTCCACGTACTTAATCATGGCTAAGAATACACGCGAATCGCCATTCCACACAAATACACGATCGATATTTTCGATATTACCACTTGCCTCATCAAAAAACTTAAGATCCGCGTTGTTATTTACCATCAGTAAGATTGGCACCTCCGGGCTCACCTCTTTTAAACGGGCACTCATCTGCAAAGGCAATTGTTTATCAAGACCGGCCATCATTATCACCATCTCAAAATCACGTTCGCGTAACATCTCCTCAGCTTCATCGCACGTAGCCACACTGGTAATACGTGGAGCAGTAAAAAGATTTAACTGAAGGTATTCGCCAAAGATCTTATCAAAGAAACGTCCTTCGCGCACAATACTATAGGCATCGTAATGATTGGCGATAAGCAAGACTTCGCGCACTTTAAACGACATGAGTTCTTGAAAAATATCGCGATCACTACGTTTACGATTATATATTTGAGAAAGCTCTATTTGGTCGATATTTGTATTCATCAGGAGATATTTAAAACAAATTGATTATAGATATATAGCCATATACTAACAGACAGATAGACCTATACAATAGTTGCCAAAATAAACCAAAATAGTTAAGATGAGAAGAAAAAAGAGGTGATTTTAGTCAGGGAGCTTATGCAACAGGGAGCTTTTCCAAAGTTTTAAACTTTGGAAAAGGTGGATTCAATATTTCGATACCCCTGCATGCCCCAATAAAGGTGTAAATATTAGATGAGAAGAATTGGTTATTAATTACTACTAACCACTTCTTCAACCGGTTCGCCTTTTAAATAGCGAAAATTAAAACCAAAATTCTGTAAGATACGTCGTTGGCTAGCTGCATCTTTTTTGCGCAGGTTAAATTTCATATAATCGTAAATATCACGAATCAGCTCATCTACTTCGCTGCGCATTTCGGCAATATTCTCCTGCTCTTTATCGTAGGCATCATCGGCCACGGGCACGTCACCTACTTCTTTCCAGGCTTTATCGAGTACCGTTTGCAACTCAGCAACCGACGGGTTAATCATGGCCGGATAGCCTTCGCCAACAGCTGTCACCTCTCCTTCAATAACACGCCGCGCTATTTCAAGCATATCTTTTTCTCTATTTAGCTTTGGGGTGGTTCCTGTGAGCGGCAACTGGTAGTGCGACAGCACCTGTGCAGGGTGATCGAGCCGAACGGTTCGTCGACGTAACACTTCCCAAAAATCGCGTAGATACATACTCAGCGCTGTTAAAGCTTCTTTTTTCTCACTCACCTCTTTAGAGCGCTGACTTAACAGGCCACTGATGGCGCTTAACTTTTGATCGAAAACCAGTACTAGCGCTTTACCGTGGTCGAGCAACTCCCCTGGTATGAGTGATGGTGTGATGTAAGTGTTTTCGTCGTTAGTAGAACTACTTATGCACTTTTTAAGGAATTGCGAACGTGCATTGTCACTTGTTGGAAATTGAATTTCTGCCATTATTTTTTAGGTATTAGATGATTAAATCATACTAAAATTAACAATAATATTTCTATTTTCAAACATCATAACAATACTTCCTTTCATACCAACTCTGAATACCCCTAAGCAACTGCGATATACTTAGTGCAGATCCTTTTGCTAAGCATCATATTATCCCCAAATAACTAACGCTGATGTAAAATAAAGATATGCAAAATTCTTTTTTCTATTTAAAAAAGATGCTTTAGAGTGGATGCAGGGAAATTCTTTTTAAAAATTTTGAGGTCAGTAAATACTTACATACTTGGTGAAAAATCTTAGCATCACGTAATCTCTAGCCGTAAGGCTTTAACTTTTTTGTCATTGCCACAAAAAGTAAACAAAAAACTCTAGTCAAAAAGATGCTTCATCACACAAGCTCACGCTGGCCCGCCTTTTTGACTACCCAACGCACGATAACTGGCTCTACCCGGCTATTTTCCCATAGGTATTTAACTACTGCCCTCTGTAAAAATTAATAAAATTCTTAAATGCGATACCCCTAAGGGAGTGGCCAGGATGACCAATGACTGATTGGCAAGGCCTTTGCGGGTAAGCAGAATAGCCTTGCGCGCGAGTTAGACAACATGTTGGGTGCCAACAATAAAGTCTGACTCCAATCAGAGAGCATTGCAGGTGCCAATAGTGTAGTAAAACTGAAGTTGGCATGCCTTGTAGCTACCGACCAGCAAGCTGTAGTTTAGCGAGCATCCATTTTTGTTACCCACAATCCTATCGAACTCAGGCTGTATGTTTGTAAAAGCATAAACTTCTAATTGTTGTAAATTAGATATCAACCAAAACGTCTAAAATTAACAATAGAAGCTTATGCAAAAGAAAGTTAACAAAATTAG
>Ga0070728_10004769_pt1 | contig 13798 bp, 9 predicted proteins | sample tdDd471_FD_66723 | JGI IMG/M metagenome (GOLD analysis project Ga0070728, IMG submission 66723) | Marine sediment microbial communities from the Atlantic coast under amendment with organic carbon and nitrate - tdDd47.1 | ecosystem: Environmental > Aquatic > Marine > Coastal > Sediment | place...
GAAACAGGGCTCGAACCTGTGACTTCAACCTTGTAAGGGTTGCACTCTCCCAACTGAGTTATTCGCCCCCAATCCGGGGGGACGCAGCTTGCGCCTATGTCCTGCCGATTAAAACCGGCCTTTCTAAATGGTGGGTCGTACTGGGCTCGAACCAGTGACTCTCTGCTTAAAAGGCAGATACTCTACCGACTGAGTTAACGACCCATAGTGGTGGGCGAAACAGGGCTCGAACCTGTGACTTCAACCTTGTAAGGGTTGCACTCTCCCAACTGAGTTATTCGCCCCCGATCTGGGGTGACGCAATCTGCGCCTATGTCCTGCCGATTAAATCGGCTTGTCTTCTGGTGGGTCGTACTGGGCTCGAACCAGTGACTCTCTGCTTAAAAGGCAGATACTCTACCGACTGAGTTAACGACCCATGTTGGTGGGCGAAACAGGGCTCGAACCTGTGACTTCAACCTTGTAAGGGTTGCACTCTCCCAACTGAGTTATTCGCCCGAAGAACGAGGACACATTTACAGGACGATTCCGAGCATGTCAACAGCTGAAAGGCATATGTTTACACGCTTTCGGCCCAAGACGCACTATCGCACCGGAATATCACCTGATACTGTATCACCATTTTAAAACCATTGATAATCGAAAATGGGTGGGCGGCCGTTGCAGCCCGTTACAGGCCGTATTCGGCCCTCTCGATGAGCTCCTGCTGCATATCAGGGTTCAAGGTAACGAAATAGGCGTTGTAGCCGGAGATGCGCACAAGAAGGTTTCGATAGTGCTCCGGATGCGCCTGGGCATCCTTGAGCATCTCGGAGGTCACCACGTTCATCTGCATCTGCATGCCACCCAACTGAAAATAGGTCCGTACATAGGCGTGCATGGTGGCGACAATGTCCTGGGACGCTTCCCCGGGCCGTGGAACGACCCGGACATTAAAAGCAATATTGTTGGTCAGGTTTTTTGTATTGAGCCCCGCCACGTCCCGGATATTGTCCAACAGACTTTCCGACGCATGGGGCGTCGGGGTCAGTCCCGGCGTAAAGGGCTTGCCTGCACGACGTCCCGACGGCAGGGCTCCGGAAAGGGTACCGTAGGCCACGTGATTGGACATGGACCAGAAACCGGCGGTGTAATGCCCGCCACGATAATTGGTATGCCCCGTATAACACCCGTGTGCAAAAGCGGTCACACGATTGGCCATGTCAACGGCCTCGGATCTGCCTGACCCGAAAAGGGGAACATGCCTGCTCACCAGGGACAGAACTCGCCCATACCCTTCGAAATCTGCATCCACAGCCCGCTTCAAGGTCTGGAAATCCACTTTCTCCTCATCATAGATCAGGGTCTTGATGGCCATGAGGGAGTCGGTGACATCGGCAAGGCCGATGCAGGCCGCGCCGGAGGTGTTGTAAACGGCCCCGCCGTGGGTGACGTCCTTTCCTGCCCCGATGCACCCATCTATGAGCGAGGAGAGCAACGGGGTGGGCCGGATGTTCTGGTGGGCGGCGCCCAGCATGTTGTTGTAGGCCACGGACTGATCCACAAGAAAGGCAAACTGGGTGGTAAAGGCCTCAAAAAAGTCGTCGAAGGTGGGAAAGGCCCCCTCTTCTATCCGACCTGTTTTCGGTCCGATACGGCTTCCAAGAAGCGGGTGAACACCGTTGTTCAACGCCATTTCAACGGCCGCCACCATGTTCAGCATCTGGAAATTGGTGTGACCGATGTGCCGCCCCGACAGGGTTGGTTCCACACAGCCGGTTGCCGACCAGTCGTTGATATGAGCCGGATCCCACCCATACTGGGACAAAGAGTCGGAAATGGCCTTGTCATTGTGCATGGAGGGGGTGGCAGCGGTAAGAAGGTTCACCTCACACAGGCGCTTTACATAGGCCTCGCTGTTAACCTCGGGGTGAACCCTTGCGTTGACGTTTGGATCCCGTATGGAGAGGAGCTCGGTCACCTTCAGCAGAATGTACGTCATGTCACAGACGGCATCCTCACCCTCCGGCGTCACCCCGCCCAGGGTAATGGCCTGATCGGAAGAACTGCCCCCGAAGATGTAGTTGGCAATGTCCGGTGTCAGGGGAAGGTGGTCTGTGCAGCGCATAAAAAAATCGCCGCACAGGTCTATGACGGAATAGCTATAGGCCTCGCGGTCCGCCCCGGAACCAATGCCTTCGAGATCTTTCTCAAAATACGGTTGCAGCCATTGGTCCAGGCGCCCGATGGAGAGACCGGCATTTGTATTCTCCATATGAAGGCAGATCCAACCGATCCAGATGGCCTGAAGGGCATCATGAAGGGTTTTTGCAGGCTCCCTTGGTACCTTTGTGCAGGCAGCAGCGACCTCCATCAGTTCAAGGCGTCTCTCTTCATCGGATGCTTCTGCTGCCATGGCAGCCGCCTTCAAAGAGAGATTGTCGGCATATGCCTCCATCCCCTTGAGGCAGATGATCATGGCGGAAAGGGTGTGGGCCTCCGCTGATCCCGTCTCCTTTTCCAGGATGGCCCCTTCAATCTCGGCAATCAGCCCGGAGGTCCCCAGCGCCAGGAGTTTCGGGAAATCGGCAATGGTATGGGACAGGGCCGCCTGCTTCCAGGTAAAGTAGAGGGCAAACCGTTCATCGAGTCTCTGGCACAACGGGTTGCCGAACTCCGCCCTCACCCACTCCTTGAAATTCCGCTCCGCCCAGAAGGGGTAGACATCATGGTGAAGGATGTCCCGGGTCTCATCGCTGATGGTGTATGGGTTATGCGCCCTGTGCGACACGGTGTTGAGTTCGCCCCAGAGCATGGTCCCATGGCTGTCGGGAAAAACCAGCACCCCCACGGGCTTGGCTGTTGTGGTACCGGCGAGGCGCGACCCATCAGCCACCAGGGGCTCCCGGGTGGCCAGGTAATGATGCAGTGCATGGGACTGACGGAGCTCAGGCACCCACGGGCTGCCGGCACAGTCCTCTTCAAACCCGTTGCGCCGGAACCACTGGGTCATGATCCGTGGCCGCTCAGCACACACCTCGGCACGATGGGTAAAATGAAAATCGAGAAAGGCCTCAAGCCGGGGGAAGTCCGCCAATGCCCAGGATGACAGGTAGGGGTCCGAGAGAAATTTCACTCCGGGGTCCACCTCTTTGGTCTGCATGCGCTGCTTGTTGCGCCTGCCCATCTCCGCCCTGGTTTCTGCGTTGGACTCCGGCCTGTCTGCACGGTACCCTTCCATGCGTTTTGCCTGTTCGCGCTCGAGCTGACGGATCTGCCCCTTGTGAAGCAGGTTGGACATAAGAAAAAAGAAGAGGTTCAGGTAGGCCTGGTTTCCCTCCACCCGCAACCGGCCTTTGAGCACCATCCAGATCTGCTCCATGGGGGTGGCCCCCAGGAGCTTGCGAAGCGAGTGGTCCGTATCGAAGAGCAACCACACATTGGCATGGGGCGGAATTGTGGCGTGGGTCTGTGCCCTGCCCTCGTGAAACGAGATTGCCGCCTCGGCACTGCCCGTCTCCGTCCGAATGCCGACAATAAAGTTGATCCAACCATCCTCGCTCATCAGGCGCTTATTGAGTGAGGGCCGCAGGTTGAACATCACCGCCATGGTCTTTAACATCGTCAGAAGCAGGTATCCTGTCATGGAACGACCGGCCATAGATTAACCTCCGGTAATAAAAAGAATATCGGGTCGTAACTGTTCAGGGAAAGACAACAGAGAGCGCAGGGAATACCAAAATAAGGATCCCTCCGGCGACGAGGGTGGCAATGCCACATGGCACTATAGGCACCTGAAAAGCGGGCTGCCGGAGGGTTTGCGTACTCGGATGTCAAGCTGTGCGTACGATGCCACAACTCCGGCACAATGGGATGTGATCTAAATCACTCCACAGCCAATGGGGTGATGTTACCAAGCCGAAAACACATGAAAAGCAGAAGCAAACAGCTTGCACAAACGCGGAGAACAGGGCCTTGCCGGTAGTTAAGTAGACACGCTTTCTATGGCCAGCACTGTGCGCTTTGAAACTTGAAGATGGGACCGCACTGCATTGTGAAAATGCCCAGTAACGGCCGTTGTATCATTCTTTTACAGCGAGCCCTTGCGCATTCGCCATACAGCCAGAAATCACCCCCTGGCTGCACCCAGCATGGCGGTAAGGTCGGCGCTGAAGCGATAAATGGGCCCCGGTACAAGGCGGCGCAACCAATAGAGGATCTTGGTGCGAACCCCGGGAACAATCAGGAACCGACCCTTTTCGACCCCCCGGATCAATTTAGCGACGGCCACCTCCACGGGCAGAACACCGCCAAAGTCCTTAAGAGCCCGGGTCTCTTTGGGAATGGTTGATTTTTCAGATTCCAGCATGGGGGTGTCCACTTCGGACGGACAAAAAAGGCTGACCTGGACACCGAAACGTGCAAGCTCATACCGAAGCACTTCGGCAAAACCCATGACGGCAAATTTCGAGGTGCTGTAAGCCGAATAACCAAACACAGGAATAAAACCTGCTGAAGAGGAGACCAGAACCAGGGCTCCCTTGTTTTGCTTCAGCCATGGAACAGTGGCTGCCGCCACATTTCGACTTCCGGAGACGTTGATGGCCATCACCTTGTCAAAGGCATCTGCGTCGATCTTTTCAAAGTGATTGACGGCCCCCACCCCGGCACAGTTCACCACCACATCGGGAGCCCCGAACCGCTCTATCGTCTCGTCGATGGTGGCTTTCACATCCTCCCAGACGGATACATCCATGGGCAGGGAAAAGACCTCCGGCTGCTCGGACCGCGCCCTGAAGGCCTCAGCCACTGCCGTGAGCCCTTTTTCCCCACGGGCAAACAGCGCCACGCGAGCGCCCTTGTCAAGCAGCTGTCTCGCCGTCTCCAGACCGATCCCGCTGGAACCCCCTGTCACATAAACCGTGATGCCCTTCCAATCCATGATCGCCTCCTTATAATAAGAGTTGCCCAGGTTCGCGAATGCTCCAGATCCTCGTTCCTCGGATCGATCCCATTCGCTGACGGCCTTCGCCCGTGAAAAACACTACTTTGGTGCTACCGCCCGTTTCGCCATCACCGGCTGTCTTTAAAGCATGGCCTATTTATACCTGCCGGAGCGTAGCGACTCCGCCACGACTCACTATTAACTATTCACCATTGACTATCGTCTCCAGTCTTTCACACCACCTCAAGCCCCCGCTCTTCAAACAGTGCCGTCAGCCTGCCGACCTCATCGCGCTCCATAAATTTGTGCATGCTCTCATCTGCAGCAAACAGATCATCACATCCGATTTTTACACTCTTTCCATGCCAGAGCGGGTTGTAGGCCATCACCTGAACCCTCGTGGCCTTACGTGCTTTCAGGTAGTCGCCAATGGCACCGATGTTTTCATTGGTGGCCGTAATCCCCGGTATCAAAGGGACCCTTGGCAGAAAATCCAGGACGCCAAGCCGACTCAGCTCCAGGAGTTTGTCGAGGTTTTCAAGGATTCGCGTGTTGGTGATACCGCAATAACGCTTATGCGCGTCGGGATCTATCAGCTTGATGTCGCAATAGACCGTGTCCACCCAGGGAAGGATGGCGGTTTCAAAGGCATTCCATGAGAAGTGACCGCAGGTTTCAAGGAGGGTATGGATGCCCTCTGCTTTGAATTGCCGCAGGAGGTGCCCGCAGTACGTCGGCTTGAGGGTCGGCTCGCCGCCGGAAAGGGTGACGCCCCCTCCGGACGCCTCAAAAAAGGGACGATCCTTCACCACTTTTGCCACCACCGCTCTGGCATCCATCTCCTGGCCCACCTGCTCCAGGGCCATGGCGGGACAGACCTCGGTACAGGCCATGCAAAGCGTGCAGAGCTCCCGAGCCGGGCCGGCCTGATGATCTGCAGCAAAGGCCCCGGTTTCGCACACCGTGTGGCACTCCCCGCAACCGATACACTTGCCCGGGTCAAAGGAGAGTTCCATATCGGCCCGCTTGCTTTCAGGGTTATGGCACCAGGTGCAGGAGAGCGGGCACCCCTTGAGAAAGACCACCGTCCGTATGCCCGGCCCGTCATCCAGCGCATTGCCCTTGATCTCAAGCACAAGGGAAGCCCTGACCGATTCCGCGCCCATTACTTCATTCATCAACCACCTCAGGCAATCCACATAACAAGCTGATTTATTGGCCAACAGCTACAGAAAACCAACACATGGTATTCTCAGTCAAATGTAAGGTAACGGTGTAACCGTAACGATGTTTACAACAATGGTCAATCATTATCTACCGGCCCTGGGACTGGTTCAACAAACCCAGAAGAATGGGGATTCAAAGCATCCTTTTATCAATCGTATGCGGCTATCTGGCTGGTATGCATTGAACGGTGGATGCCCTGACAGACATCACGTGGCAGATTGTGGGCTGGGCATGGGAGGGACCAGCTTGGATCCCCGGTCTGTTCAAGAGGCAGGAGGTATCAAATGAGATGAATTCTGAAAACCTGTTTGTCAAACTTTTCAAAAATTTGGCCCCCGGCAGGGCCGCCGGGGGCATATGCTTTTACTCCGATTTGATGAGGGAAGGATCAAAAAAATTCGATGATGTATTTTCCCGCCGTGCCGAGAAGAACCAGGCAAAGCATCCATTTAAGGGCGCGCTCGGGCATGTACTTCTGGCACCTGGCGCCCATGTAGACGCCCGCAATCCCGCCGATGCCGAAAAGAATACCGAGCCCCCAGTCCGGGGCGACGCTCATGGTGGGGAAAAAGGGAGCCATGCCCTGGTAGAAAAAGACACCGGTAACGGAGGTTACAAAGGTCCCCATGAGGGTGGCACCGGCAATGGTGTAGATGGGAAGCCCGTAAAAGGAGACAAAAAACGGGGCGATGATGGCACCGCCTCCGATGCCGTATATGCCACCAATGATGCCAACGACAAAGCTCATCAAGGAAATGCCCGGCACTGAAAAACGGTGGGTGTTCCCGCGGAAGGTGTAAGCCATCTCCCGTAAGTTCCAGAAGAGGACCTTTGTCTCGAAATCATCGCTCCCTTCATTGGCCGCACCCTTCCCTGCCTTCTTGCCCGTCATCATCTCACGGGCCATGCGGAACCCGATGTACAGAAGAACCAATCCCACAAAGAGCTTAAAATGGCGGGGGTTCGGGAGGTAGAGCACACGGATGAAGGCGCCTATGATCACCCCGGGCAGTGTGCCGATCACAACAACCAGGGTAAGGGGCCACACCATACGCCCCTCTTTTATAAATCGCCACACACCCGAGGGTATGGCCACGATATTAAAAAGCTGGTTTGTGGCACTGACGGAGGGGTGTACATACCCCAGCACCGACATTTGGAAGGGGAGCAGAAGAAACGCACCGGAAAGACCGGCCATGGAAGCGACGAAGGAGACGCCGAAGGCAACAAGGGGGGGAATCCAGGGAGCCACTTCAATCCCTGCGGTTTCGAACAACATGGCAAACTCCTTCAAAAAAAGGATGGTGATGGACACCGTGCTGCACTACTGACACGACTTTTTAAATTTCCTTCACGTACGTATCACCTGATTTCTCAGCCTGTCAACACGAGAGACAGGCCCGGCCATAGACCGGCCGGGCCTGAAGTCAGCTCGTTGCGCCCACAAGGGCAGAGAAAAGTCTCAAAAAATGGGGGTGATCGACGGTGAGATCCTCGGCATGCCACTGAACGGCCATGCAGAATTTTTTTCCCGGATTTTCAATGGCCTCGATCACACCATCTCCGGTTGAAAATGCAGTGGGAATAAACCCGTCCCCGACCTCCTTCACCGCCTGATGATGAAAGGAGTTCACAGCAAGGGGCTCCTCCCCGAACATGGCAGAGAGCTTTGTACCGGGATTAATCGAAACGGTGTGATAAAGGGACTCCACCGCCATTTTCATGGGCAGGTGCCCCAGGCAATCGGTTATCTGGGAAAACACATCCTGATACAGGGTGCCGCCTGCGGCCACGTTCATCACCTGCATTCCCCGACAGATTCCCAGTACGGGCATATCCCGCCTCATCGCCTCCCGGGCCAGAGCCATCTCAAAAGCATCCCGGTGGGGACAGATATCCTTCACCTCTTTCACCGGGCTTTCTCCATACAACAAAGGGGAGACATCCTCCCCACCGGAAAAGAGAACCCCGTCAAGACCATCCAGGGAGGCAGCAGCGTCCTCCATATCCGGGGAGATGGGAAGAAGCAAAGGCAACCCGCCCGCCATGCGCACAGACCGCACATAGTGATCACTCACCATGCAGTATCGCTTGTGGGGGCGCCGTTCATAAAATGTCGTAATACCAATTTTAGGTTTCATCTGATGTTTCCTGTCAGCACAATTATCAGTGGAGAAAACCTGGGGGAAGCCCTTTGACAAAGGCTTCCTCCGGACTTCCTCCCTCACATATTTGATGGCGCTCCGAATTCAGTCCATTGAACCCGGTACGCCTGATACCTGTTCCCGGCGTGTTCTGCCCAGGATAACCCCATGTTGCGCAGGGTAACCATCCGCCGGACGCCGGGACCAAAGCACACGTTTCCATCGCACATGCCGCACAGGAGTGCGGCGCTCCATGGGACCAAGGGGACTCATATGGTTTCTGCTCTCGTCCAGAGTACCCCTGATCTCAATATCCAGCCAAACAACCGCTGTTGTTGTTCACGGGCGACGCCCGTCTGCGAATGTGATCGGCTCGAGGAACGAGAGCCGAGAGCATTCGCAAACCTGGGGTCCAGGGGATTATCCCCTGGCCGCCGGAGGCGCGCTTTTTGTTCGCCACTCACGCCAGTGGTGGCAGGCCACCTCATGATTCTCATCCACGGATTCCAGCACGGGGCGCTTTGCCACACAGAGTTCGGTCCTGTGGGGGCACCGCGTCTGAAAGGTGCAACCGCCAGGGGCATCCATGGGAGACGGTGTCTCCCCTTCCAGAACAGAATCGTCTAGGCGGCGCCCCGGTTCCGGAATGGGAATGCTGGCGATGAGGGCCTGGGTGTACGGATGCAGGGTTCCCTTGGCAATACTGCCCGCAGGGAACCGCTCCACAATGTGCCCAAGGTACATCACCGCCACCTCATCTGCAATATGTCGAATGACGGAAAGATCGTGGGAGATGAAGAGGTACGAGAGATTCATCTCCTTCTGGAGTCTCTTCATGAGGTTCAACACCCGGGCCTGGATCGAAACGTCCAGGGCCGACACAGGTTCGTCGCACACCACGACGGCGGGGTTGGTGGCAAGGGCCCGGGCGATGCCGATACGCTGGCGCTGCCCTCCGGAAAATTCATGGGGGTAGCGGTTGAAGGCTTCCTTGCGAAGCCCCGTCACCTCCATGTAGTGATGCACAAGGGCCTCTGCGTCCTCGGTGGGGCGATGAAAGCGAATGGGCTCTCCGATGATGTTGCCCACGGTCATTTTGGGGTCCAACGAGGAGAAGGGGTCCTGAAAGATCATCTGGATCTGGGCGCGCAGCTTTCGAAGGGATGCCCCGCCTTCGGTGAGGATGTCTTTTCCTCCGACCTTAACCTCCCCTTCCATGGCTGGCACCAGGCGAACACACGCCTTGGCCAGGGTCGTCTTGCCACAGCCCGACTCCCCCACCAGTCCAAGGGTCTTTCCCCTAGGGAGCGAAAGAGAGACACCGTCCACGGCCTTGACGTGCCCCACGGTGCGTTTTAGTATCCCCCGCTTCACAGGGAACCAGACCTTCAAATCCTTGATGGTCAACACGTCGTTATGCATGGGCGTCCTCCTTACCATAGAGCCAGCAGCGGGTGTGATGGGTGTCTGAAAAACGGGTAACACCGGGCTGCTTTTCGTGGCAGATCGCCATGGCCTTCGGGCACCGAGGGGCAAAGCGACATCCTTTGGGCAGGTTTAACGGATCGGGTACGATGCCGTCGATGGTATAGAGCTCCTCCTCATCGAGATCAATGCGGGGAATGGAGCGCCTGAGCCCGTCCAGGTAAGGGTGTTTCGGTGCGTTGAAGATCTCTTCGACGCTTCCGTACTCCACCACCTGCCCGGTGTACATGACGGCCACCTTGTCTGCAGTCTCTGCCACCACGCCCATGTCATGGGTGATCATGATCACCGCCATGTCGAGCTCTTTCTGTAAATCCCGGATCAACTTGAGGATCTGCTTCTGCACCGTTACATCCAGGGCACTGGTGGGCTCGTCGGCAATGAGAAGATCCGGACGACAGGCCAGGGCAATGGCGATCATCACGCGCTGCCGCATCCCCCCGCTCATCTGGTGCGGGTAGTCGTGGACCCTTTTTTCAGGGGCGGGAATGCCCACCACCCGAAGGAGCTCCACCGCTTTGTCCCAGCCCTCTTTTTTTGTGGCCTTCTGGTGGAGCCTCAGGCTTTCGGCGATCTGACGCCCCACGGTCATGACAGGGTTCAGGGAGGTCATGGGCTCCTGAAAGATCATGGCGATCCGATTGCCACGGATCTCCTGCATCTCCTCCAAGGGCATCCCCACAAGGTCTTTCCCTTCAAAGAGGATCTCTCCCGAGACGATACGCCCCGGAGGGGTGGGAATGAGGTTCATGATGCTCATGGCCGCCACAGACTTGCCGGAGCCCGACTCCCCCACAACGGCAAGGGTCTCCCCCTTGGCAACGCTGTACGAGACGCCGTCGCACCCTCGCACAACGCCATCGTCCGTGTAAAACCAAGTATTTAAATCTTTTATTTCAAGTAATGCTTCAGTCATATTCATGCCTTGCGTGCATTTCGCCTCCGGCGGCCCTGCCGGGGGCCAAACTTTTGAAAAGTTTGACAAACATATTTTAAGTTTAGACAGACGACCGACATACAACATTCAATTTCATAAAACATATCGGTACACACATATCTAACAATTAAAGAAGACAGTATCGAAATCTCGGATTGCTCCCACGGGCGCAGCCCGTCAGCAAATGTAACCAGCCCGAGGAACGAGGGCTGGAAGCATTTGCGAACCAGGGGTCCAGGGGATCATCCCCTGGCCGCCGGAGGCCATCATTGCTGTTAGTCCATCAGCTTCGCGTCCAGGGCATCGCGTACGCCGTCGCCGAAGAGGTTAAAGGAGAGGACGATGAGCAGGATGGTCGTTCCGGGGATGACCGACATCAGCAGGTTCTCGTGGAGAAACTGCTGTCCGTTGGCCAGCATGGCCCCGAGGCTTGCCATGGGGGGCTGAATCCCCAGCCCCAGAAACGAGAGGCCGGCGATGACGAGAATGGTCTCGCCGATGGTGAGGCTTGCCAGCACGAGGACCGGGGAGATGCAGTTGGGGATCACATGGCGGAAGATGATGGCCGCATCGGAGATGCCGATGACCCGTGCAGCCGAGATGTAATCGGACTCACGCACGAGAAGCACCGAGCCCCGGATGATTCGGGCGAAGGCCATGAGGTTGGAAAGGCTGACGATAAGGATCAGCTTTCCGATGCCTGTCCCTAAGGCCGCCATGATGGCGATGGCCAGCAGGATAAAGGGAATGGCATTCCACGCCTCGAGGCCGCGCATGATCACGTTGTCGATGCGCCCCCCGTAATACCCTGCCACCAGCCCCAAGAAAGTCCCGATGAGGGTGTTCAGGACCACGGCGGTGACCCCGATACCGATGGCCACGCGGATGCCGAAGAGATTCCGTGCGAAGATGTCCCGCCCCAGGTCGTCGGTGCCGAACCAATGAAGCCTGGACATCCCTTCTGAAAGAGCGCCCCAGTCGGTCTCCAGGGGATCCACCGGGGTGATGAAGGGGGCCAGCACGGCCAGATAGATAAGAACCGTCAGGATCACCATGCCCACCATGGCGCTTTTGTTTTTTTTCAGCCGTCGCCACATCAGCTCTTTGCCGCTCTTCATGCCACCGTTTGAAACCGTCGCACCATGGACGGCGATGCGTCGCGCCAGGACAAACTCGAACAGGGTGATGGCGGCAAAAAGGCCGTAGGAGATCCAGGCTTTCTCCGCACGCGGGAAAAGCACCACAAGCAGCAGCGCGGAAAAGAGAGCCAGGTAAAAGGTCTTCACTTTAAATATCATGTTCGCTCCTCCCCTACTCATAGCGCACCTGTGGGTTCATCACGGCATAGAGGAGATCCACCAGAAGGTTCACCAGCACATAGATGGCTGAAAGAATGAGCACGGCGCCAAACACCAGGGGTTCGTCCCGCCTGAAGATGGCGTTTACCGCAAGGCGCCCCACCCCCGGCCAGGCAAAGACCGTCTCCGTAAGGACAGCCCCTGCGAACAGGCGTGCCAGCTGATTGCCGATGTTGGTGGTGATGGGCACCATGGCGTTTTTAAGGGCGTGCACCAGAACCACGCTGCGCTCTTTGACCCCCTTGGCCCGGGCGGTGCGGATGTAATCCTCCCGGATCACCTCCAGCATGGAAGAGCGGGTGATGCGTGTGGTGGAAGCCATCATGGTAAAGGAGAGCACAAGGGACGGCATCAACAGGTGACGCAGGCCGTCCAGGGTCCAGAAGTGACCGCCGTAACCGGAGACGGGAAGCCACCTGAGCTTCACCGCAAAGAAGTAAATCATCAGGATACCGGTAAAAAAAACGGGAATGGACATACCGAAAAGGGCCGTCACCATGGAGGCGTAGTCAAACACCGAGTTGCGTTTCACCGCGGAGATGATGCCGGCGGGTATGGAGACCGCAATGGCGATGGCAAGGGCAAAGAGCCCCAGCTCCAGGGTGGGCCCCATGCGGTCCATGACCACACGCACGACGTTCTCATGGTAGTAGATGGACTGAAGCTCCCCTGTGGCGAGGTTTTTCATCATCTTGACGTACTGAACGTGAAAGGGCTTATCCAGGGCAAACTTTTCCCGGGTGAGCTGAATGGACTCCTCGGTGGCCCGCTCGCCCAGAAGGACAATGGCTGGGTCCCCCGGTGTCAGTTTGAGGATGCCGAAAATCAGCACCGATATAAATAAAAGCAGGGGGATCAACATCAGAATCCGCCTGGCTGCGTAATGAATCATACTCACCCCAAATTTATGAATGCCTCCGGCGGGCAGGGGATGATCCCCTGCACCCCATAAGGCAAATGCTCCAGGGCTCGTTCCTCGCCCCTCCACATTTGCTTACGGGCTACGCCCGTGGCAAGACTATTGTTATTCAAGCTTTTTTACGCAGCCCCAGCCGGAGGCACAAAAGTAAAAGGCAACACCGTTCAGGTACCACAGACAACCTTGCACTCTCCGAAGCTTGTGACACAGCTTGTAGTGACCTCCAGCCTTGGAGGCGGGCGTAGTCCGCGGCGAACGCCTCTGCGCTTTTTCCTGAGGAACGAAGGGAAAAGCGCAGGGGCAATCAGCTTTCGAGGTGTTTTCGCTAATGTGGCTTCGCCACCCTCGCCGCCGGATGCCCGCTTTTTCAAGGCATATTGCCCATAGAAAGCAATGCGAGAAACAAAGAGCCGCTGCGCATGGCCCCTTTGAACGGACAACCCACAGCGGCTTTCGTCTTTACGATCAACACTCATGAGGTGCCGGATGACCGGCACCTCTTCCCCATCAGTCGATGGAGACGTTACGCTTCTCGCTGACAAGGTGCAGGTAATCCTGGGCGGAAGGAGTATACCCTTTCACCTTGCTGCTCACCACGTTGGTAACGCTTTTGAAGACCAGGGGGATATGGATGTAATCTTCCCCCAGGGCTTTGCGCATGACGATCTTGTACTGCTCGCCACGCTTCTCGGCGCCGGAGAGGCTTCGGCCCATCTCCAGGGCCTGGTCAATCTCAGGCAGCTCGTACTTGGAGAAGTTCATGGTGGAGCCGCTGTGGAAGATCTTGTAGGTCCAGCGATCGGG
>Ga0070728_10004771_pt1 | contig 13795 bp, 11 predicted proteins | sample tdDd471_FD_66723 | JGI IMG/M metagenome (GOLD analysis project Ga0070728, IMG submission 66723) | Marine sediment microbial communities from the Atlantic coast under amendment with organic carbon and nitrate - tdDd47.1 | ecosystem: Environmental > Aquatic > Marine > Coastal > Sediment | place...
GTTGGCCGCCAGATCCGTGAAGCCGCCATCGCCATGCAGGAATCGAATCCGGAAGCGGCAGAAAAGCTTTGGGATGAATATCGCAAGCACACAGGAATCAAATAGATCGACGGTGTAGTGACATATTTCAGGTTTATACGGGCTGGTTGCCTGTTGCTGGTTTGTACCTTCGTGCTGCAGGCCTGTTCGGTTTCGAAGACCGTCAAGTACGACGAGATAGAAATAGAAACCGCCCAAACCGAGGTTCCGACCCATGCGTTGCTGGACGTCGGCATAGTCCTGTTCAACCCCAACATTCCGCAAAGTCTGGACGAGCAGCAGAAAAAGTTTGTCTTCCCTGAAGTACGCCGTGCCGAAGCGCGTTATATGCCCTTTCATTTGAAGAGCACGCTGGAGACCACCGGCTACTGGGGGTCTGTATGGGTGATTCCGGAACGATCAGAGGCAGTTGACCTGCTTGTCTGGGGGCGTATCGATCAGTCCGATGGCTACCGGGTGGCATTGCGGGTCGGCGCATGGGATGCGTCCGGTCGTGAGTGGCTGAACCGCGACTACGAAAAAGAAATTCCCGCCAAGGCTTATGCAGAATACCGCGATTCGGGACAGGACCCGTATCAAAGTCTGTACAACGAGATAGCCAATGATCTGCTGGCGATTCGCCAGAAAATGAGTGCTGAAGAACTGACGGAAATTCGTGAAATTGCCCAGTTGCGGTACGCCGCCAACCTGGTGCCGACTGCGTTTGGCGATTATCTCGAGAAAGACAAGAACGGCATTTATGAAATAAGCCGTTTGCCAGCGGACGATGATCCTATGGTTGATCGTCTTGCAGCTGTGCGTGAACGCGAGTACATGCTGGTCGATACATTGAACGAATACTACGCTGGTTTGTATTACGACCTGTCCATACCCTACGAAGACTGGCGGGAAATGTCGCGTGAAGAAGCGATTCGCTATCAGGAGTTAAAGCGCTCTGCGCGCATGCGTCAGTTGCTCGGAGCAGCTGCAATCATTGGCGCTATCGCCTACGAGGGGAGTGGTGGAAGCAACAGCGCTATCACCAATACGGCGATACTCGGCGGTATCGAAGGCCTGCGCAGTGGTTTCGGGTTGTCCACAGAGGCTGAAATGCATAAAGAATCCATTCGAGAGCTGGGGGAGTCCTTTGATTCGGAAGTTGAGCCGCTGGTGGTAGAGGTGGAAGGTCAGACCAGGCGATTGACCGGCACGGCGGAAGAAAAATACCGAGAATGGCGAAGAATCCTGCGTGAAATCTATTCGGCCGAAACCGGTGGCATTATGGATGAGCCACTGGTTCAGCCGGGGTCTGCTGTCGATGCCGGAATGCAGCCGGACTAGAATTAAGAACCATGGCTGAACTTAAAGAGGGCATGCCCTTAGGCCCAAGGTTTCGTCTGGTGTCCCGGCTCGCCGGCGGCGGCATGGGCGAAGTGTGGCTGGCTTTCGATCAGCAGGAAGGCCGGCAGGTCGCTCTTAAAACCCTGAACGCCGAGCTGGCAAAAAAACAGGGTTTCGCGGAGCTGCTGCAGGCGGAGTTTGACAAGGCCTATAGTCTTCACCATCCCAATATCATCCGTGTCTATGCCCGTCATCACGAGGCCGGCGTTTACTTTTTTTCTATGGAGTACATAGACGGGCGTAGTCTCCAGGAGCTGCGCGGACAGCCGTGGCGCTTAATTGTAGAAACCATTTTGCCGCTAACTGATACGCTGGCATACGCGCATGAGGCGGGCGTAATCCATCGGGATATAAAGCCGGCCAATATTCTGCTGGATAAATCGGGTAGCCCACGCCTGACTGATTTCGGTGTCGCGAGTGTGCTCGCCCATGAAGAAGCCGGCCAGATAAGGACCGGTGGCTCAATACCAGCCATGAGTCCTCAGCAGGTCGCCGGCAAATTACCGAGTGTCAGTGATGATGTCTATTCATACGGTAGTTTGCTGTATGACCTGATCACGGGTGCGCCACTTTTTTCGCCTGATGCGACGGCAGAGAAGGTGCAAAACGAAACGCCGCCACTTTTGTCGGCAATAAAGCCTGACGACGCTATACCCCCGCAACTTGATCGCCTGGTTGCGGCCATGCTGGATAAAGATCCGGGCCGACGGCCCGCGGGTATGCGCGCCGTTAGAGCGGTGCTCGATGAGATTCTGGAAGACACCGCTGTACCTGCGAGTGAAACTCAGTCTGAAGATGCTCAGGGTATACGTCCGGTAAGCCGGCGCAGGTCAGCATCTGCAAATGTTGCGGAGGGCTACAAACCCGGGCCGCTTGCATCGGCCGCGAACAAATCGGCACCGAACAAAATGTTGTACATCGGCATAGGCACACTAGCGGCAGTGCTACTCGTCGTGATTTTTGTCCTGCCCGGTATCGTGGAAGAAAATCGCCGTAGCCAAGTGCCTGTAACCTCGGTCCCTGATCCGGTTGCGCCCGCGGAACCGGTTGCAGCGGGCGCGGTTGATCAGGGCAGCAGGGAACTCGCCGACAATGCCCTGGCGGATCTGCTTGAAACAGATGACCGGCTGCGTGGTCTGGGTGTCGAAGTTTGGGGCGGTGCTGATTGGGCTGATGCCCGGCAAGTAGTTGCTGCAGGTGATGAGGCCTACAAAGACCGGCTTTACGGAATTGCAACCGATGCGTATCGCAAGGCGTTGCTATTGTTGCGACCGCTTGAAGCGCGTGCCGGTGAAGTGCTGGCTGCCGCGCTGACCGACGGTGAAACAGCTTTGCTGGATGGTAACCAGGTGCTCGCCCTGGAGCGTTTCGACCTGGCATTGTTGATTGACAAGCAAAATGCGGCGGCGTTTGCTGGCCGCGAACGGGCACTGCAACTCGACAAGGTGCTGGCGTTGATGAGCGAGGCTACTCAGTATGAGGCGCTGGGAAACTCGGGTGAAGCAGTTAAAGCTTACGCGGCAGCACTGGAGATTGATCCGCAATGGACTCCGGCTCAGGAAGGGCGCGATCGCATGCGCGCAGTAATTGCCGGGAACGAATACCAGGTTGCCATGTCCGCCGGTTATGCGGCGCTTACCGCAAATGATTACGGTGCCGCCAGGCGTTCTTTCGAGAGTGCCTTGCGGGCGCGCAAGGGCGATGCTGCTGCGCTTGCAGCACTGGCGCAGCTTGATTCGGAGCAACGCCTCGCCCGCATCATCAGGTTAAGCAAAGAAGCGGAAGGTCTGCAGCAACAGGAGCAGTGGTCGGAGGCCGCGGAGCTGTACGCGAGCGTCCTAAAAATTGATTCGACCGTGGTAGCGGCAAGCGAGGGCCTGCGGGCCAGTCGAGCGCGCGCGGAACTGGACGAGCGTATGCGCAATGCGATCGCTGCGCCAGATCGTCTGGGTGATGATTCTGTCTGGCAGGCCACCCGCTCATTGTTGGAGTACGCGCAAAAAACAAGCCCCGCTGGTGCCGTGCTGTCAGGGCAAATCAATGAACTCGACCGGTTGCTGCAACGGGCACGTGTGCCGGTGGCCGTAGTGATCGAATCTGATAATCAGACTGAGGTGGTCATCTATAAAGTAGGTAAACTGGGAGCGTTCGAATCGCGCCGTGTCGAATTGAAACCGGGGGTATACACTGCAGTTGGTAAACGCAGCGGTTACCGGGAGGTGCGCAAAAAGTTTCGGGTAGCACCCGAGGCAGGCACACAGTCAGTCATTGTCCGTTGTGAGGATCCGATTTGAGTCTCGAAATCGTCATCAGCGATGCATCCGGCACGCGAATTCTTGGCGAACAGGATCTGCCTCTTAATATTGGTACTTCTTCTGAGTCCGCGATACGTATCCCCGGTCCGGTGGCGCGCAGCTATGCCGCGCAGATTGGTGTGCTGGATGGTCGCGCCTTCGTGCAGGTACCCGGGCAGGGTGACGTCACGGTTAATGGCGAGAGCGTAACCAGCACGCGCTGGTTAACCGAAGGCGATGAACTGCTGGTCGCCGGCGTCGGCCTTGGCTGGGCGATGACGGCAGATCGACTCACTATTAAGGTAGATTATCGCAACCTTGATTTTGCAACCACACCGCCCGAACTGGCGGAGACAGCGTCCGGTAGCGACGATGTTATTACGCCGGTTCGGACCCGGGCGACAACGGTATCCGCCGCCACGCCAATTAGCGGCATACCCCGCAAGTATGCGGTGTATGGCCTGCTCGCCGTGCTTTTTAGTGCGGCCCTGTATGTTTTTACTGCCGTAACGGTGGTGATCGAAGCTGACCAGTCCAATGCTGAAATAACCTTGCCCGGCAGTTGGCTGACGCCCGGTAGCGACGGCCGTTATTTGCTCTGGCCCGGCGCATACGACGTGTTGGCAGAGGCGCCGGGTTTCTATCCCTATGAAGAGCGGCTGGTTGTTGAATCCGGCGGCCGGGCCGAGTTCGAGCTGCAGTTAAAGGAATTGCCGGGTCGGGTGGTGATCACAACATCGCCCGCAGCGGACGGGGAAATCTGGGTCGATGGTCAGCCAGCAGGTGCGCTGCCCGGCCAAGAGATAGCTCTGGCCAGGGGTAGTTACGAGCTGCGGATAAAAACATCACGGTTTCTGGAATACGTTGCGATGGTGGAGGTCGCGGGTCGTGATCAGCAACAGACTGTCGAAGCCGAGCTGATCCCCAACTGGGCCGAGGTGAAAATAACGTCGAATCCCGCTGGCGCCGAAATCATAAATTCGGACAAGGTGCTGGGCGAGACGCCGGCAACAGTTGAGCTGATCGCGGGCAATCAGCAGGTGGAGTTGCGCAAGCCAGGGTACAAGACTGCACAGGGTGTCATCAGTATCGTTGCTGGTCAGGCGATCGAGCTACCGTTGTTTGAGCTTGAGGAGGCAGGGGGGTTTATGAATATCAGCAGTAATCCGTCTGGTGCAGCGGTCAATATGCAGAATCGCTTTGAGGGTAATACTCCGCTCGAACTTGAAGTCGCCAAGGGGCGCAGTTACCAGATCACGCTTAGCAAGGCCGGCTATCAGACCGCGCGTCGCACGGTCGAAGTTGTTGATGGCGTGCCGGTGCCGGTGCGGGTCAATCTGCAACCCCGGATGGGCCAGCTAACGATTGCCGCCGTGCCCGCGGATGCTTCTTTATATGTAGATGGCAAGCTGGTCGGCAACGCCTCACGCGATCTGGAGTTAATTGCCTTGCCGCATCGCCTGGAAGTACGCAAGGAGGGCTTCGAAAGCTGGTCGGCACAGGTAACGCCGAAACCGGGTTTGCCGCAGCGGCTGGAGGTGCGACTGCTGACGCCGCAACAGGCGGTGGTCGCTGCGATCCCAACCACCATTAAGACCGCTCAGGGGCAGGTTATGCGTCTTATCGAACCAGGCGAGTTTATGCTGGGTGCGCCGCGCCGTGAGCAGGGCCGGCGTCCCAACGAGGTGCGCAAGTCGGTGCGGCTGACACGCTGGTTTTATATCAGTCAGCAGGAAGTGAGTAATCGCGAGTTTCGTGAATTCAGGCCGCAGCATACTTCGGGTGCGGAAAAATACCGGGAACTGGCGGCCGATAATCATCCGGCGGTGATGCTGAGTTGGGAAGAAGCCGCCGCTTACTGTAATTGGTTAAGCGACAAAGAGGGGCTGGCGCGCGCCTATATAAAAGAGAGCGGCAAGCTGGTGCTGGCGGACCCGCCCACTCAAGGTTACCGGTTACCCACTGAAGCTGAATGGGCATGGGTAGCGCGTTACAACGCTGGCGGGGGCGAGCGCAAATACCCCTGGGGTGAGGGCATGCCGCCACCTAAAGACAGTGGCAATTTCGCTGACTCGTCGGCAGTTGATGTCGCCAAAAATACGCTGAGCAGCTATACCGACAGCTATCCGGTAACCTCGCCGATCGGGACCTTTCCCCCTAACCCCATAGGTATCTATGATCTTGGTGGTAACGTGGCTGAATGGGTGAATGATCGGTATTCGGTTGCGGCTGGCAGCGGTGCGACGCTGATTGACCCGGTCGGGCCCGCTGAAGGGCAGTATCATGTCATTCGTGGTTCGAGCTGGCGGCAGTCCAGTATCAGTGAATTACGCTTGGCGTACCGCGATTTTGGTGATCGCGGGCGGCTGGATGTCGGCTTCCGGATCGCCCGTTATGCTGCGCCACCTGAATAGGCAGCTTTTGACAGGACCTGAATACTAGTCAAGATGAATGCATTAAAGACCATGTTGATGATATCGCTGGGGTTGGGGACAACCTGGCTGGCCTGGCAGATTGCGCCTGGGTCTTCATCCGGTATGTTGACAGGTGTGGCCTATGCCCAGCCTGCGGAAGAAGGTGCGCCGGCAAAAGGGCCGACCGACGCAGAGATCGAAGAGCAGCTAGAGCGCATTAATGCGGCGCTGGCGAAAGACGGCGAAGTTGAAGAATTCAAGCCATCGGAGCCCTTACCGGCTGATATGGCCATCGAAATGTCATCGGAGTTATGAGTTGATGAAAAAGAACATGCCCACAGAGTTTGTGTTCAGCCTGTTTGCCCTGCTTATCTCGGTGATACTGGTGCATTCAATTTATCTTACGGTAATCAGGCCGAACGCCGATGCGATTATTATTGAGCAGCGCGCCGCAATGGACGTTGACCCCGATTACAGTCCCGAGCGTTCTTTCTACGTGATCGTTCGCGACTTTGAGCAGGAAGCCTGTTTTATCCTGATGCTCTGGGCTTTTTCTATGCTGGCATATAAGGGGTGGGCGGCCAGTCTTGAGGGGAAACTGCTGGCGCAGGAATTTATCCCTATAGCGGAAGGCATGAAGATACTGCCGGAAGATACGCGTGAATATGCGCGTGCAATTCAGGGGTTGCCTGATGATGAGCGGCGCATGCTGTTGCCGCGGGCGTTGCTTAGCGCACTGGGGCGTTTTGGTGCGACCCGCAATGTGCAGGATGTGGCCTCATCGGCGCATACCTTGTTTGAGACTGAAGCAGAGCGACTGGAGTCCGAGCTTTCCATGATTCGCTATATAGCCTGGGCCATTCCGTCCATAGGGTTTATCGGCACGGTACGCGGTATCGGTGCAGCCCTCGGGCAGGCCCACCGTGCCGTAGAGGGCGATATCAGTGGCGTTACGGAAAGTCTGGGCGTCGCGTTCAACTCTACGTTTATCGCGCTTGTTATAAGTATTGTTCTTATGTTTTTAGTGCACCAGTTGCAGGTCAACCAGGAGCGTCTGGTTTTCGACTCGGAGAACTATGTGGATGAGCATCTTATTCGTCACATGCAGTCCAGTTAATTCCGGGAGTATCTATGTCGTTTCTCGGTATCGAATTAAATGACACTGCGCTGAGCGCAGTCAGCGGCGACAAGCTCGTGTTCGCGGAACCGGGTTGTGCATTGCTGGACGCAGACGGCGCCGTATTCGGCATGCCGGCCAAAAATGCCGCACGTACCAGACCTGCTGCCTATCATGATCGCTACTGGAACGACTTGTCGGAAGTACCGCTGGCGGGCGGCAGGCTGTCGTTTGAAACAGCTGCAGACCTTGCCTATGTGCAGTTGAAAAATCTGTGGGATCAGTTCGGCAGTGGCGTAACGGAAGTGGCCTATGCGGTGCCCTCACACTGGAGTCGTGATCAGCTAGCGCTGCTGCTCGGAATTACGCAGGAAGCGGGTTTGCCGTTAACGGGCCTGGTTGAGATACCGGTAGCGGCGACACGGCGTAACTACCCCGGCTATGAGCTTATTCATATAGAGGCCGGTCTGCATGCGACCAGTCTTAGCCGGGTCGGTCAGGATGGCGGTGCTTCTGTGCTTGAGACTGAAACCATAGACGAGTTGGGCACGGCGGCCATGGAGCGCAGCTGTGCGGAATATTTTGCGCGTCGCTTTCTCGACTGTAACCGTTTCGATCCCATGCATGATGCGGAAAGCGAACAGAGTATTTACGATCAGCTGGACAACTGGATTGCGCTACTCAATCGTAACGGTGAGGCGGAGCTTAATTTCACCTACAAAGCTAATCAGTTTACTGCACTGGTTAGCCTGGCCGAGTTGCGTGAGTGGTTGCGGCGTCGTTGCCAGCCGCTCATTCAATCATTGCGAGCCAAGGTTAGTATCGCGAAGCCAACCGCATTGCAACTGAGTGCTGGGCTGGTTGCTTATCCTGGTGTCGCAGAGACGCTGGCCGATTTGCCTGGTTGCGACGTTTTTGTGCTGGAGGCCGGTGCGGCAGCGCGTGGTCTGGCGCTGCGGCGAGCGCACCTGCGCCGGGATACCGCTTCTTTCAGCCTTACCGCGTTGCTGCCCTGGGATCAGCCGCCCGCCGATGTGAACATGGAGCGTGCTATGGCGACCTCGACCGGCGGAGTCCCCAGTCATCTCATGATTGATGGTCAGGCCTATAGGTTGTCGAGCGTGCCATTGCTCATCGGCACTGAAGCAGCAGCGGATGAATACAGTCTGGTTATCGATGCCCGTCACAAGGGTGTGTCACGCCATCACTGCAGCATTGAACTGAATGGCGGCCGCGCAGTTCTTAATGATCACAGTCGTTATGGTACGCGCCTGAACGGGCATCGGGTTGATGCTTCGGCCGTATTGCAGCGGGGTGACATTGTTAGCCTCGGCGATCCGGCCTGTGAATTGCAACTGATAGTCGAGACGGGGCCGGTGGGCCAGGACGATGGCACGTAAGCGCTTTACAACCTTTAACCTTTCGTTTCTGGACGTCATGTCGTGCGGTTTTGGTGCGGTTGTGCTGTTTTACATGATCATAAATGCCCAGGTGGCCGTGCGTGCAGATCAGCAGAATATAGAATTGCTGGGCGAAACCAACCGACTTGAGGAAGAGGTGCTGGAAGGCCGCAAGAACCTCGTGCGCTTGAAAACCCGAGTGGATGATCGCATGCAGCGCATGAGTGATCTGCAAATTGACGAGCAACGTCTGCAGCAGAAGATTGATGACCTGAAGGCAAAATTATCAAAGCTGGACAAGACCAGCCTTGCGTCCCGGCAGAGTGTTGAGCAATTGCAGGCTGATATCGAACGTCTTGAAGAGGCCAAGCAACGGTTATTGGCAGATGCGGCGCGAGGTGACAAGGAAGGCCGGCAGGTGCGTGCGGTGACCGGCGAAGGTAACCGGCAGTATCTGACCGGTATGAAAATGGGCGGCAAACGCATCCTGTTCCTCGTCGATGCGTCGGCCAGTATGCTGGGCAGTACGTACGTCAACGCCATCCTGTACCGGAATATGCCGGATACGATGAAACTGCGCACACCTAAATGGCGCAGCGCGATTAACGGTGTCGATTGGTTAACTGCCAGAGTCCCGCCCGAGTCGAGTTTCCAGGTGCTGGCATTCAATACCACGGCCTGGTCCGTGGTCGAAGGTTCCGGCGGTGACTGGACTCCGGTTGGCGATGGCAGCAACTTAACTGCTGCCGTAAACCGATTACGTGCGACTGTTCCGACATCGGGCACCAGTTTGTACAACGCTTTTAGCGCGGTCGGCGCAATGGATCCAAAGCCGGATAATATTTATCTTATTACGGACGGTCTGCCTACACAGGGGAAGTCAGCGCCCGCAAAGGAGAAAATGATTAAGCCGAATGACCGGATGAAATTTTTCAGCCAGGCCTTGTCACGCTTGCCCGGCAAGATACCGGTGAACATCCTGTTGTATCCCATGGATGGTGATCCCGAAGCGGCCGGTTATTTCTGGCGGTTAGCGATTGATTCGAAGGGATCATTCATGACACCGTCCTCCGACTGGCCTTAGTCGGGTGGTATAGGACTCATGGCAAAGAAAAATCGCGAAACGGAAACATTCAATCTGTCATTTCTTGACGTGATTTGCTGTGGCTTTGGCGCGGTGATTCTGTTGCTGGTGATCACGAAAATATATGAGCCCATTACTATCGAAGCCAGCAAGGCGGATCTGGAGGGGTTGCTGCTTGCCCTGCAGCAGGAGCTTTTTGATATCCGTGGTGACACGGTAGTGCTCGACCGAAACCTGAATAGCCTGGAGACCGAATTGGCCAGCGAAGCAGACCTGGTCGCCACTATGCGGAGCGAACTGCGTCAACTGGAAGGTCAGTTTGCACCCATAGGTGACGACGAAGATCTGGAGCAGAAAGGCGAGTTACTGGCCGCCCGGCAATCTCTCAGTGCAGAGATGCAGCGCCTGCTGAAAGATTACCGGCCCGCTGATGACGATTCGACCGTCGGCGGTATTCCGGTCGACAGTGAATACATAATTTTCGTTATCGATACCTCAGGCAGTATGTTCCAGGGCCCCTGGCGACTGGTAATGCAGATGGTCAGCGAAACACTGCAGGTATATCCGACCATCAAGGGTATTCAGGTTTTAAATGATGAAGGCCAGTACATGTTTTCATCTTATTCAGGTAGATGGATACCGGATACGCCCGGCAGCAGGCGTAACATCATTCGCCGGCTGGCGGGCTGGAATCCTTACAGTGACTCAAGCCCTGTTGAAGGTATAACGCAGGCTATCAATACGTTTTATAAGCCGGGGCGGCGTGTCAGTATATTTGTATTTGGTGACGATTTTCCCCGTGGCTCGGTTGAATCAGTGGTGCGCTACGTGGATCGGGTTAACCAGGCCGACCGGCAGGGTAATCGCCTAATGCGAATTCATGCCGTTGGTTTTCCGACCCAGTTCTCGCGCGGGACTTCGCCGAATGCACTGCGCTTTGCCAATCTCATGCGCGTGCTATGCGAGCGCAACGGCGGAAGTTTCGTCGCGTTAACCCGGTTGTAAATAATAATATGCCCGTATGCAGCCAGTGGAGGAGATAATCGTGATGAGTGCCAGTCTCGTAGAAAGAAAGTGCCAGCCCTGCGAGGGCGGTGTACCGCCGCTCGAAGCCAGTGCGGCCAAAGAATTGCTGACAGCCCTTGATGACACATGGCGCATCAGTGCCGATGGTAAATGGTTACGCCGTGAATTCAGTTTTTCCGGTTTTAACCGGACCATGGGCTTCGTTAATGCGGTTGCATGGATTGCGAATACCGAAGGCCATCACCCGGACCTGGAAGTCAGCTATTCGAAATGCATAGTGAATTACACAACGCATGCGATTGATGGCCTGTCCGAGAATGATTTTATTTGTGCGGCGAAAATCGATCGGCTAATTGACTAGTAATTAGCCTTTGCAGATTGTGCGCCGTGAACTAAAACATTGACGAGTCGTCGACGTCTTCTTCGCTGGCGTTGCTGTCGCGGTTGGGGATGAAATCGCCCGTGATCATTGAATTGTAGGTCAGGCCTGGGCCAATCATAGGGTAAACACAAGCCTCACGGTCAATAATCACCTCGAGAAAAGCGGGGCCAGGGTAGTCTAGCCAGGCTTTGACCATGTCCTTAATGTCTTCTTTCTTGTCGAGGCGCCGCGCAAACTCAAAACCATCTGCCTGCGCTGCCTTGATGAAATCCTTGCGTCGCAGGGATTTGTCGCTCGCTGACATGCGGCCTTTGTAATACAGCTTTTGCCACTGCTTGACCATGCCGTCGCCAAAATTATTCAGGACGATGACTTTAATTGGCAGCTCGTAGGTCGTTACCGTTTCAAGTTCACCCAGGTTCATCCTGATGCTCGCATCGCCATCCATATCGATGACCAGTGTGCCGGGCTTGGCAAACTGTGCACCAATGGCGGCGGGTAAGCCAAAACCCATTGTGCCCATGCTGCCTGAGGTCAGCCATAGACGCGGTTCACGGAAATCGAAATACTGTGCGGCCCACATCTGATGCTGGCCGACGCCCGTCGAGACAATCGCTTCGCCACGAGTGTGGCGGTTGATTTCTTCGATAACAGCGTAAGGCTGTATCAGATCACTGTCACGGTCAAAGTTCAGCGCATACTCTTGCTTCAGCGATGCAATTTCTTCGTGCCAGGCGGAATAATCCGTCTGGATCTTATTGCGCTCTCCATAGTCCAGCATCATTTGCAGATCACGGTCCAGAAATCCGACGTGAAACCAGTCTATAGCCTTCACTTTGCCGATTTCCGAAGGATCAACATCAAACTGCGCTATGAATTTGGCTTTAGGTGCGAACTTGTGCGGTACGCCGGCAACCCGGTCGTCGAAACGAGCGCCCATGGCGATCAGCATGTCGCAGTCTTCAACGGCATAATTGGCGAACGCTGTGCCATGCATGCCCAGCATTTTCAGGGAAAGATCATCCGTGGTGTCGTAGGCGCCAATACCCATCAGCGTAGTCGTAACCGGAATTCCGTAACGTTCAGCAAACTGGCGCAGTAGCCCCGATGCCTCGCTGTGTATAACACCGCCGCCTGCATAGATTAGTGGCCGTTCGGATTCCTGCAGCCGGGCGAAGAAGCTTGCACAGCTTTCTTCGTCCAACAGGTTGTTCTGGACCGCACTCATGCGCTGCCGGTAACCCGGGACCGCGAGCAAGCCAGAGCCCTGAAAGTGCCCCTCCCAGTTCTGCATGTCTTTAGGGATGTCGATAACGACCGGTCCCGGTCTGCCTGTGCGGGCTATTTCAAATGCAGTTCGAATCGTCGCTTCCAGTTTTGTGGGATCGGTGACGAGGAACAGATGTTTTGCCAGCGGCCCCAGCGTTGCGGAAACAGGGGCCTCCTGAAAGGCATCTGTGCCGATCGCGGTCGTCGGTACCTGGCCGCAGATGACGACAATAGGGATTGAGTCCGCCATGCAATCCCGAACCGGCGTGGCCGTATTGGTAGCGCCTGGCCCGGAGGTAACCATCACGACGCCAACTTTGCCACTGGCACGAGAGTAACCGGCTGCCATAAAGCCCGCGCCCTGCTCATTGGCGGGCACGATCAACGGCATAGGTGACTCCGCCTGATCGGTTTTGTTCGCGACGTTGTAGCGGAATACGGCGTCGTAAGTAGGCAAAATTGCGCCGCCGCTGTAGCCGAAGATTACTTCAACACCCTCATCGGCCAGCACCTGCACGATCATTTCCGACCCGGACATTTCTGCTCCGGCGAGAGGGTGCGCAGCATCTTCTATTGGGTGCGGGTTTGAGTTCATGATCTGGCGGCAGCTATGGGTTGCGGTGATTAAAGATTGGTCGGTAAAAAATATATTCGGGTATTAACGGAAGCCGACGCCGAGCTTTACATTCAAGCGTCAAAGGTTCGCAAAGTGTCTGCCAAATGTGCACGCATTGCAATAGCCACAGTTCTGAGCCAACATTGCCAGTCCTTTAAAAGATATGACTTTTTTACGGTTAACAGCCAACGGTTGACTAGCGTCATGCGACACATAATTTCGATTCTGATGCAGAATGAGGCGGGCGCCCTGACCCGGGTCACCTCATTATTTTCCACCCGAGGCTACAACATCGAGTCCCTGAGTGTTGCGCCAACTGAGAATCCGCAGGTTTCGCGCCTGACGATGGTGGCGAGCGGTTCGGACGCGGTCATCGATCAGATCGGCAAGCAGCTGTTCAAACTGGTTGATGTGGTCGGCATTATTGATATGACGCTGTGTGACCATATCGAGCGCGAGCTTCTGCTGATGAAGGTCAAGCTTCATGATGGCGCGAATGTATCCGACATCGTTTCGGGTGCGGGCGCCGTGGTACTGGATGATTCGCGATCCAGCTTTACCGTCGAGCTGACGGGCACGGGCGTACAGATTGACCGGTTCATGGAAACACTGGGTTCCCGTTCGGAAATTCTGGCGGTGGTACGCAGCGGCGCTATGGCGATTGCCCGTGGCACCGCGGTGCTAAGCTCCCATCTCTCTTAACGCCACAATAGCGAATCATGAATAGCCAATCGCAATGGGCTGCCGGAATGGAGCCGCTGACGAAAGCCTCAC
>Ga0070728_10004772_pt1 | contig 13795 bp, 12 predicted proteins | sample tdDd471_FD_66723 | JGI IMG/M metagenome (GOLD analysis project Ga0070728, IMG submission 66723) | Marine sediment microbial communities from the Atlantic coast under amendment with organic carbon and nitrate - tdDd47.1 | ecosystem: Environmental > Aquatic > Marine > Coastal > Sediment | place...
CTCCTGATCGCCGCCCCGGCGCGAGCGCAGGACACCTCGTGCGCCGAGGGCGACGCCGACTGCGCGCGCGAGGTGTTCGGGCGCGCGCTCGAGCGCCTCGAGGCCGGGCGGTTCGCCGAGGCGCGCGACCTGCTGCGCCACGCGCTCGCGACCTACCCGAACCCCGCGAGCGCCTTCAACCTCGCGGTCGCCCTGCGCGGCACCGGCGAGAGCGTGGCCGCGTCCGAGGTGCTCGCCGCGCTCGAGGCGGGCGAGCACGGCGAGCTGAGCGACGCGCAGCGCGCCGAGGTCGCCGCGATGCGGGGCGAGATCGAGGGCGAGGTCGCCGTGCTCGAGCTGCGCGTGTGCGGCGGCAACGACGTCGCGGTGCGGATCGACGGCGCGCTGTGGGAGCGCTTCGACGGATGCCGGGATCTGTCCCGACGGGCCAACGCGGGCGAGCACGTGATCACGGCGACCGGCGCCGGGCGTAGACCGCTCGAGCGGCGCGTGGAGCTGGTCCGCGGCGAGCCGCGCCGCCTCGAGCTCGCGCTCTCCGAGATCCCGACCGGGCTGCTCGTCGTGCGCGTGCCCGACGACCAGACCGAGGTCGAGGTCGAGGGGATCGGGCGCGCGGCCGGTGAGTTCCGGCGGCGGCTGCCCGAGGGCACCTACCGCGTGCGCGCGTTCCTCGATCGCGACGAGCCCGAGGAGCGGCGGGTCACGCTGCTGGGCGGCGAGTCGATCGAGCTGTCGCTCGGCGGGTCGACCGACCCGTGGCCGTGGATCGCGATCGGGGTCGGCCTCGCGGCGCTCGGCGCCGGGGCCGCGGTGCTCGGGGTCCTGCTCGCCGACGACGAGCGACCGCTGGTCACCGACCCGGTGTTCGGGGTCACGATGACGCTGGAGGTCGGCCCGTGAGGTGGGCGCTGATCGGGCTGCTCCTCGCGAGCGCCTGCGCCGAGCGCGTGCGCCCGCAGGTCGTCGTGCGCATCGACGCCGACGACGCGATCGCGGAGCGCGCGCGGTGGCTGCGCGTCCGCGTCACCACGCAGGAGGGCGACGAGGCGCTCGACCGGGTGGTGGAGCTGGGCGACGAAGCGCAGCTGCCCGCGAGCGTGCCCCTGACCCCGCGCGACGGAGACCCGACGCGGGCGTGGGCCGTCGAGGCGGAGCTGTTCGCGACCGACGCCGAGCCCGGGCCCGACGACGAGGGCTTCGCGCTGCGCCGCGCGGCCGGCCGCTACGTGGACGGCGTGGTGCTCGAGGTGCCGCTGCGCTTCGACGCCGCGTGCACGCTCCGCTGCCCCGACGGACAGACCTGCCGGGGCGGCGTGTGCGTCGGCGCGTGCGTCGACGTGGAGGCCGGCGACGGGCGGCCCACCTGCGGCGAGTGCGAGATCTGCGAGGGGGCGAGCTGCGTCGCGTCGGACGCGCTGAGCTGCGGGTGCGCCGAGGATCGCTGCTTCGGCGGGCGCTGCGTCGTGGAGCGCCCGGTCGATCGGGTGGCCGCCGCGTTGAACGTCACCTGCGCGACGATCGATCGCGCGCTGTACTGCTTCGGCGAGAACGGCGCGTCCGAGCTCGGGCTGTCCGGCGGCGGCGCGTTCGAGTCGACGCCCGCGCTGGTGAGCGAGCTGCCCAGCGGCGTACGCGACCTCGACCTCGGCGGCTTCGCGGTGGTGACGGTGACGGCGTTCGGGTGCGTCTCGTTGGACAACGGCGAGGTGCGCTGCTGGGGCCGCACCGGCCAGGGCCGCGCCGGCCCCGACGACTCGGCGACCCCGCTCGCGGTCCCGCTCGACGCCGAGGTCGCCGAGGTCGCGACGGGCGGGACGCACACCTGCTTCCGCTCCCCGGACCGGCAGCTCTACTGCATCGGGCGCGCCAACGAAGGCCAGCTCGGGCGCGCCGGCGCGCCGGGCGCCACCACCGACACGGTGCCCGTGCCCGTCGACACCGCGTGGGTGCAGGCCGACGCCGGCTACGCGCACGCGTGCGCGGTCGACGCCGAGGGCGCCGTGTGGTGCTGGGGCTTCAACTCCGACCAGGAGCTCGGCGTCCCCGGCGACACGGTGAACCGCGACGCGCCGGTCCGCGCGGAGCTCGGCTCGTCGGACTTCACCGAGGTCGCCCTCGGCGCGTTCCACTCGTGCGCCCTGCGCCGCGACGGGCGCGCGCTGTGCTGGGGCGGCGCCGCGTTCGGCAACCTCGGCCGCCTCGACGTCGAGCGCGGCGCGCCGCCCGGCGAGGTGAGCCTGAGCGCCCCGCTCGAGTCGCTGCACTGCGGCCGCTCGCACTGCTGCGGCGTGGGCCGCGAGGGCGCGCTGTACTGCTGGGGCCGCAACCACCACGGCCAGCTCGGCAAGGGCTCGATCAGCGACGGCGACGCGCTGCCCGAGGTCGTCGGCGAGGGCATGCGCTGGCGCGCGGCGGCCGGCGGCGAGCTGCACACGTGCGCGATCCGCGAGGACGGCGCGCTGTTCTGCTGGGGAGCCAACGCCTACGGCCAGCTCGGACTCGGAGACACCGAGGAGCGGTACACGCCCAACCGCGTCTGCTTCCCGTGATCGATCAGGCCGCCGGCTCGTGCGTGGCCTTCCACTGCTCGATCAGGTGACGGTTGTCCTGGTCCCAGGGATGGAAGTCGTCCCGGTAGAAGTCGCGGTAGGGCGCGGCGACCGTCGTGATCAGTCCGTCCGGTCCGAAGTAGAAGTCGGCCGCCTCGCGCAGCTCCTTCAGCGTCGGCCGATGACCGAGCGCGCGGAGCGCCGAGAGGGTGTGGCGGGTCTGGTTGAAGAGGAAGAACGCGGTCGTCATCGCGCCGACCCGGCGGAGCAGGCGCCGGTCACCGCAGACCGCCATGAACACGTCGAACGCGACGGCCTTGTGCTCGATCTCCTCGACCGCGTGCCACTCGAGCAGCTCGCGCACCGGCCCGGGGATCGGCGCGGTGACCTCCGGGTGCGTGAGCATATACTCGGCGAGGATCGCGGTGATGTGCTCGAGCACGACGGTCGACGCGAGGTGCACGGCGGGAGGGTTCTTGTCGACGTGCTTGGTGATGTTCGCCTCGACGTCGCGCTCGACTCCGGACGCGTCGAAGCCCATCGCGTCGAGCCAGGCGTTCGCGAGCTGGTGCTGATAGGAGTGCTGCCCCTCCTGCGCGGCGAAGCCGGTCATCTGCTCACGCAGCACGGGGTCGGTCACGCGATCCCGGTAGTGCATCACGCTCCGGACGAACTCGTTCTCGCCCGGCGGGAAGGTCGCCGAGAGCGCCGAGAGCGTCGCGGTGATCAGCCCGTTGCCGCGGAACCAGAACCGCTCCTGCACGGACTCGAAATCGAACTTCATGCGGCGAGGGCGCACCGGCGTGCGGTTGCGCGCCTGGCCGGTGGGCTGCGTGGCGGGGTTCATCTCGTACCTCCCGGGGTCGTCAGCTATTGAACCTGAGTCAATGCAGGGTAGTACCTACTGAACCGAAGTCAATAGATCGTCCGCCGAGCCCTTACGGCGCGCGTCGACCCCCGCACTACACTGCGGCGCGATGGCACTCGGAGGCATGCGCCCGGCCGCGCTCGCGATCGTCTTGCTCGTCGGGTGCGCGAACATGCATGGGCGCAGCGACGCCGGCGGCCTGGACGGCGGTGCGGTCGCCGACGAAGACGCGGGCGGCGTGGACGCGGGCGCGACGGACGCGGGGGACTGCCCGATCGCCGTGCGGATCGTGGCGACGCCGACCGCCCGCGCTCAGATCGCCGTGTGGCTCGAGGCGCCGGACGGACGCTTCGAGACGGTCGCGCTGACCGCCGCGGTGGGCCGCTTCGGGCTGGGCAACCGCCCCGGCGCGCAGCAGCTGCCCACCGGCTACCGCTGGCCGACGGGCCGGCGCCTCGACGCCCTCCCGCGCTGGGCGCATCAGCGGCTCGCAAGCGGTGGCGCGCCGTTCCGGACGGTCGTCTGGACCGAGGGCCCGGAGGGTCACGCCGCGGGGCACCCACCGATGGACTGGATCGACAACTACTATTGCATGTCGTTCCGAACGGAGGACGTCGCCGAGCTCGACGCCGTCACCTGCGCCAGCCTCTGGGCAGGCGAGCCCGGCCGCTACCTCACCGAGGCCGACGTCGACGAGGGATACGCCGCGCCCTTCGCGCCACCGGCCGGCGAGGCGCACCTGCGGCCGCTCGCGCTCGAGGCGCCCTACCCCCCGCGGCGGGATCTGCCCGCGCTCGACCGAGGCCACCCGGACACCGCGCGGTTCGCCGGCGACGCGCTCGCCGCGATGCCGTCGCTGGACGCCGTCACCATGGCGACGCCGGCCGGCGACCGCCCCCTGACCTGGACCCACCGCGTCGCGGACGACTGGCCGGTCGACCAGCTCGAGGTGTGGGTCGAGGTGAACACCGAGCGCGACTACAACGACGCCCACGGGCCGACGACGGTGCCGAGCGCGCCGGAGGGAGCGTGGGATCACTGGGCACAGAGCTACGGCGTCGAGACGGGCGGGCAGCCGTCGACCCTCTATCGAGTCCGACCGGGGGTGCGCGGCGAAGAGACGACGGCCACGCCGATCGCGCGGACCGAGCGCTTCGGCGGCGGCGCCGAGCTCGTCGATCCCGACGACCTCACCGACGACCCGAGCGCGGCGCCCGGCAGCGGCGCCGACCGGCTCCGCGACATCGACGGCGTGCGCCTGTCCGCCTCGCTCGCCTGCGCGGACTGACGCCGCCGCGAACCGGTCGTAACGCCCGCGCCCTGGCGGACCTGCCAGACTGACCGCATGCGCTGGCTCGCCTTTGTCCTCGCCACCCTCGTCACCGCCCCCGCGGCCGCCCGCGATCTGCACGCGAGCCCCGACGGAGACGGCGACGGATCGGAGGCGTCGCCGATGTCGCTCGCCGACGCGCTCGCCGCCGCCACCGACGGGGACCACGTGCTGCTGCACGACGGCGACTGGGGCGACGTGACGGTGTCGGGCGAGTTCGGCGCGGACACCTGGGTCGAGCCCGCGCCCGGTCACTCGCCGCGCGTGCGCACCCTCGAGATCCGCGACGCGCGCAACCTGATCGTGCGCGGCCTGTCGATCAGCCTGAGCTACGCCGAGCCGTACGAGTCGGCGACGATGGTCTCGGTCCGCGGGTCGGCGCCCGACGTGACCGTCGAGGACTGCGACATCTTCAGCGTCACCGACGACGTGTCGGACGGCTGGGACGCGGGGCAGTGGGCCGGCGAGCCCGGCACGGGGATCGGCGTGCGCGCCTCGGGCGTGACGATCGCCAACAACCGCGTGCGCAACGTCGGCTACGGGATCAGCGTCGCGCACGACGCGCCGAACGCCCGGGTGATCGGCAACACGATCGATCGCTTCAGCCGCGACGGCCTGCGAGGGATCGGCGACTTCGGGCTGTTCGAGGGCAACGTGGTCCGCGACGCCTACGACGTGGACGACCACCACGACGACTTCTTCCAGTCGTGGTCGGTCGGCGACGACGGCGCCCCGGGCACCGGAGTGGTCCGCGGCGTCGTGCTGCGCGGCAACCTGTTCATCGGCTTCACCGACCCCGACCGCCCGTTCGCCGGCGCGGCGCAGGGCGTCGGCTGCTTCGACGGGTTCTTCGAGGACTGGGTCGTCGAGAACAACGTGGTGATCGTCAACCACTGGCACGGCATCACCTTCCTCGGCGCGCGCAACCTGCGCATCGTCAACAACACCGTCCTCGACAACCTGCCGGGCGAGCGCCCGGGCCCGCCGTGGATCGACGTCTCGGCGCACAAGAACGGGACCGCGTCCGAGAACATCGTGATCCGCAACAACCTGACCCAGTCGCTGACGCTCGAGGCCGACGGATCGACCGAGGACCACAACCTGCTCTTCGACGACGCCGACGCGCTGTTCGTCGACCCCGCCGGCTTCGACCTGCACCTGCTCGACGGCGCCGAGGCGATCGACATGGGCTCGATGGACCTGGCGCCGATGTTCGACCGCGACGGCATCCCGCGCCCGCAGGGCGTGGGGATCGATCTGGGCGCGTACGAGTGGCACGACGGCACCGTGACGCCCGGCGACGCGGGGCCGCCCGCGCTCCCCGACGCGGGCGCGCCGACGCCGGGCACCGACTCGGGGACGCCGCCCATGCCCGGCACCGACGGCGGCGCGACGTCGATGCCAAGCACCGACGGAGGCGCGGACGGCTCGACCTCCGAAGGCTGCTCGTGTCGCGCCGCCCCGTCGGGCGGCTCGGCGCTCTGGCTCCTCACCGCGCTCGGCGTGCTGCTCGTTCGCAAGCCGCGCTGAGCGCCTACTCCACCGAACACGCCTGGACGCCGAACACGACGCCCTCCGCGCCGGTCAGGAGCCGTCGCGAGTCGCCCGGCATGAGACTCCAGCATTGTCGCCGATCCCCTCCGTCACCACCCGCCCGGCAGAAGAGCCGGTGATACCTTTCGTCCGTGAACCTCGTCGACGAGCTGCACGCCATCGTGGCCGCGCTCCATCGAGAGAGCATTCCGTACGCGGTGTGCGGTGGCGTGGCGGTCACCATTCACGGCGCGACTCGGACCACGAAGGGCATCGATCTGCTGGTTCGCCGCGAAGACGTGGAGCGCGTCCTCGACGCGATCCGCCCCCTCGGCTACGCGTTCGCCGCGCTGCCGATGACCTTCGACGCGGGGACGCCACGGCAGCGCCACGTCCAGCGCGTGACGAAGGTCGACGGAGACCACCACCTGATCGTCGACCTCCTGCTCGCGGAGGCGGCGTTCGACGGCTTCCTGGGCGACGTGCTGACGATCGATCTGGAGCCCGGGCCCCTGTGCGTGGTGCCGCGCGAGACGCTGATCGAGATGAAGCGGCTCGCGGCGCGGCCCCAGGACCTCGCGGACATCGAGAAGCTGGAGCGCGCCGATGAGCCGTGAGCTCGACCCGGTCGCGGTGTCCGCTCGCCTGCGATGGCTGGCGGCGCGCTGGGAACCCGAAGACGCCGAGGCCGTCCGACGTCGCGTGGCCCCTCCCGCGGACGAGCGTCCGTTCGAAGAACGGGTGGCCGGCCGGCTCGAGGAGCTGCGCGCGCTGCTCGAGCTGACGCGCCACCTGCACGGGCGCGCGAGCCGCTAGCGTGCGTCTCGCGGCCTCGGGAGGAAGAGACGCCCGATGGGAACGACGACCTCCAGGAAGGGCGGCATCGCGACCTCGTCCGCCTCCCCGAAGGTCCCGACCAGGGTCCAGCCCGCGTCGGCCCGCGCGAAGACCTCCACTAGCCGAGCCTCGGGATCCACGATCCAGTAGTGACCCACGCCGTGACGGTGGTAGAGGTCGCGCTTCTCGGTGCGGTCGAGGGCGCTGGTGCTCGGCGAGAGCACCTCGCAGACCCAGTCGGGCGCCACCCGGATCGGTCGTTCCTCTCCCGGGTCGGCCAGGCGCTCCCGCCGCCACCCGCTCAGGTCCGGTCGCACGACGTCGTGCGGGGCGAGCTCGACGTCCACCTCGGTGAAGATCCACCAGCCCCCCGGTCCGCCATGTCCGTCGTCGTCGTCGTAGGGCCGCCCGATGAATGAGCCGATCGCGCGCTGGCTCTTCGAATGACGTGGGAGCGGCGCGGGGGGCGAGGTCACGACGCGACCGGAGAGGATCTCCGCCCGCGCGTCGTCGCCGAGACGGAGCAGGTCCGCGTAGGTGGCGAGGCGCTCGGCAGGATCGGCCATCGGAGATCAGTGTAGCGCCTACTCCGCAGAGGACGTCTGGGGCGTCATCGCGAGCGCCAGTCGCCCGAGGCGATCGGCCGCCCGCCCGGGCCGACGTAGCGGTACGTCCACGCGTGCGTCCCGTCGTCGACCTCGACGACCACGCGGCGGTACAGCGAGCCGGGCGCGCCGTAGCCCTCGAAGTCTTCGACGCGATCGAGCTCGCGCAGCGCCGCGCCGGGGTCGGGCAGCTCGACCAGCTCGCCGGCGACCTCGCCCTCGCCCGGCACGAGGCCCGGGTACTCGCCCAGGTCGACGAGCGCGCCGCGGGTGCGCGACTCGATCCACCGCCGCGGTCGATGCGGGCGCAGCAGCGGCTCGCGCAGCTCGCCGCGCATGAGCGTGCCGTAGACGAACACGTGCCGCGGGAACGGGTCGATGCGCAGCCGGTCGGCCGCCGCCTCGGCCTGGTGGGTCGGGAAGCCGAGGTCGGCGAGGCCGTCCGTGACCAGCCCGATGTAGTGCGGCTGCGGCGGGACGTGGTGCGGCTCGACGTGCGGCTCGGAGACCACGTACGTCGTCGCCGCGACCTCCTCGCCGTCGACGAGGACCACGACCTCGCGCCGCTCGTACTTGGGCCCCTCCTTGCGGTCGAGCGCGGCCCAGCCGTCGTCGTCGACGTCGAACAGCGCGCCGGGCGTCGCGGCGCCGAGGCGAGCCCGCACGCTCAGCGCGCCGCCGTCACGCGACCACGAGTGGTAGTGGAACACCGGCTCGTGATCGGGCAGCCAGGCGGGCCCGACGCGGCGCACGCCATCGGCGCGCAGCCCCCGCTCGCCGAGCCAGCGGGCGAGGTCCGCGAGGTGGAGGTTGGAGCCGTAGCCGAAGTAACGCACCCGCCGATCCTTACATCCCCTGCTATAGCTCCGCCGTGGTCGGCAATCGCCATCTCGCCCTGATCCTGATCCGCGCGCTCGCCCTGCTCGCGCTCGCGTTCAGCCTCTCGACCGCGGTCGAGTACTACGCGAACCCCGGGACGTTCTGCAGCGCCACCGGCGACTGCGCGCGCGTGCGCTTCATGGCGCGCGATCTCGGCCTGCTGCTGCCGGCGGTCGGCACGATGTCGTTCACCACGGTGTTCGTGCTCAGCCTGATGCCCGGCAAGCTGTTCGCGCGGGTCACCGCGGGCTGCGCGATCGTCGGGGCGCTCGGCGCGGCGTACCTCGTCTACCTGCAGAGCACCTGGGGCGCGTGGTGCTGGCTGTGCCTGGTCATCGACTCGAGCACGCTCGCGATGGGCGCCTGCGGGCTCTGGCTGCTCGTCACGATCCCCGACGACGAGAAGGCGCTCGGGACGGGCTTCATGACCTACTGGTGGGCGCCGTTCTGGCTGGCGGTGTTCGGGCCGCTGACCTTCGGGCTGACCTTCGTCGACGCGGCGCTCCCCGCAGAGGTCGCCGACCTGTACGACGACGACGCCGACGTGAACATCGTGGAGCTGGCCGACTTCGAGTGTCCGTTCTGCCGCGCGATGCACCCGAACCTGCGCGCGGCGATCGAGCAGACCGGCGGGGACGTGAACCTCGTGCGGGTCGTCGTCCCGCTGTCGTTCCACGCGCACGCGCGCCCGGCGGCGGCGGCGTACTTCTGCGCGGTGGAGCAGGACCAGGGCGAGGCGATGGCCGACGAGCTGTTCGGCGGCGAGCTCGAGCGCGACGACTTCATGGCCTACGCCGGCGCGCTCGGGCTGGATCTGGAGGCGTTCGAGGCCTGCCTGGACGCGGACTCGACCGAGGCGCGCATCGAGGAGGACCTCGCGCGGTGGGAGGCGGCCGACAACCCCGGCCTGCCGACCGTGTTCATCGGGGCGCGCACGCACCGCGGCTTCGCGCCCGACAGCGGTCCGACGCAGTTCATCGCGTCGATCGAGGCGGCCGAGGCCGAGGCCGGCGGACGCGTGCGCTACTGGCCCGGCGCGGCGATGCTCCTGCTCTTCTTGGCCTCGCTGTTCATCCCCTGGTGGAATCGGCGCCAAGGCTCCGCGGACGAAGACGGTCCGAAATAGCGCGGCCTGCCCGTCCGTAGGACCCGCCGAAAGGAACCCCGCCTCTCATGTCCATCCTCGTCACCTGGGCCGTCCTCACCCTCTCGATGTTCATCGCGTCACAGATGCTGTCGCGCATGAAGATCTCGGGCGGCGTCTTCAGCCACTTCGCGGTGAGCGCCGGCTTCGGCCTGCTCATGCTGTTCACCGGCTGGCTGTTCTACGCCCTGCTCGGCTTCCTCAGCGGCGGCGTGCTGTTCGCCTTCAGCTTCGTCGGCAAGCTCCTCGCCGGCGCGATCGTGCTCAAGCTCACCGACGTGTTCAGCGACAAGCTGAAGGTCGAGGGCTTCGGCACGCCGATCCTCGCGTCGCTGATCATCACGGTCAGCGGCACCGTGTGCGAGGGGATCTTGGCCCTGTTGGGCTGACGCCAATCCATGCTCGGGACGTTGAACGTCTTGCCCCGCTGGCGCAGCGTGCGGGGCATGACGATCCCGATCTGGACGGTCGACGCGTTCGCCGCCGCGCGCTTCGAAGGCAACCCCGCCGCGGTGTGCTTCCCGCCGGCCGGCGCCGAGGACGCCTGGCTCGCGAAGGTCGCGTCGGAGATGAACCTCTCGGAGACCGCGTTCCTGTGGCCCGAGGGCGACGCCTGGCGCCTGCGCTGGCTGACGCCGGAGGTGGAGGTCGACCTGTGCGGCCACGCGACCCTCGCGTCGGCGCACGTGCTGTTCGAGCGCGACGGCGGCGACGAGCTCGCGTTCGAGACGCGCAGCGGCCGGCTGACGGCGCGTCGCGTCGGCGAGCGCATCGAGCTGGACTTCCCGCGCACCGCGCTCGAAGCCGCCGAGCCTCCCAGTGGGCTGCTCGAGGCGCTCGGAGTACGGGGCGCGTGCCTGCGGGCGGGTCCGGACGTGCTCGTGGTGCTGGAGTCCGAGGGCGACGTCCGATCGTGCGCGCCCGACTTCCGCTCGCTCGGGGAGGTCGCGATCCGCGGCGTGATGATCACCGCGCCGGGAGACGCCGAAGGCGTCGACTTCGTGAGCCGCTTCTTCGCGCCGGGCTCGGGCATCGACGAGGACCCGGTTACCGGGTCGGCGCACTGCGCGCTCGGCCCGTACTGGGCCGGCGTGCTCGATCGCGCCGTGCTGCAGGCGCGGCAGCTGAGCCGACGCGGCGGGAGCCTCGAGGTCGAGGTGGGGCCCGAGCGGGTGCGGCTCCGCGGGCGCGCGGTGACCGTCCTGAAGGGCGAGCTGACCGGTTGACAGCCGAGCCAGCTCGGCTATCACTCCTCGCTCTCAGCCGCCCAGATAGCTCAGTAGGTAGAGCACGCGATTGAAAATCGCGGTGTCGGCAGTTCGATTCTGTCTCTGGGCACTACGAGCGCTTCTCCGACCGGGGAGCGCTCTTTCTTTTCCGTCGTCGCGTCCTTACCGTGAGCTTCGGTGGGACTGTGGCCGTTCAAGCGCTCCAAGAAGCAGGAGCGCCCCGACGACGATGACGAGGTGCGCCCGGCCGAGGAGCCTCCGACGGGCGTCGCCGCGTGGTGGTTCGCGCGCGAAGCGCGCCGCGCCGGCAGCGTCGAGCGGTTCGACGGCGCGCCCGAGATCGGCCGCGCCGGGCTGCACGCGGCCGCCACTCCGCTCGGCGCGCTCGAGCACGCCAGGAGCGACTTCCTTTGCCGCGTGGTGCTCGACGGAGAGATCGCCGAGCTCGGATCGCAGCGCGCCGCGACGTACCGGCGCGTGTCCTGGTGCGTCGACGCCAACGAAGCGCTCCGGCCGCCCGTGCAGGCGTGGATCGAGCGCGTCCTCGGCGCGTCGCTCGAGGGCATCGAGCACCACCGCGCGGCCGCCGGCGACGCGCGCGAGTCCGTGGTCGACGCCGCCGCGCGCGTGCGCGACGCGCGGTGGAAGCTCGACGAGGGCGCAGCGCGCGCGGACGAGAACGCGCGCGCCCGGGCCGAGGGCGAGCTCGCCGGCGCCGAGCGCCGCGCCGCAGAAGCGAGGGCGAGCGCCGAGGCGCACGAGGCCGCCGCCGCGCTGCTCGAAGGCAGCTCGATCGACCAGCTCGCGCGAGCGGTCGACCACGTCGTCGCCGCGTACGCCGCGTTCGAGCCCGGCGATCGTGACGCCGCGCTCGACCGCACCCGCGTGCGGCTCGGCGCCGAGCTCGCCGAGGCGCTGGAGCGCGCCGAGACGGTCGCGCCCCAGAGCGTGATCCCGTCGGAGCCACCGGAGCCCGAGCCGCCGCCCCCGTTCGCGACCCCGACCGAGGGCACCGCGTGCGAGCGGCTTGTCGAGATCCTGCGCAGCGACGTCGCGCTGGTCGGCGCGCATCCGATGCGGCCGATCCCGGGCGCGCCGGGGCCGTTCGCGCTGGTGCTCGAGCGGCTGGACGATGGGCGAGACGAAGAGCTGCTGGCGCACCTCGACGCCGACGGAGGGCTCGCCTCGGCCCAGATGGCGTTCGTCTGCCGACGGGAGGCGGATGGCGAAGTCACGCTCCGCTTCTCCGAACGGTGCATGGACGTCGCACCGGAGCTCCTCGATGAGCTCATCGACGATGCGGTCGCGCGACCGTTCATCCCGATGCGGGGCTTGCTCGACCTCAGAGCTCGCCTGGCATCGCACCCCGAAGTGGAGCGCGCCGCGTGGTCGCGCCGAGCGACACCTGACCGGTGTGGAGAGCTGGTCGTGTGGATCCGCGGTGACTCCGACCACGCGTTGGCGCAGGAGCTGTCGACTCAGGTCGACGCCGATATCGCGGTCCTCGGGCCGCACTGGAGAGGCCGCGTGCGCGTCCATACGGGCAGCCAAGTCGAGGTGCAGAGCGACGACGCGCGAGCGCGGAGCGCGAGCGAGTCGCAGCCGATCTATCAGCGAACCGACGGGCTGCCCAGGGGCCGACGGCGAGACGACCCACCAGGCCCGCCAGCCTACCGATGGCCCGGCGAGGCCGACCGAGACCCGTGGGCGCCGGTCGAGTCACTGCGCTTGTGCTTCGATGTGCTCGGCGACGCCGTTCACTCTGTGCAGTACGTGTCCGTTGATCGCTTCAGCCCCCCGTGGTCGGTTCGGGGCCGCCCGGTCCTCATCGTCTTCGCGGAGCGCGGGTTCTTCAGCGTGGTCGAAGAAGCGCTCTCGCTGTGGCTCGCCGAGGGTCACGCGCGGATCGTCTTCAACGTGCGCGAGCGAGCAGACGGCCACGACGACGAGCCCCTGTCTCGCGCGATCATCGGATGGCGCCCGCGAGACTTCACGGAGCGTTTCTGGCTCGAACCGGGCCGCGACCATCCGCACCTCCCGTTCCGGCTCCGGGAGGGCCCCGTCTCTCCCGAGGCCGCGCGAAGGCTCTGCGTCCGCCTGACCGCGGCCCGCATGCACGTCCGGGCGGCGTCATTCGTGTCGGACAACGACACCGACGCGGTGTTCGTGGTGCACGTGTCGGGTGTCGCACGAGCGCGCGCGGTGTCTGCCGCGCTCGAGGCGAAATTCCCGGGGCTCCCGATCCTCGCGCTGTCCCCGCGAGCGGGCGACTCGCCCGGGGCCGTGCTGACGAACCGCGCCGCAGAGCGAGCCATCGCCGGCTGGGGTGACGTGTTCTGGGCCCGAGGGCACGCGGTGCTCGGCGAGCAGGCGTTCGATCAGGGAGCCGAACCCCTCACCTCACGAGCTCCTTCGCGTCTCGGTCGCGGAGGGACTCAGTGCCCCCGCTGCCGAGTCACGTACGACCTGTCGGAGGACACCCCGCTGGGCAACACATGGTGTGGGTTCTGCGGCGAGCGCGGCCTGATCGGCCATGGCACCGCCGGCGCGACGGACCGAGCTCGGCTCACCGCCGACTGTCCACGTTGTGACGCGCGCTTCCACGCGCCGGAGGGACGCCACCACGCCCGCTGCCCGGCCTGTGGCTACGCCGTGGATCCCATCTGGGTCGAGAGCTGACTCACCGTCGATGTCGCAGAACGGAGGTCGTGGCGGCGCGCAGCGCCGCCCGTTCCGACCCGACGCGCCCCGCGCGTCGGACGCGAGCGAAGCGAGCGGTCGGCGTCCCGTAGCGAAGCGAAGGGCGACGACGACCAGGGGT
>Ga0070728_10004773_pt1 | contig 13790 bp, 10 predicted proteins | sample tdDd471_FD_66723 | JGI IMG/M metagenome (GOLD analysis project Ga0070728, IMG submission 66723) | Marine sediment microbial communities from the Atlantic coast under amendment with organic carbon and nitrate - tdDd47.1 | ecosystem: Environmental > Aquatic > Marine > Coastal > Sediment | place...
CTGGTTTGAGTAGACACAAACCTGAATAACATCTTTAGCTAAATCAACGCCTGCGATAGTATCGTTCATCATTTGAGACTCCCTTTTTTTGAGGCAACCAACGCTATCTAAATATAGCGCGAGGTAAAATCGGGGGAGTCTAATTATCTGTTATGTTTTCAAAGGAATCTGAGATCTAGGAATGTCAATTTACAAACTCAGTCAAGAACAAATTGATTTTATCGAAGAGCACTTTTTCGAGTTCTCTTTCGATAACGAAGATGAGCTGCCTGATAAAAAGCTCTTTGAGCAACTAACTCATCCGGCAGAGCTATTTTATTTAGCCCATATCTACAACTGGGACGATGGCACAGAAATATTACAGTGGGTTATCGATAGTCCGCTTTGTTCAGAGGCAACTGCAAATCTTATCTTCTGGCGGTCTCAGCCAGACTATTATCGTCGCTATACCTTGTCAGGTGATCCCAGTGTTGCGCTCAACGACGGAGAAGTTTTGTCGCTATTACATAGCATCATCCAAAAGCATCAAAGCAATGATTTCAGTGCTATAAAAATTGCCTTCGATCCTGAGCCAGAACTAGAATCGCTTACAGCCCAGAACCCAAAATGGGAAGTGCCGGAGCCATTGTTCAATAAACTAGAAGGCCTAGAAATACATGGCCCTTCTTAACAAACTAAATAAACACACTTATGTAGACTCCCCCTAGTCAACAGCAAATAAACTCTTTAGAAGTAGTGATCGCGAACTTATGTACGAGCTCGTTTAGAGGGGTTTTACCCCGTTTACACGGACAATGTTAAAACAGCTCATAACCTTCGATCTTGAGCCGAAATTTATGTCGTAATCTTGGATTATGGAAGCACTCGACGGAACTGAATAGATCCCCACGCGTTTCAGAATACAAAAAGGCCATTACAGAATGCGGCTTTGCCTGCGCGGCGTCCGACAGCTCTCATGCTGATTGTTAGTGCCTGTTACTCAAATTTTTTGCCCAGCTCAGCTACCTTTTTTTCATCGTACTTTAATCCCAGGAATTACCTGTAACTCGTGGCTGGATTGGTAAACCTAAACTAATATCCATACGTTAAACGCATTGATGCCCAAGCGAATTGGGTGGATTTATCTCTGGCAGGAGCTTGAATCACGTCGTTTTGCATATAAAAGAGGACTAAATAGAGGAAAGATTGCCGAATCAATCCCAATCCCAATCCTATTTTTCAGTCCCAAAATGGAGCCAATCCCAATTCCGGCCGGATGCGACAGAATAAAGTTACTGTATAGGTGGCGATAAAAAATATGTGAAGCAGATCCCGCAGAAACAAAACGTGACACTTAATGGAAATATGACGCGATATACTGTTAAAAATGGTTAAATAATTGACGCTTTGGGCGCGCCCGCATTCAAAGTGCTGTAATCGGAGACTGTCATGAGTGGTGCAAAAGTGGTTGGAATACGCGGTGGAGGTAATGCATCCGATCGTTATCGGAACGACGCCAAACCGTTGCCAGCGCCGTTGATTAAATTGCGTGAATCGATCAAGCAGAAAGTGCATTCCCTGTTAAGAAAGCTGTTCGAGAATGCCGATGATGCGCTTTTTGCCATGGCGGACAAGGCCGGAACGAACGGCGACCAGGCTTTGTATTTTGACGCAATGCGAGAGCTTCGCTTGCAGAAGAAGCAGATGGCAACCAATGTTCTCAAAGGTGTAATTCAGTCGTTCAATGAATTGGGTCACTATCGACAGCGGGCGGGGAGTAGCGGTCGTGACGAGATGGATTCCGAAGAACTGAGCCTCATACAGAATGATGACCTGGAGTTAAATGTCGCGACCGAAGGTATGGTCAGCCGTTTGCGAAATGCTTGCAGCTCGGCCCTTGATGACCTTCGCTTACGGACCGAATTTCTGGTTTCTCCGCTAGAGCTGCGAGCGGATCAAACGCCCGCGTCGCCTGAAATCCTGTGTGAATGTTTTGCAGAAGCCTGTGATGAACTGGAGGTGGAGATACGCGCGAAACTTGTCGTCATGAAGCTGTTTGAGAAATATGTTCTTGGCGAAATGGTTCAGGTTTATGCGGATGCCAATCAATTGTTGATACAGTTGGGTGTCGTACCGGAGCTAAAGCGCAACCGCGCGCGCACGCCACAACCCGGCAGACCCTCTGCACCCCGAATGCCTGCACAGTCGAGCATGAGACAGGATGGCCGCTCAGAAAATGGTAATGCCGGCGCTTACTACCAGCAGAATCGGTATGAAGATGATGGGGTGCCTGTGCTCGGGTCCGGGCAATACGTGAATGGCCAGTTTGCACCCGTTGAAGCTCAGTTCGAAGAGCTGCGTAACCTGATGCATCAGGGTGAGCAAGGCAATGGTCTCGCCAGTGACCCCCCGATGTTGTCGGAAGTTTATTATTCGCAACACGATCTGGTTGGTGCTCTTTCGCTTTTTCAGTCCGAGCAAATGGATCAGTTGCAAAACCCGGGAAGTAATCAGGTAATCAATTTTCAGGAATTGCTGGATCGCAGGCTGGGAAAAGGTGAGTGTTCGGCCGGTTATTCGGAGATGGATTCCGATGTTATCAACCTGGTGTCAATGTTGTTCGAGTTTATTCTGGATGACCGCCAGTTACAGGCCACGATGAAAGCCCTGATAGCCCGCCTTCAGATACCGATCCTTAAAGTCGCGATCATGGATCGCAACTTTTTCAACAAGGGGGGGCATCCTGCGCGCAAATTGCTCAATGAAATCGCTTCTGCAGCCATTGGCTGGAATGAGAATGCCGAAGCCAAGTCAGATCGACTGAAGAGCAAAATTGAGCTGGTTGTGGAGACGATCCTCAAGGATTTCGATCAGGATATTCAGCTGTTTTCGGATTTACTTGAGGATTTTACGGCCTTTATGGATGTAGAGCGCCGAAGAGGTCAGCTGGTAGAGCAGAGAACGCGCGACAGCGAGAAAGGAAAGGCTGCGGGCGAGTTGGCGAAAAAAGCGGTGCAGGATTATCTCAATGCCGCCATGAAGAATCGTCAGGTACCCGAATGTGTCATTGAACTTCTTCGCGATGGCTGGAGCAGCCTGATGGTGCTGCACTATCTGAAAGAAGGTGACAGTGGCGATGCGTGGAGACAGGACTGCAAACTGGTAGAAGATCTGGTTTGGACGGTTTGTCCGATGCCGGTTGAAAACGATACGCGAAACGTGCTCTTGCAACGTATTCCCGATGTCATGAAACGCTTGCGTGCGGGGCTAAAAGAGGCCGCGTTTGATGAGTTTCGTACCAAGGCACTGATCAAGGAGCTGGAAACCGCTCATATACATGCTTTGCAGACCCTGCAGCTGGATGAGCAGCGTCAAGATGATCTCGAGTCTGTGGAAGCGTCCTTTGTTGTTGATAGTGATGCCTTGTTGGAACAGGATGAATCGGTAGCTGATCTGGTGCGTTCAACACTTGAGCTGGAAGAAGACTTCAATGCACAGCTCGCCAGCGCCAAGCCGGAATCCCACGACGAGAGTGCCGGGCGAGCTGTTTCTGCTTCAAGTGAGATCGAAACTTCCAACGATACGGCAGAAGACAGCGAAGCATTGCAAGCAACCGAAACGGGAGCAGGCGATGTGAAGGAGTCCCAGGGGCATGTGTCTCTGGTTCCTGATGAACAGGAGAAAGTGGACGAAGCAGAGGATGAAACCGCTTCTTCCGAAGACAATGCTCTGGAACAGGCTGCCGAGCAGGAAGCAGAAGAAATTGTTCTCGTGTCGCTTGATTCCGCTTCCGCAGAGGAGGAATCTGTAATTGATGAATCGGATCCGTTTGTCCAACAGGTGGATAAATTTTCGGTTGGTTGCTGGTTCGAGTTCGACAATGAGGGGCGCTCAGAGCGTTGCAAACTGGCTGCGGTTATCCGGGCAACCGGCAAATACATTTTTGTCAATCGCGCAGGCATAAAGGTTGCCGAGAAGACTCGCATGGGGTTGGCGGTTGAGCTGCGACGCGGCTCTCTGCAGATTCTTAACGACGGCTTGCTATTTGATCGTGCGCTCGAATCAATCATTACCAATCTTCGAGGCAAGGGCAAGGAGGCCTAGTTTCCATATCGTGGTTTCCATATAAAGCTGCCTTCGGATAGGGATGTAATTCCCTGCTGATCATTGCATAATTCCGGCTCTGGATGAGCCGGGATACAGAATAATGATGAGCAAAGGTTGGCTTGACGGAGCAGTACATGTGCCGTCACCTAATTTTAATATGCGCCCTCCAAACCAAACGGTTGATCTGCTGGTGATACATAACATCAGTCTGCCTCCGGGCCAGTTTGGTGGAGGCCATATCGAGAAATTCTTCCAAAACCGTCTCTGTCCCGATGAGCACGAATACTTCCAGACGATCAGCTCACTCCAAGTTTCCTCTCATTTTTTGATTGATCGATCCGGACAGGTCGTCCAGTTTGTGAACTGTGAAGACCGTGCCTGGCATGCCGGTGCCTCGTGTCACTGTGGCGTTGAAAACTGCAATGATTTCTCTATCGGGATCGAATTGGAAGGTGCAGACGATATTCCCTATGAGTCCGCTCAATACCAATCGCTTGTCTGGCTCACTCACACTATCCAGACTCTCTATCCTGCTATTAGCAACGATCGTATTGTTGGTCACTGCGATATTTCTCCCGGACGAAAAACGGATCCGGGTGAAAGTTTTGACTGGCGTCGCTATCTGGATGCCTTGGAGAATTCATAATTGATCACCCGATATCAAAAGTGAGTGAGGCATGTTGAAACCATTAGCTCCTCCGGTAAAACGATAATGATTGAGAATAATAACGGGTACTCGGACCGCTATGTATCCAGTAATGTTGTTCGATCACTGGTGCGATATCTTGAGCAAAAGCTCGGCGCAGATTACCCCGAGATCGTTGCCAAAAGACTGGACGAATCCAGACTCAATGATTCTGTTTATCGTTTTCCTGCTTCCGTCTATGTTGAATTGATGGATTTGGGGGCGCGCGCCTTACATGATGTCAGCTTTGGCTTTCACTACGGACAGTTTGCAGATGCAAATCGCTGGGGGCTCATTGGTTTTATTCTTGCCGTCAGCGACAACCTCAAAGAGGTCCTGGAAACGCAGCAAAGGCTTCAGTCACTTGTCGGCAACATCGGTTGTACCATAATGCACGACGAGAAAGATGAGGTACTGATCGAATGGTTCACCGAGACAGACCCCTTTTACCATTTGGCTGAGGAAGCGCTGGCAGGATGGGTGGGTTTCGGTCGTCGTATTGTGAAGCAAAAGCTGGTGCCGCGTCGTGTTATGTTTCGGCACAAACCCGCAGGTAATCTGGCAGAGTATGAGGCTTTTTTTGAATGCCCGGTGTTGTTTAACCAGAATATGAATGGCCTGGCGTTTCATGCAGACCTGTTTGATATGCCCCTGCGTCTGCCAGACAAAAACATGTTCGCGTTGTTGCACCAACATGCGGGCAACGTTCTTCAGGAAATTGGTACGGATAATCTGCAGCAACAGGTCAAAGCCTACCTGGTCAGGCAACTACCGCGCATGGTGCCCACGATAGAAAATGTTGCCGAAAAATTTGACCTGAGCGTTAGAACCTTGCAGAGACGGTTTGAATCCTGGGGTACCAATTACAAGCAGTTTGTGGATTTGACACGAAAAGAGCTGGCCTTGCGATACTTACAGGGAGGGGGGAATAATTTGCTTGAATTGACTTTTATGCTGGGATTCTCCGAGCAAAGTGCATTTCATCGGGCATTCAAGCGCTGGACAGATTGTTCGCCGGGTCGGTATCTTAAACAGGTCCGGAATGAATGAGCTCTTGCTCCCGTTGCTTTCCCCAATGAACCAGCAGCAGAACAATCGCGGTGTTCAATATGCCCAGAGCCGCGAAGTAAACGGGCAGTTCCATGGAAAAAATCCCGAAAGCCAGAAAAGCAAGCGCCGTTGAGGTGACGATGAAGCATGCGTTTAATATGCCACTGACACCCATCAGTTTTGATACCGTATTCCTGGCGGCCCGCGCTTGTATGCTGCTGTATAGCGGCGTGACATACCAGGTGGCAAATATGCCGGTGACAAACAGAATGCACGCCAGTGCCGGTGACTGAAACACAAGTGATGAAAAAGCGGTATCGGCCACGATTGGTTGATTATTCAGCGAGGCCAACATCAGGCACATTCCCCCCAATATCAGACCGCTGTAGCGCGTGGACCGAAGCACTGAGAAACGTGTCTTTTCGGCCAGTAACGCCCCGATAAACATGCCTGCGATAAAGATCGAAAAGGCCACGGATGTTGTGGCAGGATTCCCCCCGATCAAAAGCTTTAAGTAGTTGATTAGTTGGGTCATATAGCTGGCACTCAGAAACCAGAACCATGCGATTGCTACCAGGTGAAACCGAAGGACACCCGCGCGTTCAATGGTGGCACGAATAGATTTGATCTCTGGATGGGGTTCGTCACGTGATGGAGGCGGATTATCGTTTACCGGACGGTTGGAGATCGAGAAGCTGAGCACGAGTCCGGTGACTGAAATAGCCAGGAGAATCAAACTGTAGTGGACGGTGGAATCTGTTTGCTCCATTAATAGCCCGCTAAGTATCATGGCGAGCAGGATGCAACTGAGCGATAGTCCCTGGATCAGGCTGTTGGCTCTAACGAGTTCATTGCCTTGAAAGGTCTCAGCCATATAGGCGTATTTAAGCGGTGTGATCATGGCCGTTTTGGCACCTAAACACGCAATGAGAATAAGCGTAAGGTAAGGCCACTCAAGATAATAGCTGTAGACGATAGCGGCGATAACGATGCAATCAAACCCTTTAACTGCGCGCATTAGTTTTACCTTGCTGCGATTCTCAGCAAAGACACCCATGGCGAAAGACAAAAGAAAAAACGGAATGATGTACAGTGTCACCATGGCGTTTGCCATGAGCGTGCTATTGTGGGTTTGATCAAACTGGTAATAGGCCAAGGCAAGCAAAAATCCCTGCTTGCAGAGATTGTTTCCCAAAACATCCAGAGCCTGCAGGCTAAAAAACGAATAGCTATCCTTCACTGTTGGGATTTCCTGCAGGTGCGCATCCGTGAGACAGATGCATGCGTGCCAATATTAGTCACCACGGGGATTCAGGCTTGTTTGTTCACGACTTCCTGAAGCTTTTCTGATACTTCACAAAGTTTGTCTGTCATTTCACCGAGGTCCTTGGTGGATTTGAGCAGGTGAGCCACGGAATCGGAATTTGCTTTGGTTACCTCACCGACCTTGTCTGTGGCGCTGGTAACGCGCTTCATATCATCATTCAGGCGGGTGATAATGCCCGACACGTCATGAATCTGTTGGGTCACACCCTTAACAGAGCTCGCCGTATTGGTCAGTATTTCAGCCGAGCGAGTCACAAGATCAACGCCTTCGATGACATCCCGGGAACCCTGCTTGATGACTTCGGTAATTTCCTGAGCTGACTGATCGCAACGAATGGACAGGCTTCTTATTTCATCGGCTACAACAGCGAACCCTCTACCACGGTGCCCGGCTCTCGCGGCTTCAATCGTTGCGTTGAGAGCCAGTAGGTTGGTTTGACTGACGATGTCGGAAATCACCCTGATGACATCTTCAATTTTTATAAAACTCTGATTTATCTTGTCCATACTCGACGTGGCTTGTGTCATGGACTGCGCAGTGCTGATCACATTGTGTTCGGTTTCCTGCGTGATGTTTTCCATGTCGGTCACCATGGTGGAGGTCTCTGCCAGCGTGCTCAAGGTTGAATTGACCGTTGATGTGATCCCTTCAGCTGCCTCTTCCTGCGAGTCCGCTCCCGCTTCGATAATATGGCTGTTCTTGTCCATTGCTTGTAAGTTCGCGACCAGTGACTCCGTCGAACTGGCCAGTGTTTGGCAGGCTAGTCTGGCTTCGTCGAGTATCTCACCCAAACGGAGATAGTTATGTTTCATCCGCTCTGCCATCCCGGCGTTTTTCTCTTTTGCACCCAATGCCTCAGTCAGGAATTGCTCCCGAATCTTGAAGGCATAGCTCTGTGCCAGCCAGATAATGATCATCGGCAGGAGAAAACCTGAATACATGTCTACTTTTCTAGCCTCGTCAGAAAAGACGAATACTGGCAGTGGCTGGCCGGTGCGCTCAACGTAGATAAACGCCAGAATGGTCAGAAATGCCAGTGAAAACCAGAAAAAGCCTGATTTCCGGTTGGTCAGCAGATAGGCAATACAGATGAGTGCCGGCATCCAGATGATATGTGAAGAATGAAGCCCCCCGAGTGAATAAATCATGTTCACACCATGGGGAAACGTCCCGAACAGGAAAATATTTGCAGACACGGTCGGAGAGGGGGCAAGTTTGATATATCCGCTGTTGGCCAGGGTTACGAGTAATCCGAATGAAGAAGTGTAGATAAGTGGGTCATGATCAAGTCGCGACCATTTTATGATGCTGTACAGCATCACGAGTCCGGCATAAAAGTTGAAGTACAGCAGAACCCGATATTTGACAACCAGCTCCTTGGTTTGTATTTCCTGATTTGGCCAAAACAAGCGAATGTACCAATTTACCGGATTTAACCGGGACAGCAGTGTCATATCCGGATCCCTGATATCGGATCTGGGGGATATTGACGGAAGTTCTTCGGGATTTGTAGTCATAAAACCTTCAATTAATTCGGCTCAATGATGCGATTGATAAAAGCGCGCACAGCTGTTTCGGCATCATCTGAAATTGAACTGAACTCCAGATGATAATGAAAGGTATCATTCATTGGATTGATCCTGATCACTCTCGCATAGACATCGCTTTGCTGGTTTGCGGAAAGCGACAAAGACAGCGGGAAACATATTTCGGTCATTGGCGGCATTTCTGTATCACTTGCGATGTACATTCCACCGTAGCCCAAGTCGATAATGATGCCGTCGCGAGGCGCGCTGCTAACCGACTTTCCTTCAACCAAAAAGAAACTGATGGGCATATTCACCTCAATGCGCGGGCTTTTTCTGATGTCCGATTTTGGCAGCGTCCGGTGGGTGGGGCGGCTGACGGCACGGACCTCATACAGCTTGACGGGATGTTGTTTGCCTTTCATCGAGAGTGTATTGGTACGGCCGGTTTCAACAAAATCGGCACACCGTTGATAACTGTGTTCGCTGATCAATACCTGACCACGCAAGCTGAAGGATTCCACTCTGGAAGCCAGATTCACATGATCTCCGATCACCGTGTACTCGTTATACAGGTCTGAACCGACCTTGCCCGCGACAACTTGTCCGGTATTGATGCCAATACCCATATACAAGGGAGGATAGCCAAGCTCACGATTTTCGGTATTCATTTGATCGAGCCGAATCTGCATTTCAATAGCGCAGTTAAGTGCTCGCTCTAAATCATCAGGTTTACTTTCCGGCGCACCAAATACCACCATGATCCCGTCCCCCATAAACTTGTCGATGACACCGTCAAACTGCCCGATTACTTCGGTCATGGCTTTCAGGTATCGATTCAGCAAGTCAATTATTTCAAGGGGGCTAAAATGCTCTGACAGCGCTGTAAAGCCACGCAAGTCGGAGAGAAGAATGCTAACTTCCCGCATTTCCGGTTTACCGGAGTAATCTTGTGAACGGCGGAGAAGGTCAGATACCGACTGTGAAAGTCGATTGTCGGGAGCTTCTGGCAGTGGTCCGCTTTGGGCAGCATCCAGATACAGCTTGTGGATAGCGCGGGCCAGGGCATCGGTGGAGTACTGATCCATGAATTGCGGGTTTTCCGATTGTTATTTTTGCACAGATCATAGCGAATTTAGGAACGGATAAACAGACAGTTTTAGTGGGTAAGGGATACAAGAGGAAGGCGAAATAAAAAAATTCAAAAAAAATTGGACAGCGAGTCAAAGCACCCACATAATACTGAGTATGTATACAGTGTTTTTGCTGGTTCGGTAGAGGCCGCGATTAGTGCGCTTTAGTCAGGCAGGTTGTTTTTGACTGAGTAGCCGAACAAAGCTGAACACCTTAGTGGGTTTGAGTTTGACCAAAGAGTTCAAAACCGGTTTTTAAAGAATATTTCATCAGGGGGTCATATGGATGATAACAAAAAGAAAGCCTTAAGTGCTGCGCTGTCACAGATCGAACGTCAATTCGGCAAAGGGGCAGTTATGAAGATGGGAGATCAGCCCAGAGAGGCGATCCCCGCTATTTCAACGGGTTCACTGGGACTGGATATCGCTTTGGGAATAGGTGGTCTTCCGACCGGCCGGATTGTCGAAATCTACGGTCCTGAAAGTTCCGGTAAAACCACCTTGACGCTGCAAGTGATCGCCGAAGCACAGAAGCAAAACAAGACCTGTGCTTTTGTTGATGCCGAACACGCACTGGATCCCATTTATGCCGAGAAACTGGGCGTTAATGTTGATGAATTGCTGGTGTCTCAGCCCGATACCGGAGAGCAGGCGCTGGAAATCGCCGATATGCTGGTGCGTTCAGGAGCGGTCGATGTGATTATCGTCGATTCGGTCGCGGCACTCACACCTCGAGCAGAGATTGAAGGTGATATGGGCGATGCCCATGTCGGTTTGCAGGCACGTTTAATGTCACAGGCGCTTCGAAAGATCACGGGTAATATTAAAAATGCTAATTGTCTGTGCATTTTTATTAATCAGATCCGGATGAAAATTGGGGTTATGTTCGGTAACCCGGAGACAACCACCGGTGGGAATGCACTCAAATTTTATTCATCTGTTCGTCTTGATATTCGCCGCACCGGTGCCGTGAAGCAAGGGGAAGAGGTCGTCGGAAACGAGACACGTGTCAAAGTTGTTAAGAATAAGGTGGCACCACCGTTCAAACAGGCCGAATTCCAGATCATGTACGGTAAAGGGATTTATCACATGGGCGAAGTCATTGACCTTGGTGTGAAAGAAGGGCTCGTTGATAAAGCGGGTGCATGGTACAGCTACAATGGCGATAAAATTGGACAGGGCAAAGCGAATGCCGCGAACTATTTGGAAGAAAATCCCGAAGTGGCCGCGGAGATCGAAGAAAAGATCCGTGAAAAATATATGCCTAAAAAAGTTGTTGCTGAACCCGGGGAAGCGTCAGAGCTGGCGTTGGAAGTTTAATTCTCTGACTTGAGTGAGCCAAGGGTTTTGCCCGGAAGCCATTCTTCTGTGTTGAATCGGAGTTTGACCAGGCAGTTTGTTGCTAATTGCGGTGACCCAGGTATTGGGATCACCGCTTTTTTTATGGCAGCGTTGACTGCGCTGCGCTGCGTTTCGGTTCGGCTCTTTGTATACGTAACGCAGGGTTTAGGTCGGCATTGTGCTAATCGAAACGGCTGCTTGACGATCCGCTTGAGCACACGATGATCAGGGGGTGCACTAAAAACGGTTTGTTGAAGACAGGTTCAATCTAACGGGCCTTCACTCCATTGTCTCGATGCTATCAAAGCCCTGCTCATCCGGAGCCAGCTCCGGGGCATTATCAGATTGCTGTTCAAATCCTGGTAGTACTTTTATGACCTTGACTGCCTCTTCATCCTGATTGCCGTTCGGCGTTATATTGGATTCTTCCCCGTCTGCCTCCGGTTTCTTCTCTGCTGTTTCAAGCTGTTCCTTCAATATCTTGTTAGTCTCAGACACAGTGCCGACTCGAATAGACAGGGCATCCGCTGAATCTGACAGGGTTTGAGGGGGGAGAACCCCCTCATCAGTCTTGCGCGCTATTTTGTTAAAAAAGGCGATCAGTTCAAGCGCTTTCTGTTCTGCATCTTCCGCGGTGAGAGCGAGAAGGTTTTTACTCTCATAGCCTGTGAAGTACGCTTGTTTCGATGCAAGAAGTGCCCGATCGCCCACTTTTTCGACCCCGGTTCGATCACGGTAACTATCTTCAATAAACTGGTCAGCGGCGGCCAATGTCTGCTCAGCGCGTTGGTAGGTTTGGGCTGCAAAGTCATCTGCATCGATATCCTCGGCCTTTTCCAGCCACTGTTCAGCGTCGCTCAAATGAATCAATTTCAATGTGTCTATTTCAACGCGGGACATATTTTCGAGTAGCTGCTTTTGATCTTCTACAGCCGCCGCGAGTTCACCCCGCTCAAGCGAAGCGACGATGGAAACCAGTTCATCGTAGACATCCTGATAGTCCTGCTCAAGAAGCGACTGTGCGTTCAGACGGGTCAAAACATCCAGGTGTGTCAGGGCATCATCAAGTGTACGCTTGACGAGCGCTTTGTTTTCGTAACCTTTCTGTATGAAGTTCTGGGATGCTATTGCAGACATCAGCGCTGCATTGGCGATATCTTTAGGCGGGTTTTCCCTGAACTCTCTGGCATCAGAAAGGCTGTCTTTTGCTTGCTCAAGATGGAGTGGGGCATAAAAGTCCAGTTCTGCCTCAAGTGCTTTGCCGAGCATGGCTTCTGCTTTTCGGATCGCTTCTTCCGGTGTAAAGCCGGGTTGTTTTGCAGCTTCGGCAGACTGCTGCTTAATCGCCTTGGTTGTGGCCGGCTGATTATTGGCGCATGCCACCAGAAAGAATGAAAAGACCGGAATCAGAAAGAGCGAAATGACTGGCTTTAAATGCATAGTTTTTCCCTGTAGGTAGTCAGGCAGATCCATTGAGTTAATAGAAGTCGTTGTCTGTATCATTGTAAATGGGGCATCAAAATCAGGAAGTGATCTGGTCGGTATTCCAGAATTCATGGAAGTGATTAAGCGGACCATGTCCATGTCCTATATTCATGAACTGACCATGACGAATAGCCTCATGGACATAGTCGCAGGCTTGGGATACCGCTTCAGGCAAGGGGATGGAATGTGCGCACAGCGCTGCAATCGCGGAGGACAACGTGCAGCCGGTACCGTGTGTGTGCGGCGTAGACAGTCGCTCGTGTTTGTATACGTATTCCTGACCCTTGTGTCTGAGCACATCCTGACATTGCGCGGTAGCCGCATGACCACCTTTCAACAACACAGAGGGCGCCAGTAACCCAAGTTCTTTGGCCAGTATTTCCGCGGCAATGTCTGTGTGAGAGTCGTAATTGAGCAGTGCATAAGCTTCTGGGATATTGGGCGTAATCACTGTAGCCAAGGGCAATAAACTTCGTTTGAGTTCTGCTATGGCCGTTTTTTCCAAGAGGTGATCACCACTTTTTGCAACCATGACGGGGTCAACCACTAGCACCGGCGGCCGGTATTCCTTTATTAGCCTTGCAACGGTTTGAATGACGCGTTCGTTGCCAAGCATACCAACCTTTACCGCAGCGACAGGCATATCCTCAAATACTGCCCGGATCTGATCCTCAATGATGTCCAGTTCGATCACCTGCACCGACCTGACTGATGAGGTGTTCTGTGCCGTAACGGCAGTGACAACGGATGTGGCGAAGGTTCGGAAGGCCGAGAATGTTTTGATATCCGCCTGGATACCAGCGCCTCCACCGGAATCTGATCCGGCTATCGTCAGCGTAATGGGGTACTGGGGCATTTTTAATCCTGTTTGTGAACGGTTTGGTATTGGCCATCCCTGTTCTGATGCTCGTATAATCGTTCGTTGGTGAGCGCGGGGCTACCTCGTTGCAAAGTCGTGCTGCTACCTTATTCTGACACCTGATGAAGATTCCATGTTGCGAAGCGATATTCCAATCTGTTTTTTATTGTTGTTAGCGCTAATACCGTTTCGTGCTGCCACGGCGCTAACTCCGGAACAGGTTCTGGGGGCCTACTGGGAAGATCCCTTGTTTGGGCAGGCAGCCAGTCAATCCACGATTAGAGTCGAAATTCTACAT
>Ga0070728_10004775_pt1 | contig 13790 bp, 13 predicted proteins | sample tdDd471_FD_66723 | JGI IMG/M metagenome (GOLD analysis project Ga0070728, IMG submission 66723) | Marine sediment microbial communities from the Atlantic coast under amendment with organic carbon and nitrate - tdDd47.1 | ecosystem: Environmental > Aquatic > Marine > Coastal > Sediment | place...
ATTCGAAGACCGGATAGCGGTGCGGATTGATCATGTCGCAGAAGCCCAGCCCCAGCCAGCCGCGCTCGACGAGACGCCGTCGCCAGCGCGTCCCGCGGCGGGTTCGCCGGGTGCTGTTCTCGGGCAGCCCGCCGTGGTTCCACTCGGTTTTCACGATGACGGGCCCGTTCCACTCGTCGGCCGCCGAGATTCCGAGGTCGCCAATCCGGCTCTTCGCGACGCTGCGCTCCCCGGCGTTGATGATCACCGGTCCGGGGACGTGATACTCGACCGGCACGAGCGTGAGATCCACATGGTTGAACACGACGTCGCACGCGGCAATCCGCTCCGTATCCGGACCGTAGATGCGCTCGAACTCGTGCCCCTCCTCGCCCCACACCTTCGCAAGCGCGAGAATGATGTAGCTGTCCGGCGTGCGATCGCGGGCCTTGGCGTGCAGGAGTGCCCCGATGCGCATCCGCGTCACCAGAGCCTTCCGCCGTCGGGGACGAAGCGCGACGGCTGCACCAGAACCGGTTCGCCGTCGGAGTCCGGAAACCCAAGCACAAGGCACTCGCTCATGTGCTTGCCGATTTGCCGCGGAGCAAAGTTTACGACAGCCGCGACCTGGCGCCCGACGAGTTCCGCAGGCGCGTGGTTCCGTGTCAGTTGCGCCGACGACCGCAGCACCCCCAAGTCCGCGCCGAAGTCGATGCGCAGCAAGTACGCGGGGCGCTGCAACCCGTCCGGCTGCGCCACCTCGCGGATCGTGCCGACTCGAATGTCGACGCGCTCGAACTCTTCCGCAGTCAGGTGCATCTCCGGAAACTACAATAGCCAATCCGCGGTTCGCGCGGACAATCTCCATCATGGCGTACGACGAAGCACTCGCGGTCCGGATGCGCAAGGCGCTCGCCCGCCGACGAGGCATCACGGAGAAGAAGATGTTCGGCGGACTCGCATTCATGCTGCGGGGCAACATGTGCGTCGGCATCGTGAAGAGCGACCTGATGGTGCGCGTCGGACCCGAGCGGTTCGCCGCCTGCCTTGAGGACCCCCAGGCCCGCCCGATGGATTTCACCGGGCGGCCCATGAGGGGTTATGTCTATGTGGATGGCACCGTCGACGATGACGATCTCAAGGAGTGGATCGACCTCGGTGTCGCTTTCGCGAAGACGCTACCGGCAAAGTAGGGGCTAACTCGGCAGCGCTCCGATGAAGCGCAGGTCATTCACCGGCATCGCATCGCACTCGCCCTTGAGAATCGTCTCGACTCCCGTGAGCGTGTCCTCGAGCGAGACCGTCACGCCCTTGACACCTGTGAAGTCCTCGGCGACGTAGAACGGGGTCGTCAGGAACATCTCCAGCCGATCGGCGCGCTCCACAATCCGACGATCTTCCGCACTGAGCACGGCGATCCGTTCCGGCCGCTGCTTCACCCTGCGACGCGCCGCGCCGTAGGCCCGGCACGCGAGGTACTCGAGCAGCGTGGTGTCCTGCATGATCTCGCGTGACCGAGTGATCAGCTCCCGAGCATCGCCAGCGACGCGTGTGTGGCGCTCGCTCACGTCGACCTCGGAGGCCGAATGGAAGGGATCGGTGGCCGGCCACAGGTCGCGGATGCCAAGCAGGGGCGAGCAGTAGATCCGCGCGTCGTACAGGTCGGTGTCCCGAGCGAATTCGGGATCAGTCGCACGGTCGCTCAGCATCCAGACGTGGCGCTCGAAGTCCTGCCCTTCCTCGCGAAGATCACGCACCAGGGCCGGCTCCGACCGGTCGCCGAAGTAGAACAGCATCGGCCCGCCTTCGTCGATGCGATGGGTCAACTCCAACGACATCACCATCTTGCCGACGCCGGCCGTTCCGAACAGTCCGACGTTGCCTTGCGCGGGCAGCGGGCAGAACAGATCGACCGGCTTGATGCCCGTCTCCAGCAGCCCGTGCCGCTCCTGCCCCAGCGTCGCCACGGTTGCAGCGAGCGCCGCGTCGTCCGCGACGGCGGCGGCGTACGTGCCCCCATCCGCGGTGCGGTTTACAACGTTCTGCCCCAGCTCGGGAGGCGTCTCCCCCACCAACTGGCAGCGCACGACACCGTCTTCGAGGATCTGCGCCACACGCAGGCTCGCTTTCGTTGAGGCGGGGGCGAGGGCGTCGAACACATCGGGGACCGCGTCCGGCGCGAAGCGCACGTCGACGATCCCACCCTTGGCGGCGACCACCGTGCCCGATTCAATCGTCTCGAAACTCATGGGTTCTCCTTTCAGGAGCCGTCGTGCCCGATGCAGCCGGTTGTTGACCGTCGAGAGGGGAAGATCCAGGAACGCCGCCACCTCAAGCTGCGGGCAACCCCGCAGATAGTGAAGGACGACGACTTCCCGCAGGGGACGGGGGAGAGCGCGGACGCGCCGCAGAAGCGTGCGGTGAGTTTCCTTCCGCGCCGCCGCTTCCCAGGGCTCGTCGCCCCCCGTCTCGTCGGAAAGCACCGCGGTATCCAGATCTTTCTTCCGCAGCAAGCGAAAGCAGCGGTGCCGCACGATGGCGCGCAGCCACGCTCCCCGGGCCTCGGGGTTTTCCAACCGGTCCCAGCATCGAAGCGCCTCGACGAAGGCCTCCTGGACCGCGTCTTCCGCCCGGTGATAGTCACCCAGCAGGGAAAGCGCCGTTCCGAAGGCGAGGTCGCGATAGCGTTCGAGCTCCATGTCCGCACTCAAGTGCCGCAGAGGAGCTCCTATCTTTCCCGATTCTTCAGTTTTTTTCTGTTTTCGGTGCGGGCGCGGTCTCGAGCTCGCTGTCCAGCATCGGTTCTTCCGGTGCGATCCACTTCGTCCACCGCCGCCCCGGGCTATGGGCGATGCGGATGCTGCCGCGCGTCACCTGATGCTCGAACGTGAAGATCGACTCCTCGTCGGTGGCATCCAGATAGGTGACGTCGTAGAGCGCGTCGCCTTCCCGCTCCGAAACGTGGATGCCGACGACCGGGAATTCGGACAGCTGCTCATCGCCGTTCCCGAATCGAATCGACTCGTTCGACAGTTCGAGATAGCGCCCCTCGTACTTCGCATCGCCGGTGACCCAGCGGCCGCACAACTCCTCGGGCAGCACGTCGCTGCCTCCACCGCAGCCGAGAAGGCTACTGAAGAGCGCGGTAGCGAGGACGGCAGATGTCATTCTGCTCATTGCACTGCCTCCACGGGGTTGATCACAAGGGTGGTCTCGTCCGATTGCCCCGTCAGCACATCCGGCTGGTTCTTCACGACGTAGACCAACGCGGCAACCGCGTCTTCATCCAGCGTCGTGCCTGCTTCGGAGCGGATGATGTCGAGTGCCTTCGAGACCGGGGCGCCCTTGCGATAGGGACGATCGGAGCAGATCGCGTCGAAGCTGTCCGCAACGGCGACGATGCGCGCGAGATAGCTGATCTCTTCCCCCCTGAGGCCGGCCGGATAGCCCGAACCGTCCAGTCGTTCGTGATGCTGCAGCACGATCGGAAGCGCGTCGCGGAATGCGCCGATCGGCTGGACGATGCGCGCCCCGAGCCTGACATGCTCCTTCATCCGCTCGAATTCGTCATCCGTGAGGCGGTCCTGCTTCTCGAGCAACTCGGCGGGCGAGCCGATCTTCCCGACATCGTGCAGCAGCGCTCCTCGGCGAAGCGTCTGCAACTCCTCCTCGCTGACGCGGAGAGCTTCACCCATGCGGCAGGCCAGATTCGTAACGCGGTCGGAGTGGCCCTGTGTCCAGGGAGACTTGGCGTCGATGGCCCGCGCCAGCGCACGAATGGCGCCCCAGTTGAGTTGCTCGAGTTCACCCATCAGACGCGCGTTGGCCAAAGCCACCGCCATCTGGCCGGACAGACCGCGGACGCGTGCGACGTCCTCGGAGGGAGGCTGCACGCTGCGTTCGCAGCCCACGACGATGACTGCCTCCAGCTCTCCGTCGATGTGAATCGGCAAGAGCGTCAGCCGGTCGACCCCGGTCGCCCCGAACCCGGCCAGCAGGCCATACCCGAGCTGCGCACGCTCAAGCACATGCGATTCGACATCCGTGCCCAGCGATTGCAGCAGCGAGGAGGCAAGCCGCCCCTCCAGATGGCGCGGGGCCGAATCCTCGACGCGGAGGTAGGCATCGACCAGCCCGTCCTTCGTTTTCACGAGGAGGACGCCGGCGGAGACGCACTCGATCAGTTCGGGAACACGCGACAGGAACGATGCGATGATCGCCGACGTCTTGTGGGTCGCGAGAATCGACCGCTGCACGTCGCCCATCGCCTGCAGCGCACGGAGGTGGTGACCAGTGCGCTCGGCCATTGTGTTGAACGAGTCCGCCAACTCCTCGAACTCGTCGCCGCTGTTCACCAGGACGCGATGGTCGAACTGCTGCGTGGTGAGCATGCGGGTCCCCGCGTGCAAGCTGGCGATGGGCCCCAGCGTGCGGCGAATCTGAACGATGCTGACCAACGAGATGACCGCTAGCGACAGGATGATCGAGAGAATCAGGGCCTGCTCGAACGCGAGAATCGGCGCCTCCATCGCGCTCCGCGACTCGCTCAGAACAAACGTCCAGCCGGGCGTGCCGAATTCCACTTTCAGGAAGAGCTGCCACGCCGTGCCGACGAAGGCTTCATCCTGCTCGTTCCACTCGAACGCGGCGCGGCTCGCGAGTGCCCCCGACTCCTGGGCCGCCGCGGTCATCGCAAGCGGCGGTGCGACCGACGCCGCCATCGGCCTCCCTTTGGAGTCGAGGATCGCTAGGCGGCGCGTGTAGCTGAGCGTTTCGAAGTCGAGGAGGTCATCCACCCGCAGCCTGGCCCACAACGTTTCGCCGCGCGATTGCGCGGGATCGATCGCCCGAACCAGGTAGCTTACGGCGGATCCGGAGGCGTCGCCGCTGGTCACGACCAGAGGCCGATCTTTCCCAAGGTGATCCCACTGTGTGTTCGAGAGCGCGGGAACGGTCCCGCCTTCTCCGAAGAACTCATGCTTCGTCTGGCCCACGCCGACATAGCCCATTGCGACCGCGCGAACAGTGGTGACACCCTCCACCTGGGCCGTCCCGTCGGGGATCGCCATGCGCATCTCGGCATCGAGCAACTGAAGGCGCTCGCACGCAGCCATGCCTCGCGCCTTGCACGCCTGCTGAAGTTGCCGGACACCCTCCTGACGCAGGCGTGTGGAGCCTGTCGTCAGGACGACGGCCGCAAGCACGCCGAGGGGCAGCAGCGCGCTGACGACGAACAGGAACAGGATGCGGCGCGCAACCTTGCTTTGGAGGACGGACCGGCGTGCGAACTTCACCGATCAGTACTCCGAAGCGGGGCCGAAGTAGGCGCCGTCATTGGCCCGAATGATGTCGTCCCGGCTGGACTTGGCGGTCAGGGGCGAGCTGCTCTTGCCGTCCGGCCCCATGCTGTAGAGGTCGTAGTCGGAGTTGATCGGAACGAGAAAGTGGTCCTTGCGGAACTTGCCCTTTCCGTTGTTCTTCTTGCCGCCGGGTGGCGTCGCGATGCGCAGGTACTGGTAGGGGCGACCCCACGGATCGAGAACGTCGGCCATCCCGACATCCGCAAGCGATTCCGGCAGTTCGTCCTCCGTCGCCAGGTACTCGGTGATCGCCGTCTGGATCTGGCGCATCTCCCCTTCCGTCGACTCCGCCTTCGCCGCCTGCATCATCCGGTAGTAGACCGGAACCGCGATGGTGGAGAGCGTCGCGATGATGACCACAACGATGGCGATCTCGATCAGCGTGAACGCCGACCCTCCAGCGTGACTTCCGTCACCCCTCCCATCACGCGCCGACGCATTCCGGGCGCCAACGCGACAGATTCCCCTGGTCCGATGCCTCATGCCACTCAGCACGGAGAACCGCGCTGCACAGTTTCTATCGGCGATCGCGCAACGCCCCCGAACATGCACCTGCCCCGATCTGAGACGTTGCCCTCCCGGAGCAGGCGGACGAACGATTGACTAAGGTGTGGCCGAGGAGGTCCGAATGAGTCCGAAAGTAATCGCGGTGGCCCTTTTGATTGGTGGCGGAATCCTGCTCTACGTGGGCTGGCTGGAGAAGGAGTCGTTTCAATCCAGTGTCTCCGAGACGTTTCAGGGCTCACCCACGGATCGCTCGATGTGGTTCCTTGGAGGCGGCGTGGTGGCGGTCATCCTCGGAGGCGGCATGCTCCTCAAGGGCGGCAAGAAGTCATAGCCCGAGCAGCACGACAGTGGTGATCGCCATCAGGATGCTGAGCGGAATCCCCACCCGCAGGAAATCGCGCGTCGAGTAGCCGCCCGCGCTCATCACCATCAGGTTGCACTGGTGGGCAAACGGCAGGATAAAAGCGCAACTCGCGCCGTAGGCGACCGCCAAAAACGCCTGGGGCACATCGAACGTCGCACCCTCGGCGGCGCGGGCGGCAACCGGAGCGAGAATGATCGCTGCCGCGCCGTTGTTGCTCGTCGTGCTCAGGACTGCGGACACCAGGAACAGGCAGCCAAGCAGACCGTGATCGCCGACGACATCCTTCAATTGGAGGATCCCGTCCGCCAGGTGTGCAGCCACACCGGTCTGGTCAAGCGCCAAGCCGAGCGGAATGGTCCCGATCAACAGCGAGAGAATCGTCACGTCGAAGCTCCGGCGCGCGCCGCTGGGGGACGCACAACCGGTGAAGATCATGAGCAGGGCACTCGCCAGGACGCTGATCGGGAGCGGCAACCATCCAAACAGCGGCGGCAGGATCGCAACGAGCAGCAGGAGCAGGGAGAGCGGGGCCCGCCCGAGATTTTCCGCGCGCTGCGTACCGTTGCCGAGAACAACGTAGTTCGGATCTTTGGCAAGCCTGCGAATCCGGCGCGAGGGCCCGGCGAGCAGAAAGCCGTCGCCCATGCGCAAGGGCAGGCCCGCAGTCCGCGTGTTGATGACCTCGCTGGAGCGCCACACGGCCACAACGTTCAGGCCGTGGTTCTTGCGAAAGGCGAGCTCCTCCAGCGTCTTGCCTTCCGCCTCGGAACGCGGCGCAAGCGTGACTTCGGCGAGCGCGACCCCCCGTCCCAGCAAGCGCTCGACTTCGTCGGCGTCGGTGATCCCGAACTGGAGCGTCTCCTCCTCCGCGAGACGCCATGCATCCTCCGCCTCGCCCTCGAGGTACAACTGATCGTCGGCCTCAAGCACGAAGCCTGGATCGGGCATCTGCGCGTTCTGTCCAAGCGCCGCCGAGCGCATCACCAGGATGACGTCGAGCTCGTAGCGCTTGCGGAACCCGATCTCCGCGATTGTCCGGCCCACGACGGGCGACATCCCCGGGACCTTCATGCGATAGAGGTTCTTCCCGAAACCGTACTGGCGCGCGAGGTCGGTGGGCTGGGCGCCGCCGAGATGCGCACGCGGGTCGAGCTTGGGCAGCAGTCGCCAGCCGATCAGCGCCATGTACAGGATGCCCACGATGGTGATCGGAATCCCGATACGGGAGAACTCGAACATGCCGAGCCCCTCACCGGTGCGCGTCCACAACTGATCGCTCAGAAGCAGATTCGGCGTGGTGCCGATGAGCGTCAGCGTTCCGCCGAGAACGGCGGCGAACGCGAGCGGCATCATCAACTGCGACGGCGGAATACCGGTACGGCGCGCGAGCACCGCCACGGCGGGCAGGAACACGGCGACCGTGGCGGCGTTCGACATGAATGCGCTGAGAACGGCCACGGCAAACATGATCACGAAGATCGCGCGGGTGGGACTCGTCCCGCCGAGGCGCTCGAGCGCGCGCGCCACCATCGTCGCCACGCCTGCCTCCTTGAGCCCGGCGCCGAGGACGAAGATTCCGCCGAGCGCGATGACCGCTCCGTTTCCGAAGCCGGACAGGCAGTCTTTCGCCGGCAGCACGCCGGTGACGGCCAGCACGACCGGAATGCTCAACGCCGTGGCCTCCAGCGGAATCCACTTGGTGATGAACAACGTGACCGCGGCGAGCAGAGTGCCGAGCGCGATCCAGGCGTGCAGGTCCATGCAAGCGACATCTTAGCGGTTCCCGGCGGCCATCGACGAGACGGTATGCTGGGAAGCCATGAGCCGCACCGTCGTCACTCGCCAGATCCACGCCAAGCCCGAAACCGTGTTCGATGCGGTCGCGCACATCGAAAACTTCCGCAAGGCCGTGGCCAACATCACGAACATCGAGTTCCTCTCCGATCGACAGTCGGGTGTGGGAACGAGATTCCGGGAAACGCGAGTGATGAAGGGCCGCGAGGCGACCGTCGAGCTGGAAGTCACGGAGTACGTGCCCCACGACCGCGTCCGCATCGTCTCCGACACGCACGGGACGGTCTGGGACACGGTGTTCACGGTGGAGCCCAAGGGCGATCAGACCGAACTCACGATGACGATGGACGCCAACGCGTACAAGCTCCTGCCGAAGCTCGTGAACCCGATGATCAGGGGCATGATCCAAAAGGCGGTCGAAGAGGACATGGACGCCGTCAAGACGTTCTGCGAAGCGCGGTCCTAGCGCGGCACATACGCCCGATACGGAGCGAGGTACGACGGGAGTTTTTCCTCCTCGAACTCGAGGTCGGTCCATAGCCGTAGCCCCTCGCGCCATCCGCGGTCGGGATCGAGAACGCGGACCTTGCCCGACTCGGCGCGCTCCAATTCGATCTTCACGCTCCGCGTCCCGAGCCAGCTATTGCCGAGCGCAGCCGCCAACCGCTGATCCGCGCCCGCGAACGGATCCACAGTGATCACGACGCGGCTGCCCTCCTCGTCGAACGTGCGCGTCGAGTTGTGACGGACCAACTCCAGGTATCCGGCGCGCGCTGCTTCGTCGATCGCAACCACCTCGAGCTTTTCGGCCTCCGCCCGTGCCGCCCGGTCGTCGGCGGGAGTGGGCTCGGCTTGCGGCTCGGGCGTCGACGTCGGCTCGACCTCACGAACAACCGGACTGGTCGCCGACTCGGCCACACTCGACTCGCGTCGTGGCTGCGGCATCGTCTCGACCCGCCGCGCGCGCGGAAGCACATCCGGAGTGGCCAACTGCGCGCCGACGACGCCCGCTACCAACGCTGTGAGAATGTAGGAGAAGAGCCTCGCCATGCGCAATCAGACGAGATCGTCCGCCGCGCGTTCGCAAAAAGCGCGAGAGTCCCGGTCAGCCTTCGGAGAGGTTCACGCCCATTTTCCCGGGCGCCAACTCCACCTCGATGCGCTCGACGCCGCGATAAACGACCGCCTTCACCTTCTCCGTCCCGGGAGGTAGCCCCTGGATCGCCGTGCGCAGGTCCGCGATGGACTCGATCCGCATGCCGTTGTACTCGGCCAGGTAGTCGCCCCGCTTTATGCCCGCCTTCGCCGCGTTGCTCTTGCCCGTCACGCCGGTGATCTGCAGCGACGGCGCCGCCATCGTGTTCTCCGGTGTGCGATACAGAATCACGTATGCGCGCACAACGTGGCTCGCCTTGTTGATCTCGGCCTGCTTTGGCGCTTCCGGGTCGTCCCCGAAGTCGTAGGGCTGCGGCTCATAGCGCACGACCGCGGCCTGGCCCGGCTGCATGTGCTGCGAGACGTCGATCCACCACGGCCACACGACGTCGCCCGGCGCCCAACCCGCCCGCGAGAACTTCCACGTGCCGAACTGCGGGCGGTTCGGATTCAGATAGCAGTCGTCCTTCCAGAGCGTGTTCTCGAACTTCTGCCCCTCGGCGGTTGCCGCCCCCCACAACGTGAGGGTGCGCTTCGACGGGACGAACTCGCCGATCTGCGAGTGGCCGGTGGTGCAAAAGAAAACACGCCCGGCTTTCGCAGACGCATCCACGTCGACCGAACGCTCCTCGAAGAAATCCTTGAAGTGGTTCTCGGCCGACTTGTACTTGGCGGTTCCGTGCCAGAGCGGCACGACGCGGTACGGCTCCAGCTCCGGCTTGCCGTGATAGAAGTCGAGATCGACACTCATCATGTAGCCGCGGTTCTTGTAGAACGTCGTGCCGGCGCGCACCTCGAACTTGGTCTTGCCGGAGAGCCACGGCCGGAAGTGCGTCACGTCCACCTGCCAAAAGCACTCGGTGCGGTACGAAGTGATGAACGGCACGATGCCGCGCTTGTTGCCCTCGGCGTCGATGATGGAAATCTCGCCGTTGCGATCCCACTCGTCCCAGTTGGGACCCGCGTCGTGGATCTGCAGCGTCAGGATCACGCGCCCGAACTCCCAGCTCGCCGGCGGGAGCGTTACCTCGGCGTCGTACGCCGTCTTCGAGTTGTTCGTCAGGACGTGGTTGAAGATCTCGAAGTGCTTGGGCGTGCGACGCGCAACCGCCGGCGTCGAGTTCGAGAATCGCACGTCCTTCACATCGAACTCGGTGACGGCATCGGCGCGTGTACCCGCCCCGATCGCCAAGCGCGCCTCGTACGGCAGCAGCGTCGGGATGAAGTAGCAGTCGTAGACCTTCGACTCCCCCAGCTGAACCGTGACCTCAGCCCCACCGACGACATGCTGCAGCGTGATCGTGCAGTCAGCCCAGTCACCGCGAAACTCGGTCGGCGCCATGCGTTTGACGATCTCGCGCCCATCCCAATGCAGCGAAATCTCGCGCTGCGGCATCCCACGATAGTTGCCCCACGCGCTGAACCACTGCTCGTCCTTCGGGTTGTGCACGTCGATGCCAACCGCGAACGTCTTGCGCAGGTTCGGCTCGACCCAACTCTTCACGAAGGGCGCGGCACCGTGCGCGCCGTACTCCGCCGTGTTGAGGAACACGAACGCGCCGCCATCCCCGCCCTTGAGAACGCGCAGCTTGCACGCGAGCGTCGTCGTTTCGAACGCACCCGCTTGCGCGAGGTCCCACGCCATCGCGTTGGATTGACTCTTCGTCCCCTGCGCGTCGAGCAGTTTGAAGACACCTTCGTCCTGCGTTGCTCCGCTGCCGGCTGCGAACCGGGAGAGGTGATAGGTGGGGGCTGCGGGGGAGGATTCCTGCGCCGTCGCAAGCGCGCAGCAGCAACCGAGGAGCACGATCAGGCGATTCATGGCGGGCGATTGTACGCCGCGCCGCAGCTACCTACTCGATCACGACGAGTTTGTCGCGCGCAAGCACTTCGGGCGCGTTGCCTGCGGCCTCGTACATCCGCTGGAAGCGCTGGACCTCCGGATGGTCGACGGCAAACAGCTCCGCGAGATAGCGCGGCGAGATGGGCTGATAGAGCAGCGCGACTTCGACGGTGTAAGGGAACGGGAGATTCTCGAGTCCCGGCGCGATGTAGACGACGGAGTCCGATCCGGCGACGAAGTCTTCGTCGGCCCCCACTCCGATCGGCTTGGTCGCGGCCGCGTTCGCGTGCTTGGGCGACCAGCCGGCTGGCAGGAGGCGGTTGTCCTTCACGAGTTCCCGCGAGCCGTGCGACCGGATGCGCGAGCCCTTCAGGACCGCCTCGTAGATCTGAATCCGTGACGGTGCGGTGGACTCCGCGAAATGCGGCAGAAGCGCGTCGTCCTTTCCATCCTGTGCGAGACGCCCCTTCGCGTCCGCCCGCCCCGACTCGTACACCAGCTTCCCCTTCGCATCGAACACCCGCACCCACAACCAGGCGCGGCGACTCGGATGGCCGGTCGGGAACTTGTGTCCGGTCAGGTTCTCCACCTTGACGGCGATGCGGATGCCCTCGACGCCCGGTCGCGCCTCTTCGATCGAAACGCGCGCCGTCTTCTCGCGCAGCATGGTCCGGGCCGCCGCGATCGTGGCGTCGAACGCGGCGCGCGGCGCCTTGACGTGCAGCGCGTCCATGTTGTCGCGCAGGATCTTCGGCACGAGCGTGTTGCCGCCCACGAACAGATGCTTGCCGACCGGCGAACGCGGGATCAGGCTCGCAATGTCGCCGCCGTGCGATGTGCGCGCAATGCGCGTGCGGTTGCCGGACGGCATGTGGCATTCCTGGCACGTCTCCTCGCGGGTCGAGTTCTCCCACTCGAGAAACGTCACTTCGCCGGGCATCGTCGACGTGTGGCATGACACGCATTGCTCCGACTTGAGCATGTGCTTGCCCTGTTTGGGCCAGTACTTCGTGACGCGGTGCATGGCGAGGCCGAACTGCTGATCGAACGGCCCGTAGATCTCGCGATCGTCGCCGACCGTGAACTCGCCGTCGGGTTTCGCGCCCGGTTGGATCTGGTGACAGAGCGTGCAGCTCACGCCATCGCGAGCCAGCGCGGCGACGTCCCAATCGTCATCGTCATCCTCGTTGTCGAGTTGCGCGAGCGCCAACCCCGTCCGGCCGGCGACCCGCGCTTCGTATGAAGCCATCGGCGCATGACAATGTAGGCAGCGCGCCTCCATGGCGGCCGAGTCAGCGCCGGCGGCAACAGCCTCCGCCGCGACGACCGCGCGGAAAAACGGGTCGCGAGCCGCGTTTGCCATCATGGACGATTGCCACAGGTCGTGCGGCGCGATGCCGCGGCCCTGGTGGTCGCGCATTGCCCCGGAATCGTCGGCGTTGGAGTGGCACGTCTCGCACACGATCGCCGTGGCGAAGCGCTTCGTGCGCACATCGCGCTGGACACGGCTCGTGTCCGCAATCACGAAGGCGGCTGCAACGGCGAGGACAAGCACGATTCCACGCATGACGAGAGCTTATCCGACTGCGGGCGGCGGAGGTGTACCGTGTATGGAACCCCATGCAGGACAAGGTCGAAGACCATTACGCCCAAGCCGATCTCGGCCGGGCGATCCTCGAAGCGTTGGAGGCGGACGGCAAATCGATGGATCGGCTGACGGCCGACGACCTTGCCCCGGTGGACGCTTTCCACATCGGCGGGCGCGCGGCGAGCCGTGAGCTGGCGGCGTTGGCCGGGCTCTCCGCCGACGATCGCGTGCTCGACGTCGGCTCCGGAATCGGCGGCTCGGCCCGCTATCTCGCGACGGAGTACGGATGTTCGGTCACCGGGATCGATCTGACGGCAGCCTACTGCGACGTCGCGACGATGCTCTCCGAACGCGTGGGCCTCGGCGACCGCACGACCTTTCGGCAGGCCAGCGCACTCGCGATGCCCCTCCCCGACGATGCCTTCGATTGCGTCTGGACCGAGCACGTGCAGATGAACATCGCGGATAAACACGGGTTCTATTCCGAGATCGCACGCGTCCTCCGACCCGGCGGCCGCCTCGTGTTTCACGATGTCTTCGCGGGCCCGCGCTCGGACGTGGTCTTTCCGGTGCCGTGGGCCGAGGTCCCCGAGCTCAGCTCGTTGATCGCACCGGGGGAGTTGCGAACCGCGATCGATGCGATCGGATACACGGTGGCCGAGTGGCGGGACGTAACGGCCGACGCACTCGCATTTTTCGAAGCCGCGTCCGGGAATCCCGCCCCGCCGCGCACGACGATCGGCCTGCTCATGGGGTCGACCGCACCCGTGAAACTCCGCAACATGATTCGCAACCTGGACGAGAACCGGCTGACCGTACTGCAGTGCGCGCTGCGGCTGCGCTGAACGCCTACCGCCTATCGAACCGGCGGGAAAAGCGGTACGCTTTCCCTGCCCCCGATGAGCGAGCGCGTCGTACTCCTCGAACCGCCGGTTCCGAGCCGAGGGTTGCTCGGGGACGTATCTCAGTTCTTGCTGCGGCGGCCCGAAGACGCCACGCATGTCGAAATCGGCGACCCGGCCGCACGCGAGCACTACGGACTCCGGATCGCCCACCACCTCGGCACGCCCGTCGATGACTACGAGGTGCTGAACATTCATCGAATCGGGATCGATGCGCCGGTCGACCGCATCTTCGAGGTGATCCGCAGCGGCGCGGCCGCGACGGCCTGCTGGCCCAACCGCCTGGCTCGCCTGCAAC
>Ga0070728_10004776_pt1 | contig 13787 bp, 12 predicted proteins | sample tdDd471_FD_66723 | JGI IMG/M metagenome (GOLD analysis project Ga0070728, IMG submission 66723) | Marine sediment microbial communities from the Atlantic coast under amendment with organic carbon and nitrate - tdDd47.1 | ecosystem: Environmental > Aquatic > Marine > Coastal > Sediment | place...
CCCAGCACCCCCAGCGTCCCCACCGCGGCAGCGAGGAGCACCGCGAGCACCGCGAGCCCGCCGAGCTGCCACGGTCGGGCCGAGCGCACCGGCGCGAGGATCGTCTCGGCGGCCGAGACCGCGCTGGGCGTGGGCCGGTCGGGGCGGCCCGACCGCCGCGCCGGAGGCACCGTCGGCGCCCCACCGAGCGGCGCGACCCGGCCGCCCGCCGCGTCGCGCAAGGCGACCTGCATCGCCGCCGCGTCGGGCCACCGCGCGTCGGGGTCGACCGCGAGCGCCCGCATCACGACGTCCGCGAGCGCGTCGGGCAGGTCGCCCCGCAGCTTCCGGATGTCCGGCGGCTTGAGCCCCTGCACGCGCTTGACGATGACCTCGTAGGAGCTGCCCTCGATCGGCACGCGCCCGCAGAGCAGCTCGTAGAGGATCGCGCCGACCGCGAACACGTCCGCGCGATGATCGAGCCGCGTCCCCGCGAGCTGCTCGGGCGCCATGTACTGCGGCGTGCCGAGCACCATGTTCCCAGCCGTCAGCGTGGGCGCGCCGCGCACCTTCGCGATCCCGAAGTCGAGCAGCTTGGCCACCCGCGCCCCCTCCTCCTCGGCGAGGAAGACGTTCCCCGGCTTGAGGTCGCGGTGGATGATCCCCTTGCCGTGCGCGGCGCGGAGCGCCTCGAGGATCTGATCGACGACGGTGATCGCGGCGCCGACCGGCAGGGTGCCGCCGCGCGCCTTCAGCTCCGACGCCAGATCGCGCCCGCGCAGCCGCTCCATCGCGAGGAACACCAGGCCGTCGTCGGTGGTCCCCGCGTCCGAGACGCGGACGATGTGGTCCGAGCCCAGCGCCGCGGCGGCGCGCGCCTCCTGCAGGAAGCGCTTCACGACCGTCGGGTCGTCGGCCCGGTCGGGCCACAGCACCTTGAGCGCGACGTCGTTGCCGACCACGCGATGGCGCGCGAGGAACACCGCGCCGAAGCCGCCCTGCCCGAGCTGCTCGAGCACGTCGTAGCGGTCCACCGCGCGCCCGACGAGGCTCAACACCTTCTGCAGCATGGATCAGGCGCGCACGGAACGCCCGAAGGGCGGTCCCGCGCGCCTGACCCTTGCCCCTGCGCTTGCGCATGCGCATGCCCCCGCGCTCCCGCGCCAACCCCGGGGCCGATGACCGAGCCGAGCGTGTACGGAACGCGTGCCCCTTGCGCCTGCGCATGCCCCCGCGCCCCCGACACGAGCGCTGTCATCCGTGTCGCCGGTCCGAACGCCAGAGCGAGCCGGGCAGGCGCAAGGGGCAGGCGCAGGCGCAAGGGAGCAGGCCGCGCTCGGCCTCGGCCCCCGACATGAGCGCTGTCACCCGTATGGCCGGTCCGAACGCCCGAAGGGCGGTCCCGCGCGCCTGACCCTTGCCCCTTGCGCCTGCGCATGCCCCCGCGCCCCCGACACGAGCGCTGTCATCCGTGTCGCCGGTCCGAACGCCAGAGCGAGCCGGGCAGGCGCAGGGGGCAGGCGCAGGCGCAAGGGAGCAGGCCGCCGGGTGGCGGCCTGCTAGGATCCCGCCGACGTGAGCGCGGACTCCGACGACAAGACCACGCTCAATCAGGACACCCTCGAGCGGGCGCGCGACGCCGCGGGTCCGCGGGCGTCGCTCGTCGTCTATCACCGCGAGGACGTGAAGGTGATGCCGCTCGCCGAGGGGCCGGGGCTCGTCCTCGGGCGCGCCTGGCCTTCGGACGTCGTCGTCGACGACCCGAGCCTGTCGCGCCAGCACGCGCGCTTCACCCGCGAGCGCGAGGGCATCCGCGTGACCGACCTGGGCTCGACCAACGGCACGCACCAGCACGGCGAGCGCATCGAGACGGTGGTGCTCGGCCCGGGCGACGCGGTGACGTTGGGCTCGGTCACCGTGTCGGTGAACGTCACCGCGTCGAGCGCGCCGCTGCTCGACGGGATCGAGCCGTACGAGCGCTTCTTCGCGCACCTGTCCGACGAGCTGGTGCGCGCGCGGACGTTTCGGCGCCCGCTGGCGCTGCTGATGATCAAAGCCCTCGAGCGCGACGACACGCACGTCAGCGGCTGGGCGCCGCGGCTGCGCAATACGCTGCGCCCGGTCGACCGGATGGCGCTGTGGGGGCAAGGCGCCGTGCTCGCGCTGCTCGTGGAGACCGACCGCGAGCGCGCCCGCACCGTCGCCTCGGCGCTCGTGGACGGTGACCGCTCCGGGGAGCCCACGCTGCTGTGCGGGGTCGCGCTCAGCGGCGCGGGCGCCGGGGCGCTCATCGACCGCGCCCGCAGCCTCGCCCGGCAGGCGACCGCGCGCGAGCGCGTGCTGCTCGAGGACGACGAGCGCGCCCGCACCGTCACCGACCGACCGGTGTTCGCGAGCCCGAAGATGGTCGCGCTGTTCGACCTGGTGAACCGGGTCGCGGCGTCTTCGATCCCGGTGCTCGTGCGCGGAGAGACCGGCAGCGGCAAGGAGGTGGTCGCGCGCGCGATCCACCAGGCGAGCGCGCGACGCGACGGTCGTATCCGGAGCCTGAACTGCGGCGCGATCCCGCACACGCTGCTCGAGAGCACCCTGTTCGGGCACGAGAAGGGCGCGTTCACCGGGGCCGACCGTCAGGCGCCGGGCGTGTTCGAGCAGGCCGACGGCGGCACGCTGTTCCTCGACGAGATCGGCGAGCTGCCGCCCGCCGCGCAGGCGGCGCTGCTGCGCGTGCTCGAGACCGGTCGCCTGACGCGCGTGGGCGGCACCGACGAGATCGCGGTCGACGCGCGCGTGGTGACCGCGACGCACCGCGACCTGGACGCGATGGTGGAGGCGGGCGCGTTCCGGCAGGACCTGCTCTTTCGGCTCAACACGATGACCCTGCAGGTGCCGCCGCTGCGCGAGCGCCCCGAGGACCTCGACGCGCTCGTGGAGCGGTTCCTCGAGGAGGCGTGCCGCGAGACGGGCGGCGGCACACGAGCGCTGTCGGGCGTCGCGCGCGACGCGCTGCGCGCCTACGACTGGCCGGGCAACGTGCGCGAGCTGCGCAACGTGATCGAGCGCGCGGTCGTCGTCTGCGCCGGAGACACGGTCGGGCTCGACGACCTGCCCGAGGGGGTCCGCGCCCCCTCGTTCCCCTCGGCGCCGCCGACGCCCTCGGGGATCCCCTCGACCGACTCGCCCGAGGCGGCCGACTTCAAGGAGCGCGTCCGCTCCTACGAGACCCAGCTCATCCTCGACGCCCTGCAGCGGACCGGCGGCAACCAGACCCAGGCGGCCAAGATCCTGCGGATGCCGCTGCGCACGCTGGTCCACAAGATCAAGTCGTACGGCATCAAGAAGAGCTTCGACGCAGGTTCTGCCTAAGCGGCCCGTTGCCTGATCGGGCAAGTCTTGCGCGATCGGATCCCCAACGATTTCCAGCGGATGCGTTGGCGCGGCGCTTGAAGAGGGGTCCCTCCGTCCGCGGCCAACGCGGGCGGAGACAAGCGCAAAGGAACCAGGACCATGAACCTCGACCTCAACTCGATCGCCAACGCCGCCAAGACCGCCACCCAGACCTCCGACGACTCGCCGGACGTGGAGCTGAACCTCCCCAAGGCCATCGGCGGCGCCCTCGCCGGCGCCGTCGCCGCAGGCCTGATCTACGGCGTGGTCGGCCACTTCGTCGCCGAGTTCAGCTACCTCGCGGTGCTCATCGGCTCGGCCTCCGGCCTGCTCGCCGCCCGCCTCGGCGGCAAGGCGTCGCCCATCGCGGGTGGCGTCGCCGCCGGCGCCTCGCTCGTCATGGTGCTCGCCGCGAAGATCCTCGTCGGCGCACCCGAGGGCGTGAGCTGGATCTCGTACCACCTCACGATGTTCGACATCCTCTTCTGCTACATCGCCAACCCGGTCGCGGCGTTCATCGCCGGCGGCACGGGGGCCGGGCGCGGCCTGCTGCGGCGCCTGCCCTTCTGATCCTGGTCCGCGCCCCGGCCGGGGCCCCGGACCAGGGGGACCGGGGTCCCGGCCGGATCTCTACGCGTGCTACGGACTTCGAAGACCCGCGCTGCCGAGCCAGCGCGGGTCCTCTCCTTTGGCGAGCGCGTCCACGACCCGCGGGAGCAGCTCGTGCTCGAGGCGCTGGATGCGCGCGTGGAGCGAGCCCGCGTCGTCGTCGGGCCGCACCCGCACGGCGACCTGCGCGAGGACGCGCCCGGTGTCGACGCCCGCGTCGACGAGGTGCACGGTGCAGCCGGTCACGCACACGCCCGCGTCGATCGCCTGCTGCGGGGCGCCCATCCCGGGGAACGCGGGCAGCAGCGACGGGTGCACGTTGACGATCCGCCCGTCGAAGCGCGAGAGCATCGACGCCCCCACGATCTTCATGAACCCGGCGAGCACCACCAGCGCGGGCTCGAAGCCGCTCACCGCGTCGGCCAGCGCGACGTCCCACGCGTCGCGGTCCGCGTAGTCCTTCGGCCGCACGCTGGCGGTCGGGACGCCGCGCGCCTCGGCGAACGCGAGCGCGTCGCACCGGCGCCGGTCGGCGACCACGCCGACGATCTCGGCCGCGCAGCGCCCGGCGTCGATCGCCTCGGCGATCGCGCGCAGGTTGCTGCCGCGCCCGCTCACGAGCACGACCACCCTCACGGCGTCCCCGCCTCCAGCCGGACGAGCTCGGTGTGCTCGCGCGCCTCGCGCTCGACGAGCTCGCCGAGCGTGGCGTCGAGCGAGACGCGGTCGCCGCGGCGCCGCACCGACAGCGCGATCGCGCCGCCGTCCGGCGCCTCTCGGAGCCCCCACGCCACGTCGTCGACGTCCGCCACCGGCTCGCCTCCGACCGCGAGGAGCAGGTCGCCGACCTCGAGCGCGGACGCCTCGGCGACCTCGTCGACCCGCAGCGCGGGCAGGCGCGACAGCGCGGTCCAGCCGACGACCCCGAGCGCGGCGCGCACCGCCGCGTCGGTCGGCCCGTCGTAGGCGTGGACCTCCGCCGCGTAGCCGATGCGCTCGAGGCACTGATCGATCGGGAACTCGCCCTCCGACGCCGCGAGCGCCGCGAGGTAGCCCGCGGTCGGCCCCGAGATCGCGCCGATGTCCTCGAGCAGCGCCTCGGCGGTGATCGGGCCGCGGCGCGTCCGCAGCAGCGCCGCGAGCGAGCTCGACGACTCGCGCAGGTGCGCGTCGAGGCAGAAGGCCAGGTGCTGCGCGCGCGCGTCGCCGATCATCACCCGCGCGAGCGCGTCGGGGCCCAGATCGAGCAGCGCCACCGCGGCGCGCGTCGCGAGGTACTCGGGCACGCCGTCGCGGAGCCACGGCTCGTCCGACCCGCTGGTGAACCACAGCCGGACGAGCGGCGCGAGGGCCTGCGCGAGCGCGACGGCGGGGTCCTCGGACGTCGCGATCGCCCACACCACCGAGCTCCCGGCGCGCTGCCCGAACGCCTCCGCGGCCGGGGCGTGCAGCACGAGGAGCAGCGAGTCGGTCGGCGGCCGCCCCAGCGCCTCGCGCAGCAGGCGGTAGGCCTGCGCGAGCACGTCCGCGGCCGCCTCGAGCTCGGCGTCGGCGCGGTCCGAGGCGCCGACCCAGAGCGTGTCGCCGTCGACCTCGCGGCGGCTCACCGTCAGCGCGCCCACCTCGTAGCTCTCGTCGGCGAGCCGGCCGAAGCTCGGCGCGTCGAACAGCGCGTGCGACGGCCCCGCGGAGGTGTAGACCGGCGCGTCGCCCGCCCGCAGCAGCAGCGTCGCCGGCACGTCGACCGGCTCACCATCGACGCGCAGCTCCGGGACGAACGAGCGCCCGTGCAGGTGCCACCCCGCCGCGTGCCGGAAGCGCTGCCCCGGCGCGACCGCGGACGTCAGCGCGACGTGCAGTCGCCGCTCGGCCGGCGCGTCGACCCGGCCCAGGTCGTGGGTCTCGCCGGCGAGCGTGAGGGTGACCGAGCGGCGCGCGGCGGGGAGCGCGTCCGGCTCGACCCGGACGAACACCTCCACCACGCCGGCGTCGGGATCGAGCTCGGCGATCGCGCAGGCGCGCGCGCGCGATTCGCCGGAGGCGCGCAGGTCCTCGCACGCCGGCATCGGGCTCGGCTCGGCGGAGCGCTGGCGCGCGACGAGGCTGCCCGGCCGCGTCGCGCGGACGGGTGCGCCACAGCTCGCGAGCGCGAGCGCCAGGACCAGCCACCTCACGGAGCCAACCTACTACATCAAGTCGACGACGCCCCGACACAGCTCTCCGAGGTCGGCGAGATCCATGTCGTGGGCGGTCGTGATCAGCTGGGCCGTGGCGCGGGCCATGCGCGCCTCGACGTCGTTCTGCTCGTCGGACTGCGCGGCCCACCAGACGACCGTCGAGCGCTCGGGGACGTGCTCGCCGAGCAGCTTGCACACGCCCGGCCCGACGCACGGGTGGCGCCGGTCGACGACCACGAGCGTCGGCCGCGCCGCGCCGCGGCGCAGGGCGTCGGAGAGGTCGGACTCCGACGTGAGGGACTTCACCTCGATGCTCGGACCGAGCATGTCCTGCAGCAGGAACACGACCAGCGACGCCTGCGACACCACGAGGACGCGCGGCGGCTCGCTCGGCGGCGCGGTGGGGGGGCGGGTCCGCGGATCGCGGCGCGCGGGCGGGCCCTGCGGGCGGAGGCTCTCGTCGCGGAGCGCGAGCGCGAGCGCGGCGCGGAGCTGCTCGCCGACGTCGAGCGCGCTGCTGATCCCGAGCTGGCGGCTGAGCGTGCTGAAGAGCGCTCCCTCGATGAATACGCGCAGCGAGACCGGCGACTGCGGGATCTTGCCCAGGCCGCCGAGACGGAGCGCGTCGTCGAGCACCTCCCGCACCCGTCGGGGTGAGAGGACGGCGCCGAGGACCTCCTCGACGATGAGCGCGACCGAGGGCGACCCACCGTCAGCGGCGGAATCGGAGAGGCTCACCGGATGAACCTACCGCAGCCATCGACGCCACGTAACCTTTACAGCCTGGACGAATGCGGAACGTCACGACAACGTGCGCCCCGTGGACCTTCACGAGATCCTCGACGCCGCCGACGCGCCCGACACCCTCACCCTCTGGGCACGCACGCACGACCACGACTCCGCGTGGGAGGCCTGCGAGCAGCCCGAGTCGCGGGTGTGGCTGGCGGCCGCGAGCGGCGCGCCGATCGAGGCGCTGGTCGAGGCCGCGGCGATGGCCGTGTTCGTCGCCGACGCGCGCGCGCCCGAGTCACCGGCCCCCGTCGGCGAGGCGCTCGAAGAAGCGATCGAGGGCGCCGATCCCGACGCGCTCACCGCGGCGGCACAGGTCTGCGAGCAGCTCGCCGAGGGCGGCACCGGCGACTACCGGCGACCGTCCGATCCCGGGTTCGCCGACCGCGCCCGCGCGGCCGCGCTCGTGGCCCGCGCGGCCGAGGCGCGCATCGCCGGCGACGCGATGCGCGAGGCGGCCCGGCTCGAGCAAGCTCGTGGCCTCGCGGTGAACCTCGGCATCGGGATGCAGTCGATGCTGCCCCGCTCCGACGGCCCGGCCCGCCTCGACGTCGTCGCGGCGGCGAACGACCCGGCGCAAGGAAACTTTCTCTTCGCGGTCGCCGCCTGCGCCGAAGCCTGCCGCCTCGCGGTGGACGCGCTCGTCGCGCTCGACGTCGACGCGAACGCGGCGCGCGCCTCGGTCGACGACGCCGTCCGGGACGCGCTGACCGACTGAGCGCTGCCGCAGGCAGCGCTCATCGATGCTCGATCAGAAGTGCGAGAGCGTGAGCGCGCCGCCGGCGAAGGTGTCGCTGACGAGCGGGTCGAAGGTGAGCACTGGCGACCGCTCGTCCGGCCCGAGCTGGGCGCGGACCGCGACCTCGCGGGTGGTGGCGAGCCCGAGGACCATCAGGACGACGCCGGCGAGCTGCGCGACGCCGCTGAGCACCACGAACGTCGTGAGGTAGTCCTCGCTGACGTACCCGTCGGCGATCAGGAGCCACGGCCCGATGAGCGGGATCCACCCGTACGCGCTCGCGTCGGTGTAGCCCTCGTCGACCGCGTAGGTGATCAGGCCGGTGAGCAGGTAGGGCGCGAGGAAGACCGGGAGGCCAGCCCAGAACAGGCCGAGGTTCGGCTGCGACTCGTAGGTCACCGTCTGCGCCTGCTGGCCCTGGTAGGTCCCGTACTGGTTCTGGCCCTGGACGACCTGCACGCCGCCGCCCGCCTGGACCTGGCCGCCGCCCTGGACCTGGGCGCCGCCCCCGCCCGCGGCGGCGATGAGCTGGATCGACTCGCGGGACGTGCCGCCGGCGAGCACGTTGACCGTGCGCTGGACCGGCACGTAGCCCTGAGCCCGGATCTCGACGACCGCGCTGCCGGCGCGGACGCGCAGGTTCGCCGCCTGCGGCATCGTCCCGCGCTCCACACCGTTGACGAACACCACGGCCCCGGGGACGCCGCCCTGGATCTGGATCGTGCCGAGCTGCGAGGAGATCTGCTGCAGCGCCTGCTGCAGCTGCGGCTGACGGGTGCTGATCCACGCGTCGCCTTGCACGGCGAGCGCCTGCTGCAGGTGGATCTCCGCCTCGACGAAGCGCCCCAGCGCCTGCTCGGCGAGCGCGATCTGCGCGAGCGCCTGCGCCGAGTGGTTGAGGTTGTACGCGTCCTGGAAGCGCTGGAGCGCCTCCTCGTCGCGCTGCTGGCGCCGCAGGTCGAGGCCCTGCTGGATCAGCACCTCGGCGGACTGCGCCGACGCGACGGGGACGGTGAGGAGGATGGCCGTGGCGGCCGCACAAGAGAAGAAGAAGCTACGCATGGTCACTCGATGATCATCGCTCCGTTGGCCCCGCGCTGACCGCGCGGAGTGGAGGGTCGAGGTGGCGGGCGGCGAATGATGGGCGTCGGCGGGGCCGGCGCGGGACGGATGACGGGGCGGGGGGGAGGCTGACGGCGCACGTGCGGGCGCGGGCGCTCCGGCTCCTCCTCGGGCTCCTCGGGCTCGTCGGGCGCGACGTCCTCCGGCTCGGCCTCCTCGGGCTCGGGCTCGGAGGGCTCACCCTGCGCGGTCAGCGTCCCCGGATCGCGCCGGGGCCGCGGACGCGCGGGCTCGGCCGGGGTCGGCGGCGCGACGGCGGCGGGCACGTCGACTCCCGTGTCCAACGCGGCGGCCGGCTCGGTCGGCGGCGGAGTCGGCGCGGGGTCGGCCACCGGCGGCGGGCTCGCCACGGCGTTCCGGTCGTCGGCGTCGTCGTCCTGCCCGTTGAAGTAGATCGCGGCGCCGGCCGCGCCCCCACCCCCGAGGACGAGGGCGAGCACGGCGAGCACGGCGAGCAACATGCCGCCGCCCCCGGACTTCTGCTGCGGCGCGGGGGTGCCGTAGGGCGTGTGCGGGGTCCCCATCGGGGTCGCCATGCTGCCGTAGCCGGGCGCCGTCATCGGGCCGGGGGTGTGCTGCCCCGGGTAGCTCCCGGGCTGGCTCCCGTAGCCGCCCGGCTGACTGCCATACCCCGGCTGGCTGCCATACCCGCCCGGCTGGCTGCCATACCCGCCCGGCTGGCTGCCGAGCCCCGGCTGGCTGCCGAGCCCCGGCTGGCTCCCGGGCATCGGGGTGAGCACGGCGGTCGCCTGCATCGCGCGCTGCGGCGGCGGCGTGTGTTGGCCGGGCGAGCTGCCGTAGCCGCCCGGCGCGGGCGTCGCGTGCGCGGTGGCGGGGAACGGCGTCGCGGGGCCCCCCGGCTGACCGGGGAGCGGGCCCGTGCTCACGTTCATCGTCGCGGCGTACGGGGTCGAGAGGTCCGGCGCGACCACGCCGGGCAGCGCGGACAGGCCGACCTGCGGCCGCAGCGCCTCGAACGCCTGGATCATCGTCGCCATGTCGGCGAAGCGGTTCGGCATCTCGCGATGCATCGCCTTGAGCACGGTCTGGTCGAGGGCCGGCGGGATGTCCGGCACCAGCTTGCTGGGCGCGATCACCTCGGCCTTCATGATCTCGGCGACGAGCTGGAAGATCCCGTCGGCCTCGTAGGGCTGCCGGCCGGTGAGCGCCTCGTACATCACGACGCCGAACGCGTAGACGTCGTAGCGGGCGTCGGCGTCCTTGGGCGCGTTGAGCTGCTCCGGCGACATGTAGGCGGGGGTGCCCATCATCATGCCGGTGCCGGTGAGGTTGCTGCTCTTCTCGTCGTCGTAGAGCTTGCTGATCCCGAAGTCGACGACCTTCGCCTCGCGCGGGCTCCCGTCCTTGCCGCGGCAGAGGAAGATGTTGTCCGGCTTGATGTCGCGGTGGATGATCCCCTCGCGGTGCGCCTCCGCCACCCCGCGCATCGAGGGCACGAGGAGGTGGATCGCCTCGGCCGGGGTCAGCCGGCCGACCACGTCGAGGTGCTCGCGCAGCGACCGGCCGCGCAGCCGCTCCATCACGAGGAACGGCGAGCCGTCGGCCTCGCCGAAGTCGTAGATCTGGACGACGTTGGGGTGCTCGATCCGCGCGGTGGCCTTGGCCTCGGCGATGAAGCGGGCCACGGCCTCGCTGTTGGCGGCGGCCTGCGGGAGCATCCACTTGATCGCGACCGCCCGGCCGGTGCGGGTGTGCTTGCCGGCGAACACGGCGCCCATTCCGCCATGTCCCAGCAGCTCGTCGACCCGATAGTGGCCGGCGATCACGTCCCCCGGTTGCGGCAGGAGATCCTCGCGGATCGAGCTCATCGGACCCTTCCCCTCTGCGAGCGTCCCACGCAGGAGGGGACGAGACAAGTACGCGCGAGCTTGGGTTTGCTTCCCCGCATCACCGCAGCTCGCACCGTACCCGCGGCGTGAACTCGCGCGCCGGCGACCCCATGAACGTCATCGTCTCGACCGTCTCGCCCGCCGGCACGTCGACCTGCGTCGGCCTGGGGTTCACGTCCGTGGAGACCTGGCATCGCGCGTCTTCGTCGCACGTGTTTTGGACGACGACGATGTGATTGTATGCACCGGCGCTCCACCGAACCTCGGCGCGGACCCGGACGCACGCCGGGACCTCGCTCTGAGCCGACACGAGCGCGGGGGCCACGAAGGCCGCCAGCGCGAGGAAGAGAAGAAGGGATCGCCGCACGGATCCCATGGTGACGTGGTTTGCCAGCGGGGCCAAACCCCCGGTCAGGGGAGGATCAGCATCTCGTAGGCGAGCAAGGCCGCCGGAACCGCGCACAGCACCGTGGGCCCCACGGCGGCGACCAGCGCGGTCCGCGTGGGCAGCCCCAATCCCCGCCCCGCGTGCACGTAGATCCGCCCGGTGAGCAGGGCCCACACGACGAGCTCGACCACCCACGCCCGCTCGCCGGCCCCGAGCGCGAAGGTCCCGAGGGCGGCGGCGAAGAACCCGGCCCAGAAGATCGGCGACGCGTAGCCCGCGGCGCGCATCGAGAAGCGCCACAGGCCGTGGCGGCGCCCGACCGCAGCGAGCCCGGCGGCGAAGCTCGCCGACTGCACGAGGACGACCGCGGCGGTGATCACCGGGACCGCGACCGCGCTGCCGACGAGCGCGTGCCCCAGCGCCATCGCGCCGCGCCCCTCGCCCGTCCAGTACGCGATCGCGGCCCAGCCCAGCACGCTCACCAGCGCCACGCAGAGCGCGAAGGCCGAGGCGGGGCCGACGCGGGCGGGGCCCGGGAAGGCGATCTTCGGCCGGACGAACACGTCGCGCAGCGTCTGCAAGAAGCGCAGCGGCAGGACGCCGTAGCGCCGGTCCTCCCACGGGATGCCGCGGGGCAGCCGGTCACCGCAGCGGGCGCACAGCTCGGGGTGCGGGCCGTGGCGGCACCCGCGGCAGACGTAGTCCCCGCATCGCTGGCAGGTTCCGTCCGCCGCGATGTCCGGGTGCCGCGCGCACTGCATGAACCTAGCTTCGGTAGCTAGCGTTCAACCGCAAGTAGTCGTCGTTGATGTCGCAGAACAGGTAGGTCGCCTTCGCCTTGCCCGGACCGAGCTTCATCGTGATGCGGTAGCTCGGCTCGCTCATCACGCGGCGCGCCTCGTCCTCGGCGTCGCGGCCGACCGCCACGCCCTTCTTGCACACGGCGACCTTGCCGAACTTGATCTCGACCTTGAGCGGGTCGAAGGCGACGCCCGCCATCCCGGCGGCGGCCATGATGCGGCCCCAGTTCGGATCGCGACCCCAGAGCGCGGACTTCACCAGGGTGGAGCGCGCGACCTGCTCGGCGACCTTCACCGCGGCGTCCTCGCTCGGCGCGCCGACGACCTCGAGGCGGACCACGTGCTTGGCGCCCTCGCCGTCCTGCACGATGCGCTTGCCCAGCTCGCCGAGCACGTCGACGAGCGCGTCGATGAACCGGCGGGCGTCGCGGTCGCTGCCGCGCAGGGGCTCGGCGTCCACCGCGCTCGAGCTCATCGCGAGCACGCAGTCGTTGGTGCTCGTGCAGCCGTCGACCGACATGCGGTTGAACGTCTTGTCGACCGCGGTGCCGAGCGCGCGCGCCAGGAACGAGCTGTGCATCGGCGCGTCGGTCATCACGAAGGCCAGCGTGGTGGCCAGGTCCGGGTGGACCATGCCCGCGCCCTTGGCGATCCCGAGCACGGTGACCAGCTTGTCCTGGCCGATCGGGAACTTGATGGACGAGACCTTCGGCCAGCGATCGGTCGTCATGATGGCGCGGGAGAACTCGTCGATGCGATCCGGTCGCGCGGACCGCACCAGCTCCGGCAGCGCCTCCTCGATCCGCTCGGACGGAAGCGGCTCGCCGATCACGCCGGTCGACGCCATGAGGACCTTGTCGTCCGCCACGCCGAGCTCGTCGGCGACGATCGACGTGATCACCTTCACGTCCTCGACGCCCTTCTTGCCCGTGCAGGCGTTGGCGTTGCCGCTGTTGACGACGATCGCGCGCGTGCGACCGCGCTCGACGCGCTGCATCGAGACGGTCACGGGTGGCGCCTTCACCCGGTTCTTGGTGAACATGCCCGCGACGCTCACCTCGTCGTCGGCCACGATGAGGCCGAGATCGAGCTGGCCGTCGCGCTTGATCCCGCAGGACGTCGCGGCGAAGGAAAAGCCTTGCACGGTGGGGTGTTGCGAGTCCGACATCGGCCGGCAGGATTCCACGGGGAGCCCCACTCGCGTCAACTGCATTCCGCGCGCGCGCCGGCGCACGGGGGGAAAAATCGGACCTGTGACGTAACAACGGGTGTGACACGGGGTTACGATCCGACACGGCTCCCCGACGAGGTGAGGACCTCGGTGGAGCGCGCCCTGAGGGACGGGGGAGCCATCGAATCGGCGATCGCGGCGATCGAGACGTACCTCGACGGCGGCGGCGAGCGGACACCGGAGATCCTCCTCGCGCTGGCCACGCTGACGTACGAGGACGCGGCGACCGTGGTGCTCAGCCGCCTCACCGCGGCCTCCGAGCAGGCGCTCGCGCTCGTCGACGAGGCGCTCGAGAGGGGGGACGGGCCGCGCGACGAGCTCACCTCGCTGCGCGAGACGTTCGCGCGCTCGCTCGACCACGAGCGCGCGCGAGAGCGACGCCTGCGGCAGCTGCTCGACGACCCGCGGCGCGCGCGGCCGACCGAGCTGATGGAGCTGGCGCACCGGATCCTGATGAGCGGCGAGGACGACGCGCTCGCGGCCGAGCTGATGCAAGCCGCCGCGGAGGCCTAACGCTTCTCGCAGAAGTCGCGGACCACGTCGAAGAGCGTGCGCATGCCCCACTCGAAGCCGTCGACCGGGATGCGCTCGTCGTGGCCGTGGTACATGCGCGTGAACACGACCTTCGGGTCGTCGATGCGCACCGGGGAGAACCCGTAGCAGGTCGCGCCGAGGCGCGCGTAGGCGAACGAGTCGGTGAACCCGGGGATCATGTA
>Ga0070728_10004777_pt1 | contig 13786 bp, 10 predicted proteins | sample tdDd471_FD_66723 | JGI IMG/M metagenome (GOLD analysis project Ga0070728, IMG submission 66723) | Marine sediment microbial communities from the Atlantic coast under amendment with organic carbon and nitrate - tdDd47.1 | ecosystem: Environmental > Aquatic > Marine > Coastal > Sediment | place...
TGGCTACGAGCCGAGCCTATTGAACCGGGAATGCGATCCGCAAGGGCTCGATCAGCCGCGTCTCGACGAGGCTCTCGAAATCCGGGAACACAACCATGATGAATCCCGCCGTTCCCGGCGGACAATTCGCCCTCAATTCCTGCTCCACGCCATGCAGGCCGGGAAGGAACTCTTCGTATCCATTGCGCGGGCAGTACTCCGGATCGCCGGCCAGCCCATGGCGGAGCACGGCGAGCTTGATCTTGCGGCCCACCCGCCAGCGCACCGGCAGGGTGCCGGACTCCAGACTCTGGTCGTAGGAGAATCGATTGGCGTCGGCATCCCAGACCGTCATGGCGCAGCCCTCCGGCAGCCTGTCGATCCGCATGGTCATGAGCTCACCCTCGTTCCGGAGGTGGTCGAGGTTTGAGAGGTACAGTTGACGGGCTTCGGCCCGAGCGCCCGTGAGCCCTCCGGCTTTGCGGACACTGCGTTCCAGCTCCGAGCTCAGGACAGCGGCCCATTGCGGGGTGGGGGTCAAGAGGCGTTCGATCCTCAGGGCCAGGTCACCAAGCTCCGCGTTGTTGGCGTCGGCATTGATGATCCGGACCAGGCGGCCGGCGTAATTCCCGAGCGCCCTGTATTGATCGCCGGCGCCGTTGGCGACACGCCGCAGCTTCTGCTTGCGAGCGGCTTCCTGCTCGCTCTCATCGATGCCGCCGAGGAAGACCTCGAGAAGATCGCGGAACTGGGCGACCTTGGCGGACAGGGCGTTGCCGTGCTGGCTGGCGTCAGCGGTGAGGCCGGATCCCAGGCTCACGACATTCTCGTAGTAGCTCTGGAATGCTTCCACATTGGGTGCGCCGATGCAGAGGCCCGGGAGCTGGTCCTGCAGCTCGATCCAGGTGGACTGGTACTGCTTGGCGTTGCCCTTGGCGACGAGCAGCTCACAGGTCAGGCTCGCGGCCTCGACGAGCTTGTCGTAGTAGCGGACCCGGTCGAAATCCTCGAGGTTTCGCGGCGGTTGGACGAGTTGTCGGCGCAATGAATCACACCGCGCGACCGCGTTGTCCGGAGCCGTCTGATCGGCGCCGCCGTACCGGTCCTTCAGCTCGGCGATCCGTCGGGCCGTGTTCAGATTGTGAGCCGCGACGACCTGGGCCATGGTGGTGAGGACCTGCTGTTGTTGCAGGTAGGTCAGCTGATGGAACCAGGAATGCCGGCCGGCATTCTGATCCGTCTCGAAGGCGGCCACCAGTTCCGCCAGTTCCGCCGGTTCGCGGGTCGCGGTGAAATCGTTGCGGAGGAACTGCTCGGCCTCGAACGTGGCGCGAAGCCGCCGGGCGTCCGTCCGGATGTCTCCCAGGTGTGATCCCGGCAAGGGGAACACGCTGTTCAGGCCGATGGTCCAGCGTTCCGGGTAGTCAGCCAGGGAGCGCTGGATCATCGTCTCGTCCTCACTGACGTCGATCATCTGGCGGAAATCGCGCCGACCGGGCAGCAGATGCATACCGTATACCAGCGAGTAGATCACCAGCACCATCAGCGCCAGGGAGAAGACGCCGCGCCGCACCGCGTTGAATCGCGCGATGCGCTCGCGCTCCCGGATGGTGTCCACCACCCACAGAAACGGACGTTTCACGCCGATGCCGCGGGGGTTCTCTGGTGGCTTGACCAGAGAGTTGCCGTCGGCTGCGGTCTCGGTGCGGACATGGCCCACCGAGGACAGGAAGAACACCTGGAATTCCATGCTCAGGGTCATGAGGAAGTCGAAGAAGATCGACATGGACTGAAGGATCGTCCGCACCTGCTCCTGGAAGACGATGTTCTGCTTGATGTGATCCTGTTCGCAGAGTCCGTCCACGAACTCCACGAAGCTCTTGGCCTTGAGATACTCGGAATTGCGTCCGATGAGGCGGGCCTGGTGCTCGTTCTCGAAGCCGGGGATGGTGTCGGCCTTGGTGATCATCAGGCCGATGGGGATCCGCAGGCCGCGGCCGCCGGTCTCGGTGACCAGATTGATCATGGTCTGGAAGTTGAGGATCTCCCGCTCGCAGCGACGAGGGTCGGCGATCATCTCCGGGGAGAGCAGGAACAGGATGGAGTCGCAGTCGCGGAAGTAGGCGATGAGCTCGGCCCGCTCCGGGCTCTCCTGCTCCAGGTCCACCAGCTCGCCCTTGTAGTCCTTGGACGAGAACGGGAAGGCCGAGCCGCCCCGCAACGAGGCGCGGAAATTCAGGTCGAGGTCGTCCACCGTGCCCGTGGGCCATTCGCCGTCACGCAGGGTGTTGAGGTAGCGTAGAAGATCGGCCCCCGTCCGGGGATCGTTGGGCGCCAGGTTGAATTCCCGATCGTTGGTGCAGGCGTTGTAGAGCATGGTGAAGAACACCGTCTTGCCCACCGCGCTGGGGCCGAAGATGCCGATTCGGCGCTCGCCGGGTTCTCGATCGGAGGCTTCGGCGGCCTTGCCCTTCCGGCCACCGAACAGCTTGGCGATCTTCTTGAAGATCTTGGCGAGGAACTTGAAGAGAGCCACGGCGATTCCTTCCTCGGCGGTGCAGAGGTCCAGGCGATGGTCAGCGGGCTACATGGTCTCGAGTTCGTGTTGCCGGTTGGCACTCACCTCGTCGAGCCGGTTGACGGCGGTGTCCAGATCCTGGTTGATCTCCGTCCAGCGCTGGCTCGATCGGTAGGACCAACCGAACAGGCCCAGCGCCAGTCCGGCCAGGATGAGGACACACAGCATGACCTGCACGATGTAGGCGCCCTTGCGCTTGGTCAGTTCATAAGCCACGTAGTCGCCGGCCATCCGCTTGACGAGCCCCCGCATGGAGCCGCTCACTCCGCGTCGGAAGCGGCTCCACCAGCTGTCACGATCGAGGTAGCCGTAGACCATGATGAGGTGGGCCAGCACCGGCATCGCCTCGCTGTGGTCCGCATGGAGCTTCGAGAAGACACGGTCCTTCTGCAGGCACTGCTCCAGGGTCTCCGGCACCTTGGTGAGCTTGTCGGCGCTGTATTTTACTTTGCGGCGAGCCAGCTGGTAGGCGATCTCGCCTGGCTCCTGGGCCATGAGCTCCGTGGCCTGGGCATCATCCCACACCGGCGAATTCTCGAGATTCTCGAACTGGCCGAGTTGTTCCAGGAGGAACAGGCACACGTCGATGTTACCACCGGCTGCGCCAGGCTTCAGGAGCGTGGGCACCAGATAGGTGTGGACGTAGCTCAGATCGGGAATGGGCTGGCGTCGCGACTGCTCGCACCAACGATAGGCCTGCTCGTAGCCCCGTCCGTAGTCGGCGTGGTAGCGATGGTAGATGGTGAGCGCGTGGCTGACCACCGATCGTAGGTCCGAGCGGTCGATGTCCTCGATGGACACCACGTTGAACAGGGCCGAATCCAGGGCGAAGGCGGCCGACCCGCTCTCACCGCTGAGGTCGATGACCCGCACCACACGCCGGTACAGCTCGCCGAACGACTCGGCGGAGAGCGAGGCCGGGCTGGCCTCGTACTCGGCGATGAGTTCGTACAGGCGACCGACGAATTCCTGACCCTTGGCCGCGTCGTTCACTGGAGTCTCCTTGCAATCTGTACGTCGCCACCGGGGGCGTTGGCGGGTGCCGCGTTCATGGTGCCTCGTAGTAGACTCGCAACCGTTCGTCGTAGTCCGGGCCCAGGCCGCTCAGATCGAGCAGACCGCTGGTGGCCATGGACACCGCGGTGACCGTCGGCTCGCCGATGTGGGTGTAATGCACCACGACCTTCTTGGGATCGCTGGTGCTGTCCACGCTCACCTTGAACATCTTGGCGATGATCTTCTCGTCACGATCGAGCATCCAGATGCCCGCGTTGCCCCGGGGGCTGTCCACGAGCAGTTCCCGGTCGCAGACCAGCAGCAGACTCACCGGAGCCGAGACGGTCATGTCGTGAAAATGGCACACGTGCCACGGCTCGGGTGTGTTGATGCGAAACTCCCGCGCCCCGCAGGCCGCGAGCTTGAATTTCTTCTCGCCGTAGATGTAGACAGTGGGGTCGTCCTCGAGGGGGGGCGGTGCTGCCGCGGTCTTGGCTCCCAGCAGATGGCCCACGACCTGGCAGAGCCCGTCCAGCAGTTCGAGGGCCAGTCCGAGGTCCCGGCCCAGGTTCTCGTGGTCGTAGGGCGCCTTCAGGAAGCCGTTGAGATCCTCGAAGAAGACCGTGTTTCCCGACGAGAGCTTGCCGGGCTGCACGAAGTTCTGAATGGCGTGGTCCATGGCGGCCGGACGCGAGGCGATGAGCGTGAGCACAACGCGCAGCACTTTTCTGGACACCAGAAGTGCCTGGTAGGGATGGAGGTGGGGGTCGCGCTCGGGAAGCTCGTCTTCGAGGGAGCTCACCGCCGCCAGCATGGGCACCAGCACCGGTCGCAGGGGAGACGCGGCCGCTTCCTCGCCATCGTCGGCAACGGCGGAGCGCATGAGCTCACGCAGATGCAGCATCTCGGCGCGCAGATCGGTCATGGACCGGAACAACGGCGGCCAGGCCAGCGACGACAGGCACGGCGGAATGTAGGTTTCGGACATGGACCAGCGGGTGCCATCCCAGGCGGCCTCGGCCACCTTCAGGCTGGAGCCACTGGACACGGTGCCCGGTTCCACCGCCAGTTCCAGAGCCATGGCACGCAGGGGGGCGCGAGGCGGCTCCTCCTGCGGGTCGGGGTCGCCCAGTTCCAGCTGGCCGTCGGCGCTCAGCCCCGAGGGGTCCACCGGGCGCACCACCACGCTCAGGTGCGTGGGATCGGGACCGGCGGGAGCCAGGTCGCACTGGGTGGTCAGGGTGCGCTGCAGCTCCGGGTAGGCCGTTTCGTCGAACACCAGAGGCGTGCCGTCCGGAGCCAGGGCCGTGATCGACTGGACCGTCACCGACATGTGGTCGGCGGTCACATCGTGGACCAGGACCATACCCCTGCCTGTGCTGGATAGAGGGGCCACCAGACCATAGTGGCCGGCCGGGTGGGCCACCGAGCGTGCAAGCCAGTTGCGGGCCCGGTGGGCCATGAGATCGGCGAGCTGCAGATGCTCGGCTCCGAGCAGCATGGGGTTCTTCCAGTTGACCGAAAACAGGCCTTCAGCGGCCATACCGGATCCTCCTCGATGCAGGGCCAGGCGGGATTTCAGAAACTGAGCGATATCAACGAGTACCAAACCTGAATCGGTGGCACCGTCCTGGCCATAGTGCGGCCAATACGGGTCCGGATTCAACCCAAAATGTCCGGATGGCGCCGTGTGATCGCTGCTACAAACTACAGACTTGAACTCCGGAGTTGATCCCGTCACAATGCAGCCGGGGAAGGATCCCGAATCAGTCTTCATTTCAGGAGCCAGAATCACGCCGGCGATACGGATGCTCCACCATGCCATCAACCGCCTTGAATCAGTCCATGCGACTTGCCCTGATCGCGGGGACGGTGCTGCTCGTGACACTCTCCATCGGCTGCGCCCCCACGGCCTATGACCTCGGAACCCGTGCGCTGGAAATGGGTGCTCTCGATGAGGCCGTGAGTCGATTCGACGAATCACTGGCGCTGGAGCAGGAGCCGTTCCGCGCGCGACGCGACCGTGGCGCAGCCCGGCTCGAGACCGGCGAACTCGAGACCGCACTCGTCGACCTGATGGCAGCGAAGGACTTGCGGGAAAACGACGCGCGGCTGCACTGGCTGCTGGGCCGGGCCTATTCCGATCTGGCTCGATACGATGAGGCGTCCCAGGCCTACCGCCGCTATCAGATGCTGGTGTCCAGCCGCGCGGTGAAGAGGCTGGCGGCCCAGCGTCTGGCCCAGTTGCGCATGGAATCGGCCCGGGCCGCAGCGAACAATCTCCTCGATGCCAGGCAACTCGGCGTGCGGGCGGAGCCCAACACGGTGGCCATGTTCGCGTTCCGTCCCTACGACCAGCAGGATCCCCGTGAGGAAGACCTGAAGATCTGCCGGGCCCTGAGCGTGTGGGTGACGGCCGACCTCCAGAAGGTCTCGTCTTTGCGTCCAGTGGAGGCCGAGGCCCTGGAGATGCTCTACGAGGCGCAGGGCACGAGCCTGGCCGACCGCTGGCAACTCGATCCCGCCACCATGGTGGCCTCGGGGAATCTGCAGCCTGCTCGGCACATGGTGCGGGGAGAATTCGGTTCGGTGGGGGACGACCGCGTGGTGATGCTGGGCGTGCTGATCGACAGCGACCGCCGTGAGGTGCAGGACTGCCCGATCCAGGAAGACGGAGTCGCCCAGCTGTTCGACATGGAAACGGCGTTCGTGCTGGATCTCCTGGCCCGGATGGGGATCGAGCCCACGCCCGAGGAACGGCTGGCCATCGGCGAGAAACCTACCAGGCATCCTCGAGCTTTCCTGGCCTTCGCCGACGGTCTTTACCGACTCTGGGACCTGGGGGATCTGGATGGCGCCCAGGCCAGCTTCGAGAACGCGCTCGCCATCGATCCATCGTTCACCATGGCGTTCGAGGCCGCGCACCAGGCCGGTGCGCAGCAGCTCGGAGACAAGGCGGTGTCGGTGCCGCCACCACCGGTGGTCAATCCGGGTCAGGAACGGGCCATGGCCAGTGCGGCGGGCCTGGGCCTGGGGCTCATCCCGGAATCCGAACAGGGTGATGCCACAGGGGCGCGAACGCAGGATGTCGTCACCGCCCGGGGAGCCGCCACCGTCCGCGTGCGTGCGGAGATCACGCCATGACGTGTCGGGCGCTGAAGGCGCAGCACCGCATCGGCCTGCTGGTGGGGATGGTCCTGGCTCTGCAGGTGACCTTGGGGTCGACGGCCCAGGGACAGGTCGGCTTCCTCGAGGATCGCGAGCGGGTCGGCATCGACCTTCGGCAGTCGTTCCGCTCCTGGACCATCGATGACGAGGTCACGGGAGAATCGGTGGAGATCCGGCAATTCGCGGCCCGCGCCCGGGCCACGGTCGATGTCGTGAAGAACGTCGATCTGACGGTCTACACGGCCGGCGGTTACAGCCAGGATCGCCGCGACGTCATCAATGAGATCGCCGGGCTGACCGATGCCAAGCTCAAGGCATACGGCTATTTCTGGGATGACCAGCTCGTGGCCAGCATGGGCGTGAATATTCCCACCGGAATCACCGCTCTCACCGACGAGGAAGTGACCGCGGTGCAGGCCGTGTCGCCCAACATCCTCGGCTTCACCATGAAGAATTATGGCGGCGGCACCGATCTCGATCTGGGTCTGGCCGTGGGTCGCGACCTGGGCCGGGGTTGGGCCGTGGGCGGCGGCGCTTCCATCCTGGTGCAGGGCTCCTATGATCTCGACTCCCGCTCGGAATACGATCCGGGAGCGGAGATCGCCGTCACCGCCGGTGCGGATTGGCGCGCCCGCGGCGTGCTGGTCTCGCTGGATTGTCTCTACCGGATGTTCGGCGATGATCAGCTGGATGACGCCGGTTCGTTTGCGGACGGCAACCAGTTCGAGACCACGTTGCGAGGCGCCTGGCAGGCCACCTCATGGGGGGTGGCGGGAAATCTCCGCCATGTTCTGAAGCAAGACAGTGAGTTCGACTGGGCCCGCCCGGCCAGCGAGAATCGAGTGGAGAACGGGCACAATATCTGGATGACGCTGAACCCCTACTACCGGCTGCACGACGCGGTCGACCTGAAGGGAATTCTCGAGTACGCCACCGTGGAGCAGTCGCAGCAACAGGCCACCGGAGCCTGGGCCCTCGGTTTCGGCGGCGGCCTCGATGTGCGGCTGACTCCCCGGGCCATCGTTGCGGTGCAGGCCGTGCGCCTGACCGGGAGCAATGATGACGGAACTCTCGACCTCTCCGGCTTTGGCGGCATGCTGACCGTGCGCTGGCAGTACTGATCCGAGCAGAAGGCGAGTACGATCATGCGACCTCAGATCTCGAGTCGGTTTTCGGCCAGCGTTTTCCTGCTGACCTACCTCTGCGCCGGATCTCTTCACGCTCAGACGGATACGGCGGAGGGCCTCATTCTCACCGTGGCCCGGTCCCAGGATCTGGCCCGGGCCGCTCTGCACGACGCGGTCCTGCCGGTGGGTTCCATGCTCGACCAGATCGGGCCCTCCAGTATCTTTCTGGCCGATGACCTGGATACCCGCTGGTGGTCGATCTCCATGGGAGTGACGGCTTCCAGCCTCAGTATGACGAGTCCGGATTACACGGTTGCCGATCCCTATGGCGACGACAAGATAGAGGGCGGCGTCGGTGCGGCCAGCGCGGACCTTTCCATGCGCCTGTTCCGGGGCTACAGCCCTTCTCCGTCGGTCACCACGGCCGGTCGCGTCGACGTCTTGCTGCGACTCGGTTATAGCCTGGGTGATCAGGAGAATCTGGCCGACTCCATCGATCTGGGCAGCTGGGCGCCCATCTATGGGGGGGGCCTGCGCATCGGTCTGCTGAAGGGGCCGCGGCTGCCGTCGGTCTCGCTGGCGGCCGGAGCCAACCACTTCACACGCCGGATCTTCGCCGTCGAGGTGGAGGGCGAAGACGCATCGGTGGAGCTGGATTTCGAGCAGACCAGCGCCTTCCTGCTGCTTGAAGTGGGCAAGTCACTGGGCTGGTTCACGCCCTATGCCGTGGTGGGGACGTCTCATCAGCGGCTGCAGGCGTCTTATCTGGCCGAGATCGTCTATGGTGATGATTCCGGTTCGTCCGCGGTGATCTACGACGCCGTGGATGACAAGCAGACGGTCAAACTGATCTATGGCGGACTGGAATTGGGCTCGGGGTTCATGCGCTTCACCTTCGAGGGTGGCGTGACCGATGACGAGCCCTTCGGACGTATGTTCCTGCGATTCAACGGTTGAGTGTCGACATGTCTGGAGTGGTCATGAAGCATCGAATGTCTCGCTCGCGCCCGATGGCCGCACTGCTCCTGCTGGGACTGCTGGCCTGGGGCTGCACGCTGTCGCCGGACGATGCGGAGCCGTCGTCCATGACGTTCCGGATCAACGTGCGTCTGGACGACCAGGACAAATCGCGACGGGCCGACCTCATCGATGACCTCGAATTCCTTTCGGCTCGGGCCGTCGTCTCCAGCCTGCCCGATGGACTGCCGGCGGGATGTGAGGACGTGTGCGAACCGGCCTGTCTCGAGGAGGCGACGCGGCTGGACGAGGCGCGACTGGAGGTGTCTCTGGTCGAGGGGGACGACGAACCTCATCTGGTGCTCGCGGGCGATCTGGTCTTCCAGATCGATTCTCCCGGCTCGGTCTATCGCCTCGACGTGGAACTCCTGGAACGAGGCCGCATCGTCGAGGGCCTGTATGTGGGCTCGCTGGTGCTGGATTCGGGGCTCGAGGCCGTGGTGGATTCGCTCACCCTGTCGGATCTGATCCCGGACGATTTCACCATCGATCACCTGCAACTCTGCCTGGATTCCGACGCGGTGGAGCTGGCGCCGGAAGACCGTTGTGTCGACGAGTCCGACCACATCTCGGGCACCTGGGACCCCGACGTCAACGCCATGGTCATGTCCTATACGAGATCGGAGATCGAGATCGAGGGGGTGGAGGCCGACAGCGTGTTGGTGCGTCTGGATGCGGCGCTGCAGCCGGCTCCTATCTACCGCGGGTGCGCCGAAATTCCCCATCCCACGCCGGGCAGCGACACCGTGGACATCGATCTCTTGCTGATTCCCGACCCGTTCTCGGGGCCAGGGCGGTCGGGTGAGATGTTGAGGGGCGAACTCACCATGTCGCTCTTCGACGATCAGGGCGACGAGGTCCTCACCGAGACCGGTCGGCTGACGACGGTGCGGCGCGATGCCTTGCCGACGATCCAGCGGTGAGGTAGGTGGTCTGTCCGAGGCGCCCACGCATGGTGTCTCCCAAGCAGGCTCCGCGGTCGGACTGACGTAACATCAGGAGCCACTCCGTGTGGCAAGCCGCCGGCCCCATGACATGGAGCAGCGATTCGGCCTTGCCGCGCCAGGCGCGGTCCTTCTGCAGGGCCACGAACTCACCTAGCGAGAGCGGTCCGACCACCAGCAGCAACGTCGGTCGCGAATCCCGGAATCGCGGTCCCAGGGCCAGCGATCCCCCCAATCGGCATCCTTCGGTTCCCAGGGGCCGCTGTTCCGACCGGGGAACGACGAGTTCGGGCCCGGGTCGTTCCCGCGTCGTGACCTGAACGCCGAGGAACGAGGTGAGCAGCTTCTCGAGGCCGGAGACAGTCCCGACGCGGTCCGGCATACGCTGCAGGGCGGTGGCCAGGAATACCTTTTCTTCCGGAGACAGATCAAGATCGGCGAGGTGCACCAGATTCAGAACCTGTTCGGCGTAGGTCGTGTCCTGGCTGAGTGATGCCAGCGACCAGCCCACCCGTCCGACGTCCCGGCGCAAGCTCTGGGTCGCTAGCTCCATCACCCCCAGCAACTGCCGTCCCGGACCGTAGGCCGCCACCTGGCGTTGCCAGTAGTCCACGGCCTGGCCCGGCTCAAGGGTCTGTCGGGCTTCGTCCCTGGCGCTGGGCAGCGGCTCCAGCAGGCTGCCGGGCAAGCGGTCGGACAGCGTGTTGTGTGAGACGTACAGGGTGATGCGGGTGGTCGTATCCAGGATGGCCCCGGGGGCGGGCACCTGCCCGACGATCTCGCCGCGGAAGCCCTCGAGCGGGCCGACCGGAACCAGATCGACGCGCTCGCCGGCCACGCCGAGACGGGTCAGAGACGCCACCGCGGCATCTGCGGTGGAGGTCGGACGGTGATCGAGGAAATCCGGCATGCTTGCCATGTCACAAGACCCCGGTGCTCTCGACGATGTCCACGGCCACGGCAAGATCAGCCGGCGCCCTTGCTGCCAGGTATTGCTGAAGCTGTTGCTGCAGGAGGTCGCGCTCCAGGTCGCCGTGGATCTGGTCGGCGGCGTAGTGGGCGGTCACCCGCACACAGGACGTGATGCCCCGCGGACCGCGCATGACGCCGCGGTCAACCTCGGTCTTGCTGATCCGGACCGGATCGAAGGCCCGGGCCAGGACCTCGAAGTCGCGCGGGGTGACGGCCCGGCCACGGGTGGCGAGCTGAGCCCGCAACTCGGTGGTGAGCCAGGTCCGATCGGGAGCGGCGCGCCCACCCGCACTGCCGGTGATGCTGACGGCGCCGGCAACACCCGGCGCCAGGCGACGGTTGTAGATGGTGTCGACGCTGCCGGCCGCCAGGCCGTTGGCCTCGACGCCGCTGGTGGTGGTGTACATCACCTCGACGGCGCGAGGGCGGGTCGGTTCGCTCCGGGACATCAGCCTCAGGCGCAACAGGTCGTCGGGTGTGCGGTCCAGATGGTAGACGGCCTCGGCGCCCAACCCCGCACCGGCCTCGGCATCGAGGAATTCCGTGACATTGGCCGCATCCCGCACCTCGTCCAGGCGGAACACGCCGTCATAGCCCACCGGCAGCGTCACGAACTCGATCGGTGCGCGGCCGATCTTGAAGCGTGCGGTCGCAGCCTGGAGGTTGAAGGCCACCACGCAGTTGGGCAGGACCTGCAGCAGGGGCAATCTGGCGACATCCAACCGTTCGTGGCAGCGGACCCGGAGCCAGCTGTGAGGAATCTCCTCGCCCAGAGCGCCGGTTGCCGCGGCGACCTCGACGGCCTCGGGGAGGGGGGCGGAACGCCGGCGCAGGGCCTCGGTCGGGATATCGACGAAGGCACGATCATGGGGACTCGTCGGGCGATGTCCATCACTGCGGGAGCGCATGACCGGCGGGTCGTCGTGACCGTTCCACGGCACCTGTCGACTGTTCTCGGCCGGGACGAAGCCCGTGTCATCGGCAGGGGCGCCGGTGTACCAGCGCGACCATCTGAGCGCGTCGACCAGGGCGGGATCGTCAGCGTGCAGGAAGAGCGCGATGGTCTCCAGCTCCAGGCCCGCCGACGCGGTGATGCCGATGTGCAACCAGTCGCCGGGGCCGGGTTCCACCGTACCAACCGGAGTGGCCGTTCCGTTGCTGTGCAGGCTGAGCGTTCCGCCGGCCGCCTGATGGATCACCATGGGAGCCGGAATCCCCGCCACCCGCTCGGCGCCGAACGGAGCGAAATGGATGTTCCGTTCCGTGAAGGTGTCGCCATCGGGCAGGGCCTTGCGCCCGATGACGATCAGGTTCTCGTCCACCGGGGTCCCGGCGTCGGTCACATCCAGAGCCAGGACCAACGACGACGGATGCGGAGCGTGCGGGAAGGTGAGCAGATTGTCGACCAGCTGCTGGTAGGCCACGTCGATGACCTGATCCAGCTGCGAATACACCGCTGCGTATTCCTTGGCCACGGCGGCCAGGAGCAGCTTCACCAGAGGGTCGGTGAGATTCTGGTCCGGCGATAGGCCCGGAATGCGCTCGGCGGCTTCGGCCAGGAGACGGTCGAGAACCTGGTCGGCCTCGGCTTCTCGAGGGTCGAGCCACTGCAGGCCCGAGTCGGGGTTGGCGGGATCATGCTTCGACATCGAACTCCATCTCCAGGGGCAGGCCGGTATCCTTGACCTTGCCGATGATGCGAATGAATCGATAGGGGAGGTAGCGTCCCGGCGTGTCGCCGCTGAACTCGATCTTATCCAGGTTCAAGCGGGGCTCGTGACGACGGATGGCCAGCTTCACCTGGCGGACCAGTTCACCGGCACCACCCTGGCTGAAGCGGTGATGTGGCAAATCGGCGCCGTAGGCCGGATTGGCGGCCAGATCCTCGGACTTCGCGTCGCCCTGGATGGGAGACGACAGCAGGACTCGGATATTCTGGGCGATGGACTCCTCGAGGGAGCAGGACGCCATACGTCCCTCGCGGAGGGTGAACGGAGGCTTCAGGTAGGGAGCGAGTTCGTCCATGGAGTCCGCCTGTCGTACCGTGTCAGTTGAGTCGAATCAACGTGCCCTTGATCTCCACGCCGGCCGGGTTGCAGGTCACCTTGCCGCTGCCATCGAGCGCCGCTTCCATGCCCTTGACGCCGGCCTTCATGCCGGCTTCCACCTGGGTGTTGCCGCTGGCCTTCAGCTTGGCGTCGCTGCCGCTCAGGAGGTCCAGCTTGCCCTTGGCGTCGATGATGATGTCGCTGTCGCTCTTCAGGTTGATAGCGCCCGCGGCGGTGATGGAGACGTCGCCATCGCTGGTCAGGTCGATCTTGGGGCCGCCGTCGAGGGACAGCCGGATCTGGTTCTGTCCGTCGGGGCTGGAGATCTCGATGGTCTCGGAGCCGTCCTCGTCGACAATGACGATCTGATTGCCGCTCTTGGTCAGGAACACCTTGGCCAGACCCTCGGCCAGACCCGCGGCGCCCACGGCATCGGCGGCGATCCTGGCCGGGCCCATGACGTCCGGGCCGCTGCCGTTGGGCACCGAGCCCAGCACCACCAGGTCTTCCTGGTCGCCGTCAAGAGCGGCCACCAGCACCTCGTCGCCGAGCTCCGGCAGGGCAAAGGCGCCCCAATTCTCGCCGCTGTGACCCTGGGCCACGCGAATCCACGGCGTGGGTTCGGGGCCGCCGGCACCACCGACGCTGTGGTTGAACTCGACCTGGATCCGCCCCAGGCCATCGGGGTCGTCGGTGTTCACGACCACCGCTCCCCAGATCACCGGCGCCGTCGGGCGTTCTCGGGTGCGCGGGGGAGCCGCCCCTTCTTCGGGGACGCAGGTGAAATTGTTGCGGTACCCGGATCCGTCGCCCTGGATGGAGTGGGTCACGGAGGTCACGATGTACCGGCCGCCGTCGTCGGCGCTCATGCCTTCGATCTCGACCAGCCCACCCACGACGACACCGGGATCATCGCTGGCGCCCTCGCCCTTGACGAGTTGACCGGCCCAGCTGTGC
>Ga0070728_10004779_pt1 | contig 13778 bp, 14 predicted proteins | sample tdDd471_FD_66723 | JGI IMG/M metagenome (GOLD analysis project Ga0070728, IMG submission 66723) | Marine sediment microbial communities from the Atlantic coast under amendment with organic carbon and nitrate - tdDd47.1 | ecosystem: Environmental > Aquatic > Marine > Coastal > Sediment | place...
CCCCAACCCTCGGCATAGGATGGGAATCGGCTCTCCTTATTTTTCAATAAGTTAGACGAACAGGCCGACGCGCCGCCAATTGGCACGCCCCTTGCTACGACCCCCGAGACACGGCCAACGCCCAGGAGTCGGACCAGGCCGGTCACGCCTATGCAATCGGAACAAGGGACAGCGACATGGCTTTCAAGAAATCCGCGATCGCGGCGATGCTCCTCGGGGCCGCCGCCCTGCCCGCCGGCGCGGCGGAGGACGACGGCGACCTGGTGCCCGGCACCTTTTCGGCCAATGCCGGGTTCATCTCGGACTATCACTTCCGCGGCATCACCCAGAGCGACCATGAACCGGCCATCCAGGGCGGGTTCGACTGGTCCCACGACTCGGGCCTCTATGCCGGCGCCTGGGGCTCGAACGTCGATTTCGACGACGGCGACCAGGCCCATCTGGAACTGGACCTCTATGCCGGCTATGCGGGCGAATATCAGGGGGTCAGCTACGATATCGGGATCATCTATTACGCCTATCCCGGCGCCGCCAGCGGCCTGAATTACGACTTCTGGGAAGGCGCGATCTCGTTGGGCTACGATTTCGGCGTGGCCAGCGCCAGCGTCGGCCTGAACTACTCGCCCGACTATTTCGGCGGGAGCGACGACGCCTATTATTATTCGGCGGATGTCTCGGTGCCGCTGCCGGCGAAGATCACCGCCAGCGGCCATATCGGCTATCAGGACATCAAGAAGAACGCCAATTTCGGCACGCCCGACTACACCGATTGGAGCGTCGGCCTGTCCCGCGAGATCGAGGGCTTCGAGGTCACGATCCAGTATATCGACACCGACATGAACAGCACCCAATGCGCGTCCTGCGATCCCAAGGTCGTGTTGGGGGCGACCCGGTCCTTCTAATCAGTCGACCCCACCGCTTCCAATAGGCATCGCGGGCCGACGGCGTCCGAGCCGCGGCGGTACCGCCCGAGGGGGACGGCTCGGACCGGCCCGCGACCGCCACACTCCCGGGCGGTCGCGGGCCTCTTGTTCGCGGCATCGCCGGCCAAAATAAAAGGGCGGCCCGAAAGCCGCCCGATCCGCCTCGCCGCGAAAGGCCCCGCCTTACAAAGCTTGGGCCCGCCTTACAAAACAAACTCAGGACAGAATGCGCGCCCGCCTGGGCCGGCGCGCGACGACGACGGCGGCGACCAGGCCGGCGCCCAGCAAGGCGGCCGCCGCCGGCTCGCGGACCTCGGTCGTCTCGCCCACCACATAGGAATTGTCGGGCCCGTCGCCGAAGGCAACGAAGGTCGATGCCAGCGCGAAGGTGGAAAAGCCGAACCCGCCGACCGTGCTGCCGGTAGCGATGGGGTCGGCGGCCCCGGTGTTGCCGACCCAATAGACCAGGGCCTGGGTCGCCTCGCCGAACAGGGTATCCCATTCCAGGCCGGCGCCGCCGGTCACCGGCGCGTCCCAGCCCTGGGCCCGGTCGATACCGCCCTCCTCGAACACGTCGGCGTTCCAGGTCGCCTCGTCGACGATCTGCGCGACCCAGTTGGTCGAGCCGACGAAGGGCGTCGCGAAGGCAAAATCGTTGGTGACCGCGAAGGCGAAGATGTCGAAGGAACTGTTGTTCGTGACCTCGAACATGCCGATGCCGTTCAACGGGTCGAAGGTCTCCAGGACCGACACGTCCTCGTTGACCAGCCCGGCCTGGGCCGGCGACGGCAGGGCAAGGCCGACAGCCGCGAACAGGGCCGCGGCCATCACGGCCGCGCGCCGTTTCGCACAACGCTTAATCGCGCCCCCAACGGTCACGTCACATCGCCTCATCCGCGTTCCTGCCAACGCTCAGGCTTTTCGTGAGAGTAGTATAGGTCCGGCGGCCCGGAAAGTACAAATCTTCGATTCCACGGCCGTGGGGGTCCAAAGCCCACGGTTTCCAACACTATCGGGGGACGGGTTGTCCCTTTCGCACCCGAAACGTCCTATATTCCCGCGGGCGGCATCGGAACAGGTGATGCACCGCCGGACAAAGGCCCGGAGACCGGGCCCCGAAAAAAAATGCGAAGACCGCGCAGAAGAACAAGGAGGACGACACCCGATGTCCCTGTCGGAACCGGTGGGCCGCAAGGAAGTCCACGCCCGGAAAGTGATCAGCAAGGCCTATCTGCGCGACGACGATCTCTGGGACATCGAGGGTCATATCGTCGATACGCGCCCCTATGCCTATCCCAACGACTGGCGCGGCATGGTCCAGCCGGGCGACCCGGTGCACGAGATGCGGGTGCGGATCACCCTGGACGACGAGATGACCCTGCGGGACGCCGAGGCCGTGACGATCAAGAGCCCCTACGCCATCTGCGGCGACGCGGCGCCCAATTTCGCCGCCATCAAGGGCCTGCGGATCGGCCCCGGCTGGTTGAAGGACGTGCGGGCGCGGATCGGCGGCACCCATTGCTGCACCCATATCGTGGAGCTTCTCGGCCCGATGGCGACGGTCGCCTATCAGAGCATCCCCGTCTATCGGGCGCGCCAACGCGCCGAAGCCAGCGGCAATGGCGACGGCTACGGCACCTTCATGAAGCCGCCCCTGGACCATTGCTACGCCCTGTCCACCGACCGCGAGGTGGTCAAGAGGCACTGGCCGGAAGACTACAAGGGCGCCTGACCGCGCGCCGCCTGTCGACAGCACCGAACCAGGAGACGACGCCCATGCCCCTTCCCGACCCGGTCGGCCGGCGCCCCACCCATTCGCGGCGGATCCACTGCCAAAGCTATCTGCGCGACGACGGCCTGTGGGACATCGAGGGCCATATCACCGATGTGCGCCCCTACAAGTTCGACTGCGCCTGGTACGGCGAATGCGAGGCGGACAGCCCGATGCACGAGATGTGGGTGCGGCTGACCCTGGACGACCGGTTCGTGGTCCAGGACGCGGTCGCGGCGATCGACCACAGCCCCTACGCCATCTGCCCGCAAGCCGCCGCGTCCGTGGCGCGGCTCAAGGGGTTGCAGGTCAAGCCGGGCTGGGCCAAGCAGGTGCGCGAGCGCATCGGCGGAACCGGATGCTGCACCCATATCGTCGACATGCTGGGGCCGATGGCGACGGTGTCCTGGCAGACGATCAACATCTACCGCACCCATGAATGCCACCGAGACGGGCGCGACGACAGCCGGTATCTGAAGCGGATCATGCCCCCGGTCGGCGGCTGCTACGCCCTGGCGACCGACCGCGCGGTGGTCAAGGAGCTGTGGCCCGACCGCTATACCGGCGACTGAGCCCCCGCGCCCCGACGCCGGCGACCGGCGCCGTCAGATGCTCGGGTTGCCGATCATCACCCCGCCATCGACGACGATGGTCTGGCCGGTGACGAAGGCCCCGCCCTTGCCGGCGAGCCAGACGGCGGTGCCGGCGATCTCGTGCGGCTCGCCCAGGCGGCCCAGCGGGTAGGAGGCGACCGACTTCCGGTAGGTCTCCGGGTTCTCCCACAGGGCGCGGGCGAAGTCGGTCTTGACCAGGCTGGGGGCGATGCAGTTGGCGCGCACATTCCGCGGCCCCCATTCGACCGCGATATTGCGCACGAGTTGCATGTCGGCGGCCTTCGAGATGCCATAGGCGCCGAGGGACGGGTTGCCGCGCAGCCCGCCGACCGACGAGATCACGATGACGACGCCGTCCCGGCGCTCGGCCATCTCGGGCACGACCATGCCGGCGAGCCAGATATTGGCGCGGACATTGGCGGCCATGATCTTGTCGAAGGCCGAATCGGGACAGTCGAACAGCGGCCCGAAATAGGGGTTCACCGCCGCGTTGCAGACCAGGATGTCGATCTTGTCGAAGGCCTTGCGGCTTTCGGCGACCAGGTTGTCGAGCTGGTCCTTGTGGGAGATGTTGCAGGGCACCGGCACCGCCTGGCCGCCGCCATCGCGAATCTCGCCCGCGACCCGCGCGCAGGCGTCTTCCTTGCGGCTGGACACCACCACCCGCGCGCCATGGGCCGCCATCGCCTGGGCGATCGCCTTGCCGATCCCCTTGGTCGCGCCGGTGACGACCGCCGTCTTGCCGGTCAGGTCGAACAGGTCGCGCGGCAGCGCGGTCACGAGGCGACCGGCGCGTCCAGATCGGCGAACCGGCGCAGATGATAGTCGACGTCGCCGAACAGATGGTCGATCATGGTCACCCGCTTGAAATAGTGGGAGACGGAGAGCTCGTCGGTCATGCCGACGCCGCCATGCATCTGCACCGCCTCCTGGCCGATCAGCCGCCCGGCGCGGCCGATCTCCACCTTGGCCGCCGAGACCGCGCGCTTGCGCGCCACCGGATCGGCCTCGTCCAGCTTCATGGTCGCCATCGCCGCCATGGCGCGGGCCTGGGTCACGGCCATGAACATGTCGGCCATCCGGTGCTGGAGCGCCTGGAAGCTGCCGATCGGCGCCCCGAACTGCTTGCGGGTCTTGAGATATTCCAGGGTCGCGTCGTTCAGCGCCTGCATGGCGCCGACCGCCTCGGCGCAGACCGCCGCCGTGCCGTGATCGAGCACCGCCTCCAGAAGCGCGAGCCCGTCGCCCGGCGCGCCGAGCACCGCGTCGGCGCCCAGACGCACGCCGTCCAGCTTCAGATCGGCGGCCCGCCCGCCATCGACGGTCGGATAGCCGCGCAAGGTCAGTCCGGCGGCGCCGCGCGGCACCAGGAACAGGGTGATGCCCTTCGGGTCGCGGCTGCCGCCGCCGCTGCGCGCCGAAACGACGATGTGATCGGCGGCCTCGGCATTGAAGGCGACGATCTTGCCGCCGGTCAGCACATAGCCGCCGTCGGCCGCCTCGGCCCGGGTCTCGACGTCGGCGGGGTCGTAGCGCGACTGTTCCTCGGCATAGGCCAAGGCCAGATGCAGCTTGCCCTCGGCGAGGCCCGGCAGCAGCGCCGCCTGCTGGGCCTCGCCGCCGCCCATGCGGACGGCGCCGCCGCCGAGGACGACGCTCGCCAAGTAGGGCTCGACCACCAGCCCGGCGCCGAAGGCCTCCATCAAAACCATGACGTCGACGGGCGAGCCGCCCAGCCCGCCATGGGCCTCGGGAAAGGGCACGGCGAGCCAGCCGAGCTCGGCGAACTTGGCCCAGTTGCCGGAATCGAACCCGGCGGCGCCGGCGACGATCTTGCGCCGGGTTTCGAAGGCGTAGTCGTTCTCGACGAAACGCTCGACGCTTTCCTTGAGGAGCCGCTGCTCCTCGGAGAGAGAGAAGTCCATGTCTACCTGCCTTACCGCGTCCCTAGAGCCCGAGAACCTGCTTGGCGATGATGCCGCGCTGGATCTCGTTCGACCCGCCATAGATGGAAGATTTGCGCCACCCGAAATAATGCGGCGCGAGGAAGGCCGCATAGTCGGGGCCGAGCGGCGCGTCATTGCCCCATCCGGCCTTCATCGCCTCGGCGCTGTAGGGGTGGGCGCGGTTGCCGACCGCTTCGCGCAACAGTTCCGCCAGCCGTTGCTGGATCAGGGTTCCCTTGACCTTCAACAGAGAGGATTCCGGCCCCGGCGCGTGGCCGGCGCTTTCGGCGGCGAGGATTTGCAGGTTCGTATATTCCAGCGCCAGCAGATCGATCTCGACCTCGGCGACCTTGCGGCGGAAATCCGGATCCTCGATCAGCGGCCGGCCGTTGCATTTCTGCGCCGCCGCGATCCGTTTCAGCCGGCCGAGCTGGCCCTTCGACGCGCCGATGCCGGCGATGCCCGTGCGCTCGTGGCCGAGCAGGAACTTGGCGATGGTCCAGCCCTGGCCTTCCTCGCCGATCAGGTTCTCCTTCGGCACCCGCACATCCTCCAGGAACACCTGGTTGACGTGATGCAGCCCGTCCATGGTGACGATCGGATCGACGGTGATCCCCGGCGTCGTCATCGGGAAGACGAGGAAGGAAATCCCTTCCTGCTTCTTGCCGTCGGTCCCGGTCCGCACCAGGCAGAACATCATGTCCGCGTGCTGGGCCAGGGTCGTCCAGATCTTCTGGCCGTTGACGACGTAGGCGTCGCCGTCGGGCACCGCCCGGGTTTGCAGCGAGGCGAGGTCGGACCCGGCGCCCGGCTCGGAATAGCCCTGACACCACCAGTCGTCGCTGGAAAGGATGCGCGGCAGATAGGCCTGCTTCTGCGCGTCGTTGCCGAAGGCGATCAGCACCGGGCCGATCATGCTGATCCCGAAGGGAATGATCCGCGGCGCGAAGCTGGCGCCGTATTCCTCGTCGAAGATGTATTTCTGGACCGGCGTCCAGCCGGTGCCGCCATGCTCCTTCGGCCAGTTGGGCGCGATCCAGCCCTTCTCGTACAGCTTCTTCTGCCAGGAGACGTGATCGTCCTTGGTGAAGGCGACGCCGAGCTCGCCCTTGCGGCGCAGTTCCTCGGGCAATTCGTCGCGAAAGAAGGCGCGAACCTCCTCGCGGAACGCGGTGTCCGCGTCACTGAAAGTCAAATCCATCCTCGCCTCCTTGCCGATGGCCCGCCGCGCCCGATACGCGCGTCCGACCGGTTATAGGCCGACGCCGCGCGCCAGGGCAACGCGCCCGGCGCCGGCACCGCGTTTCCGCCGCGCTGGGCCATCGCCAAGCGCCGCGCGGCCCTGTAATCTAACCACCGAGTCAAAACAAGCGAGGGAGCGCTCGAAATGGCGATCGACTACGACAAGCTGATGAACTTCAAAATTCCGGAAGGCACGCAGCGCTACACCCAGAAGGACACGATGCTGTATGCGCTGGGCCTCGGCTTCGGCGCCGATCCGGTCGACAAGGAACAGCTCAAATTCGTCTACGAGCAGGGGCTGGTGGCGATGCCGACCATGTGCGTCGTCCTCGCCCATCCCGGCCAGTGGATCACCGAGACCGGGATCGACTATGTCCGCGTCGTCCATGGCGAACAGGGGCTGACCCTGCACAAGCCGCTGCCGCCGGAGGGCAACGTGATCTCGCGCGCCAAGATGACCGCCGTCCTGGACAAGGGCGCCGACAAGGGCGCCGTCGTCTATCTGACCACCGAGCTGATCGACGCCGACAAGGACGAGCTGATCGCCGAGATGCCGCGCTCGATCTTCGCCCGCGGCGATGGCGGGTTCGGCGGCCCGTCCGGCCCCGCCCCCGAGCTGCACGAGGTGCCGGACGGCGCGCCGGAGAAGACCTGCGACATCCCCACCCTGCCGCAAGCGGCGCTGATCTACCGCCTGAGCGGCGACTACAATCCGCTGCACGCCGACCCGGACGTCGCGACCAAGGCGAAGTATCCGCAGCCGATCCTGCACGGGCTGTGCACCTATGGCTGCGCCGCCCGCGCGGTGCTGGCGACCTATTGCGGCAACGATCCGTCGAAGCTGGTCGGGTTCGACGTGCGCTTCTCGTCGCCGGTCTATCCCGGCGAGACGATCCAGACCGAGATGTGGAAGAACGGCAACATCGTTTCCTTCCAATCGCGCATCGTCGATCGCGACGTGGTCGTGATCAAGAACGGCAAGGCCACCCTCGCGGGCTGACCCGCCGGCTTCCTCGCCGAACCGCCCGGGCGCCGTGCGCGCCCGGGCGGCGGCGGCGCAACGAACAAGAAACGAAATTCGGAGGACAGGACAATGAGCGCACAGACATCGGCGGAAGCGAGCTCGGGCCGCGCCGAGGACATGGTTCGGGTGCCGGCGGACGCCGTCGCCCGCCAATTGACGGGGATCTTCCGCGCCTGGGGCATGCGCGAGGACATCATCGGCCCGACGGTCGAGACCATGGTCGAGACCGACCTGCGCGGCATCGACAGCCACGGCATCGCGATGATCATGCGCTACGAGGAGATGCGCGATCTGGGCAATCTGAACATGACGCCCGACATCCGCATCCTGCGCGAAACCCCGGCGATCGCCGCGATGGACGCCGACCACGCCATCGGCCACGCGCCGTCGGTCCAGGCCATCGAGCTCGCCTGCGACAAGGCCGCCGAGGTTGGAGTCGGAGTCGTCACCGTGCGCAACTCCAACCATTTCGGCCCCGCCGGCGCCTACCCCCTGCGCGCCGCGCGGCGCGGCTTCATCGGCATGGCGGGCACCGGCGGCACCGCGATCTCGCGCTGCATCCCGCCGACGCGGGGCCGCGAATCGATGTTCGCGACCAACCCGCTGGCCTTCGCCGCGCCGGCGAAGCGCAACAAGCATTTCGTCCTCGACTTCGCGACCAGCACCGTCGCGGCGGGCAAGGTGAAACTCTGCTGGCTGAACGACAAGCCGGTGCCCGACGGCTGGGTCCTGGACGAGAACGGCCTGTCGGTCACCGACGCGGCCAAGGCCTACGAATACAGCGTCCGCCATGTCGAGGGCGGGCTGACGCCGCTGGGCGGCACGGCCGACATGAGCAGCCACAAGGGCTACGGCCTGGCGGCGATGGTCGATATCCTGTCCTCGACCCTGGCCGCCGCCTGCTACATGCCCGGCCGCAAGGACGCGAGCCCGGAGGGCGGAATCGGCCATTTCTTCATGGCGATGGACCCCAAGGCGTTTCGCGACGACGGCGAGTTCGAGGCCGACCTGGACGATATGATCGACGCCCTCCATGCCTGCACGCCCATCGACCCGGACCTGCCGGTGCTGGTCCATGGCGACCCGGAATGGACCAGCCAGGCGGAACGCGAGGCCAACGGCATCCCCCTGCCGAAGAAGCTGGTCGCCCTGGTGCACGAGATTGCCGGGCGGTGCGGCGCCGAGTTCACCCTGGGCGCGGCGCCGGCGGCATCCACCGGCTCGATGTGGGGAAAGAGCGCCGCGTCATGACCGCGCGCGCCCTGCCATGACCGCCGAGAGCGGCGGCGCCGATACCGCCGCCGCGTCCGGCTGGCGGCGGCCGGAGATCCTGCTGTTCCTGATGGCGGCGGCGGTACCGTTGAGCTTCGCCACCTGGCAGACGCTGCTCAACAATTTCGCCATCGACCGGGCGGCCTTCACAGGGGCCGAGATCGGGATCCTGCAAAGCCTGCGCGAGGTGCCGGGCTTCCTGGCCTTCGGGGTCGTGTTCGTCCTCCTCGTCCTGCGCGAGCAGAAGCTGGCCTATCTGTCGCTCCTGTTCCTGGGCGTCGGGACGGCGCTGACCGGGCTGTTTCCCAGCGTCCTCGGCCTGTATGCGACGACGGTCCTGATGTCGCTGGGCTATCATTATTACGAGACGGTGCAAATCTCGCTGTCGCTGCAATGGATCGACAAGGCCCGCGCGCCCGAGACGCTGGGCCGGATCATCGCCGCCGGCTCCTTCGCCTCGATCGTGATCTTCGCCCTTGTCTGGCTGGCCTTCGACCTGGCCGGCGCCGATTATGTCTGGGTCTATGCCATGGGCGGCGGGCTGACGGCGGCGATGGCGATTTTCGCCTGGATCGCCTTTCCCCTGTTCCCCGAGAAGGTCCGCCAGCACAAGCATATCGTGCTGCGCCGGCGCTATTGGCTGTATTACCTGCTGACCTTCATGTCCGGCGCCCGGCGGCAGATCTTCGTGGTCTTCGCCGCCTTCCTGCTGGTCGAGAAGTTCGACTATCCGGTCGGCGGAATCGCGTTGTTGTTCCTGTTGAACGCCGCCATCAATGTGGTGCTGGCGCCCCGGATCGGCCGGCTAATCGGCCGCTGGGGCGAGCGCCGCGCCCTGATCTTCGAATATATCGGCCTGATCCTGGTCTTCTCGGCCTACGCGGTCGTCGACAACGCGACCCTGGCGGCCGGGCTCTATGTGGTCGATCACCTGTTCTTCGCCCTGGCGATCGCCATCAAGACCTATTTCCAGAAGATCGCCGACCCCGCCGACATCGCCGCGACCGCCGGCGTCGGCTTCACCATCAACCATATCGCGGCGGTGGTGATCCCGGCGCTGTTCGGGCTCTTGTGGCTGGTCTCGCCGGCGGCGGTGTTCCTGGCCGGCGCGGCGATGGCGGGAGTTTCCCTGCTGCTGGCCTTCAACGTTCCCGAACGGCCGGAACCGGGCAACGAGGTGCGGCTCGGCCGGCGCCTGTCCGGCCCGGCGCCCGCCGCCGCGGAATAGGGTCGGGTCAGCCCGGCGCCGGCGGCGCCAGGACTTCCAGCGGCTCGCCGACGCCGCGCAGCCGGTGACGGCCGAGGGAGCGCAAACGTTTCCGCACCAGGGCGGCGAACTCGCCGCTGACCAGGACCGGCTCCTCCAGGGTCTTGGTCAGGGCCTCCAGCCGCTCGGCCTCGTTCGCCGCCGGGCCGATGACCGAAAAGGACAGCCGGTCGCCGACGCCGATATTGCCGAACACCACATCGCCGATATGCAGGCCGATCCCGAACTCGATCGAGGGCGCGCCCGCCTGTGCACGGGTCTCGTTCAGCCGCGCGAGGCGGCCGCGGGCATCCGCCGCCGCCGCCAGCGCCCGCTTGCAGGCCCGGCGCGGCGTCGCCACCCCCTTGGCGATGCGAAAGATCGCCAGCACCCCGTCGCCGATGAAATCCAGCACCTCGCCGCCCTGGTCGATCACCGCGCCGGCGCTGCATTCGAAATAGGCGTTGAGCAGGGCCAGATAGTCGGCGCTGGGCATGACGTCGGCCATCTCGGTCGAGCCGCGCAGGTCCGAGAACCAGATCACCGCATGCACGGTCTCGCCGTCGCCCTTGCGAATCCGCCCGCCGAGCACCTGGTCGCCGGCGTCGCGGCCCAGATAGGTCGCGAGGATATTGCTCGTGATCTGTTCCTCGATCGCCACCTTGCAGGCGACGGCGAGGCGCTTTTGGATGCGCAGGATGGCGCGGATATCCCATTCCGAGAAGCCGTTCTCCCGGTCGGTCGTCCAGGACACGATGATCCCGTAGGGCACGTCTTCCTTGCTCTGGGCGCGGAAATTGATGGCATGGGCGAGATAATCGGTATCGCCCTCGGCCGCCAGCTCCTCCAGAAGCAGGAAGTCGGTCAGTTTCTCCGGCCCGGCCAGGCGCCGGCGGACCAGCGGCACGCTTCGTTCCAGCATGTGGAAGAAGGGGCTGCGTCGCCAGGCCGGATCGGTTTCCGATTCGTACAGATGGCCCATGGAGCTGACATCGGCCCCGCGCTGCCAGGTGATCGACATGGAGCGAAACAGCGGATGCAGGGTGCGAAAGGACATGAACACGCGGCGCAGGGGCACCCCCGCCGCCCGCAGCCGCTCGCAACAGCCGTCGAAGATCTCCTCCAGCTCGGCGCTGTCCAGCGCCCGCGCCATCAGCCAGTCGGCAAGAGCGTCGAGCAGCGCGTCGCCGGGCTCGGGGCGCTGCGCCTCGTCCCTCATCCGCCGCCGCTTTCGCCGGCCCCCAAGTCGCCGCGCAGGACATAGGCCAGCAGCCGCACCACCTGGTCGGGGGTCTCGGCCACCGCCAGCGCCGCCGCGTCGACCTCCTTCAAGGCGTGGGTCAGCGCCGGGTCGTGGAGAACGACCAGGGGCTTGCCCAGCGCCGCCGCGTAGCCGGCGTCGAAGGCGGCGTTCCATTGCTTGTATTTGTCGCCGAAACGGACGACCACGATATCGGCTCGCCCGATCAGGGTGCGGGTGCGGATGGCGTTGACCTTGGCGCCCTTGTGGTCGTGCCAGAACGGTTCAGATTCGGCGCCCAGGATGGCGGCGCCGGCATCGTCGGATGCGGCATGGTCGGTGACCGGCGCCGTGAAGCGTACCGGCAGCCCGGCGGCGGTGACCCCGGCGGCGATGCGGTCGCGCCAATCGGTATGGATCTCGCCCGAGAGATAGACCGTCCAAACGTCCTCGGCCCAAACGTCCTCGGCCATCCGCCTTCCCCGCTCCCTTACGCCGTCGCCAGAACCTGGTGGCGGTACTTCTCGGCGAACTCCGCCACCGTGCCCGCGCCTTGCGCCGTGTTGTAGTGGTTTTTCCAATAGGCGGCGAGGCCGCCCACGTCCCCGGCCGCCGGCAGGGCCGCCGGCACCCGCCGGTAATGAATCCGGGCCATCGCGGTGGCGTAGGCGAGATTGGTGACGAGTTGGCGATGCCGGTCGGGCCAGGGCGCGGCAAGGCGCGCCACCTTGTCGGCCAGCTCGTCGCGATAGGCCAGATAGTTGGCCCAGATATCGTCATGGGTGGCCGGTTCCATCTGATAGATCCCGAGCGCCGGCCCGCCGCCCAGCTGGCGCAGCCAGACGAGGCCGCTCTCCTGGACCGCGGTGCCCAGGAGCAGGGCCTCGGCGGCGTCCGAATGCAGGCCGAGCTCGACCAGGACCGGGCGGACGATTTCGTCGCGCAGATGGGCAAGATCGATCATCGCGTCGTCCCTTTCCGGGGCAGGCGTTTCCGCATCTCGGCGGCTAGGCCGTCGGCGCGGTCCCGCGCGCCGGCGTCCAGGCTTTCCCGTAGCCGGTCGCGCGCGGGCACGGCGTCGCCGTCGCCGGCCTCGGCGGCCAGGGTCAGCCACATTAGCGCCCGCGCCGGATCGCGTTCGACCCAGCCGGGCGCCAGATAGAGAAGGGCGAGATTGCGCTGGGCGCGAACAAGTCCCTGCTCGGCGGCCTTCAGATACCAAGCGGCGGCGCGCGTCCGGTCGCGCGGCACGCCGGACCCAACCTCGTGCAGATGGCCCAGATTATACTGCGCCTCGGCCACGCCCTGGCGCGCCGCCTCGGCAAACCAGTCGGCGGCCTTGGCCGGGTCGCGCGCGACACCGGCGCCGGTCAGATAGGCGGTCGCGATCTGGAACTGGGCGCGGGCGTGCCCCTGGCGGGCGGCGGCGGCGTACCATCGGGCCGCTTCCGCCGCGTCGCGGCGCACCCGCAGGCCGCGCGCATACATCATGCCCAGATAATACTGGGCGTCGGCATCGCCAGCGGCGGCGGCGCGTTCGTACCAGCCCATGGCCGCGCCATAGCCGGCCGGCGGCCCGTTCTCGGCATGCGCCAAGCCCGTTGCGCCAACCGCGCCCGCGAGCGCGAAGAGCAAGAAAAGGAATCGGCGTCCCGTCACCCGTACCCCCCGGTTTTGGCAAGGTTAGCCCAGCGCCGCGCGTGGCGCCAGAAAGGCGCGGACGGCGTCAGGCGCTGACGTCGACGACGGTACGGCCGCGCACCTGCCCGGCAAGGATCCGCTTGCTCCGATCCATCAGATCGCCGAGCGGGATCGTCTCGGTCATCGCGTCCAGCTTGTCCATGGGCAGGTCCCGCGCCAGGCGGTCCCAGGCCCGGACCCGGCGCGCGAAGGGCGTGCGGATCGATTCGACGCCGAGCAGGTTCACCCCACGCAGGATGAAGGGATAGACGGTCGCCGGCAGATCGCCCCCGGCGGCCAGGCCGCAAGCGGCGACGCTGGCATGGCTTCGGGTCGCGGCGATGGCGTTGGCGAGGATGCGGCTGCCGACCGTATCGACGACGCCGGCCCAGCGCTCGGACTGCATGACCCGCTTGGACTCGGTGGCCAGTTCCGCCCGGTCGATGAAATCGGCGGCGCCGAGACCGCGCAGATAGTCGTGGGTCTCGGGCCGTCCGGTGCCGGCGACGACGTGATGGCCGAGTGCCGAAAGGACCGCGACGGCGACGCTGCCGACCCCGCCGGCCGCACCGGTCACCAGCACCTCGCCGGCGCCGGGCTCCAGGCCGTGCTCCTCCAGGGCCAGGACGCAGAGCATGGCGGTGAATCCCGCCGTGCCCAGCGCCATCGCCCGCTTGGGCGTCAGCCCGTCGGGCAGCGGCACCAGCCAGCCGGCCTTGGCCCGCGCCTTCTGGGCGTAGCCACCCCAATGGGCCTCGCCGACCTCCCAGCCGGTCAGGATCACCGCATCGCCCGGCGCGTAATCGGGCTGCTCGGACGC
>Ga0070728_10004782_pt1 | contig 13774 bp, 10 predicted proteins | sample tdDd471_FD_66723 | JGI IMG/M metagenome (GOLD analysis project Ga0070728, IMG submission 66723) | Marine sediment microbial communities from the Atlantic coast under amendment with organic carbon and nitrate - tdDd47.1 | ecosystem: Environmental > Aquatic > Marine > Coastal > Sediment | place...
AAAATTAGGCTCAAAACTACTAACAAATAAACAATTAATGCAGTAGTAGGTTGGTTACAATTGGGTTTTATTCAAAATTATTCTTCTATCAGACATTAGAACTTATAAAATGAGGGAAGAAAATAACTATTTGGGGCTCACTGGTGTTAATGTCCTAAAAGTAGATTCCCTTCCGCTTCTACTAAAAAGCAGGTCAAATACACACATAAAAATTCGGAAAAGTATACATTTGCAGCCATATGAATGTATTCTATAATTTAGAGGATTTGCCAGACTTCAAAGAAGCCGTAATCACGATCGGTTCTTTTGACGGTGTTCACTGTGGTCATCAGAAAATCATTCAAAAAGTCCGGCAATTAGCGCAAAAGGTAGGAGGAGAAAGTGTGATTATTACTTTTCATCCGCATCCAAGATTGGTCGTTTACCCGCAGGACAACAGCCTAAGGTTGATCACGACAATAGAAGAAAAAGTAGCTTTGTTTAGCCATTACGGAATTGATAATCTCGTAGTTGTTCCTTTCACGGTAGCGTTTTCGCAGCAAACGGCGGATGAGTACATTCAACAATTTTTGGTGGGTCGTTTTAAACCCAGTCATATCGTTATTGGATATGATCATCGTTTTGGTTTGAATCGACAAGGGAATATTGATTACCTGAAATGGCATGGTGAAAAGTTGAATTATAAAGTAGTTGAGATTGAGAAGCAAGCAATACAAGATATTGCGGTAAGTTCTACCAAAATTCGACAGGCACTCGATATAGGAGATGTGACTGCGGCGCGCGAACTCCTAGGTCATCCATTCATGCTTAGCGGAAAGGTAGTACATGGGCAAAAGATCGGTACGAGCATTGGTTTCCCCACTGCCAACATCAAGATGGAAGACAAGCATAAATTGGTTCCCCCACATGGCATCTACGCCGTTCAGGTGGTCATTGCCGCCCAAAATTACGGAGGAATGCTTTACATCGGAGACCGTCCGACACTAGAGCAACATGAAAATAAAACGATAGAGGTTAATATTTTTGATTATTCAGGTGACTTATACGGCGTCCAAATACAAATTAACTTCATTGATTTCATCCGGCATGATATGCGATTCGATGGCTTGGAGGCCCTGAAGGAAAAATTGAAAGAGGATCAAGTCAATAGTTTAGCAGCAATTGCTGATTGGGAAACCAAAACCAGCCTACAAAGCCCGGATAAGAGTACGCTACCAGAGGTCGCAATAGTCATTCTGAACTACAATGGCCAATCTTACCTCAAGCAATTTCTCCCCTATGTATTGGAGAGCGAATATGAGAATTTAAGCATTTATGTGGCCGATAATGCCAGTACGGATAATTCCCGAGAAGTACTGTCTGATTTTGATGGTGTGCAATCCCTCTTTCTACCCCAAAACGGTGGTTTTGCTCGGGGATACAATGAAGCATTAGAACAGATTCAAGCTGACTATTATATTCTTCTCAATTCAGATGTAGAAGTTACACCAGGCTGGATTAAGCCCATCATGAAAACCTTTGCAGAGCAACCAGAAGTTGCCGTCTGTCAGCCAAAGATTTTGTCTTTCCACGATAAGAGTGCCTTTGAATACGCAGGTGGATCAGGTGGGTGGATAGACAAACTGGGTTACCCATTTTGTAGGGGTCGCATTTTTGGCATCACGGAGAAAGATGAGGGACAGTATGATGATTCAGCTGAAATATTTTGGGCCAGTGGTGCTGCTCTATTTATTAAAGCCCCTTTGTTTCATCAAATTGGTGGCTTCGACGCCGACTATTTCGCTCATGCAGAAGAAATTGACCTGTGCTGGCGGATCAAGCGCGCCGGCTACCGCATCAAAGTCGTACCTGAATCGGTCGTATATCATGTGGGAGGAGGAACACTCAATTATGATACGCCAAGAAAGGTCTACCTGAACTTTAGGAATACCCTGTATAATATTGTTAAGAATGATCCGATCTCAAAGGCGCTGTGGTTGATCCCAGTTCGACTGATTCTCGATGGACTAGCGGGTCTTCTCTTTTTATCACAAGGCAAATTTGCTTTAATAGCTTCCATTCTCAAAGCGCATTGGCATTTCATTCCTCAGCTACCGCGTACTTGGCAAAAGCGCAAAATGTACCAGGGCTTAATCGATAAGGTTCAACTAAAGCCCAATACGGAACTTAGTGCGGTCTATCCCAAAAGCATTGTTTGGCAATTTTATGCCCAGCGCAAGCAAAAATTCAAAGATTTATTTTAGTTATCTTCCATGAAAAGAAAAGATCAAATTGCAGTGGTATATGAGGATGAGACGGTGCTCGTTGTCAATAAAGCTTCGGGCTTATTGACTTTACCAGACCGTTTCCGGCCAGAGCTACCCAATGTAAAGGATATGCTGACTGCCAAGTATGGTCAAATTTGGGTGGTGCATCGCCTAGACAAGGACACCAGCGGTTTATTGTGTTTTGCTAAAAATGAACAGGCTCATCGTGATCTTTCGCTGCAGTTTGAAAATCGGACGGTGGAGAAAAAATACTTAGCCTTAGTACAAGGATGTCCTATGCAGGACGAAGGAGAAATAGATCGACCCATCGCCGCAAATCCCCATCAACCCGGCAAAATGATTCTCCTGAAGTCGGGTAAACCCTCACTCACACTCTATAAAAAACTAGCCTCATTCAAGGGTTATTCTTTGCTAGAAGTTGAGATTAAAACTGGGCGAACACACCAAATTAGAGTACACCTCAAAGCTATAGGATGCCCCTTGGCCATTGACCCCATTTACCACGAAAATCAAGGCATCTTACTTTCAGCGATTAAAGGGCGGTCTTATCACCTAGGTAAGGATCAAGTAGAACGCCCTTTGATGAGTCGCCTAAGTTTACATGCCAACCAACTTAGTTTTGATCACCCCACCACCAAAGAACGAAAGCATTTTGAAGGCCCTTTACACAAAGATTTCCAGGCCGTCATAAAGCAATTGGAGAAATGGGCTTAAAGGGCGGAAAATCTCTGCTTCTTTGGTCCGATTGAAACGACAAGCTTTCATTTATATTCAGCCTTTAAGAATATGTTTAGGCAAGCATGTTCTTACGGTTACTTAGTCCTATATTTGTGCAATTATCGCCTTACTAATCAAATCTTAGCATGGTTCAACAAGAAACGACGCAAGGTATCCTAGATGTAAAAAAATGGGATTCTATCTTCGAAACAAGCAGCCAAGCTTATCAAAGTGCTTCCCCTTACCCTCATGGGAAATTTGAGACTTTCCTGGAAGAATGGGCCGCACACAAAGCTATGGCCTCCTTCCCCAAAGTCAAAGATGCAGGTTGGATTCATTATGTCCATGTCAATGAAAAAAAACATGGCCTAAATAAAATGGATCTCATTCCTGGTTTTCTACAGGAAGTCATTAAAGAACTCAACTCTGATGCTTTTGTCACCTCCCTCAGTAAACTTACGGGTATCCCAGGCTTGAAGGCAGACCCCAGTTTGGAAGGAGGTGGATTACACCAAAGCCAACGTGGTGGCTACCTGAACATCCATGCGGATTTTACGGTACATCCTCACAAACGCAATTGGCGCCGTCGAGTCAATGTCCTGGTGTATTTGAATGAAGACTGGTTGGAAACCTACAAGGGAGACTTGGAATTGTGGTCGCGTGACATGAAGCATTGTGTGCAGAAAATTAGTCCTATTTTCAATCGTTGTGTCATTTTCAACACCGATGAGGACTCTTTTCATGGCCTTCCAGAAGCGATTCAGTGCCCAGAAGGTATGACGCGGAAATCAATTGCCTTATACTACTTCACAGAAGAAGCAACTACGCCACGGAAAAAGGCTACGAACTACCGAGCCAGGCCAGGAGATGGTCTGAAAAGCCTATTCATCTACTTGGATAAGCAGCTCATCGCCGTCTATAATGTGCTCAAAGGTTGGCTAGGAATCAATGATGATTTCGTCAGTAAGATCTTGAACTTCTTCAATCGAAGAAAGAAATAAACATGGATAAGCAAGCGCTACGTTATTCGCTCCTATTTGCTGCCTTAGGTGCACTATTTTTCATTTCCTTTCTAGGAGGCGTTCATTTGTTTGACTGGGATGAGGTAAATTTTGCCGAGATTAGTCGGGAAATGATGCTTACCGGTGAGTATACACGGGTATACGTTGACTTTCATCCTTTTTGGGAAAAGCCTCCCTTCTTCTTTTGGTCGCAAGTGGTCGCCATGAAGATTTTCGGCGTGAATGAGTTTGCCGCCCGCTTGCCCAATGCCATTTGTGGGATTGCGACTTTGGTGCTGCTGTATAACTTTGGTCGCCAGCTCTATGAACATCGTTTTGGGGTGATTTGGGCGGGAGTCTACTTTGGTACAGTTTTGCCTTTCCTCTATTTCAAATCGGGTATTATAGATCCCATTTTGAATCTATTTATCTTTTTGGGCTTGTACTACTTTATCCTTTTCTATTGGAAAAAGGATCAGTTTGAAGGAATCGATTTACCCCGAAACAAGTGGTTCTATCTATTTATCAGTGGTTTTTATATCGGTATGGGTATACTGACTAAAGGACAAGTTGCCTATCTGATTGTAGCCTTGACCTTTTTTGTCTATTGGGTTTACCAACGCTTTAGATTTTATGTCAATGTGCCCCAATTCTTATTCTTCACGCTGAGTGCCACACTGGTCACCTTTGCCTGGTACGGCATTGAAACCGCCAAAAATGGCACTTGGTTTATAGAAGAATTTAATCGGTACCAATATCGTCTTTTTAGCACACCAGATGCAGGTCATCGGGGGTTCCCGGGCTATCATTTTGTCGTATTGCTGGTAGGCTGTTTTCCGGCTTCCATATTTGCGGTACGCTCCTTTTTTAGCTTGCCAGCTGATGAATTTGCTTATCAAAAGGATTTTCGTCGCTGGATGAAATATCTCTTCTGGGTCGTTTTGATTCTTTTCACTATCGTAAAATCAAAGATTGTACACTACTCTTCGATGTGTTATTTTCCACTCACCTTCTTGGCTACTGTAGTCATTTATCGACTTATTCGTGGTGAATTAGAATGGAACAAATGGATGCGCTATGGGCTATTGGCTGTTGGTGGTTTATTCATTATAGCAACTGTGAGCTTGCCATTTTTAGCGATGAATATCGAACTCATTGAACCCCTATTCAGTAAAGATCCTTTTGCTGCGGCTAATCTAGAAGCTGCTGTTAATTGGAACGGCACCGAAATAATTCCCGGCCTATTGCTGATTGCCATACTTTTCTTTTTCTTTCGCTGGATGAAATCCGAACGAGAAAAAGCATTCAAAGTCCTTTTTGGCGGCACAGCCGTTTTCGTACTTCTAACACTGATATTTTTCATCAAAAGAATTGAAGGTTACTCTCAAAGGGCAGCCATTGACTTTTTCAAGGAACGTTCTACCGAATCGGCCTATGTGATGACACATGGGTATAAGTCCTACGCTAATCTTTTTTACTTCAACAAAGGGATCGACAACGATCCAGCCTTTGATACCAGAGAAGAAAAACGAGAATGGTTTCTAACTGGTCCAATCGACAAAGACCTCTACATTGTAACGAAAATAAATAGGACCAAAGAACTAGAGGCTTTGCCTGATGTCGTAGAAATAGGTCGGAAAAATGGATTTGTTTTTTTCAAGCGAGACAAGAAAATGACTGAGTAAGATAAAATATTCCCATATAAGTCTATTTTTGTTGAGACCAAGGATAAACATGTTCAAGCAGCGCAGACCATATCACAAATACGATGACGAGCAATTGGTCCTAGCTTATCAAAAAAGTGGGGACAAAGCTATTGTTGGTGCTTTATACAAGCGGCACGCTCATAAAGTGCTAGGTTTATGCTTGAATCATTTGAAGAATCTCCAAGATAGCGAGGATGCTTTGATGGAAATTTTCCTTCAACTCACCGAAGATCTCAAGAAATACAAGATTGAAAAATTTGAGCCTTGGCTCTTTTTTGTCTGCCGAAACTATTGCCTGAAGAAGTTTAGAAAGCGCTTATCTCAAAAAAGTGAGCACTTAGAAGAAATTAGTTGGGATTCTTTTATGGAATTAGGCCCAGAAAAGGATCATATAGAAGAAGAGGAACGACTCGAGGCGATTAGTTTGGCCATTAATCGTTTAAAACCCGATCAAAAACGGTGTATCGTCTTATTCTTCTTCGAGAGTAAATCTTACAAGGAAATAGAAAACCTGACCTCTTTTAGTGCCAAGGAAATAAAGAGCCATATACAAAATGGTAAACGAAACCTTAAAAACCTAGTCATTGCGTAAATGGAAGAAAATCTACTAGTCCCATGAACCGACAAGAATTTTTACAACAGCTGAAAAAAGAGAAAGCGCCCAAGACCGATAATACATTTACAGCGCAATCATTCGAGGGTTATTCTTACTTACCTGAAAACTCCTCTGCCGAAGAGTTGCTGAGCCGTATTGACAAGAGAATAGATGATCAAAGCGAAAGCAGCCCTCGGGCTATCCGTCGACAAATGCCCCTTTTAATGCGCGTAGCGGCAGCAGCCCTACTATTACTCGCTGCTGGTATCTGGTACCTAAATGATCCTTCTGCTGACGCATCCACCGATCTTTTTTCTCAATATTATAGTCCGCTAGCCGTAGCTATTCCCAATGAAGGTATTGATCGAGGAGAAACATCGGAGTACTCCTATGCGCTTTCTCCGGTCACGGAAGCTTTGAATCTTTACGAGCAAGGTGACTATAAAGCTGCAAATAAAGTTTTTGCCTCCATCCCCGCTGAGCAAAAAAGCGAAGCGACCAATTTCTACCATAGCCTGTCATTACTCTCTGATGGAGAAGTTTCTACCGCTATTCAGCTACTCAAACAGCTGGAGACTAGCACGGAAGATATCAGATATGTAGAAAACATTAGATGGTATCTGGCGCTGGCCTATGTAAAAGCTGATCAGTTGTCAAAGGCTGTTCCCTACCTGGAGACCTTGCAGAATAGCAAACACTTTCAACACAAAGCCAGCCATGTTTTGTCAAAGTTGCAGTAGTTAGGAAATCTTTCTATAGCGGAAGTATCCAAATAGTACAATCATTAAGGCTAGTATTAAAAGGCTCAGTTGCATGGGGCTCAGAATCCCACTTTTACTATTTAATGGCAGCGCGTTTTGATCGCCCACATAAATGATTCCAGCCCAATAATAAGGATGTAGAAATAAAGGATTAGCCGTTTGTAGATAGTCCTTTTTTGCCAGGTGTAGTGCTTCATCCTTCCCGATGCCAAGGGTCAGATTCTGATAGAATGCCTTCATGATTTGTGGGGTAGCTCGGTCCTTGATTTGCCATAAAGTCATCACTAGATTGGGACAGCCTGCAAAAGCAAAAGCCCTGGCCAGGCTAGCAATCCCCTCCCCTTGTTGTATCTGACCATAGCCCGTATTGCAGGCACTAAGCGTCACCAGTTCAGCCAAGAGTGTTTGGTTAAAAAGCTCGTAAGCATAGAGAAAACTATAAATAGAGTCTCGTTCTGTAGAAGCCAAGACGAAGCCTGAAGCATTTGGGTTTTGATCATCAATCACCGTATGGGTAGCTATGTGCAAGATTTCATGGCGATTCGCTTGTTTCCAAAAAGCACTTTTAGTCGCAGCTGATCCGTAAAGGTACAAACCCGGAAACCGTTCCTCCATCATTTGCAGTTCTTCTATGGCACCCTTTAGGGGCGGGAAACGCAAGAGCCGCTTTTCTTGTCCCTGTCGATTAGCCACATAGAAGGGAATGGAATCTACAAAATCAGGTGACAGACCAAATATTTCTTTGCGGGTAGATCGCAGTTTCATTTCTTGCCCTAGTAGTGCTACCTGAACAGAAAAAAAATATCGCACGGGATGCTCCCACAAGAGAAAAGGTGTACGCTCCGTATAGGATTCCACATCGACAGCTTGGGTGAGTAAGGCTTCAAAAGGAATATAACCAAGTGCCCCATCGGGAATAATGACCAAGGATTTGCCTATGAGCTGCTCTTGAACCGGTTCCAGCAGGGTTTTATATAAGCTTAAGGCTGACCCGAAATAGGAGTCATCCTGGCTTAGAATCGTATTTCTAAAATCCTTTACGTCCTTTTCTATCTGGATAAATTCGCCTAAACGCTCTAACCCTGCCTGATGGGCACTTACCCAAAAGAGGTACAACTCGTTGTTTCCAACAAAATATTCTAGCAAGACCTCATCTTCGCTTAACAAGGAGGATCGAATTTGGTCTATTTTTAGATCAAAAGATTGGTATTTCACATCAAAATACTGTGGAAAATCGGACTTAAGGCCGCGCAAGAGTTCTTGTTGTTGCTTTCTTTTTTCAAAAAGAATTTGTTCCCACTCTCTCAATTGCTTGGGATCGATGTAGGGGCCGAGGTCTGCGATCTGATTACTATAAAAAGTAATGTCGCCTAATAGTTCGTTTTCTTTCGCTACTAATTGAGCGGGCAGGCCCGTAAATAATTTAGCCTGAATATCATTCAAGCGTTCGGCCACGGCTACAGATCGGCTTTTTTCACTGAAATACAAAGCCTGTTCTACCCACTTCCGATCTGCCGATCGGTGATACAGTTCGTATAATAGTTCGATTGCATCTCGATACAAAGAAATCGCAGATTGGGCCAGCAATGATTTCGAACTGGCATTCAAATACCTTTCTCGGTTAGCTGCAATAAGCTCTTCCGCGAGTCGGTACAAAGCCAAGGTGGCTTCCTCTAGGTCTTCTCCATAATTGAGCAGTAACATTTTCCGTAGAATCCTTCCTTTCATCGCTAGCAATTCCATCGACAACTCCGCATTGAGTAAGGTAGTCAGACTGGGATTCTGTAATGGATGGGCTAGGTTTTCATTGGGAAAAAGCATGCTAAAAGCATATTGTATAGCGTCTAAGGCTTCTTGATATTCTCTTTGCCCCAGGCGCGTTTTGGCTAATTGCAGATAGATACTAGCATCTCGAATAGGATCCTCCGCTGTGGTCTCTATCGCTTTTTCTAGAAAAGATGCAGCCGTCGTCCAATCTTCCTTATGGATGTAGATGGAAGCCTTATAATTGTACAACAACTTCAATTGGCGGCGATCCAGCCTAGGATCTGCCAGTATTTTATTGATCCATTGATCGGTCAATTGTTCTGCCTTGCTCCAGTCCCCTTGGGCGTTGTACAATCGTATCAAGTTCAGTCGTGGTCCCCAGTTATTCGGGCCCTTTACGATAGCCTGTTCAAAATTTTGCCTAGCCTGCGCAAATTGTTTGAGATTCAATTGGTACTCCGCTAGGTTGTTAAGCTTGACACTGAGGTAATCGTCATTTTCCCTTCCTTTCATGGATTGCCGCTGGTAATCAATAGCCTTCGCATAATCTCCCTCATTAGCATAGCAAGTTGCTAAAATATGAAGGGCCTCAGTGACGCCTGCTTGGTAATTTATTTCTTGTGCAATCGCCAGAGAAGTATCTAGATAAGCTTGGGTTCGGTTCCATTGGTTGCGCCGCAGATAAGCCATCCCTAGGTTATAATAAGCATCGGCTGCCTCTTTCGATACCCGGCCCTTGGTGCTTAGACTATGCGTAAAACCTTCCTGATAGGCTTTCATTTGTTTATCAAAATTCCCTAATCGAGAATGAAAGACCCCCAGATTTTGCAACAACATGCTATATTCCGAGAAGGTTTTCGGATCAAGCTCTTCGTCCACGATTTTTTTTGCTTGCTCAGTCACTGCTAAAGCTTCCTGGTACCGGCGAGCATCATACAAACATTCTCCCTTCCACAGGTAGTAATGGGCTAAAGCAGGCCAATCCTCATTGGCCATTAAGGTAGGTAGATTTTCTTCCAATAAGGGCAAGGCTGTACTAAAGGCGCCGTCCGCTAATAATTGATCAATTTGTTCAAACGGGAATTGAGTTGCGCCCTCTGTTTGTCCCCTTACAGTGGTCAGCAGATAGAAAAACACAGCAATGACTAAGCCAAGGCGCTTTTTTGTCATAAGGGATCCACTTCTTTTAAGAAAAAATTTATTGCTTTGGGGATGATGATAAAGAATGGTGTATAAGTGTACATTTAAACCTAAAATATCGACTGCGGTTTGGAATATACAATGTTTTTTTTGCTTGGCGCATTGAGTCTCTTGATATTTACATTTTTTTTCATTCCCAAGGGCTACCCGCTTCATGAAATTCTTCACCTCCCTATTTACTGGTGGAAGGTCAGCCGCATTCCCATTTATGGTTTAGCACCAGAACGGGTTCAATATGGCAGCCATTCCAAACAGTATTATTGGGTGTTCCCACCGCAAGCGGGAAAGGGCAAAAGCCATAAAATATTCATTTACTTTCATGGTGGAGCCTGGCGCTTTGGACGACCTGAAATGTTCAAGCTAGTGGCTTTTACCCTGGTCAAATTGGGATATACGGTAGTTTTGCCTTCTTGCCGCAGAACACCAAAGTATAATTATACATCCATTAGGGAAGATCTGACGCAAATACTTTTATCGATCGATCATCGATTCTTTCAGGCCGATACCACTTATATATTGGGAGGCATGTCTAGTGGCGGGAACTTAGCCGCCCATCTATTTTACAATAAGGCCATACTCCAGCAGCATGGTTTTGATCGCAATCGTTTGCGAGCCCTGTTATTGCTAGGGGCTCCGCTAGATTTACGTCAAATGCCGCAAAATAAATTGGTTTGTTCTTTTGCTAGTACGATGGGTTCAGCTGTATTTAAGGAAGCTAATGTGCAAAATCATTTAGACCAGGTAGAAGATCGTAAAGTTCTTATTATCCATGGCCAAAGTGATGGATTGGTTCCCTTCAAAAGTGCACATTCTTTTATTTCCACCTTGAGAGAAAGACAAGAAAGTAAAATTCAAATCCACGCTCCAATTGATGCCACACACTTAGATGTAGCGGCCTGGGCTTGCGGAGAGAATGAATTCAAATCTATCATTCTTTCCTGGTTACAAGCTATTTGAATTGTCGCAAGGCTTCTACCTCAGCAATAGTTTTGGCGATAGGACTCCCCAAAACCCTCGGCTCATCCTCCGTAACTAATATATTATCTTCAATTCGGATTCCGCCAAATCCCAGGTAGTTCGTGAGCTTATCGTAGTTGATAAAATCTTTAAATTTCCCTTCGGACTCCCATAGTTCGATCAACTGTGGAATAAAATAAATTCCGGGTTCTACTGTTAGTACAAAACCGGGTTCCAAAGCGCGAGCTAGCCGTAAAGAGCGCAAGCCAAACTGTTCATTCCGGTGCAGCGTGTCGGTATAACCCACATGTTCTTCACCGAGATCTTCCATATCATGCACATCTAGGCCGATCATATGTCCTAGTCCATGTGGAAAGAACAAGGCATGGGCGCCTTGTGCCACTGCTTCGTCTAGATCTCCTTTCATCAGCCCCAAGTCTTTCAAGCCGCTAGCAATAATCTTGGCGGCCCCTAGATGGACATCCAAAAATCGAGTACCAGCACGGGATAGAGCAATGGAATCCACCTCTGCTTTCAAAACAAGTTCATATATCTCCTTTTGCTGTGTCGTAAAGGTCTTGGATACGGGAAATGTTCTGGTAATATCTCCCGCATAATGACCTCTTGTTTCAGCCCCCGCATCTACCAAAACCAATCGCCCCTCTTCTAGGGTGTAACCATGATAATGATTATGCAAAATCTGACCATTTACAGAAAGGATAACAGGGTAAGCGACATCACCATCATTGGCCAGGGCAATCCCCTCCACCAAGCCTGCTAACTCGGCTTCTTTCATGCCTGGTCGAGCAGCCTTCATCGCAGTCTCATGCATAACGCCAGAGATGGTCACAGCTTTTTCTATTTCCCGAATTTCTTCCGCAGATTTCACGGAGGCTAGTTTTACCACCGACTTGATCAATTCAACGGAGGCCGCTTCTTGGAGGTCATCAATAGCTAAGGACAACCAACGGTGCAGCTTGATTTTGTTGTCGGCTCGATATGGCGGCAAAAAGTGAACGCGTCTTCCTTTGTCTTTTGCGCCCTTCAAATCTGCTGCCAGTTGCTCATAAGGAGCGGTAGCTTCAGCCTTGACCTGTTCTGCCATTTCCCTTAAACTGGGTAAATGGCCCATCCAAATGACATGGTTGATATCTGGGTCATTCCCATAAAGTGTCGTAGTGCCCGCTTCTACATCAATTATCGCGGCGAGATGCGGTTTATCATGCCCCATGAAGTAGAGAAAGTTACTATCCTGCCGAAAGCGATAGGTATTATCTGTGTAATTTTTGGGGCTTTCTTCATTTCCGAGCAATAAAATGAGGCCATTATCGAGACTGTTCATTAGTTGCTGTCGGCGTTGATGGTAGGTCTGGGCTTTAAACATATCACTGATTTCTTTTATTCAATTCATCTCGAATTTGCGCGGCCTTTTCATAATCCTCACTCTCGAGGGCTTCTGCGAGAATTTCGTTCAATTTTTCTATTGGATAGGATTCCCATTTATTTTTCGCATTGGCCTTCTCTTCCGTTTCCTCCTCCTCTTCCAAGGAAATCCCAGCATCTTCCAAGATAAAATCATAGGCAAAAATGGGACAAGAAAAGCGGACGGCTAAGGCAATGGCATCAGAAGTACGAGAATCTATAGCCATTGTCGTTCCATCCTCCTTGATACAGATCAATTCAGCATAAAATACACCATTCTTCAAGTCGGAGATAATTATTTCTTGCAGGCTTACTTTTAGTTTAAGGAGTACATTGCGGAAAAGGTCATGCGTAAGAGGCCGATTAGGCTGAATCTTCTCGATGGCTATCGCTATTGCCTGTGCCTCAAAGCCCCCAATGACCACTGGCAATCTCCTGTTTCCTTCTTCCTCTTTCAATATCACCACAAAGTTATTGGATTGAGATTCGTTGGTGGCTAAAGCAGCAATGCTAAGTTCGATCTTACGCATGAAGTCTTTTTTGAAGTGGACTTGTATATGTTCAACAAATATAGTGGAAGTCCCGGATAATCAAATCCACAGCAGGTTTTAATTCCAATGGGTCTGGCATATCTTAAGTAGCTGCAATATGCTTGATCGCATCTACTAATACATCTAATTCTTTCAATAAGGTATACACATTGGGGGTTATCCGGACACCGCTAATATTTTCCCAGACAATCGCGGTCGTATGGATTTTGAACTCTCGGAAGAGGCGGTCATGTACTTGCCGAGGGGTGTAGCCTTCAATAGCCAGTAAAGCAATTGCACAAGAATTCTCACGCTTAGTCGGAGATGCTACCGTCACCTTTGGCACCTCTTTTACCCGATCAACCCAGTAATTTCGCAAGAACAGCAATCGTTCGGCCTTTCGTTCACTACCAATCATATCATGAAAATGAATAGCCTGACCGATGGCTTGCTCGATGGCAAAAGAACGAGTTCCTAAGTGCTCATATTTCCTGATATCACTCGCTTCTGGATCTGGAGAACCAAAGAGGGGATACAAAGATTTAATTTTCTCTTTCTTAACGTACAGCATGCCTGTTCCATAGGGCGCGCATAGCCACTTGTGCAAGCTGGTACCAAAATAATCACATTGCAGATCAGGTATCGCAAAGGGAAACTGTGCAAAGGAATGAGCGCCATCCACTAATACTTCAATTCCCTTTTCGTGTGCTACTTTGGCGATGGCCTTTACGGGTAGTACTTGCCCCATCCAGTTGATTACGTGAGTAAGATGTACTACCTTAGTTTTTTCGGTAAATGCCCGAGCAAAGGTTTCCACAATGGAATCATTATCATCCGTCGGGAAATCAAAG
>Ga0070728_10004783_pt1 | contig 13770 bp, 7 predicted proteins | sample tdDd471_FD_66723 | JGI IMG/M metagenome (GOLD analysis project Ga0070728, IMG submission 66723) | Marine sediment microbial communities from the Atlantic coast under amendment with organic carbon and nitrate - tdDd47.1 | ecosystem: Environmental > Aquatic > Marine > Coastal > Sediment | place...
AAAATCCGGTATGACTTTATCTTCCCCTAATAATTCCCTAATTACCGGAGCAGACAACAAAGCCCGCTGCTGGTGGTGCGGTGATGATCCACTATACGTACGCTATCACGATGAAGAATGGGGCAAGCCTGTATACGATAATGTACGTCTTTTCGAAAAAATCTGCCTTGAGGGTTTTCAAGCGGGGTTAAGCTGGCTCACCATCCTACGCAAACGAGAAAACTTCCGAGCCGCCTTTGCAGATTTTGATTATCACGAGGTAGCGAAGTACGGTGAAAAAGAAGTAGAAGTATTACTTCAAAACACCGGAATTATCCGCCATCGCGGTAAAATAAAAGCCACCATCAATAACGCGGAAAGAGCCATAGAGCTCATAAAAGAACAAGGCTCTCTAGCCGATTATTTCTGGGACTTCAAACCCGAAAAAAACACGTACATCAGCACGTACACCCAACCAACAAACCGTAGCGATATCCCTACGCAAACCAAAGAATCCCGAGCATTATCCAAAGATCTGAAGCGCCGTGGCTGGCGCTTCGTCGGCCCCACCACCTGCTACGCATTTATGCAGGCCATGGGGTTAGTTAATGATCATATAAATGGCTGCCATTGCCGCTCGGATTAAATACTTGGCTCATCAGGCTCTATCAGCAAAGCAAAACCACGAGACATACCAAAATCTCCTCTCTTTCCAGTATGATCATGAGCAAAACCAACAGTACTTAACACCTGACCACTAGGGTAAATCTTGTCATCAGCTTGAGTTACATTAGAGCAAAATAAACGACCGCTACTTTCCCCACATTCAAGGACAATTTCCTCCCCGCCTTGCGCTTTCAAAGCCGCATTTACTTCGTGAATACGATCTAACAGGTTACCCCTAGCTCTCAATTCAACGGAAAATGACTCCATATTAAAGCCATTAACCAATTGTCTCGTTCCCATCACAACTTCAGTTAGCACAGGTTTACCAGTTTCATTTGCTAAATTCCGCGCCTCGACAACCTTTTGCGCCCATCCTTCTTCATATTCAACAGAATCATTAAGCGGCATCCCTTTAACAAGATTGCCTTCATGATGAAACCCATCACTCTCATCTATACTGCCAATACCAAAAGCTTCATCATGCCATGTACCAGGACCACGACCGCGGATTGTTGCCGTACTCATTGGCATAACCAATGACGTAGCCCTCGCTGTATCAGGAAGTTCCTCCAAAAAACGGCTAACTTTATTAAGCTGAACCGAGCCAACCTCTACCATCGCCTTCGCCTCATTAAATTCTGTTTTCGCGCCAGTTCTAACCCCATCATCAATTCTATCTATCACCGCATCACTCGTCATAATATCTTCCTTTTTTTAAACGTAGTTCACACTCTGCCGCTCTCTGCCTTTGAAAACCAAGTGCGACACCTTTTTCACATTGTGAAATATTATTTTAGATAAGAGATTTATATCATAACATTATTTAAAACACAAACTTTCTGAAACAATATTACAACACTAGAAAAACAAAAAAAGAAGGCGCTAAAAAAGCGCCTTTTACAATTGGTGTGAAATATTAAATAAGCTCAATATTCTTAATATCTGATTACCTCACGCCCGAGTGAGGATTAGTATAAGGATCTACCCCAATCTGCACTTCTGCACTAGTGGTCTCCTCAAGCTCTCTTTTCATAGCTTCAAGTTGCTCTTGCTGATCAGTTTTAACGCCGGTATCTCCTTTGTTTTGCGCCATTTCTTGCTGGCGCTGCGCTTCTGCCTCCTCGGCCCTCGATCCAAACACATCTTGACTAGGATCTTCAGGATTCCAGCCATAACGAAGTCCTTCGACCTGCGCGACAACCGAACCTGCACTATTTGTGATTTTGCCCAAGAAAGGAACACCTGCAAGAAATCCCTTAACTGCCCTTGTTATCGGAAACGAACTAATACCAGATTTATCATTAAACTCCTCAGTGGTTTCACTTCTAGGCGCAGGCTGAGGTATAGGCGCAGGCTTAAGTTTCGCCGCTTCATGATCATGGCTACTGACTTTCGCCGCCCATTCAGCTGGCGACATACCTTTTTCCTGTACCGGAGTAGAAACTTGTGGCTTTTCAATTTTAACATCCAAATTCAAACTATCCGGCCCAAGACCCAAAACCTTGTTAATCTGGGCACGTACACCATCTTCGTTAGAAACTCTCCAATTATAATTCTCAAGAATTTTTTGCAAGTCTTCATTATCAGCATCGTTAATATCATTTGACGATTGATAATAACGATACTCAAGCTCCTCAAATTTATCGTCGCTTTTATCTCCGGGCGTACCGCTCTGATTACGAATAGTAGCAAAAACAGATTCGCTTCCTTCTTTCTTATAGAAAAATGGAACTTCACAATCCCTACCCTGATTGTGCGCCAAATATTTTTGCTCCAACTCACTCTTTGGCGCTTCAACCGGAGCCTCAGCCTTAGGCGCTTCAACCGGAGCTTCGACCTTTTTCTCGGGCACCCATTGTGAAAGCTCTAAAAGGAATTGCCCGCCAAAGAAAGACTGTTCAAGAACAGAGCTATCCTGCTTAGGATTACCCGCTAATTTAGTAGAATGATAATCACCCGCGAGATCTTCAACATTTTCCTTGAATTTAGCACGATCTGCTTCACTAACACCTTTGGCCTCCATATAGGCCATGACATTATCAAGGTTATCCTCAAGCACAGAACCAAAATTCTTTGTATCCAGCTCCTTCTTAAATGCATCCAGATCGTCCTGAGTAATTTCCTTATCACCAGCTTGTAGCTCATGAATTTTAGCACGTATCAGTGTTTCCTCAATCACAGCGCATGTATATTGCGTCGCCATATCGGAAAGCTTACCGTCGATTTCCATACCCTCTGGCTTCAATGACAAACCAAGAGCTTCGGCATTTTCTGCCAAAACTTCCTGAAGTTCTTGAACCCGCCCTTTTGAAAGACGCAAAGGCCCTTGAGGAAACGGCTCGTAATTTGGATCATAGGTCAACCGCACATCGGTCTTACCAGCCTCAATCAACTCAGCATCAACATAATTTTTCGTTGGATCACCCGCACCCAAATCCGTCCTGGATGGACGAGGATGAACTCCAGGCTGACCAGCTGCAGAAAGGCTCGCAGGCGGCGGGGTGTACCCGGGTTGTTTTTTATGCTCTTCACCAATAGTTTTTGCGTCTTCTATAATCTCCTTTGGATCATTAGGAGCAAGGTTCTTGGCCGTCATAGCACTCTCAACGCTCTGGGCAAACAGCTTACGTGCCTCTTCCTTACTTCCAGCATCACCAGCGGCTTCCAGAGCTTCAGTCACAACATCCTTAATAAAGTTCTCATCTTCATCCTTGAACATGATCTTCATCGATTTCGTAAATGCGAATCCTGATATGCCCTTGCTCATTGTCTCAGCGGCCATTTCCTGAGCTTTGTCCATAATCTGCTCGGTTGTTGGATTTGGATTATCCTTGGTTTTTGCAGCTTCAGCAGCATCACCATAAATATCATCAAAACCTTTCAGCATTTGTTGCTTCGGATCGGAAACATCTGTCCTCTCACCCCACAAACGAGAAACATCCATATCTTTCATAGCCAGCATCGGAGCTATCATTTTCCCCCATTTACTATTGGTGAAAAAGTCCTTGAGCCATGTTTTTATACCCGGCGCAAATTGATCAAGCGCAGCAGCAGCCATATCCATCATCATGTTTTTCTGCGTAAGCATACTAGCCTGCTTATTATCAAGCAGATCACCCGATTGATGAAGAATATTCATACTATGAAAAACGTTATTAAGCTCTTTTACGCCGTCCAATTCCTTCTTAAAGTTTGTATCGATCTCATTACGCAGCTTCATTCGATACTGATACTCTTTATAAGCACCCGCGTCCTCTTTACCCGGGTCTTTAAGCTCCTCATCATATTTGACCATCTCACCGATCAGGGCTTCACGATGCTTAAGCTCATTTCCCTTAAGCGGCTGCCCCATAGAATCCAGCCCCAGACATCTAGGAAGAAGAGAATTACCATCTCCATCCTTAATCTGCTCACGGATCATAGCCATATTCGGATTCAGCAAAATAGAAGATTTAAGTTGCCGACCTATATCCTCATTATAAGTACCATCAGGAGTTTTAAACCTACCATCCATCGTTTTCATGGTAAGGATCATCTTAGCCGCAAGATCTTGAGATTTCGGACCAAACACACCGTCTTCAAGATCGCTCTTATCTAGTGTCTGAAGGACACTATCCTTAACACCACCAAAACTATCTAAAATCTCCGCTCCGGGAAGCTCTCCAATATTATTACCGACATTAAACAATAGCTCTTCAACCGCAATTGTTGCCAATTTAACGTCCTTGACACTCGGTCCAACAGACGTCTTCCCGGCATCAGGATTATCACCAGTTCCTTCAGGCTCAGTAACCTTTGGATTTGGATTTGGATTTACGCCCGGCTGCCCGGCTCCCGATATATTGGACACTGTACCAGCAACATTTTGAGTTGGAACAACTTCCGGCTGCACTGTACCAGCAACATTTTGTACTGGCACTTCAACCGTCTGTTCAACCTGTTTTGCAATCATCTCAACCGGACGCAACTCATCCGCTGCATCCAATCGGTTAAGCGTCTCGACGAGTTGCTGGCGTTCATTATCCTTATCAAAAACAACGCCATCTACAACTCCCTTCATCAAGCGGTTATTATCCAGAGCCTGATTAATTGCCGCGCCTAATTCCGGCGAATATCCAGCATCAGGAAACTTTTCTTTTAAATCTAATCCGGACTTAAGCCCATCAAGAAGGCCATTAAGCACCGTTACTGACTCCGCATCCCATTGCCCGTCAGTCCTTGGCATCTCGGGTAATTTGCTCTCAATCTTCAGCATTCTACGCGACACAGGGTCTAATGAATTAATACTATTAATAGCACCACTGATAATATTTTGTACCGCTTTATTATCTGCAATCACCTTCACAGACAGCTCACGATCAGGCTCCTGCACAGTTACCATTTGTGTTACCGTCTTAGTTGCTTGCGCCTGTGACGCCTGAGCAACTCCTTCCATCCCTTCAGATCTGGAAACGTCAGTTGGGTTTTGTGCTGCTTCTTGGACTTTTGCAACAACATCTTCCATCCCTTCAGATCTGGAAACACCTGGTTTCGGCAAAACTTTCCCATTTTCAAGCTCTGACACCAATACTGCTTGAGCAGGAACAAACTCCTTGATAACGCCCTCGGCGTCCTTATTTATACCATCATACGCCGCCGGATTTGTTTCTTCAAGATGAGCAAGATATGCTGCTCCAGCCGCTCTCTCTTCTTCAGGACCTTCAGCCTTCTTAATATGCTCACTTTTCGTTACAATACCATGCCTATAAGCAATCATCGCAGCGAGCTCTCCTTGAACACGCCTTCCAGCAAAATCAATTTTGCTTTGCTCATATCGTCTGTGAACCTCTTGATCAATCTGCTTGTCCGTCACTCCTTGAGTTCCAGATTGCGCTAGCCCTTCTCTTATTTCTTCTTCAATTTTAGCTTTATCACCAACCTCGGTACCATTTTCTTTAATTCTGTCTTCGGCATACTTTTTATAAGCACCCATTCTATCAGCATATAACTGGATAACATCTGCCACAAAACCTTTTGTCGTCCCTTCCTTCGGAACCTCGATCCCATAGGCTGTTCCGAGATACGCTACTGTATTAACGCTATCATCAATTACTTTTTGGCTGTGTTGAGGAACCTCTTGCGGGCCAGCTTCATCCTGAGTACCAACACTTTTTTCCTGTGCTGCTGCCAGTTTTGCGGCTTCTTCTTGTTCAAACTCGCGTCGCATTTTGTAGGCTTCTGCGATTGCTTTTGCTCTGTCCATTTCACACCCTTAAAATCTAACTTCGAGCTTTTGCTCTTTATAAATTTTTTGTTATCACCAATTAACAAGCTTCGGAATATTGCTTATTTATTTCTTTGTCACCCCCTTAAAAAGGGACGGATTACATCTATTCCAAGTCAACCATATTGTCACATATTACAGTAATTATTACAAATTTAATTTAATAACCAACATAAACCATTGAATATATTGACAATTTATCTCTTTATTTTTTCATCATTTTAAACTTAAAAGGGAGCTAATTAAAGCTCCCTCATAATAACAATTTAAAACCAGCTCTCCGAAGTAACCCCTTATTCCTGCATCGTTTTCATGATTTCAGGATAACTTCTTATCGTTGCTATAAGCATCACGTTCATATTGTCCTGAGTCTCATCCATTTTACTAAGCATAAACTCGCAAGCTTCCGGCGTCGTTACAGGAATTTTTTCAAACCGCGAAGAGTTAGCAGCGCGTGTTTCATCAACCAAAGAAAAGATTCTCTTCATTTCCGTTTGAGGAGCATAATCCTGCGCCATAGACATAGCATTAATATTAGCAAACGCCTCTTTCATATTAGCATCAACGCTCTTTGTCCACTTACTCCAACGGGTATTTATCTGCTCTTCCATCTCTGGATTATTCTTTATGCACGCTTCTACCGCCTGACCAACGTCATTACGCACAGCTTTAACCATGCTATAAACACTATAATTACCGTAAATAATACCAAAATGAGTCAACTCGGCCTGTCCAAGCCCTTTCATAATACCGCGAACCTGCCCATTCAGCGCGCCCAACTGTTTTTCAGCCAATGCAGCGGCTTCAGGGTCCCCTGTCACAACACCATCTTCAGACGAAGTACCGGCCTTCTCTTCCTGAGCACTAGCATGTTTTATAATGCCCACATCTAAATCCATAAACACCGTTTGAACACCGGCAAAAGCCAGCAAAAAAACAACCACAGAAAAAACAAAATTAGGTGAGCGCATGCGCATGGGAAAATCCTTACAAAAATTGTTAAACATATTTGGCATTATGATCAGTTATAGCAAAAAAACATGATCACACAAATCTATTTGTAGGAAATAAAAAAAGGCCACCGGTTTTACCCGGTGGCTAAATTTAGAACTTAAGTAGCTGTTAGCAACTAGATTTGATGGAAAAGGGGCTTAACAAATCTAAAATCTCTACCAAGCTCTGCACATGACAAGTTTACGAGACAAACAAAAAAACTTTAAAAAATTCTACCAAAGCGCAATTAAACGCTTACACATTTAGCTCTCCCTTTCTGCTGGTTCCGGCCAATAAAGAAAGGCCACAATCCCCACAAAACTTAAAACTGCCGCAATAAATGCAACAAAACCCGTTATCATAATATCACCCGTCCTTATTGTTTTATCTTATCACGTAATAAGTAAATATTAAGTAAATAAAATTGTAAATAAAATATATATTGTTTTTATGTTAGTTTTATTTATGAATAAAAAGTGAAATTACTTTAAAACTTGAATAAAACTTAAGTAAAATTTGTATAAAATTTTATGTATACGCATAACTTATTGATTATTAGTATTATTCCACACAATGCATTTAATATTCTTTTCTTTAACCGCCTAAAAAAATATCGGCCTTAACTTGGAATTAACGTATATATACTTATATATGTCATTTATTGACCTACAACGCCCCATGCGTTAATCATTGGTTTCTCAAAAGTACAAAAAACATCTAGAAAAATAACAAATATTATATAATGACCATGACAAAATTATTATCACCCTCAAAGCGTTCCGACATCCCGATGTTCCGCGCGCTCGATATCCTGAGCAAAGTTAACGAGCTGGACGCCGCCGGAGCTGACATCCGCCGTTTGGGCGCAGGGCAACCATGTTTTGGCGCTCCACAAGCTGCCCTTGATTACGGTATGCAGGTTTTGCGCGATGACCCACGCCAAGGCTATACAGAAGCCATCGGTACGCCTGCATTACGCGGACGCATATCACAGCACTATACTAATTATTACGGCGCGTCTCTTCCCACTGAGCAAATAGTTGTAACCGCAGGCTCTTCCTGCGGTTTTATTATCGCCTTTATCGCTGCATTTGATGCTGGTGATAAAGTCGCCATGATTACGCCGACCTACCCCGCTTACCGCAACTTCCTCAAAGCTCTAAACATTGATACAATTGAAATCGAAGGCCGCGCCGAAGACGGCTACCAGCCTACCGCCGAATTACTGGAAGAATGCGGAGAAAAATTCGATGGTTTGATTATCAACTCACCTTCCAATCCTTCAGGAACCATGATCGATGAAGCCGAGCTTGAGAAGATTTGTAAGTGGTGTGACGAAAAAGGTGTACGTCTAATTTCCGATGAGGCATATCATGGAATCACATACGGCGAAAAAGCCGCTACAGCAGCTAAATACTCAAAAAACGCCATATGCCTAAGCACGTTCTCCAAATATTACGCCATGACTGGCTGGCGTTTAGGATGGGTTGCCCTACCAGAAAATCTAGCTACACGCGGCAAAAACCTATCTGAAAACTTCTTCGTCTCAGCGCCCACATTATCCCAGCACGTAGCCTATAAAATCTTTGACCATATGGACGTACTGAATGGCTACGTAGCCCTTTATAAACGCAATCGCGAGATCCTATGCAATGAGCTACCCAATGCTGGCCTTCCCAATTTCACAAGCGCAGACGGGGCTTTCTACGTGTACGCCGATATCAGCGCACACAGCAATGACAGCATTGATTTTTGTGACCGTATGCTTAAAGAAGCGAGCGTTTCCACCACTCCGGGCGTAGACTTCGACCTAACCCGTGGGCATCAAGGCATCCGTATTTGCTACGCCGATAGCACAGAAAACATCATTGAGGCTTGCGAAAGACTTAAAAATTGGCGATTGTAAGAGCTGTACGTACGTACCTTATCTTACAAGTCTTTTAAGGATCGCGCCAATGCCTAATTCTCAAGCTGGAAACGCTTTATGGTTCATTTTGATCGTCGTTGCCCTGTTTGGCGCGCTCACCGCAACGCTAAGCCGGAACACAGGTACAGTAAACCAAGCCGGCGATGTCGAGCAAGCGCGCGTAAAAGCATCCTCTATTTTGCGTTATACCACAGCTATCGAAACAGCCATTCAAAGAATGATGCTTGAAGGCATGAGCGGAAGCGATCTCGATTTCAGGGCCCTTGACGCAGATTACGAGAACGCCGCTTGCACAGATGAAAGCTGCAAAGTATTCGGCGCGCAAGGCGGTGGAATTCCCTATCGTGATCTATCTTCCGTCATGGGAGATAGCACGTATCAAGACTGGGTCGTCTCCGCGCAAAATTTCGTTTATCTAGCCGGATGCGACGATGAAAATAACTCATGCACAGACCTATTGCTAATAGCCCCCGACATACCAAGGGACACTTGCCTACAAATTAACGCTATGCAAAGCATTGCCAACACCGATGGCGCACCGCCACAAATGGGAAGCTTTCTGACAGATGAAAAGTTTGATGGTACATTCACAAGTACAGTAAGCAACCACGCCCTTGGCGGCACCAACGCCACGAGCGAAGCCACACAAGTACAAGGCCGAAACGCAGCATGCGTAGAATCTTCAGACACATACTACTTCTACCAACTCCTGCTGGCGCGTTAGGCATCAATGCCATCCCCCAAATTTTCACAAAAATTCTAGGGGTATCCAGATAAACACCAAAACTTCACTGATACTCTAGCGAATCACCTGATGGCAAATTAATGAGTTTTTTTATTAAAAACCACACCCTTTTCTGTTATCCAAATAAAAAATCATCTTTTTGTAATTATGTCAAATTAAGCTCTTTTTTTTTATTTTATAACAACATGTTATTTTTTTATTGACCTTCCTGAGATAATGATATACCCTCCCTATAGTTGTATAAAATTTTTATCATTGTCTTTTTTGTATTTTCATTTAGACTCTCTTCCATGCATTTAGTATGCAGCGGGAGCTTTTTGTGCTTCCCAAAAAAACTGACCCGCTGCGTCGCAGGCGGGCGCGAACAGCTATGGAGGTTTAGCAATAAAAAATGATTAACTCAAAAATTAATAATAAACAGAGTAAAAAATTGTACAAACAGCGAAAAGACGTTTTAATTATATCATTAGATATTCTTCGTAATTATTTAATCCAAAACATTAGCGAAAATCTGGATCTCATACAGCAATTTTTTGATTATTTTATATGACCCCACTTAGTCAGCTCCCAAAAATGCGAAAGCGGCGCTAATAACGCCGCTCCCATTAAATCTATAAAGCTCAGAACAAACAGATTTTTTGTCTGGCTAGGCACGAGAAACGTGGCGTAGTTAACCTACGCGAGTGACGAGTAACAAAGCCAGACGGAAAATATGGAAGTTCTAAAGGCGGTTCCACCAGCCTTTTTTCTTTTCCTTCGGCGGCTTATTTACGACTTCGTAATCTTTTTTAGCTTCTTTTTTCTCTACGACTTCTTTTTTCTTTGCCACCGCCTTAGGCGCAGCTTTTGGAACAGCATCCTTGGCTTTTTCTTCAGCTTCAGTCGCTGGTTTAGACTTAGATGCAGACACTGATACTGGCGCTTTCTTTTCAACAACATCGGCCTTTTCAGAATTAACCACAGCGCCCTCTTTCTTCGGAGTTCTGCGAGGCTTACGCGTCCTTTTAGGAACAGATTTTTCCTCTTTTACCACTTCAGAAGAAACGCCTTCTTTAACTTCACCTTTAACGTCCTCTTTTATTACCTTCTTACGAGGCCTTCTACTACGCTTTGGCTTTTCCGTTTTTTCTTCCGTAGCTATTTTTACGTCTTCTGAAGATTTTTCAGCACCTTCTTGTACGTCTACTACCTTGTTATCTTCCACCTTATCATTATTGCGCGTACGAGAGCGGCCACGACCACGACGGCGACGAGATGACGCACTCTTCGTGCTTTTCTCCTCTTCCTGTACGTCTTGACCTACCACATCAGATTCTTTTTCCCCGCCGTTACCATCGCCCTTTTCTGCAGGCTTTGAAACTTCTATACGATGCTCACACGCCGGGATTTTATCATCCACACGCAAAAGAACTTCAAAGTTATAGCGCTTCTCAATATCGATAAGCTTTTTACGCTTATGATTAAGAATATAGAGCGCAACATCGTTATTAACACAAACAATAACCTGCGCAGCTCTCGCGCGTATGCCTTCTTCTTCAATCGCACGCAATACCGTGATTGACATCGCATCAGCGCTCGGAATAACACCGACACCGTTACACATCGGACATTTCTTATATTGTGCTTCGGTTAAGCTCGGGCTAAGGCGTTGCCGTGACAACTCCATCAAACCAAACGAAGAAATACGTCCGACCTGTACGCGAGCACGATCACTCGATAGCGCTTCTTTCATACGTCGTTCAACTTTGGCATTATTGCGTCTGTCTTCCATATCGATAAAGTCGATAACAACTAAACCGCCAAGATCGCGCAGCTTCAATTGGCGCGCAACTTCATCAGCAGACTCCAGATTAGTTTTAACTGCCGTCTCTTCGATATGACGCCCTTTGGTCGCCTTACCAGAGTTAACATCAATCGATACCAGAGCTTCTGTCGGGTTAATAACCAGATATCCGCCCGATTTCAAGCGCACTTCAGGCTGGCCGATTTCACTGATCTGGCTTTCAATTTGATAGCGATTAAATAAAGGCAACTGCTCGTCTTTATATTGAACGACCTTTTTCACATGTGACGGAATCATCAACTTCATAAAGCTTCTGGCTGTCTTATAGCCTTCTTCTCCAAATACCAAAATATCTTCCACGTCACGTGTATACAAGTCACGTACAGCCCGCTTAATCAGATCCGCTTCCTCATACACTAAAGACGGAGCGCTTGACTCAAGCGTAAACTCGCGAATGTTATCCCACAAGCGCATCAGATAATCCAAATCACGCTTAATTTCAGTTTTCGTACGCTCCACACCGGCCGTACGTATAATCACTGACATACCCTTTGGCACTTCCAGGCTCTTGACGATCTCACGCATACGCGCACGATCCTTCTGATTAGCAATCTTGCGGCTAACCCCACCAGCACGTGGGCTATTAGGCATAAGCACACAATAGCGACCCGGCAGCGACAAATATGTCCCCACAGCAGCACCTTTGTTACCGCGCTCCTCCTTATTAGCCTGGATCAGCATAATCTGACCGCGCTTAATCACTTCTTGAATTTTGTATTTACGGCGCAGGTTAAAGCGGAAACGTTGCTCTTGGTCAATATCATCGCCACCGACAACTTCAACATTACGATTACGATAAGGTGCCCGGCGAGAAGAGCGGCGACGTCCATTACGACCACGAGGGTTACGACGACGTGCTCCTTTTTTATTCTCTTCTTTTTCCTCTACAGCCTTTTCTTCTCCAGCTTTATTATCACCCTTATCAGCGTCAGCGCCTTCCCCACCATCAACTACGACAGCTTCTTTGGCTTTAGCATCATCTTGCTTCGCACCTTGCTCTGATGCATCACTAACCTCGCCTGCATCAACGATCTCTTCTTTAACATTGGCCGCTGCTTTTGTCTTAGCCTTAACCTTTGTCCCAGCTTTAACTTCAACATCTTTCCCGGTCAAATCACCAGCTTCTCCAGCGATTTCCCCAGCAAGCTCTCCGCCTTCTTCTTCGTCATGTTGCCCTAGACCACCAACTTCATCTGGATCATCTACAATATCTTCTTCTTGATCTTCGCTACCCTCCTCAGAGGTAATAACACCACCAGCCTGTTCAGCCAGCTCTTGTTCTTCGCGAGCCTCTTCCTCATCATGCTCTTTAATCAAAGCTTCTTGCTCTGCCATTAAAGCATTTCGATCAGAAACCGGTATGCGAAAATAATCCGGGTGTATTTCCGAAAAAGGTAAGAACCCATGGCGATTACCGCCAAAATTAACGAATGCCGCCTGCAAGGACGGCTCAACACGGGTAACTTTTGCTAAGAAGATACTACCCTTCAAAGGTTTACGGCTATGGCTTTCGTAATCATATTCTACAAGCCTGTTACCATCAGTGATTGCAACCCGAGTTTCCTCTTTATGGGTTGCATCTATAAGCATTCTTTTTGTCATTTTTAATTTCTCCATCAAGCGCGTGAAGCGTTGCAGCCAGCGCGTGTCCTGCTCTCATATTTGCATGGGCAGACACGTACAAAATAAGCGCAATGCATACGCTATTATTTTCCTATAATAATTTCATGCTTACAGCTCGACGGAACCTTTTACATTGTAATAAACGCAAAGCCGCATGCATACAAAACTGAACACACTTTACACCGTCAAGTGAAAATGCTCAATATAAAAAGAAACAAAAAGAATGAATAACAGGGATTCTTAATTAAGTTCAAAGATATAGCGTGCAAAATCTTATAGCTTATCTGCCCACGACAGTAATGGCTTTGCCATTTCTTCCCAATTTTTATCAATCATAATTGAGTGAGCAAGATCCTTAACCATAACAGCGTCAACCCCATAATAAGATGCCGTACGATTCACCTCAAAATTCGGGATAAAGCTATCATCAACCGCTCCACCTACAAACATGGGAAGGCTATTCATCCACGGCAAAGGAGCAAACGGCCGAAGCCCCTGCACCTCGGCACTAGCCACAAGAGACTCATTGCTCAAATTATCCAGGAACTTATTTACGATCTCGTCAGATGTACTTTCTGAAAACAACGCCTCGCGCATCGCTTCTTTGTTAATTTGTTCAGTACCCGTCACAAGCATACGGGAAATTTCACCAAAAAGATGCGGGGAATACAACCCCATACGTACAGCAGAATAAACCAACCCCCATGGCGGCACAGAAGCAAGCAACGCGG
>Ga0070728_10004789_pt1 | contig 13746 bp, 10 predicted proteins | sample tdDd471_FD_66723 | JGI IMG/M metagenome (GOLD analysis project Ga0070728, IMG submission 66723) | Marine sediment microbial communities from the Atlantic coast under amendment with organic carbon and nitrate - tdDd47.1 | ecosystem: Environmental > Aquatic > Marine > Coastal > Sediment | place...
TGTACTTAAGGCTTTAATTCTCTCACTGTCTTCTCTTTTATCAAGTAAGACCTCATCAATACAAATAAACAGTTTGTTGGCCCAACCACTATTGAATTGGTTTCTGAAATCTTCATTTGTGTTAATGGTCATGTTTTCCTTGTAGATTGCCTTCAGGAAATTCAAAAATGTTGTTTTCCCGGTATTTCGTTCTTCACTGACAAGGCATAGAACCGGCAACATTTGTATTGGATGCATATAGGCTATTTGCATATAGTCAAGGCCATACTCATATTGTTCTCCAAAAATGTGCTTCAGAAAATACTTGATGGCATCAAAGGAGCCTTCGATAGGAGAAATATTGATTGGCTCATATTGATTGTAGCAGCCAGAAATATCCCGCTGGTAATCTATATGGCTGGGGATACAACAAAAACCATCGAACTTTGGTAAGTCATTCAGTATTGCCTGGAAATCGTTCCCATGGTCATCCCTGATATTTGACTTGCTCCATTTTTTAATCTGCCGCACAGTATCCTTTGAAGCAAGAGGCAGGTAAACGATCTTGAAGAAATCGGTTCCTATCCTCAGGTAGGGATTATTTCCTGATCGGTTTTCATCATCAATGTCATCTTCGGAAGTATGCTCTGAATTTAAGGCACAACCACTTCCTGATTTTTCATCTTGTTGTGATAAATGTTTTTTAATATCTCTTTCGATATCTTCAGGTGATAGATTCATTTTATCATCGATATTTATTGCAGTATTAGCTTGAGTGAATTAATGGCCTTAGCATTCTGAGGCCTTTTCCAGTTTTCTAAGATGGAAGTCTTTTGTTAAATTTCATGCTTAATCCATCGGATGAGCTCTGATTTTGAAAAATACAAACGCTTGCCCTGTTTGTGAAATGGGATTTTTCTTTTACTAACCTTATTGTAAATGGTAGGAATGGAGCAATTCAGAAAGTTGGCCGCTTCAGTAATACTCATCAGGTTTGTTTCGGTTTCATTACTATTTGAAGTCGGATTTTCTCTGTAGAAATCTGTGATGGCTTCTTTAACAATCTCCTGGAGATCGTTCTGGTTGATTTGAATAAAAAGATTTTTGTTCATGAGATTTGATTTTATAATTATCCTGCAAATAGAAGCTCATCAGCAAAAATTTCAAAGGACAAAACGGAAAAGCACAAACGGTTGAATACCAAACATATAGAAAATCACCGGATGTAAACCAATATCATTAATAATGGATAAGTAGATGCTTATCTAAAGGGTTGGTAGGACAATGTGACCGTTTAAGTGAGAAAAAAAATTAGTATTAATGAAAACATGTCCTTCACAATTGCAAAAAAACATAAATGCATGCCATCAGGATTGAATCAACAGGCTGATCTTCAACGCATAAAAACTAATTCATTATTTATGAAAACGGTTCATCTTTCTCATACATCAAACTCAACCCATATAATTCAGTAGGATCAGAAACTAAGGTGAAATGCGCAGCCATGAGAGAATATGTAGATTAATGCAACGGACAATTTTACCGTTTAAATGAGAAAAGAAATGCATTTCATCATAAAATTATATTGGCTATCTAAAAGTTAAAGCCCTGGGATAGCCTTCAAGGTATGGAAACACAACTTGTTTACAGAGGGGTATTGAGAAATCAATACAATTCTAAAAAAAATATCTTTAGTAGTAATGACAACTCAACCAGTACAAGCTTTACTAGTGCCTTTCAAGCTAATATGGAAATCTAATTAATAGAGAGTCTTAATCAAAGGACTATGTGACGGTTTAAGTGAGGGGAAAATAACATCCACCAGAAATTTTGAAGCTTCGACTGACAAAAAAGAGGATTAAGTGGATTAATGTTTGGTTTTGATTTATTAGAATCCGTAGGACAATTTGCACGTTTAAATGAGAAGAAAAAAAGTAAAGCAGGATAATTAATAAATACCAACGGACAAAAAAGACAATTAAGTGAATTAAGATTTGATTCAGTAATAGCAGTAAGAATCCGAAGGACAAAATTCACATTTAAGTGGAAAGAAAAATCAAAATAAATTAAAGTGTGTTTTTAACTTTTGTAAAATCGGGATTATCATAATTACCGAATGGAATATTAGAGCAGGACAATTTACCAGTTCATATGACTTAAAAAATCTTCCCACAATGCATTGGTAATTATTTGTATTCGTTGTTTTCTTTAAAACTCTGTCAGCTTCTTTTGCCATTCCTGTAAGTGTTTATCCTCGAAACTGGATAAATAATTGGCAGTTGTATCTAAGCTGGCATGTCCTAATTGTTGTTTAATGTATGGGGCCGGGGCATTTTTCTTCATTAACATACTTGCAAAAGTATGCCGGCTGGCATAGCTGGATATTTTCTTGATCACCTCTTCATCAAATTCCAGTATCCTGGCAACTTTCTTTATCCGCTTCGTAACCATGTTTGAAAAATACTGAATGGACTTATCTTTTTCAACCGGGGTCATCTTATTATTCACGATTGGGAAAACAAATGTTTTATCTGTTTTTCGAGGCTGGCTATACTTTTCAAAAAATGATTTTATGTTTTCTGAATAGGGAATCCTAATTGGTTCAGAATCCTTTTTTGTACGCTCGGTTTTATGTCGCTCAAAAGTTATAAATCCATCTTGAATGTTTTCGTATCGAAGCAACAATAAATCAGTGATGTTAATGCCATTCATCAAATATTGTAATTTCCAAAAATCCAGATAGTATTCCTCAAGGGAACCAACCTTTGGCGTATAATTAAAAACCTTTTTAAGGTCATCAGTGTCAAGCGCAATTTTTCTACCCTTCGATTTGGGAATTTGATATTTCTTTTCACCAAAGGGATAAGGCAGTCCATCCAATTCCTTTGGGCGTTTATTAAATATCGTACGAAACTGGCGCATATTAATACCAATCGTAGTCCTGGAATTACCTTTTCCAGAAGCACCTGTTTCTTTCATCCACTTTTCATACTTTTCTAAAAATGATATAGTGATGTATTCAAATGGTAAGGAATCCCTTTTGTGAAATGCTTCAATTGACCTGAGTGTACATTGGTAAGATTCTGCAGTCCTGATGCGTTCCTGGCGTTTTAGACTATCAACATAATTTTTAAGAGTCTTAAATACATCATTACTTTGCTGATTATTCACCTCCTTTTCAATATATAATTCTTTAAATGTTTCAAAAGTAAATGGATGGCATTGTTTTGCAATTTCAAGCGCTTCATTTTCAATTGAGGTGAGAATTTGATACACTACTTTAAATTTTCCCCTGGCCTTAGGGTCAGTAACTTTAGTGAAGAACTCTTTACTTAATGAATAATCTCCATAACCGGTATAAATGAAATCTGATAAATCAGTAGTATCTATTTCTCCTATTAATCTATTCATAGAATTAGTCTTTATGGGATAGTATTTCCTTGTTTTAACAAGTGTAGCGCGAATTTTAAGCGGATATGTCCCATCACTCTTTTTTACCCTTTCGTCAAGGTAAATACTAAATTTTGGAATGGTAGTCAGCTTTTTAGTCAGAAGATTATTATTGGCCATACAGAAAGTTTTTATTAAATGAAATTGATACTCTATTTGATACACTAATTTGGCCCAAAGGTAGTAAATAACCATAAATTACCAAATAACAACAATAAAAATATCCATTTAAATAACTGATAAACAATATAAAACAAAATATGCAAATAATAACAATGTAATAAAATATCTGACTACGGATCAGAAGGTTTGGGGTTCGAGTCCCTTCGGAGTCACTTAAATAACAAGGGTTTGTAGAAACATATTCTGCAAACCTTTTTTTATTTTCAGATATTTCATCCACAAATCAATAAGGTCAAGGTATATCCAAAGAGCAACTCAATCCTAAATTTCAATTTGCAGGCCTTTGTTCACAATATTTCCTACTTTTAGGCTCTTTTTTATATCCAAAAATGATAATTAATAAGAATTTGATTTCCAAATTTTTGCTTAAAGGTACTTTTAAGATGGTTGATATTTTTAGAGTTAAGTTTACTCTTAAGCTTGTCTTTGTTCTTTTTTTTACCGGTTGTTTTAATTCTGTAACCAGCAAGGAATGCGAGAAACAAGAAATTGATAGCCTGGTAAATGTTACCATAGATCAAAAGGTTAATAACCTGGACAGGGTAGATTCCTACCTGATTCTAAGTAAATGCTATTCATATACGAACCTCGACAGCGCCCAAATTTTTGTTGAACAAGGAATAGAATTAGCTGAAGAAATTGCATATACAAAAGGACTTGCAATTGGCTTTTTGAGGCAAGGGGAGATCTACAACATCAATGGCCAGATTGAAGAAGCAAAGAGCTCAATTCACCAGGCTTTGGTATTATACGAAAATTTGAAGAAAGACAAAGAATACATGATCGCCTGTAATATGCTTGCCTTTCAATACGAAAACCAATCAAACTATGATAAAGCTTTGGAGTATTACCTCAACGGTTTAAGAGTAGCTGAAGAACTAAACAATCAAACCGGGAAGGCCTATTTTTATAATAATATTTCAAACATCTACAGTAATACCGGACTGCACAACGAAAGTCTTAATTATATACTCAAAGCCTCCTCAATTTTTATTGATATCGGGGATTCTGTTTATTATGCAAATTCTCTGATCAATTTGGGTCGCATTTATCAAAACTTAAATAATTTAGATAGTGCTATTTATTATTTCAATAAGGCAGAAGGATTAGAAACTGAACTGAACAACTACTATGGATTAATTAAAGTTAATAAAAATCTGGGAGATATTGCATCGAAGAGGTTGTTGATTGATGAAGCTCATAGCTATTATTTAAATGCGATGCATTTTGCGATGCAATTGGATTCATTAAATCCTTATAAAAAAATTGAACTTGCAGGAAGACATAAGGATTTAGGTAATGTTTACATTCTACTGCAGGATTATGAAAATGCCCTTAAGCATTTAAACCACTCGCTTCGTTTTGGTCTTGATAATAATTCGATATCTCTTATGAAGGATAGCTATTGGGGGTTATTCACTTGTTATGAGGCCATGAATCAAACGGATAGTGCATTGTATTTCCATAAGCTATTGCTTTCAGTCAATGACAGTTTGCAGGCGGAATTGTATAATGAAACCATAAACCAGATGAATTATGAATACAGGTTGGAGGTTGAGCGGGAACTTCATAACAAGGAACAAAAACTTGTAATTTTAGAGAAAAACCGTCAGGAGTTGGTTTATTTAGTAATCGTTGGAATCCTGTTCATCGTTGCACTAACTATATTTATTATTTGGTATTTCCAAAAAACCAAGCTGTTAAAATCGGAGCTTAAGAGGAAGAATTTGCACCTCGAGAAGGAGAATATTTCAAATGACCTGGACAAGAAAAACCGGGAATTAACAGCCAGTGTACTCAACCTGATCGAGAGAAATGAATTCCTGGCAAAAATCTCTGAGAAACTACAAAATCAAAAGTTATCCGGGGAATCTGAAGGCGATGCAAATATTGAGGAGATTGTAAGGTCTATTGATAAAGAAGGAGCCAATAGCCTTTGGAAGGAATTCGAACTAAGGTATATGGAGGTTCATAAAGATTTCCACCAAAAATTAACTTCAAAATATCCTGATCTGACTCCCAATGAGCGGAAGCTTTGTGCCTTCATCGTTTTGAATATGTCAACGAAAGATATCTCTTCCATCACCTACCAGAGTATTCACAGCATAAAAATTGCCCGGTACCGCCTTCGTAAAAAACTTGGTCTCGAAAAAAACGAAAACCTAACCTCGTTCCTCCATAATTTGTAAATGTTCCCTGTTTTCCCTTCTCTTTCAATTTTGATAACTTTTTGTATACCTCATTTTAAGAGGATTTGTATGATGTATACTTTTTGTTAACCGAAACAATTTTTTTTATCATCATTGTTGGCATTCCTTTGCCATGACTTTTTTATAACACTAAACAAATCACACAAAAATTACATTTTTATGAAAAAAACAAATTTAATCTATGGTGTTCTTGGATTTATTTTAGGTGGAGTGATTACATTTTTAGTTTTTTATTCTCCTACAAATGAAATACAAAATGCTGAAGGTAAGCTGGTAGATTGCCCGACGAAGCAGTATAGAGTGGGCGAAATGATTACCAGCCAATGTTCGATGAGACCGGAGCAACATTGTACATACCAGGACAGGGGAGGATGTAACTATATTTTGAGGAATGTTGGACCTATGACTATTCAGACTGGGCAAACTGTAGAAGTTACAATGCAAATGTTAGCTGATGATGGAAGTCAGTATCTTGAAGTAGAACATCCCAGGGATGGAGGAAGTTCAAGAAAAACAAATAAATAAGGCTTTACTTCACCTTTGCAGGTGTTTGATTCAATTAGCCCAAATTAGTGATGGGTATTACTGCATTATCAACAATATAAATATTCAATTAAAAATTTAAATAGATGAAAAAAGTAAATTTAATCTATGGTATTCTTGGGTTTATTTTAGGTGGAGTAATAACATTTTTTGTTTTTAATCCTCCTTCAAATGAAATGCAAAATGCAGAAGGTAAGTTGGGAGATTGCCCGGTACGTATGTATAAAGTTGGTGAAATGATTTACAGCCAGTGTACAATAAAACATCTGCAGCCTTGCACCTTCGAGGACAGGTCAGGATGCGTATACATATTAAGAAATGTAGGTAACCAAGTTATCAAGGCAGGGGAAAGTGTATCAGTTATGAGAACAGAGATAACTGAAAACGGAAGCCAATACCTGGAGGTGGCTCATCCAAGTGGATATGTAAATCCTCCCCAACGATCAGAGAAACAAGGTGAAAATGGTGGTGGGACTCAATAACAATAGAGGTTGGTAAAAACATGGTCATATGTCTGCAGGTTTTTATTCTGAACTTACTGTAAAAGTTCTGTTTAGTTTTTTGCCGGTAATCCTATTTCTAGGATTACTGGTCTACCTGGATAGTTTTAAATTAATAAAGAAATCAATTATTGTTTTCTGCCTTGTATGGGGAATTATAAGTGCATTTCTCTCGTTTCACATCAATACACTATTGATGGGACTGTTCATTGGTAAGAGTTTTGAGATACTGGTTGTATTGATACCTCCTCTGGTTGAAGAAGCCTTAAAAATGTCTTTCATATTATTTCTTGTTTTTCGAAACCGCACGGGATTTTTGATTGATGCAGCAATTTATGGATTTGCAGTAGGGACGGGCTTTGCCGTGGCAGAGAACCTGTATTATATCATGAATGTAGATGATTCAATTAACATTCTTTGGGTTGTGAGAGGATTTGGAACTGCAATTATGCATGGGGGGACGGTAGCATTATTGGCTGTGATAATTCAGGGTGCGATAAACAAGAAACAAAACTTTTTCCTGTACTTATTAATAGGATACTTTGCTGCTGTTACAATTCATTTTTTGTACAATTGGTTACTTTACTCTCCAGCCCTTGCAACGCTCTGCATTGTAATTTGTATACCAATGGCCTTATTGCTTATTTTTCAAATGAATGAAAAATCATTGCGGTCCTGGCTTGAAATTGAATTTGATTCTGAAGTGAGGCTGCTCTTGATGATCAGAAAAGGGGAATTTGCCAACACCAAATCGGGGAACTACTTAATTTCCATAAAAAACAATTTTAGCAGGCTCGTTGTGGTAGATATTCTTAACTTTATATACCTCTACCTTGAGCTATCCATAAAGGCCAAGACTAACCTCATCCTAAAGGAAAAAGGTCTGCCTGTACTCAGGATTGAAAATATCGAAAGCCAACTTCAGGAATTAAAAACCTTAAAAAAGAACATCGGGCCCACAGGTTTGATGGCAATCAGACCCATCTTAAGAATGAGCAATAAAGATCTTTGGAAATTAACCATGCTTACATGATTGGTTTCTTAATCAGGATCTTGAACAAAAACTGTTTGGATGTGTTGAGACTACAAATGGTAGTCAAGCAATAACATTTCACCGCATTTTTTAACAATGAATGCTTTTTGTATACCTGAAAAACATACCCCAAATCCAAAGTATACTTTTTGTATGCCAACATCAATAAGATATGTTACTACCAACCAGCTAGTTTTGTAAACGTGATTTTGACAATCTAATATGATGAATAATAAATCAGAAAATAAAAAGATAAGCGATAAAGACCTGAAAAAGCTTGCAGGGATTTTTCGAGAGCAAAATGTTTCCTTACGAAAATTGATTGATGAAATTGATCTGGCAGATAAATCGAAATCCAGGAGGAAAATTGATAAGAATAGAAATTCGAATTAATAATTAATACAATAATTGTAGAAAATGAAAAAAGTTGAAGCAACAGTCAGGAAGACAAAATTCAGGGAAGTGAAAAAAGCCCTCGTAAATGCTGGAATAGAAAACTTTTCGTACTGGCTTGTACGAAATGTTGGTGAGACAAGTGAAAAAAGAGTGTACCGGGGGGTTGAGTATGAACCAACTGCAGCCGAACGTATTTGTGTCACTTTCGCTATCAAGGATAATCAGTTGAATGTACTTGAATTGTTTACAGAATCGGGGATTACAGGAGAGGCTGCAGATAGCCAGGTATTGATTTATGACGTTAAGGATGTGTACAAACTGGTGACAAAGGATGGTAAAGACAAGGCAATAAGAAAAATGTAAACATCAAATTGAAAAATTATAATTATGGAAACTATTTCAATAGATACTTTATGGGTTTTAGTTGCAGCTGTTCTTGTAATGCTGATGCAGGCAGGTTTTGCAATGGTCGAATCCGGATTTACAAGAGGTAAAAATTCCATCAATATATTAATGAAGAACCTGATCGATTTTTCGATGGGTTCGCTCATCTTTTACATTGTAGGTTACAAATTGATGTTTGGCACTGACATAGCCGGCCTTTTTGGTAAACCTGTTCTCTTTGACAATGACAATGGAGTTGATGGTATTGCCAACAAAGCGAGCCTGATTTTTCAAACTGTTTTTGCAGCAACTGCAGCAACGATAGTTTCGGGTGCAATTGCCGAAAGGACCAAATTTTCAACATACATTTTTTTTACCGTCATAATAACTGCTATAATCTATCCAGTTGCCGGTCATTGGGTTTGGGGTGGAGGATGGCTTTCCACCTTGTCAACTCCTTTTCATGATTTTGCCGGATCAACCGTGGTTCACTCAGTAGGTGCATGGGTTGGTTTGGCAGGAGCAATTGTTCTTGGACCCAGAATTGGTAAATATGGTAAGGATGGTAAAGTGAACGTAATTCCAGGACACAACCTTACTATAGGAGCACTTGGTGTTTTCATCTTATGGTTTGGATGGTTTGGTTTTAATGGAGGATCTCAGCTTGCTATAGGAGGAACAGATAACGCTATAGCAGTATCATCCATTTTTGTGAACACAAACTTATCAGCAGCGGCAGGAGCACTTGCAGCCATGACAGTAACATGGATGAGACACAAAAAGCCTGGACTTAGCTTATCGTTAAACGGAGCCTTGGCAGGTTTGGTTGCCATTACCGCCGGTTGCGATATTGTAACACCGGAAGCCTCTATTTTAATTGGCCTTATTGCCGGCGTTGTGCTTGTGTTTAGTGTCGAACTATTCGATAAAGTATTTAGAATTGATGACCCTGTTGGTGCAATTTCGGTACACGGAATTAACGGCGCCCTGGGAACTATACTGGTTGGATTTTTTGCAATTGATGGAGGTCTGTTTTATGGTGGTGGAATCAGCCTGCTCATTTCCCAATTGATTGGTGTTTTAGCGGTTGCAGCCTGGTCTTTAACTATGGGGTTTGCATTATTTTTTACTTTGAAGAAGACCGTTGGATTGCGCGTTACAGCAAGAGAAGAACATATAGGTTTGGATATTACTGAACATGGTGAAAGCGCATATAATTTATAGAATCAATAATTACTAAACAAAAAATAAAACAATATGAGTTATTTTAAATTTGAATACCTGTGGCTTGATGGCTACAAACCTGTGGCTAACCTCAGGAGCAAAACCAAAATTATGAATATGGATTCCTTTGATGGGGATGCTAAAAAGTTACCCAAGTGGGCATTCGATGGAAGTTCAACGCGACAGGCTGAAGGGCATTTTTCCGATTGTTCATTAATGCCAAAACGTGCCTATAAAGATCCCGGTCGTGAAAATGCTTACCTGGTTATTTGCGAGGTTTACAATCCTGACGGCACACCTCACGAAACCAATACACGCCATCTGATTAATGAAGAAGAGTCCAAAGATTTTTGGATTGGTTTTGAGCAGGAATATGTATTGATGACTACAAATGGAAGGCCAATTGGTTTTCCTGATGGAGGTTACCCGGAACCTCAGGGGCCATACTACTGTGCAGTTGGGTATCAAAATGTTGTAGGAAGAGATATTGTTGAGGAACATCTTGATCTGTGTTTAAAAGCAGGACTTGGAATTACAGGTATTAATGCAGAAGTTATGCTCGGTCAATGGGAATACCAGTGTTTCTCTATTGGAGCCTTAAAAGCATGTGATGACCTTATCGTTTCCAGGTATTTACTTTTCAGGGTAACTGAACAACATCGTGTTGTAGCCGAACTACATCCAAAACCAATTAAAGGTGACTGGAACGGTTCTGGGATGCATACAAACTTCTCTTTCCCTTACATGAAAAATGTTGGTGGACAGGAGTATTTCGAGAAGTATCTTACTAAATTTGGTGAATTCCACGCTGAACATATTGAAGAGTATGGTGCGTTTAACGATGAAAGATTAACTGGTGCACATGAAACAGCATCTATTTCAGATTATAGCTTCGGTGTAAGTAACAGAGGCGCTTCAATCAGAATCCCAAGTTATACACCAGATCACGATTGGAAGGGGTATGTTGAAGACAGACGCCCGGCTTCCAATGCTGATCCTTATCGCATTATAGCCCGAATATTAAAGTCTTCTGCAATTGCACATGAGGCTGCAATAAAATAGACGACCCATTTGTTTGTGGGTTTATGTTGATTGAAAGAATGGGAACTGGATTCCCATTCTTTCATTTCAACTAAGTGCTTGTTTCAGCTTCTGGTTGAAAGCCTTCTTGAGTAACTAAAAAAAACTACTATATTGATTTTTGTATACTTTTATTCAGAATATTTACACAATAAAACCTAAATAACAGCTCCTATTATGCTGAAAAATATAAAGTTAAGAGGTAAAATTCTATTAATGCTTTTGTTCATCTCCTTTGTAACAGCGGGTGTTGTTGGTACAATTGCCTTTACGCTTGGAACAAAAACCATGAAAGAGGAATCATACCGTAAACTTACGGCGATCAGGGAAATGAAAGCTAATCAGGTTGAAAATTATTTTCAGCAAATCTTTGACCAGGTTGCCAGTTTTTCGGAAAGCAGAACTGTGATTGAAGCTACTTTGGATTTAAAACAGGGCTTTGACAACTTAAAGAACGACCTGAGCTATTCACCCGAAGAAGTGTACTCAATTGACTCAGTGTTAAAAGAGTATTACCAGACTCAATTTCTGGACCAGCTGTTTTACAGGGATTCAAGTATCAATTATTTTTCAATTCCGAAAGATGAATTATATGCAGGACAGGAACGATGGTTGAAAACTACCGGATTTGATTCAAGCTCAAAGAACTTGGGGAGTTCTTTTCCGCGGTCCACGCCATCTGATTTCTCGGGAACGGTGGATATGTCTGGCAGTTCCACAATTGCCGGCCTGGTAAATCATATCATTAAACTGTTTAAAGAACAGGGCGCCCGGGGTAGCTTTAATTATGAGAGCACAGGAACCTCAAAAGGAATTATAAATTTAATACATAATTCAGGAACTGATATAGTTGGCTCAAGCCGCCGCCTGAATCAGGATGAAAACAAAATGTTTAGCGAGGCTGGAATTAAACCGGTTTCGTTCAGGGTTGGTACCGATGCTTTAGTAGTCACAGTTAGTGATGAGAATGATTTTTTAACTAACCTATCATTAAATCAAATTAAGCAGGCCTTTTTAACTGCTAATAAGTGGTCTGATATTAATCCTGAATGGCCCGACGAATTGATCAGGAGATTTATACCCGCTGAGGGCAGTGGTTCATATAACTTATTTTCCGACATTGTTTTCGATGGAGATAGAAAAGTACTTCTGGGGGCAGCAAACACTAATATCATCCAGGATGGAAAAACGATGACAGAAGTAATGCATGATGACCCCTACACTATTGCCATGTTTTCTTACAATTACTTCGACAGGAGTTCACAACTCAGGAAACTAAATATCGATAATATAGTTCTTGATAACGGAAGTATTCGCAACAAAACCTATCCTTTTACACGCCCCTTATACCTCATTACTTCCAAAGACAATTTAGCTGGCAATACAAATGTTTCCATACTTATCAACTATTTTCTCAACTCTGTGGATGAAGAGGTTGGTACAAATCTAAGTGAAGTAGATTATTGGCCTCAACATATAAATCACAGAATATTGCAATATCAATATATTGTTGATAATCCATTTCCAAAAGGAGAAAAGGACAAGTTGGTTTCAAGTCCCGAAAAAAGCGCTTACAATTCAGCTCATCTCTTATATCACAAACTCTTTAAAAACTATCTGGATCGCTTTGGGTATTACGATATCTTTTTAATCGATGCCGATTCAGGGCATATTATTTATTCTGTTAGTAAAGAAGTGGATTTTGCTACGGATATTCTTCATGGCCCTTACCAGAACACAAATATTGCAGAGGTATTCAGAAACGCAGCTGCAAGCGATGATCCTGGAACTGTATGTTTTGAGGACTTCGAACCTTATCCACCATCCCTTAATGCACCTGCATCATTTATTGCTTCTCCAATTTACAATGGAGATAATAAAATTGGAATACTGGTATTTCAGTTGCCCATCGACAAGATTAATAACATCATGACGGATGGGTACGAGTGGGCGGAAGTTGGCCTTGGTGAAACTGGTGAAACCTACCTGGTCGGGAGTGATTTCCTGATGCGAAACCAGTCGAGGTTTCTTATCGAAGATCCTGAAAATTTCATTGCGACTTTAGAAAATACAACTGTTTCCCGGGAAACAATTTCAAAGATTAAAGCGCTAAACAGCACAATTGGCCTGCAGCCAATTAATACTGAAGGTGTTAAAAGAGCAATAAACGGTGAGTCAGGTGTAAGTATTTTTCCTGACTACCGGGGGGTTGATGTGTTGTCAGCATACAAACCATTAGATATCCAGGGCTTAAATTGGGCCATAATGAGTGAGATGGATAAATCTGAAGCTTTCGCCTCTATTGACTTAATGTTTGAGAGATTTATTTTTTGGTTTGTTATTTTATTAGTCATAATCCTGATTCTTTCTATTCTTTTTGCACGGTCAATTTCGAATCCTGTACGAATGCTGACAAAACGAGCTTCAGTACTTGCAAAAGGTAATTTGGATGATTCTATCAAACTAGAACAATCCGATGAAATAGGAATATTGGCCGATAATTTTGAAAAAATGAGGTGTTCTGTAAAAAAACTTGTTGTTGATTTACAGGATGTCAACCAAAACCTGGAAAAGAAAGTTGACGACAGAACCAAAGAACTTAACCGGGCAAAAGAAGCTGCCGATGCCATCCTTGATAAATCTCCTGTACCTGTTGCTGTTGTTGACATATCTTCTGCTCGGTTTATCAGGGTAAATGAGGCCATGACTGAATTTAATAATTTAAGTTCATCAGAAATACTTTCAAGAAGTACCCTGGAAATAT
>Ga0070728_10004792_pt1 | contig 13742 bp, 15 predicted proteins | sample tdDd471_FD_66723 | JGI IMG/M metagenome (GOLD analysis project Ga0070728, IMG submission 66723) | Marine sediment microbial communities from the Atlantic coast under amendment with organic carbon and nitrate - tdDd47.1 | ecosystem: Environmental > Aquatic > Marine > Coastal > Sediment | place...
GAGATCCTCCGGCGGCTCCGGCCGGTGGGCCTTGTACTGGTCGTAGATCTGGTTGCGGAAGGTCTTGGAGCTTGCGTCGAAGATCACCGCCAGATGGGTCGGCGTCACCCCGGCCGCCGTCTCGTCGGCGTCGCGCAGCAGCTTCCACAGCATGTTGCAGAACCCGGACACCGCGCCGACCGGCAGCTTGTCCGACTTGCGGGTGAGCGGCGGCAGCGCGTGATAGGCGCGGAAGATGTAGGAGGAGCCGTCGACCAGGAACAGGTGGTCGCCGGCCTTGATCGGTCTGGATTCGGTTTTCTCGGCGGTCATGGGGCGGACTATGCCCGCATATTCGAAAGAGGGAAAGGGAAGATGCGGCGGCAGCCCGGTCCCGTTCAGGGGCTGCCGGAGGCGTGCGGTTTTTCCTTCCCGCCGGGGCGGAAGATGCCGCGGAAGATGACCGGTATGATCGACATGATCAGCACCAGCCGCAGCAGGTGGTGGGTCGCCACGTAGCCGACATCGGCCTGCAGCGTCATGGCGATCAGTGCTGTCTCCGCCTGCCCGCCGGGCGCGAAGGCGAGTAGCGTGGAGAGGAGATCGAAATCGGTCAGGTGGGTGACCGCGAAGGCGGTGAGGGTCACCGCGCCGCCGAGGATGACGAGCTGGCCGAGGCCCATCAGGAACAGCCGCGCCATGCTGGCGGTGCCGTAGCCTATGAACACCGCGCCGACACTGGTGCCGAGGATCCACTGGGCGAGGTTGAGGACCTCGTTGGGCGGTCCGCGTCCGATCAGGCCGGCGAGCGAGCAAAGCGCCGCGGCGACCATCGGCCCGATGATGCTGGCGCCCGACAGTCTGAGGACCTTGAACACCCACCAGCCGGCCGTGGCGACCAGTACCATCAGCACAAGTTGCGTGACCGGCGTGTCGGCCAGCATCGGCATGATCCGGGTGCGGGCGCCGATATCGACGCCGGTGAGCCAGGTGGCGAGGAACGGCATGGTGTAGACCAGCGCGATGACCCGCATGCCGTGGATCAGCGCGATGCGGCGGATGTCGGCCCCCATGTCCTCGCCGAGCAGGATCAGTTCGGCGATGCCGCCGGGCATGGCGCAGAGGAAGGCGGTGGGGCTGTCGAAGCGGAACAGGGTGCGGAAATAGATCCAGCCGAGGCCGCCGGTGGCGGCGACGAAGGGAACGAGGAAGACCAGGCTGACGGCGTACTGGCCGATCTGGGCGAGCATCGCCGGGACGAAGGCTGTACCGATGGCGAGGCCGACGGCGGCGCGGACCGGATTGAGCAGCACCCGCGGCGGCCGGGCCAGCGGCAGGCGCGGAATGCGCGAGACGGCGACGACGCCGAAGATCGAGCCGAGGATCCAGGGTAGCGGCAGGCGGAAATGCAGGAACAGGAACCCGCCCACGGCCCCGGCCAGTAAGGTCAAACCCGCCGGCAGGGCGGCGCGCAGGCGTTCGGTCGTCGTCACGGTTTCGCTCTGCCCGCGTAACGGTGGAAACGGAGCGGTTGCGCGCGGACCGCACGGTTCGGCGGCGTGGCAGTCATCAACATCCTTTCCGGCGGGTGGGTGCCGGGACAGCACCCGCCCGACCGGAATGGCAGAAAGCGCTCGATTGCACAAGGTTCAGGAGATGGGAGACGACGGCGATATGGCCGGCGCAAACGAGTTGGGCGAGGCCGATGCAAGCGCATCCGCCTCGCCCTCGCGCACCCCCAGCCAATCGGAATCCCGGACGGGACTCACGATCCCCCTTAGGCGGCGCACTCCAGCAGCATCAGGCCCGATCCGGTGTTGGAGATCGGGATATGATAATTCTTGTGCTTCAGGGTCACGGTCTCCGACAGGGCGCCGCGCATCATCAGCCACATGATGAACTCGGTCCCTTGCGCGCCGGCCTCGCGGACGAGGTCGAGGGAGGAGAATTTCGTCAGCTCCTCCGGAGAGTCGACGATCTTGTCCATACACATCAGGTCGAAGGTCTTGTTGATGAAGCCGGCCCGTTCGCCGTCGAGCTGGTGCGACATGCCGCCGGTGCCCAGCACCACGACCTTGATGTCCTCCGGCCAGGAGGCGACGGCGCGGCCGATGGCCTGACCCATCTTGTAGCAGCGGGCCGGCTGCGGGATCGGATGCTGCACCGTGTTGACCGCTACCGGGATCGTCCTCGGCATGTTCTTGCGGTCGGGCCAGAACAGCTGCATCGGCACACAGAACCCGTGATCGACCGCCATCTCCTGGCAGGTGCACAGGTCGAACTCCTCGGCCGACAGGGACTCGATAATGTGCCACGACAGCGCCGGATCGCCAGGGAACGGCGGAATGGTCGGGATGCCCCAGCCTTCGTCGCGGTTGCGGTATTCCGGCGCCGCGCCGATGGCGAAGGCCGGCATCTTGTCGAGGAAGAAGTTGAGCCCGTGATCGTTGTAGATGACGATCGCCACGTCGGGCTTCTTCTCCTGCAGCCAGTCGCGGACCGGCGGATAGCCGTCGAAGAACGGCTTCCAGTAGGGATCCTCGAAGGTCTCCCTGGCGATGGCGCCGCCGATCGCCGGAATGTGCGAGGTGGTCAGGCCACCGATGATCTTCGCCATGGTCACTCTCCCGCCCTGACGAGCATTTCCTTGAAGTCGTCCACCGACATGCCGGTCTGCTGCGCGCCCACGTCCTGGACGGTGAGGCCGAAAATGCCGGCGAACTTGGCGAGGTAGTAGATGTTGCCGCCCGCTCGGATCATCGCCAGCACGTTGCGGTCGCGCATCGCCTGCTTCTGCTCCTCGTCGAGGCCGAACTTCGCGTAATAGGCCTCCTCGTCGGCCCTGAACTCGTCGCGCGCCGCCTTCTCGTTGAACGAGTAGCACATCTTGTTGAGCGCATAGCCGCGCATGGCCTGGCGGCCGTCGAACACGGTGGTGCCGGGAATTTCGGCGCCGTGCAGCGCTTCGGTCGACATGGATTCACCTCCCTTCTCGGTCCTTCGCGGGTCCCGGGGGGCGAACCCCGGGAATCACGTCCAGTAAAGCCGCATCGGATTGGCGACCAGCAGGCCCTCCTGCTTCTTCGCGTCGGTCGCGATCCGCGGAATGACCTCGACGAGCTGCCCGTCGTCGGGGACATGCGATTTCATGTTCGGGTGCGGCCAGTCTGTCCCCCACAGAACCCGGTCGGGGAACGCGTCGACCAGCGCCCTTGCGTACGGAACAACGTCGGAATAATCCGGCGGAGTCTTCGTCAGCCGTTCCGGGCAGCTTACCTTGGTCCAAATATTCTCGTTGTCTTTGATCAATGTCATGAAACGCTGGAAATCCGGATGCTCGACGCCGAGGCCGACGTCCGGCCGACCCATGTGATCGACGACGACGGTGGTCGGAAGCTGCTTCAGAAACGGCGTCAGATCCTCGAGGTCGGGGGCCTCGAAATAGACCACGATGTGCCAGCCGCGCTTCGCGATCCGCTCGGCGATGCCGAGGAACACGTCGCGTGGCGTGGCGTCGACCAGCCGCTTGACGAAATTGAAGCGCACGCCGCGCACGCCGGCCTCGTTCATCTCGTCGAGTTCGCGATCGGTCACCTCGGGGCCGACCACGGCGATGCCGCGGGCCTTGTCGCCCGCCGTTCGAAGCGCGTCGACCAGCGCGGCGTTGTCGCGGCCGTGGCAGGAGGCCTGGACGATGACGTTGCGCTCGAAGCCGAGGAAGTCGCGAAGCTCGAACAGCTTCTCCTTCGGCGCGTCGCAGGGCGTGTATTTGCGCTCGGGCGCGTAGGGAAACTTGTCGGCGGGTCCGAAGACGTGGCAATGGGCGTCGACCGCGCCCGGCGGCGGCGCGTAGTCGGGCTTCTTCGGATCGGGATGGAACGGGAGATAATCGGGATCCATGGCGGCCCCTCCTGATTAGTCTTTTATGACAGTGTAACTCGTGCGCCGGTCAGTCGGCGAAGACCATGCCGTCGAAAAGCTTGCGGGCGGTGCGCAGGATCGCGGCGCTCTCGACCCCGCCCCGCCCGTCCATGCGGGCGACGATGGTGGTCTCGCCGATGGGATGCTCGATGGCGAGCGTCTTTTCCGCGCCCTCGGGGATCGTGGCGATTTCCGCCGCCGGCGAACCGTCGATCAGCGCGGCGGTGGCGACGCTGACCGCGCCCAGCACGCCGATCGATGCGTGGCAGCGATGCGGGATGAAGGTGCGGGTCGAGATCGCGCCGCCATTGGTCGCCGGGCTGACCATGGTCATCTTCGGCACCGATTTCTCGGCGACGTCGCCGAGATTCATCATCGGGCCGGCCTTGAGACGGATGGCCTCGAGCTTCGCTCGCAGCGCGTCGTTCGCTTCCAGCTCCTCGCGAGTCTCCCGGCCGGTGATCCCCATGTCCCGGGCCCGCATCACGACCACCGGCATGCCGTTGTCGATCATGGTCGCCGCGACGCCGTCGATCTCGTCGACCGCATTGCCGGTGGGCAGCAGCGCGCCGCAGCTCGAACCGGCGGTGTCGCGGAAGGCGAGCGGGATGGCGGCGGCGGTTCCGGGCACGCCGTCGATCGAGGCCTCGCCCTTGTAGCCGACGACGCCACCGGGGGTCGCGACCCGGGCGACGGCGACCTGGCCGGTATTGACCATGTAGATCGCCACCTGCGTTTCGCCGTCTTCCGCCGCGACCAGTCCGCGCTCGATGGCGAAGGGACCGATGCCGGCGAGGATGTTGCCGCAATTCTGGGCGTCGGTGACGATCGGCTGGTCGACGAAGACCTGCAGGAACAGGTAGTCGACGTCGATCCCCTCACGCTCGGAACGGCTGACCACCGCCACCTTGGAGGTCAGCGGGTCGGCGCCGCCCATCCCGTCGATCTGGCGCGGGTCGGGCGAGCCCATGACGCGGAGCAGAAACCGGTCCCGTTCGGCCGTGTCGGCCGGCAGGTCGTCCTTGAGGAAATAGCCGCCCTTCGAGGTGCCGCCGCGCATCCACATGCAGCGGACGCCCCCGACAGCCTCGACGGCCCCGTCAGACATATTTCAGGCCCTTTTCCGCCAATCGGCCGCGCATGTCGTAGATATCGAGGCCGAGTTCGCCGGCGGCGAGCCGCCGGCGCTTGTCCTCTTCCGCCGCCAGCCGGGCATTGGTCTTTTCCAGCACCGCGTCGGCTTCCTCGCGGGCGACGATGCACACGCCATCGTCGTCGGCGACCACCACATCGCCGGGATTGACGAGCTGTCCGGCGCAGACCACCGGAACGTTGACCGACCCCACGGTCTCCTTGACCGTGCCCTGCGCGTGCACCGCCTTCGACCACACCGGAAAGCCCATCTGGGTGAGATCGGCGACGTCGCGCACGCCGGCGTCGATGACCAGGCCGAGGCCGCCGCGCGCCATCAGCGAGGTGGCGAGCAGGTCGCCGAAATAGCCCGCGTCCGAGGGCGAGGTCACCGCCAGTACCAGCACGTCGCCGGGATGGGTCTGCTCGATCGCCACATGCACCATCCAGTTGTCGCCGGGCGGGGCGAGGATGGTGACCGCCGAGCCGGCGATCTTCGCGCCCGGATATATCGGGCTCATATAGGAGGCGAGCAGGCCCTTGCGGCCCTGCGCCTCGTGCACCGTGGCGACGCCGCCCTCGCCGAGCGCGGTGATGGTCTGCGGGTCGGCCCGCTCGATGTTCCGGACGACGACGGCCATCACAATTCGTCCACGGTGCGGGGGAAGACGCTTTCGAAGCCCTCGGCGTATTTCGCCGGCCGGCCGCCGGCCTGGCCGCCGGAATTGCGGCGGAAGTGGTTGCCGCGGTTCTCGGCCACGTTGGTGTAGTAGTGCCAGAGGTGCTCCTGGCCTTCCATGCATTCGATGGCGGCGCGCTTCTTGTCCCAGACTTCGGTGATGTCGAGGAACACGTCCGGCTTCCAGCCCATGCGCTCGGTCTGGTGCGGCTCGAACAGGTAGAGCTGCGGCGCGCCGAGGACCTTCTGGCCGGGATTGTGGCCCCAGGCCTGGGCGATCATCCGGCATTCGAGCGCCACCTGCGTGGTGTACATATGGTCGGTGTTGTAGGGATCGAAGCGCGAGTGGCTCATCATGAAATTCGGCTGCACGTCCCGGATGACGTCGACAAGGCGGAACTTGGCCTCCTCGTCGAGGACCAGCGGGTAGTCGCCGAGATCGAAGAACTGGATGTCGTGGACGTCGAGCGCCTGGGCGGCGGCTTCCGCCTCCTTGCGGCGCGCCGTCTTGACCTGATCGAGAGTGACGTCGCCGAGTTTCCACAGCTTGGCGGATTCGCCGCGCTCGCCGTAGGAGAGGCAGACCACGGTCACCTCGTAACCGAGCTTCTGGTGAAGCGCGATGGCGCCGCCGGCCCGCCAGACGAAATCGGCGGCGTGGGCACTGATCACGAGGGCGGTCTTGTCGGCTGCCATGGTTCGAAACTCCCTTTTTCGCGGTCCCGGCGCCGTCCTGATCGGTGTCTGCGGAACCCGGTTTTTGTCGGCCTGGGCCGAGGGTTGAGCGGAGCATCGGGGAGGGTCGGCGTCAAGGCCATTCCAAAGGCTTTAGCCGATATAAGAAATTGCTATAATGTCTCCCATGGTCAAGACCGGCAACACCATACCCAATCTTCGCCACCTGCGCGCCTTCCGCGAGGTGGCCGTCCGCCAGTCGGTGTCGGCGGCGGCGGAAAGCGTCTACCTGTCGCAGCCGGCGATCACCCAGGCGATCGCCAAACTCGAGGACACGCTCGGGGTCACCCTGTTCGACAGGCGATCGGGCGGCATGTTCGTCACCGAGCCCGGCAACCGGCTTCTGGACCGGGTCACGCGGATGCTCGACTATCTCAGGGCCGGGGCGCGGGAAGCGGCAAGGGTCGGGCACAAGAAGGGCGCGCGCGGCTTCGCCAATTTCGACTCGCTTCTGACCTCGGCCCAGCTCCGGGCGCTGGTGGCCGTCGCCCGGACCGGCAATTTCACCCTCGCCGCCCGCAATACCGGCATCTCGCAGCCGGCGCTGCATCGCGCCTCGCGCGACCTCGAACGGCTTTCGGGCATGGCGCTGTTCAACAAGGCGAGCTGCGGCATCGAACTGACGCGGCCGGCGGCGATCCTCGCCCAGCACACCAAGCTGGCGCTGAGCGAACTGGAGCAGGCCTTCGCCGAGATCGACGAATGGCTGGGCCGCGACACCGGCCGCATCGTGGTCGGCACCATGCCGCTGGCGCGCAGCTTCGTGCTGCCCCGCGCCATCAACGCACTGCTCAGCGACCGGCCGGAAGTGGCGATCAGCGTCGTCGACGGGCCCTACGACACCCTGCTTTCCGGCCTGCGCCACGGCGAGATCGACCTTCTGATCGGCGCGCTGAGGATGCCGCCGCCGATCGAGGACGTGAGGCAGGACCTGCTGTTCGACGATCCGCTCGCGGTCGTCGCCCGGGTCGACCATCCGCTCGCCGGCCGGCGGAACCTGACCCGGTCCGACCTGCTCGCCTATCCGTGGATCGTGCCGCGCGAGGGCACGCCGACGCGGCAGCATTTCGACTGCGTGATCTCCGGCGAGGAAGGCGCGGCAAGGATCGGCATGATCGAGTCGAGCTCGCTCAGCCTGATCCGCAGCTTGCTCGCCGACAGCGACCGGCTGACCCTGATCTCCGACCATCAGGTGCGCCGCGAGGTCGAGACCGGGCTGCTGGCACGACTCGATTTCGCGCTTCCGGGTACCGCGCGGCCGATCGGCGTGACGACCCGCAGCGACTGGCGACCGACCGCGACGCAGGAGGCGTTTCTCGGCCACCTGCGCGCGGCGGGAAAGATGATCTGACCGGGTCGGCTTCTGAGGTCGTCATCCGGATTTTGAATAGTTGCTCAGTGCAATTTATTTTGTCTATGGCCGCCTCGGGTGATACCAACCGGGCGGAATGGCGAAACAAGCAATAACAAAGACGGGATGTGGCACGCCGTGATCACGGGACGGAAAATCCGATGACCGGACGGATCGCGCTGATCGGTTTCGGCGAGGCCGGCTCGGCCTTCGCCGGCGGCTGGCTCGACGGGCCGCTTGCGGGCACCGACGCGCCGCCCGCAGCCTACGACATCAAGACCGACGATCCGGCGACCGCGCCGGACAAGCGCCGGGATTACGAGGTCGCCGGCATTCGCGGCTCTGTGAGCGCGGCGGAAGCGCTCGACGGCGCCGTCCTTGTGTTCTCGCTGGTCACCGCCGACGCCTCGCTCGCGGTGGCCGAGGACGCGGCTACGAAGCTCGCTCCGGGCGCGCTCTATTTCGACTGCAATTCCGTCGCCCCCTCGACCAAGCGCAAGGCCGCCGAGGCGATAGATGCTGTCGACGCGCGTTATGTCGACACGGCGGTGATGGCGCCGGTGCATCCGAAGCGGCACAAGACGCCGATCCTGTTGTCCGGCGATCACGCCGAGGCGGGCGCGGAGGCACTGAGCGCGCTCGACATGGATGTCGGCATCGTGCGCGGACCGGTCGGCGCCGCCTCGTCGATCAAGATGGTGCGCTCGATCATGATCAAGGGGCTCGAGGCGCTGACCGCGGAATGCCTCCTCGCCGGCCGCAAGGCGGGCGTCGAGGAAGCGGTGCTCGACACCCTGGAAAAATCCTTCCCCGACTTCGGCTGGCGCAGCCGCGTCGGCTACAATCTCGAACGCATGCTGACCCATGGCGGACGGCGGGCGGCGGAGATGGAGGAAGTCGCCAAGACGGTCGCCGATCTGGGACTGGAACCGCGGATGAGCGGCGCCACCGTCGGCTGGCAGAGGCAACTGGGCGCCCTCGGCCTCGCCGCCGCCGACAGCTATTCCGAGACGGCGGACAGGATACTCGAAGCATTCGACAAACAACCGGAGACCAGCCGATGACCGGCGAAGAGGACTATGACGACATTCCGGGCACCTATGTGTTCGATGCCGAACAGTCGCGACGGGGCTATCACCTGAACATGTTCTGCATGTCGCTCCGCTCGAAGGAAAACCGCGAGGCGTTCCTCGCCGACCAGTCGGCCTATCTCGACCGCTTCCCGATGACGCCTGAACAGAAACAGGCGGTCCTCGACCGGGACTGGAATGGAATGCTCGATCTCGGCGGCAACATCTACTACACCGCCAAGCTCGCCGCGACCGACGGGCTTACGTTTCAGGACATCGCCGGAATGATGACGGGCATGAGCCGCGACGACTATCGCAAGATGATGGTCGAGGGCGGGCGTCCGATCGAAGGCAACCGCTACAAGAAGGATTGGGAACATGGCTAGGATCGTTGCCGGGGCGAGCATGTCCCACGTGCCCGCCGTCGGCGTCGCCGTCGACCAGGGCCTGACCGGGGACGACTACTGGAAGCCGGTCTTCGCCGGGTTCGAGAAGTCGAAGCAATGGATCCGCGAGGTCGACCCCGATGTGGTGATCGTGGTCTACAACGACCACGCCACCGCGTTTTCGCTGGAACTGATCCCGACCTTCGCGCTCGGCTGCGCGGCGCGCTACGAGATCGCCGACGAGGGCTGGGGCCCGCGTCCGGTGCCGCCGGTAATCGGCCATCCGAAGCTCGCCTGGCACATCGCCCAGTCGGTGATCCTCGACGAGTTCGACCTGACCATCGTCAACAACATGGAGGTCGATCACGGGCTCACCGTGCCGCTGTCGCTGATGTTCGGCCAGCCGGAAGCCTGGCCCTGTCCGGTGGTGCCGCTGGCGGTCAACGTGGTGCAGTATCCGCCGCCGACCGGGCATCGCTGCTACATGCTCGGCAAGGCGATCCGCAGGGCGGTCGACAGTTTCGAGGACGATCTCAAGGTGGTGATCTTCGGAACCGGTGGCATGTCGCACCAGCTCCAGGCGCAGCGCGCCGGGCTGATCAATGCCGATTTCGACAACAAGTTCCTCGACATGCTGGTCGACGAGCCGGAAAAGGCCGCCGCGATCCCGCATGTTGACTATCTGCGGGAGGCGGGCTCGGAAGGCATCGAACTGGTGATGTGGCACGTCATGCGCGGCGCGCTGAACGACAAGGTGAAGGCCGTCCATCGCCATTACCACGTGCCGGCCTCGAACACCGCCGTGGGCCACATGATCCTGGAAAACGCCTGACCCCGATCAGGCGGACGCACCCAGTCGGAGATCGAAAAAATGAAAATCGCAATCGCCGGCGCGGCCGGCGCCTTCGGCCTCAAGCATCTCGACGCGGTCTCCAATATCGACGGCGTCGAGGTCGTCTCGGTGGTCGGAAGCAACAAGGAAAAGATGACGACCTTCGCCGGCGAGCGCGGCATCGCCCACGCCACCGACGACCTCGCCGAGAGCCTCGAACGCAACGACGTCGAGGCGGTGCTGCTCGCCACCCCGACCCAGATGCACGCGAGCCAGGCGATGCAGTGCCTTCAAGCGGGCAAGCACGTGATGGTCGAGATCCCGATGGCCGACACCCTCGCCGACGCCGAAGCGCTGGTCGAAACCCAGAAGCGCACCGGGCTCGTCGCCATGGCCGGCCACACGCGGCGCTTCAACCCGTCGCATCAATGGATCCACAACCGCATCGTCAAGGGCGAGCTGAAGATCCAGCAGATGGACGTGCAGACCTATTTCTTCCGCCGCACCAACATGAACGCCATGGGCCTGCCGCGCTCGTGGACCGACCACCTGCTGTGGCACCACGCCTGCCATACGGTCGATTTGTTCCAGTACCAGACCGGCGAGACGGCGAGCGAGTGCTTCGCGCTCGAGGGGCCGACCCATCCTGACCTCGGCATCGCCATGGACATGTCGATCGGCATGAAGGTACCCAACGGTGCGCTGTGCACCCTGTCGCTGTCGTTCAACAATGACGGGCCGCTCGGCACCTTCTTCCGCTATATCTGCGACAACGGCACCTACATCGCCCGCTACGACGACCTCGTCGACGGCCGCGAGAACCCGGTCGACCTCACCGGCGTCGCCGTCTCCAACAACGGCATCGAGCTGCAGGACCGGGAGTTCTTCTCGGCCATCGCCGAGGGCCGCGAGCCGAATTCCAGCGTCGCCCAGTGCCTGCCGGCGATGCAGACGCTCGATCGCCTCGAAAAGAGTCTCAACGCCTGAACCGGAGCGCCGCCATGCACAATCGCCGCCTCGCCACCGCCGACGTTTCGGCCATCGGTCTGGGCTGCATGAGCCTGTCGCACGCCTATGGCGAGCCGCCGGAGGAAGCCCATTCGATCCGGCTGCTCAACCAGGCGCTCGATCTCGGCATCACCCATTTCGACACGGCGGCACTCTACGGCTTCGGCCACAACGAGACGCTGGTGGGCAAGGCGCTCGGCCATCGGCGCGACGAGTTCTTCCTCGCCAGCAAATGCGGCATCGACAAGAATGCGGAAGGCAAGCGCGAGATCGACAACCGGCCGGAACGGCTCAGGCAGACGCTCGACGACAGCCTCGCCCGGCTCGGGGTCGACCATATCGACCTCTACTACCTGCATCGCTGGGACAAGAAGACCCCGATCGAGGACAGCGTCGGCTTCCTCTCAGACATGGTCAAGGCAGGCAAGATCGGCGCCATCGGCCTTTCCGAGGTCTCCGCCGACACCCTGCGGAAGGCGCATGCGGTGCATTCGATCGCCGCGGTGCAGACCGAATATTCGCTGTGGACCCGCAATGCCGAGATCGCCGTGCTCGACGCGTGCAAGCAGCTGGGCGCAGCCTTCGTCGCCTTCAGCCCGCTGGCGCGCGCCTTCCTGACCGGTCGGCTGACCGATCCGTCGGCACTGCACGAGAAGGATCTGCGCCGCAACATGCCGCGCTTCAACGGCGACAACTATCCGGCCAATCTCGACCTGCTCGGCGACTATCGGCGAATCGCCGAAGCGCAGGGGTGCACCATGGGGCAGCTTGCGCTCACCTGGCTGCTCGCCCGCGGCGGCCACGTGCTGCCGATCCCCGGCACCACCAATCCCGAGCACCTGGTCGAGAATGCCGGCGCCGGCGATATCGTCCTCGATCCGGAAACCGTTCAGAAACTTGACGAATTGATCAACCAGACGACGGTGCACGGTCCCCGCTACGGGGAGAAGACGCAGCTCGAAATCGATACGGAAGAATTTTCCGAAGCCGCATAAAGAAGCCATAGATCGTCATTGCCTGGACAAAATCCCGGCGGCATACTGCGCGCGAGGCTGTAATCGCTCCGGATAAGGGGCCGGAAACTTCGAGGTAAAAACAATGATGCGTGCGCTTCAAATCGCGTTTGCCCTGGTTGTCGCGGCGATTTTCGCGCAACCGGCGCTGGCGGCGGATTCGACCTGCAAGGACCTGAACAAGACCACCTGCGAAAGCCGCAAGACCTGCAACTGGGTCAAGGGCTATGTCCGCAAGGACAAGAAAAAGGTGGACGCCTATTGCCGCTCGGCCGCAACCGACACCAAAAAGAAGAAGAAAACCGCTTCGGCCGGAACCAACGCCTGCTCCAAGGCCAGCGCCGCCGACTGCAAGAAGCTCTCGAGCTGCCAGTGGGTTTCCGGCTACAAGAAGTCCGACGGCACCACGGTGAAGGGCTCCTGCCGGGTCAAGCGGACGGCCAGCGTCAAGAAAGACAAGCCGGCCAAGAAGGACGAACCTAAGAAGAAAGACACCAAGTCGACCGCCGCCTGCAATACCACCAACTTCATCACCTGCAAGCGGCTGGACCAGTGCCGGTGGGTCTCCGGCTTCACCAAGTCCGACGGCACCAAGGTGAAGGGCTCCTGCCGGGCCAAGTCGTAACCCGGGATTAACCCGACCGTATCGCGGAGCGGCGGGCGAGACGCGAAAAGCGCGCTCTCCCGCCGCTCCGCAGAACCCGGGAAATCGCCGGAGGAAACCGTATGGCGTTCCGCGACGAGGCCGGTCCTTTCGCGCGTCTCTTCGAAGGACAGATCGTCCACGCTCTGTGCCTCGCCGTCCTCCTGGTCCTGGTCTCCTTTTCCCTCTCCATCCCCGGCGCCACCGACGGCTCGCTGTTCGGGCTCTCTACCTCCGTTTGGCTCGCGGCGCTCGTCGCCGACACGGTGGTCCATCAGGTCTTGGTGTGGGTCTGCTGGCGCGGCGAACTGCATTTCCGGCTGATGACCCGCTGGTTCGGGACGCGCGCCTTCGCCGTCTACCGGACCGCCTTCGCCGTGCTGTTCGCGGCGCGCTTGGTGCTGATCGCGCTTCTGGGCATCGCCAATTGGGGAAGCCTGCCGGTCTATCCCAGGGTCGGCTACGTCGTGGCGGCGATCATCGCGGTTCCGACCCTGTATCTGTTCTATTCGGTGAAGACCTTCTTCACCTTCGACCGGGCCTTCGGCATCGACCATTTCACCCCGGAGGCGGCGCGGCGATGGCCGCTGGTGCGCCAGGGCATCTTCCGCATCACCCCCAACGCGATGTATGTGTTCGGCATCGGTGGCTTGTGGATTCCGGCCTTCCTGTTCCAGTCGACCGCGGCGGCGGTGGCGGCGGCGTTCAGCCATCTCTATATCTGGGTTCACTACTACACCGTCGAGAAAGCCGACATGAACCGCATCTACGGCGGGGACTAGAGCAGAGTTGCAAATGATTGCGAAGACTGAAAACCGCGAGCCGGAGACCCGTATCTCGCTGGTGCTGGGAGGCGGCGGGGCGCGCGGGCTCGCGCATATTCCGGTGCTCGAGGCGCTCGACGATCTCGGCCTCGAACCGGTGGAGATCGTCGGCAGCTCCATCGGCGCGATCATCGGCTCGACCTATGCGGCGGGAATGAGCGGCGTCGAGA
>Ga0070728_10004793_pt1 | contig 13739 bp, 13 predicted proteins | sample tdDd471_FD_66723 | JGI IMG/M metagenome (GOLD analysis project Ga0070728, IMG submission 66723) | Marine sediment microbial communities from the Atlantic coast under amendment with organic carbon and nitrate - tdDd47.1 | ecosystem: Environmental > Aquatic > Marine > Coastal > Sediment | place...
CACCATGATGCATACGAAGGTTTTGACGGTGATCGTCTCTACACAACCCTGATTTATCTGAATGACATGAAAAAAGAAGAGGGCGGCGGAACTGTTTTCGAGAAACTCAATGTCGGTGTCCGACCGAAATGCGGCCGCGCAGTTATGTGGACCAACACCAATCCCGATGGCACTCAGCACCCGGAGGTTGTGCACGAAGCATTGCCGGTGGCACCGGGAGCGGAGAAATGGGTGATTCAGCTGTGGTTTAGAAAGTACAAAATGATCGCGGTTCCCAAAACGAGTTTCGATACGCCGCAGGCTAAACGCGGGCTGCCCCTGAAGGGGGATGAAAAGCTTCCGGCAGGTGCCTGGGCACCGGGACAGGTAGAACCTGATAGCGACTACGCAAAGGCATTCAGTTGAGCCTATTCCAATGAATATTTTTAGCCGCATCAAAAATAGGATTACTCTGTTCAACTACCGGCGTAATTATTACTTTTCCAAAATTCTGCCCTGCGAGGTTCCGGCAACACCCTTACACTATTTGCCAGATGGCTTTTCTGTGCGCAGCGTCGCCGATACCGGGCTGAAAATAGTCGACAATTTTTGTACTCGTGAAGAAGCCGATTACCTTATTAAAAAGGCGCGTGAGCAATTAAGAAAAAGCCAGGTAATTATCGATGGGAAACCCGTCGATGATCGCGGCAGAACTTCATCACACTCAGTCGCTTTTCACCGCCACCATCAGGACAGTCATGTTTTACCCATCATTGCGCGTGGCGCAATGTTGGCGGGCGTTCCCGGAGACCATGCAGAACAAATATATGTAAGTCGATATGGTGACGGTGAGTTTTATCACGGACACTATGATTTTTCAGACAGTTTTCAGACGGATCACAGACTCTGCACCATGCTGATCTATCTCAATGATCTGGATGAAAATGAAGGTGGCGCAACTTACTTCAAGGACCTGAACATAGCAGTTCAGCCAAAAATGGGTCGCGCCATTATATGGACGAACATGAATCCAGATGGCAGCAAACACCTTGAGACGCTCCATGCCGCGCTGCCGCCCAGGGGCGCCGAAACCGAGAAATGGGTAATTCAACTCTGGTTCAGACCCTATCAAATGCATCCGATACGGGAACAGCTTAAACCTCTGCAATCAGTTCCCGGCACACCGCTTAAAGGCGGGGAAGAAATGCTTCCGGGGACCTGGGCTATCTCCGACAAAACCACCTGAAGCGGCTTGCAGGAATCGCATCAGAACCGGTATTTGATACCAAAACCCAGTGAGTTAGAGGCGCCCTGGATATCATCCTCAAACGTTCCGTATGCTGAAGACCGATGGTGTATGCGCATGACGCCGGCCCATTGCGGATACTTCGGCGGGCTAAAAGCGAGTTCTACCAATATATAGGCAAGCAGCTTGTCGGTGGAGCCATGCTCTTCAATTTCAAATACAGGCTCTTCGGTAGCGTACGAAACACCCAGTCCGGTAGCAAAACTGGTATCCAGATACTTGTCCCAGATAAAGTAGTTCCAGCGCACGCTGGTTAATGCATTGAACTCCCAGTGGTACATACTGGCATCACCACCACCATGCTTCCCTATCTGACCTTCCACTTCCCAGTCCACATCTTTCCAGAATGTTTTCAGGCGCCTTGTCAGCGCTGCAACATAGACCTTGTTATTGGAAAGCTCCGCCTGGAAAAGCAACATGTCGCCAAGCTGATCCCCCGATAGCCACGCGACATACCCGGTAAACCCCCAGTCATATTTTTCTGCTGCGGGCTGGACTGGCTTTGCCGCTTCCTCGGCCGCGGGGGTTGTTGCAGCATCTTGCGCGGCGCTGGTTGCGCTTACATCCTCAGCCTGAGCCGCAAAAGATGTCAGCGATACTGCGCACACCAAACCAGCCAATCTGATCTTTGATATAGCTAACATTTACAATCCCAGAATCCAGCCGCGTCAACCCGCCGCTTTTAGAACACATCGACACCGCACAAAAACATTAACCCAAGCGAGTCAGCACCCGACATAGAAACCGAGACGCCGGCACCCGAAACAAGCCGCGAAGCATATATCAAGGGGAAGCCGGAGTCGAGATGGTCTGGAACCAAACCGAGCTGATAAAAAACTCATTAATTCAATCTGTTGTGATCGGTTCAGGGCACGAACGAGGCTGCTTTGGATAACCAACATAGTGCCTTAATCAAGACTGCTGATCGAATAAGCCGGGGTCGATTCAGGGCTAGATCTCCAACTGTTCGGTGACTAGAACGGTCGCCCGGCGACGTCAGCAATCATGCCCTTCTGCAGCTCCCATTTTGCAGCGGCATCGGGCAGCTCTTTATAAACTTCTCTCCCTCGCTCTGAAATGGCACGCCAGGCTTTTTCATCTTCTGCCAGTCGCACTATTTGCGTCGCAGCCGAACGGGCATTTGTTGGCTCGAAATAGACGGCGGCTTCCTTGCAGACATCCCGAGCAAAACGCAGATCAGTAGTAACAAGGGGTACGCCGGTACACAAAGATTCAGGATAAACGGCGGAAAAAACTTCCAGTAGAGAGGGTAAAAATATCAGATGACTTTTCTCATACAGGTCTGGCGTTTCGGTAACCGCGACTTTACCCAGATTTCGAATTCGGTCTTTCACACCCAACTGTTCTGCGCGCGCCATGATCGCTTTAACTTCAGGCCAGTCCTCCGGCAACGTGACAGTAAACTGAAATTTCAGCTCCGGGCGCATTCTGCTGATTTCAAGCGCAACATCGGGAATCAACTCCAGATTTTTGTGCTCATAGTAGGCGGACAGGCATAGTATTTGCAGGGACCCATTCCCGGGAAACCTGGGCTGAAAATTCCGGTTATCAAATTGCGGCCCGGTCGTATTTGGCACCACAAAAATTCGCTCCGGCCGGCAACGTAAGCGCGAAATCAGGCCATCTTTGGCGATGGGTGCTTCAGTCCACCAGTAGTCTGCAGTCTTCCACCAGACTGCCTTCCAGAACATCAGCCCCAGCTTTTTGAGTGTTTCAAGTGACAGGCCCAGAGCCTTGAATGCGATCATATTTGAATGGGTAACCCAGGGGTCCGCAACGCCACATAAATGTCTTGATTTAAACCTGACATACGCGGGGCCAAATAATGTAAAGACCAAATCCGGCTGCATATCCGCTTCGATCTGAAGTACGCGCTTACGCTGTTCGGCATCACGTGCTGGCGAACTGTCGAAAACGTGAAACGGGGGCCCCTGAGGGTCAATCCCAAACCCTGCTATCTCACGCGCGACCCCGGCAGATATCAGATATTGCCAATGCTCCGCATCGGGATCCCTGGCGGCATGAACGATGAAGGCCGCCGCCACCTGCAATCCGCCACCCTGCATAAGGGTGCTGGTATTAACGAGTACTTTATAGCGTTTGGGAGACATACTAGAGCTGGCTCAACAGGTTCTGGCCGTGAAAAAAAACAGCGCATACCCTACATCGAACCGGGTAGGTGAGTCCAAGGATCATTAGAAAGATCATTGGAATAGCAATCAAACACCATCCGGACCTATTACACATAGCGGTTTTGCCGGCTATTTGCCGTAACGGTAAAATAGCCGAGGGGAACTTTGCTCCAATATGACTGCCCGACGACTATTGACCTGTATTGCACAAGTGCTGACGTGGCCAAACCGCGACTATATCGGTCTGTTTTGGCACTATATCTTCAATCCATTACTGCCGCTCTAATTCGGAGGGGCTTCTGGAGATAAGGACTGAGCCATTGATTCTTCGTTTACTGGTACATCTTGTGATCGGCTTGTCGCTCGCGTCCTGCGCGGGGCTGACGGGCGTCGGTGGCGACGATAACGAAGCCACGCAGCCCGTTAACCAGGCGGGCGGGGTTCTGACCGATGCGGATCAGTGCCGAATTGCATTAGAGGCCAAGCCGACTGCCGCTACCCGCAGTCTGGACCAGACGCGAATGCGCCTGCTGAACTGGAATACGCAAAAAAATGTCGATGCAAATATGCAGGCAGACCTCACCCGGCTATCAGAGGGCGTAGACCTCATTTTGCTCCAGGAATCCGTGCGCAATAGCGCTGCCTTTGCCGACCTTGACCCCGGGTTCCATTGGTCGTTTGCGCCTGGCTACCAGAGGCGTGACTTAAACACCGGCGTGGTTACCGCAAGCCGGGTTAAGCCACTGACGCAGTGCAGCCTGACCAACTACGAGCCCTGGTTACGTTCACCTAAAGCCACAAATATCACGGAATTCGCGCTTAGCGGCACGGATGAGACTTTACTCGTCGTCAACCTGCATTTGATAAATTTTACCGTTGGCCTGAAAGCCTTAAGACAGCAATTACTGCAGGCTCTCAGTCTCGTAGAACAGCACGAGGGGCCTGTAATTGTCTCTGGCGACTTCAATACCTGGCGCAAGGCGCGCCGGGATTTGGTTCTGGAAGCGCTGGAAGCTCGTAACCTTGAACCCGTAGGTTACACAGACGATTATCGTAAGCGTGTATTTGGCTATGCTCTGGACCATACCTTTGTCCGTGATATCCGCATCGCAAAAGGCACCAGTCATTCGGTCGAAAGCTCGGACCATAATCCAATGTCGGTGACACTGGAATTTTGAAAAATTGATTTTAATTAATATGAATCGAATCCCTAAAATCCGTAATCTGATCGCCGTAGTGACACTCTGCAGTATCGCCCCGATCACCACGGCACAAGATAACGATTCAGAAATCGAGCATCTGCTGACCGCTGTCGGCAGCAGTAACTGCGTATTTGTTCGCAACGGCACGCGGCATACGGCGGAAAGTGCCGAAAGCCACCTCAGGATGAAATACGGAAAAACTCGCAGGTATATCGATAATGCCGAGGAGTTTATAACCAAGCTTGCCAGCGAAAGTTCATGGACCGGCAAACCCTATACCCTCGATTGCCCCGACAAAGAAGAACAAGTGACGAAAGATTGGCTTTTCGTGCAACTTAACGAATACCGTGCTGATAACTGAGAACCCGCGCAACTCAATTTCAGGCGCGGCATAGTATTTTCTGGGGTCGATCACCGCTACCCGTTCATTGAGCACAGAACGATCGCGAATATAGCGTGAGCAGTCCCCATAAACGCTTTTTTTACATTTTGTTAAATAAAACATTTTTTGTAAAAAAACGCGACATCTATCACGCCAAAAATATCCCTTAAGCCATACGCTTCAATGTATCTGGGCCAGTACGGCCCTACCTGCACAAAGGCGTACCATGCGTAACAACCTAGTAGCTACTGGCTTTTTGACAGCAACAGCAATTCTATTGCTGTGCATTGTGCTGTTAGCGCCAGGTAAAGCAGACGCAGCGGCAGCGCTAATCGACCCGTCAACGAAACTCCCTGGCATTCCGGAAGCTGGCGCGCCGGCATTTGTCTTTAATGACGGCGTCAATAACTTTGGCGGCGACATACAAAGCTGGTATGACAATTATCTTGTCGTACAGAGCGTCAATGGCGGTGCGGACGGATATAACATGGTTGCCCACAATCAGGGTTCATTCAGCTATTGGGAAACCATGGACACCAAATATGGCGGTTCATCCGGCATATTCGACCTGAGCGCAACTTTTGACAGCGATGGCAATTTAACCGGCGGGACTGTGCAAATTACGGGCGCGATAGCGGGTATCGGTGTCACAGATGACTCCACCATATTAATGACAGCAAATCTGACCGATTTCGTAGTCGAAGGCGATCTGGTTGGCTTTGCCATAGACAATATTGTCTGCGACTCGAGTATCGTCGGCTGCGCTACCAGCGCAACTCAGACGGAGAGTATTTATTTCGGCCTGGCCGACGACTTTCCCGGAATTAAAGAACTTGGCGGCATGAACTATCGATCGACCATCGCCAACAAAACAACAGTCCCCATACCGGCATCCGCATGGTTAATGCTGTCAGGCTTGGGCCTCCTCGCCTCAATGGCAAATCGTCGGAGCAACAGGAGCTGAAGCCAGGTCTCCGGATGTTAATAGAGATAAACGTTACCTGGACGCCCGGTAATCACGTTGTCTGACCCGAGCGAAGTACCCGCTACTCCAAGAATCTCGCCGTTCAGCGCCATATCCAGTACAGAACCAAAATGCAGATACGACGTCGGCGTCGGTGCTTTTATGAAAGCTATCTGCCGCCACATATCGTTATTATCAAACTGGCGTTCAAACACATAGGCCGCGCCGGCACCAGGCAGGCCGAAGGAATTCTGCCCCCCGTTTATACCTGTTGACGGACTTGCATCATCCCATGCACCGACGACCAGATAATCGCCCCCGCTGCTCAGCGCTACAGACTGACCAAAATGGGCACCGGGAAACTGATTGGAGGCTTTAAAATAGAAATTCTTTTGCTGCCACACGCTATCAACACCAGACCCGCTGCGTTCAAAAAGGTAAGCGGCACCCATGTTGCCATTCCCTGACCCATCACCGGAATTAACTGCCACTACACCCCCAATATCCTGATCTTCGTTGGGTGCGCCCACGGCAAGAATATTTGCCTCTGCATCAAAAGAAACGGATTGCCCGAAATGGTCTCCCGCTCCGGCATTTGAAGCTTTCAGATAGGCCGTCTCTGACCATTCGGCAGTAGCCGGGTCACGTGCGAAAACATAGACGGCCCCGGAATCGACCCGGGTATTGCTTCCCGGAGCACTGCCATCACTATCCTCAAAAATAGTGGAAACTGCCAGATAGTTGCCATCGGCACTAATGGTGACTGCCTCTCCAAAGGCATCTGCATCCTCGAGATTGGAAGCCTTGAGATAGGCCTCCTGCGTCCAGATACCGGCCGCACGTCTATAGACAAACACCGCACCAGAATTCGCAATGTCGTTGTTTTCTGGACCGCTGCTATCACTATCTTCGAAACGCGCCGAAATCGCGAGTGTAGTTCCATCACCCGACAGCCCGATAGCCCAGCCAAAAAAATCACCAAAATCTTCAGGAAAACCGTCCTCATTCAAAATGGCGGGATCGACGACGGGGGCTTTTATATATGCCTCAAGGTCCCATTGATTACCAGTTAGCAGATAGACATATACCGCACCCGACTCGAACGCATCATTGTTATCCAGCAGCAGGGTCGGTGCCGCCTGAATACCGGCCGAATCACTATCTTCACCTGGGGCTGCAACCACCAGAATCTGACCATCGTCACTTAAGGCTACCGCGCCGCCAAACTGATCTCCGGCATCTACCAGCGGTGATTTAACCTTAACGCTGCCGTTAGTTTCCAGGTCATAAACAAACACCGCACCCGAATTTTTTACGGCTACAGAAGACACGTACTTCCAATCAAAACCAACGCCCAGCGGAATCTCCTGCCACCCAATATCCGGGATAATGGCCTCGAGCGAGAACCCCAACGTTGCCGAGTCAAATTCAGGACTAAGTATGTCAATTTTTTCTAAATAGACAGACACTTCCACTTCAGTTTCATTTCCGTCTTCATCGACACTAATTTCGAAACGCTGATCGACAGTTATTTCACTATCGATAACAGTGGTGTCGCCTGCTATCTGAACGAGTCGGTATTGCGTCGCATCCTGGACCGCGTCCCATGCGAATTGCAATTCACGCCCTATATACGGAGGATTCCCGAGCGTAGAATCCGGCTGGATCGTAAGATCCAGTTCTTGCTGCTCCGGCGGAACCGAAGTTTCACCTATAGCACCGGCCGCCATTGTCGTGCCGTCTTCACTCAGTGCAAAATCGTATCCAAATGCAAGCTGCGACCGCAGCGAATTCGCATAAATATCGGTCTCCGTGTAGTTCCGGATAAGTCCAAATGCTCCCCCCGCAGTATCCTGCTCACCTATGAATTGCCAATCGTCGCAAACATCATCGCCGTCGACATCGACACAGGCTTCAAGCGTAAATCGTGATTCTGCCCAGTCGAACAGGAGCACTGACAGTGGGAACCGCTGACCCAGCACATCCCCCGGAAATTCCATTGTGGCATCAGCAGCCGATGCATAAACGTTCGCGGCCTCAGGACCCGCAAAAAGAGGGTATCGCCCTTTTGTCTGGGTCAACCGATAAAGTATTGCGCCATCGACTTCATCCCAGTCAAACTGAATTTGCTTGTTGGCGCGGAACAATGCGATTTCATAGATAATCTCTACCCAATCACCAGCCGTATTCTTGGCTTCCAGACGAAAACATTGTTTGACTTCATCAAGACCCCTGAAACCCGCTGCAAATTCTTTTGCAGTCAAATCGACTACATCAATCGAGGTTTCAAGACTCTCAAGTATCAACCTTTCACCACCTGCAATCAGCTCGGACTCAAGCCCGCACGCTTCAGCGATTTGAGTCAAACGATATTCTGCTGATACCGGTGTCCACAAAAATCGCACCTCGTCAATCGGAATAGACACGCGCAGCGGAGATGCATCGAAGGTATCCGGGGGCTCATAATCCGGCGTGGTGTCGCCGCAACCACTCAAGTGCGTTGCCAACAACACGCTCAGAAAAAGCGCACCAAGATTTGGCCTGGGTTCAAGCATTCATTCTTCTCCTAGCGGAAACTCGCTGTGTCTCCAGCAGAGCACCCGATAAAGCCACAAGTCTATTCGGACCGCGTAAAACCGCACTGGTTCACACTTGCTTACAAACGTCCGAGCCACCAGATTTCTGCCATTAAACACAAGCGCACTGTGCCTGCCAGAACGTCTGAGATATCTTCAGGAACAGTATTCCGGCCGGCTATTCTAGCCGCTGGCGGAAAAAGCGCACCCCCATTTACTGAATCTGACCAGCAAAGCACGAAAATCGGGGCATTGAGAGCAAATGGCACATAACCTACTGTTTCGCATAATTATTGAATCGATTCGAACACGACTTTTCAGCCTGACGCGTTATGATTGACCGCTATGAGCAGTAATACTGATGCCGAGAATCCACGACACAGAAGAATAAAGAGCTTCGTGCTACGCACCGGCAGACTGACAACAGCGCAACGCCGCGCGCTGGAAGAGCTCTGGCCACGTTTCGGCCTGGATCTAAACGAGCAGCCGATTAGTCTGGCAGATGTATTTAATCGTGTAGCCCCGGTGACCCTGGAAATTGGCTTTGGCAACGGCGAAAACCTGGCGGCCATGGCGCTGGCAGCACCCGAGCAAAATTTTCTGGGTATAGAGGTGCATGAACCGGGGGTCGGTCACTGTTTGCTGCAAATCGAAAAACATCAGCTCAACAATGTGCGGCTGATCCGCCACGACGCGGTTGAGGTGCTGGAGTCAGCCATCAATGACGGCAGCCTCGAGCGCATTAACCTTTTTTTTCCGGACCCATGGCACAAGAAACGCCACCACAAACGGCGTATTGTGCAACGCGACTTCACGCGCATGATAGCCAGAAAACTTCGCGCCGGAGGGACGTTTCATGTCGCTACCGACTGGCCCGATTACGCAGAACATATAGCTGACGTAATGGGCAGCAGCCCTGAATTCGTCGCGCTTGCCCAACCTCCGGATGATCGTATCGTCACGCGCTTCGATACACGTGGCAGCAAACTGGGACATACGAACTGGGAACGCGCATGGTGCACTCGCAACAAATTACCCATTTCGCCCTGAAGGGCGTATAAATATATCTGCCTTCCCGAAACAAAATTTTAAACCGGATGGCGTTTTCGCTCCTCGCAGTTCACGCGTTATGGAGGACAAAAAAATGGGATAGAAGCCCCCGAAATTGGACGTTGGTATTGCAGCCCCGACGGCAGCCTGTTCGAAGTTGTCGCAATGGATGAAAGCGATGGCACGATCGAAATACAGCATTTTGATGGGACCCTCGAAGAATCCGACCCAGAGGCATGGCTAGCGATGCATGCCGAGCCCGCAGAGCCCCCCGACGACTGGTCGGGCTCGGTCGACATGGGCGACGAAGAAATGCAGGACATAGGCCATCCATTACTGCGCGACTGGCAATCGGAAATGGAGATTGTCGATGAAAACCGCAGCCGGATTACAGAGAGTAGCCGGATTACTGAATTTGAATAGTTGTCGCGAAAGTGACCACTTGATTCAGAACGGCATTCTCGATACTTATCCTGACAATATAGTTTGGGCGATACGAACAGCGAGCCGAGTGCAGGCCAACCCGGCGTAAGCGCGAGCACATCAATTTTCGCGCAACGTATCCGGTGCCCGCACAAAAATGAGGTTGTCTTTTACTCTGCAATCCAGAGCACGCAAAGTAGCGCCCAGACAAGGGCCACCGATACACAATCCAGTATCTGGTTCAAACATCGCTCCATGGGACCCACAAAGAAGGAATTTTTGATCCGGCGAAAAGAACCTGTCAGCCGAAAAATTCAGCGGATGACCGAGATGGGCGCATGCATTCGCATATGCATAAACGGCACTTTCCCAACGTAACACTATTCCTTTAAACGGCCAGTCACCGTCACCAACCCGAAACTCGATGGCACCCGGTTCCTCTATTTCATGCAGGTTTGCTACCTGCCATTCAGCGTCCACCATGGGTCAGATTAATCCGGACTTTTTGCCTTCAACATGCATATGCTTGCTTACCAGCCATGCAAGCACGATCGCAGGTACGCCCATCAGCGATGCATAAAGGAAAAAGCTTATCCATCCCACCGCATCGACAATGACTCCGGAAAAACCGCTGAGGAATTTTCCGGGCAAGACCATAAGAGAGGTAAACAATGCGTACTGGGTCGCGGTGTATGAAACGTTGGTAAGGCTCGACAGATAGGCAATAAAGACTGTACCGGTAAAACCCTGGGCCAGATTATCGGCACAAATCGTTAACACCAGGAATGGAATATTCGGGCCAACAATGGCCAGGCCGGCAAAGCTAAGGTTGGTAACCGCCAGAATAATCGCACCGAAAACCAGCGGGCCGCCAAGACCGTAACGGGCTACGGCGATACCGCCCAGCGCCGCGCCACTAAGAACTGCGAAAAGCCCGACTGTTTTTACGTAGCCAAAAATCTGCAGCCCGGTAAACCCCGTTTCCAGATAAAAAGGATTTGCCATCACGCCAAGCACCATGTCACTTATGCGATATATACCAATAAATAGCAGAATGACGACCGCGTGCGATGCGTTACGCGTAAAAAATTCGGCGAACGGCTGTATGACCGCCTCATTAATCCAGTGGGCTGGTTCCCTGACGATCGAAAGCTGCTGCACGCCATTTTGTGCCGACAGTTCCGGCTCGCGTACGAGCAGGACGGTAATCATGCCCACGCCCATCAACATGGCCATCACCTGGTAGGCCAGCGCATAGGAAATCTCATCGCCGATCGCCAAAGCTCCCCCGCCGGAAACCAGCAAAGCCACGCGGTATCCCAACTGATAACTGGCAGCCATCGCCCCCTGCATTTCAATGTCGACGGCCTCTATGCGCCAGGCATCAACCGCAATATCCTGAGTCGCGGAACTGAATGCCACGAAAACGGCCAGCCCCGCAAACACAAGGAGATTCTCTGTCGGCCCGAACGTGGCCATGGCAAACAATGCGCCGGCAACACCAATCTGTGCGAATAACATCCAGCTGCGGCGGCGGCCCAGAACGCTGGTCAAAAAGGGAATGCGTAGCTGATCGACGAGCGGTGCCCAGGCAAATTTGAATGCATACAGCAGGCCCACCCAGGCAAACATGCCAACACTGGTCATACTGACGCCAGATCGGGTCAGCCAGGCGGCCAAAGTACCTGCGACCAGTGCGAACGGCAGGCCCGCCGAAAAGCCAAGAAACAGCATGGCTGCGACTTGCGGATGGCGGTATATGCCAAGCGCCTGCAGCCAGCCCTTTCGTCTGGCGGTACTGTCGGGTTCAGCCGAGGTCATAGTCCACAACGAGTGGTGCGTGGTCAGAGAAACGCTTGCGTTTGTATATGGATGCCTTCTGCACAGTCTCTTTCAAACCGGGTGTCACGACCTGGTAGTCGATACGCCACCCGACATTGTTATCCCACGCACGCCCACGATTCGACCACCAAGTGTACTCATCAGGTTTCTGGTTCACTTCGCGAAATGCATCAACAAATTCCTGCTCGCCGAATACATCATCGAGCCATGCACGCTCTTCGGGAAGGAAGCCTGAATTTTTCTGGTTGGCTTTCCAGTTACGCAGGTCAATTTCCTTGTGCGCAATATTCCAGTCACCACAGATCACATATTCACGACCAGATGCCCGGATACCATGCAGGTGTTCAGCAAATTCATCCATGAAGCGAAATTTTGCTGCCTGACGATCTTCACTCGATGACCCCGATGGCATATATACGGAAACAACGCTGAGTTTGCCAAAGCGCGCTTCAATATAGCGGCCTTCCGCATCAAATTCGGATGACCCAAAGCCCTGCAGCACATCATCCGGTTCTTCGCGGCTGAGCAAGGCGACACCACTGTATCCCTTGCGCTCGGCAACTTCATGGAAAACATGATAACGGCCCGGAGAATAAACAGGATCTGTAATCTGATCGAGCTGCGCCCTGACCTCCTGCAAACAGAAAACATCCGCGGACTGACGCGGCAACCAGTCGAACAAGCCTTTGCGTGCCGCCGCACGGATTCCGTTCACATTAAGACTAACTATGCGCATAGCTTTTATGGGCCAATCCTGTCAGTTGTTTACATGCCCGCATGCAGAAGTGCCCGGGTATGCGATACTCTAACAGTGTTATCAGCACGTATCACGAGAACCTTCCAATACGACATGCACGCTTATAAAACAGAATTTATTGAACTGGCTCTGTCAGTCGGCGCACTCAAATTTGGTGAATTTGAGCTTAAATCCGGACGTATCAGTCCCTACTTTTTCAATTCAGGGATGTTTGCAACCGGCCATGCGGCTGCCACGCTGGGGCGCTGTTATGCGCAGGCCGCTGTCGAAGCGGGCGTTAACTTCGACACAATCTTTGGGCCGGCTTACAAAGGGATACCGCTGGCAGCACTCACCGCTGCTTCGCTCGCGGAGAACCAGGGGCGAGATGTCCCTTATTGTTTCAACCGCAAAGAAGCCAAAGCGCATGGCGAAGGTGGCGCCATCGTGGGTTCACCTGTCAGTGCAGAAGTGCTGATAGTCGACGATGTCATTACGGCGGGCACCGCGATACGCGAAGCAATAGGCATAATCGGAGCCGCAGGCGGGGCTGTTTCAGGCGTCCTGCTGGCGCTGGATCGGCAGGAAAAAGGTACGGGCGAACTCTCGGCCGTGCAGGAAGTAGAGCAGGAATCGGGCATCCCGGTGTTCAGCATTATCGAGTTGCAGGATTTGATCGCCCATTTGGAAAAAAGCGCCGAATCCTCTGATTTACTGGGTTCTGTGATCGCCTACAGAGAACGCTACGGCAGCTAACCACCATGCGGACAGCCGGTTTAGGAGTCAAATCCGACTCAGGTCACGGTTCCGGATTGCTATCGACGTGATAATCGCTGTCATAAAGCTTTAACCGGCCATTAGGGCAAGCTGACCAAAGGCGTTCGATAATGCACAGAAAGACCTCACAAATAGTCTTCGCCATCGCGATACTTGTCGCATCGTCATCCTTATCAGCAGAAAAGTTGCGCGCCTATCGGTGGGTCGATGATCAGGGTGTCACCCATTATGGCGACCGCGTACCACCTGAACATGCAGGCAGCAAACTTAGCGTGCTGAATGAACAGGGTGTCCAGATCAATTCTGTCGCTGGCACCAAATCGTCAGATGAATTGGCAGAGGAAGAACG
>Ga0070728_10004794_pt1 | contig 13738 bp, 10 predicted proteins | sample tdDd471_FD_66723 | JGI IMG/M metagenome (GOLD analysis project Ga0070728, IMG submission 66723) | Marine sediment microbial communities from the Atlantic coast under amendment with organic carbon and nitrate - tdDd47.1 | ecosystem: Environmental > Aquatic > Marine > Coastal > Sediment | place...
CCCGCTGTGCAGGATGCCGCGCGCGGTGGCCATCAACATCGCCGCCGCGATGCCGTGCCCCATGACGTCGCCGACCGCCACGTGGAGCTCGTGCTCCGGCGAGTCCGAAATGTCGAGGAAGTCGTAGTAATCGCCCCCGGTCTCATCGCAGTAGGTCGAATGGCCGGCCAGGTCCAACCCCTCAAACGTCGGGATCGAGGACGGCAACAGGCTCTGCTGGACCTCCATGGCCATTGCCAGCGATTCGCGCATCCGCACGCGGTCCCGCAAGCCGGTCTGCATCTCGTTCATGGCCTCCGACAGCTGTTCGAACTCGCGGGACTGGTTGAGCTTCACGTCATGCTCGAAGTTGCCCTCGCCGATCAGGCGGGCATGCGTCCGCAGCGCGCGAATCGGACGCGCGAATCGAACCCCCAGCAGCAGCCCCAGGACGACCGCCGCGATGACGGCCACCAGGCCAAACAGCGCAGTCCGCACGTTCTGCTCATTCACAGGGCCCAAAAAATCGTCCTCGGGAACGACTGTGACGACGACCCAGTCCAATCCGTTCCCGCTCCGAAAGGGAGTCGCCCGCACCAGTAGCGCATCGCCATCGTGCACCAGGCTGCGCGCCTGCACGCCCTGGAGCGACTCCCACTGCCCCGCGAGGAGCGCGGCGGACGCCTCGATGCGCGCCTCCCCACAGCGGATGCTGGAGATCATGTCGCCTTTCTCTTCCGCGACGGCAACGCCCCGCGAGTTCGCGAGCAGGTTGCCGTCCAGATCCACGATGTACGCGAACCCCGAGACCCCGATCTCGAGCGAGTGGAGAAAACTTCCCAGGTCGAACAGGGTGATCTCCGCATCGATGACGCCGATCAGCTTGTCGTTCTCGTCCTTGAACGGTTGCGCGAAGGAGAGTCCCAGGTCGGGACTGACCCCCTTCTTGTCGATCCAGCCGAACGGCTTCGACCACGTCGGCGCATCGGCTGCGACCGAGGTCGCGTACCAGGGCCGCGGACGCGGATCGTATTCATAGCTCGCCTTGGGCTCCGCCTGGATTCCGCCGTCGTCGGTATAGAAGTACTCGACGATGTTGCCCCCGGTGCGGTCGTCCTTGATGGCGTAGTCCGGGTGTGGGCGCCGAGGGTAGCGGGCGATCCACGTGGCGTGTCCGTTCTCGCCGCCCCACGCGACGCAACTCAACTGCGGAAACGCCGCGATCTGTTCGAACATGATGCGCCGCCACGAGCGGAGATCGGAGGGATCGAGGCGCCCTTCGCGGATCAACTGCGCATTGACGCGGTTGATCCGGGACGGCAGCGACACCAGTTCGTTGAGCTGTGCCTGGATACGCTCGTGCACCTGGTCCATGCTCAAGTTGGTCAGGTCGTCGGCGTTTTCGCGGCCACGAACGAATGCGAGTGTTCCAAGCACAACCGCGACCGCGAGCACGAGCGACCCGATCATGGCGGGTGCCAAGAACCGGATCGAGAAGCGCCGCGTCCAGATCGACATCGCGATTATGGCGTGGTTTCGGACTCGGGTTCCGGCTGCTGCTCAGTCTCCGGTTCGGGGTCCGGCTTCGGTTCGGGCGTGGAGCCGAGCAGGATGGCGATCGGGCGCGTGGTCGGCGAACGCTCACACGCAATCTTGAGCACCATCGTGATCGGAACCGACAACAGCATGCCGACCGCTCCGAACACCCAGCCCCAGAAGATCATCGAGAGGAACACGACCAGCGTCGACAGATCGAGACTCTTGCCCATCATGCGGGGCTCGACCACATTGCCGAAGAAGAAGTTGATACCGACGTACGAGCCTGCCAAGACGCCGACATCGCCGAGGTTGAGATTGGCCTGCAGGAACGCGATCAGGATCGGCGGCACCGCGGCCATGAACGACCCGATGTTCGGAATGAAGTTGAACAGGAACGCGAGCAGCCCCCACAGGATCGGAAAGTCAACGCCCACGATGGCGCATGCCGCCGCCGCGCACCCACCCGTCGCCAAACTCACGACCGACTTCAGGAACACGTAGCGGTTCACATCGCGCACGATGCGATTGAACTCGCCCGTGTCCTCTTGGCCCTCCGCGCGCATCGCCGTCAGCTTGGCTGGGAGCGCCTGCAGTTCCGCGAGCAGGAAGGCCAGCATCAGCATGACCACAACGAGGTTGCCGAGAATGCTCCCGAATTGTCCGGCCGCGGCAGTGGCCAGCCCGAACAACTTGTTGGCGTCGAGGAGTTCATTCAGCCCGCCGCGCTCCGGGATGTCGATCCCGAACCGCTCCTCGATCTGCGTCTCGAGTTTGCCGACCTTTTTGTCGTAGGTTTCTATGTATCCGCCGATGTTCCCGCGAAGCTCCGTGACGGAGTCCGCGACAATCGACAGGATTCCGCTCGCGACGAGGAAGAACACGCCGAAGACGATCGCCACGCTCAGCCAGCCGGGCACGCGCTTCGTTTGAAGCCACTGCACCGGCGGCAGGCAAAGCAGCGCGAGGAACAGTGCCAGCAGGAACGGCGTCAGAAGCGGAGCGACCAGCCGCAGTCCGGCCACGACGATGAAGAACATCGCGAGCAGCACGAGAATGCGCGCAGCGCGCGAGAAGGTGCCCTGATCATCCATCGACGCGCATAGGATGGACAATCCGCGCCCGAACGGGAAGCGCGAACGGGCTAGCCCGACGTATTCATGCGCTAGCGCTTGGATTCCTGAACGAGTGCGGCCAGGAGCCTGCGGGCGTTCCGGTCGTCCGGATTGAGTGTCACGAGCGCCTTGGCGTAGCGGATCGCGGCATCCCAGTCCTTTGCCTGCGCATAGTGGCTGACGAGTGCGTGGAGGAAATCCGGCGAACGCGGAGCGATGCGATGGGCCGCCTCCAGCGCCGCCGCCGCCTCGGTGGGCCGCTCGATTCGATCGAGCGCGAGCCCGAGGTTGTAGCGAACGCGGGCGCGCCCGGGCAGCAGCCGTGCCGCCTCCTTGAGCGCCGCCGCTGCGTCGGGCATCCGCCCCGCTTCCGCAACCAGCAAGCCGAGACTGTAGTAGGCCTCCCCGTTTTCCGGATCGGACTTCAGGATGGCGCCGAACTGCTCTTCCGCCTCCGCCACGCGGCCCTGCGCGGCGAGCAGGTTGGCCAAGTTGAAGCGCGCCGGCAGGAAGTTCGAGTCGCGGTCTATCGCGCGACGGTACCCCTTCTCCGCGCCGGATTGATCGCCCACACGAGCGCGACCCAGCGCCGAGTTGTACGGTCCCTCCGCACGATCCGCGAGCGCGTCGTTGCGCTCGTCAACCTCCTTGCTGGGCGCGGGCTTGTCGCCCCGCCACGCCTGCGCAGCGCTGACTCGCACCACGCGCACCGGATCCTCCCATAGACGCTTGAGCGGTTCCGCCATCAACTGAGGCACCCACGGAAGACGCCCGATGGCTTCGGCAGCGGCGGCGCGCACGAGCGGCTCCTTGTCTTCGAGAGCGTCGAGCAGCGCCTCGAGGCTGTCCTGCGTCACAAAGCCGCTGAGCTCCTGAGCCGCCGTCGCGCGCACGATGGCGGGCGCGGCTTCGCCGTGCAGGATCCGGATCAGGTCTGGCGCGGCACGGATGTCACCGTTGCGCGCCGCCGCGAACGCCGTCGCGAAGTGCGGGGTCTCCGACACCTTTCCGTCACCCATCGAGCGCGCCGCCTCCACAGCCCACTCCGGCGGTCGATCGAGATGGCAACTGCCGCACGCGTTCGGCACGCCGACGGCGATCGTCAGGTCGGGACGCGGCACGCGAAAACTGTGGTCGCGGCGAGAGTCGTTGCCCATGTAGACGGTGGCCGGCATGTGGCAATCGACGCAAGCCGCCCCCTCGGTACCCGGCTGGTGACCGTGGTGTTCGAAGTTGTCATACGCGCGCTTCTTGAGCGTCGGAAAGCGCTCGGGCGGATCGGTCCGGTGGCACTCCGCGCACAACGCGTCGCCCTCTTTCACCAGACGAGCGGTGTGCGCGTCGTGGCAGTCGGTGCAAACCACACCCGCACCGTGCATCTTCGACTGCTGGAACGAACCCCATACGTAGACCTCGTCGCGGATCTGGCCATCGGCGAAATAGAGCGGCTCGATCAGCAGGGCGGGGTCGTAGTGGTCGAGAAAGGCGCCGATGTGGTCATCCTCGCCCGTCAGGCGTGCGCGGCGCGAGTGACAGCGCGCACAGGTCTCGATCTGTGCAGGCCCGTTCGGGTCGGTATGGAGACGGGGGTCGCTCTCGTCGCGATCGGCATCCCGCGCCCAATTCACATGATCCTGCGAAGGACCGTGGCACGCTTCGCACGCGACGTTGATCTCCTCCCAGTTCGTGTCGTACGAGTCGGTCTTTGCGTCGTAGTTCTTGCGAAACCCCGTCGTGTGGCACTCGGCGCACATGTGATTCCAAGTGAACTGCGGGCCGCACCAATGCAATTCGTCGCCCGGCTCGATGCGTTCGTCATAGATCGAGAACCAGCGTTTCTTCTGCGAGTCCCACGCAACGGTCGGCGTCTGCATGCGCCCGTTCCCGAGGTCGACGACATACTGCTGGAGCGGATACCACCCGAAGGTGTAGCGCACGGGGAACTCGCGCGGCTTGCCGTCGGGGCCCTCGGCCGTGATGAAATAGTCGTCGCCGCGGCGCGTGAAGCGCGACTCGACACCCTCGTGCGAAAACGCGGCGTCCTCGAAATCGCCCAGGACGGTGTCGGCGGTCGGCTCCAACTGCGCCATGTAGTGATGGGATTCCAGCCAGGCGGCGACCTCTTTCTCGTGGCACTCCTTGCAGGATTGCGTGCCCGCGTAGGTCGTGGTCGAAGGCTGCGGCAGCTTCATCAGCAGCACCTTGGCTGCGACGAGGGCCACGAGCGCCACAACGAGAACTGCAATGAATCGCATGCGGGCTAGGACTCCATGTCGCGAGGCCGAAGGACCTCGATCAGTTCGCCGTCGCCGCGCTGGAGATCGCTCCAGTCGGCCGGCATTCGGAGATGGGCCAGCGCGGCCGTGGGGAACGCCTTGCCGTCCGGCGGCACCGGCAGCCCGTCGACCGCCAGATAGTCCGCGAGCATGGCGAGGCCGGGGTTGTGGCCCAGGATCAGCACGCGCTCGGCGTTCGGCGGGCATTGAGCCAACAGGCTGATCAGTTCCCCGAGCGACGCCTCGTAGATCCGTTCCTCTCGGCGCACCTGTGGCTCGGCGCCCCACGCTTCCGTGAGCAGTTCCAGCGTCTCGAGCGTGCGCTGGGCCGGAGAGACGAACGCGAAGTCGGGCACGAGATCGCGTTCGGCGAGCCAATGGCCAACGCGCGGCGCCGTGCGCCGACCCCGCGGCGACAGCGGCCGCTCGAAGTCGGACGCGACCCCGGAATCCCACGACGACTTTGCGTGGCGCAGAATCAACAGTTCGCTCGCCATGGACGCATCCTAGTCGCTAGGCGAGAGCCGAACCAGCGGCTACGATTCGGCCTCCCGCAGGCAAATCGAGGAGCGCCCATGATCGTTGGAATCGTCAAGGAGAGCTTTCCGGGAGAACGCCGCGTCGCCGTCGTTCCCGATGTCGTCCCCATGTATCAAAAGCGGGGCGTCGAAGTCCTGATTGAGAAGGGGGCAGGGCAGAGCGCCGGATTCACCGACGCGGCCTACGAGGCGAAGGGCGCCACGCTCAGCGACTCACGCGACGACGTCTTCGCCAAGGCGGACATCATCGCGCAAGTCCGGGTGCTGGGCGGAAATCCCGAGCATGCACGCGAGGACTTCCCGCGCATGCGCAAGGGCCAGCTGATCATCGGCGCCGCCGACCCGCTGAGCTGTCCCGAGCTCGTCAAGGAGGCCGCGCCGACCGGCGCGAGCATCTTCTCGATGGAGCTCATCCCGCGCATCACACGCGCCCAGAGCATGGACATCCTGTCGTCGATGGCCACGGTCGCCGGCTACAAGGCAGTGCTGTGGGCGGCCGAACGTTTGCCCAAGTTCTTTCCGATGTTCATGACCGCTGCCGGCACGGTAACCCCCGCGCGGGCGTTCATCGTCGGTGCCGGTGTCGCCGGCCTGCAGGCGATCGCCACGGCCAAGCGGCTCGGCGCGATCGTCAGCGCCTACGACGTACGCGATGCGGTCAAAGAGCAGGTCGAGAGCCTCGGCGGGAAGTTCGTCGAGATGGACCTGGAGACCGCGGAAGGCGAGGGCGGCTACGCCCGCGAGATGGACGAGGCGTTCTACGAGCGCCAGCGCCAGATGATGTTGCGCGTCGTGGCCGAGAACGACGTGGTCATTACCACCGCGGCGATTCCCGGACGCAAAGCACCGATCCTCGTCACCGAGGAGATGGTCAAGGGTATGGCGCCCGGTTCGGTGATCGTCGACCTCGCTGCCGAGCGCGGTGGCAACTGCGAACTGACCAAGGTGGACGAGATCGTCGAGGCGCACGGCGTCTCGATTCTCGGCCCGTCGAACATCCCCTCGACGGTGCCCTTCCACGCCAGCCAGATGTACTCGCGCAACGTGCTCAACTACGTCGCGAACATGTTCAACAAGGACAAGGAGTTCGTCCTCGATCCCGAAGACGAAATCATCAAGGAGACCTGGATGACCAAGGACGGCGAGGTCATCCTGCCGCGCATCCAGGAACTCCTGGGCGCGACCCCGGAAGGAACGGCGTAATGGGTGCAGATCTGATCATGCTCCTGACGGTCTTCGTGCTGGCGATCTTCGTCGGCTTCGAGATCATCACAAAAGTTCCGCCGACGCTGCACACGCCGCTGATGTCGGGATCGAACGCGATCAGCGGCATCACGCTGGTCGGCGCGATCGTACTGGCGGGCGACCCTCGCCTGCCGGATCTCGCCCGCATTCTCGGTTGCGTAGCGGTCGCCCTCGCCACGATCAACGTCGTTGGCGGCTTCCTGGTCACGGGGCGCATGCTCCACATGTTCAAGCGCAAGTAGGGGCAGGCAGGTCATGAATCTCTCCCCCGCAATCGTCAACATCGGCTACCTCGTGGCCGCGGTGCTCTTCATCCTCGACCTCAAGTGGATGACCCACCCCAAGACCGCGGTGCGCGGCAACCGCGCCGGCATGCTCGCGATGTTCATCGCGGTCTTTGTCACACTGTTCCCCAGCGATCACTCGCTCGACTACACGTACATCCTGATCGGTGTGGCGGTCGGTTCCGTCATTGGCGCCGTCGCCGCGCTGCGCGTCAAGATGACCTCGATGCCGGAGTTGGTCGGCCTGTTCAACGGATTCGGCGGCGCCGCATCCGTGCTGGTCGGCGCATCGGCCCTGTTCGCGGCGTCCCACGCCCTGAAGCAGGACCTGATCGAACCCGGCATGACCATGCTGGTCGCCACGGTGGCCGCGACGCTGATCGGCTCGGTGACATTCTTCGGCAGTTATGTCGCATTCGGCAAACTGGCGGAGTTCCTCGCCGTGAAGTGGAAGCTCTACACGTGGCAGAAGGCCATCAAGTACGGCTTCGCACTCGCCACCCTCGCCGGGGCACTGGCCTACGTGGTCCCGACCGGCATGAACCCGTACAACGCGCTGACGGTGTTCAGCGCCGCGATCATCGCCTCGATCGTGATGATGAAGAGCGACAAGATCCCGATGGCCGGGTTCGCCAAGCTCGGGTTCCTCGTTCTTGCAATCGTGGCCGGCGTACTCGTCGCCCGCGACCCCCACAACGAGCACGCGTTCTGGATGCTGGTTGCCAGCGCGGGCGCGCTCGGCGTGCTGCTCACCTGGTCCATCGGTGGCGCGGACATGCCTGTCGTGATCGCGCTCCTGAACAGCTACTCGGGCCTCGCCGCAGCCGCGACCGGCTTCGTGATCGGCAACAACGTGCTGATCATCTCCGGCTCCCTGGTCGGCGCGTCCGGAATCATCCTGACCATGATCATGTGCAAGGCGATGAACCGTTCCCTGGTGAACGTCATGTTCAGCCGCATGGGGCCGACATCCGACACGCCCGACGCCGACGAGGTCTACAAGACCGTCAAGTCGACGAGTGCGGACGAAGTCGCGATGATGGCCGAGACGGCGCAGCGGATCGTGATCGTGCCCGGCTATGGCATGGCCGTGGCGCAGGCGCAGCACGCGGTCCGCGAGTTCGGCAACCTGGTCGCCGAGAAGTTCGGCGCCGAGGTCGAGTACGCGATTCACCCGGTGGCGGGCCGCATGCCCGGTCACATGAACGTGCTGCTGGCCGAAGCGGACGTTTCCTACGACAAGCTCAAGGAGATGGACGAGATCAACTCAACCATCGAGACCGTCGACCTGTGCATCATCGTCGGCGCCAACGATGTGGTGAACCCCGTCGCCCGCACCGACCCCAAGAGCCCCATCGCGGGGATGCCGATCATCAACGTCGACAAGGCGCGCACGGTCGTCGTGATCAAGCGATCTTTGAGCCCGGGATTCGCCGGGATCCCGAACCCGCTGTTCGCAACCGACAACACGATGATGTTCTTCAGCGACGCGAAAAAGGCGTTCAACGAGCTCAACACGGCCGTCAAGGAGACCTAGTCCATGCCGCGCATCGAGAAGCTGTGGATCAAGCCCGCCAAGGGAGCCGCCATGCAGCGGGTCGAGGAGCTCTCGATCGGCGCCGAGGACGGCGTTGCCGGAAACAAGCCGCAGCAGCGGCCGGTGACGTTCCTCGCGCAGGAGCGCTGGACGGAACTCATGGAGCAGCTGGGGGCGGATCTCGACCCTGCGACGCGACGCGCCAACGTCCTGGTTTCGGGCATCGACCTGATCGAGTCGACCGACAAGACGATTCGGATCGGCGACGTCGAGCTGATCGTGCGCGGCGAGACCCGGCCCTGCGGCCAGATGGAAGCTGCATTGCCGGGTCTCGAGGAGGCCATGCGCGACCGCTGGGGCGGCGGCGCATGGACCGAGGTCGTCACCGGCGGCACGATCCGCGTCGGCGACGACGTGTCCATTGCCTAGCAGTCGTCTTCGCGTTCGCGCAGGCGCTTGAGGCTGGAGGCCACGCCGTCCGAGACCTCCCCGTCGTTCAACTCGTCGATCGCCTCGGCGAGTTCGCGCTGCGCCCTGCCACGCCCGACCAGTCCGACATACGCCATGTCGAGAGCGGCAATCCGCTGCTTGTCGTTCCACCCCGCCCACTTCCGCAAGTACGCGCGCTGCGCCCAGCGCGTCCAGCGCGCGGCGGCGAAGGCGTCATCCGGGTCGTCACCCTCGAAGTCGAAGATCGACCACAACAGCCCCATCTCGTCATTCTCGTCGGGTGCGAACTTCGTCGGATCGAGGAGGAACGCCTCCAATACGTTGGAGCCTCGCGTCCGATTCGAACGCAGGCTCTGCAGGAACTTGATGTTCTCTTCCTCGTAATGGGCGTGCAGGCAGACTTCGAAGAAGCGCTGCAGCCGCTCCGGTGACCACGCAAGCTGGAGCGACCGGCCGTTGAGAATCAGCCCCTTGGAGAAGTCGACAGCGAGTTGCCCGCGCAGGTCCTCCTTCACGGTACCCACATCCGCGATGTCATCGAGAATCGCGTCGATCGATTGGCCGTCGTCCGGCTGCAGCGTCCGCCCCGCCCAGACGAGGGCCGTGCGGCGCCACTCGAACTTGTCGGCGTCGCGGGCGAACTCCAGCCAGTCGGCCGCCGATGCACCCAACCACCCGGACTGCAGCATCTGGGCCGCCGCGAGCGGCCGCAGCGCCGCCGGGGACTTGGGATGCACCGCCAGGTCGGCGATGCCCGCGTGGATCGTTGCGTCGCCCGTGGCGTGGAGTGCGCTCAGGATCGCCGCGACCGCTTCCTCCATCTCGATGGCGGCGCGCCCTCCGGTATCGCCGGCCAGAACCTGCAGGAGGACGGCGGGAGAAGTCGCCGCAGCCTTGATGAGCTGCGCCAGCGTCGTCGCGCCCTTGCTCTCGTCGCGAAGCCTCTGACCCGTGGCCGCATCGGCCCGCAGAATCGCAAGCCACGCGTAATCCTCGCCGGCCCATTCCATGCGTTCGAGCAGCACCGCGGCGGGAGGAATCGCATCCAGCCGCAGCAGAAGCGGGATGGCGCGATCCACCAGCTCGTCGTTTTTCGACTTCACCGCTTCCTGGAGCGCCGGAACCGCCGCGTCGCCGATCGAGAGCAGCCACGACATCGCCGTATCGCCGTCGGCCAGCGTGAGCACCTCGTCGACGACCCTCTGCTGAAACTCCGGACTGAACAGGTAGCGGCGATACCACTCCGAGTACGACTGGCGCAGGTCGATGGCCGTCCACTCCTTGGCACGAATGTCCGCCGTGGCCAGCACCTCCCGCTCGTTCGGAAACTTTTTCCGCAAGTCCTCGAGGACCACCATCGCCTCCTCGGTTCTGCCCAGCCGCTTGAGCAGGTCCGCCACCTTCAGCAGCGCCTTGGCACGAACGGTGGCCGGTCCCGCTGCCGCCACCGCCTTGCGGTACACGTCGAGTGCGTTCTTGTAGTCCGCCTTGCTCGACTCGCGCCACCAGGCGTCGCGGTAGAGCTTTTCGGCTTCGGTGTCGCCCGCGGCCGCCAGGCCGACAAGCATCAGGAGTGTGAGGACTGTGGTTCGCATCATGCCGTCCGTTGTCGCGCGAACCGCGCCGCGAGTTGCGAGCGGTTCGCGAGGGAATTGTTTGCTGTCTGCAAGATCACGTCTCGAACCGGTAGCCGACGCCGTGCACGGTGACGATGTGCCGCGGATCCACTTTTTTGCGCAACGCCAGCACGTGATAGTCCACCGTCCGTGTCGTCGGATAGCGGTCGTACCCCCAGACGCGGTCGAGCAACTCGTTGCGTGCGATCGCACGGCCCGCGTTCCGGGCGAAGTAGAGCAGCAGGTCGAACTCGGTCTTGCGCAGATCGATACCACGCCGGCCTTGCCGCAACACCCGAGCTCCGAGATCCAGCGAGTACTTTCCGAACGCGAGGGTGTTGCCCTCCGGCGCTTCCCCGGCGTCGACCCGCCCCAGCACCGCGCGAATTCGCGCCACGAGTTCGCGCAGGTCGAACGGCTTCGTGACGTAGTCATCGGCGCCGTCCTCCAGACCTTCCACGCGGTCATCGGGCTGACTCCGCGCACTCAGGACGATCACCGGCGTGCGCAAGCCGCGCTCGCGCACCGCGCGCAAGAGGTCCAGCCCCTCGCCATCCGGCAGCCGCCGGTCAAGAACGATCAGGTCGGGGTGCACCTCCAGCCGCTCCAGACCCTCGGCGAGCGTCCCCGCTCCGGTCGGACGAAAGCCCTCTCGCGCAAGCCTGTCCACCAAGCCCTCGCGAATCGGCGCTTCGTCCTCAACGATCAGGATTCGTTTCATGCCGGCTCGATCGGTACGGGCGGCAGTCGCAACAAAAAGCGCGTCCATGTCCCGTCGTCCTCCACCATAAGTTCTCCGTTCATCGACCGCGCGAGTTCCCTCGAAAGCGCGAGTCCGATCCCGGCACCTGCCTTGTTCCCGGCACTCGTGCCGCGCCGGAAGCGATCGAAGACGACCTCGCGTTCCGCCTCCGGAACGCCCTGCCCGTTGTCGCAAACCGCCAGCACGCCGTCGATACAAACGCGGATGCGACGCTGTTCGCCGTGCCGCGGCTGCGCACCGTGCTTCAACGCGTTCTGCAGCAGATTGGTCACGATGCGTCCCACCGCAGAGGAATCGGCCAGCGCCACCACTCCTTCCCGGGGCCCATCCACATCGAGTTCCACGCCTTCCCGCTCCGCGAGTGGACGCCACGCCTCGACCGTCGCCCGAACCAGGCGCGCAACATCCGTCGGCTCGATCTCCAACTCGCGCGCGCCTCGCTCCAGCGCCGAGAAGTCGAGCATGTCGTCGACGAGTGCGGCCAGGCGCGCACCCTCCGCATCGACCACGCGACCGTACTCTTCGCGCTTCGAAGACTCGATCGCGCCGTCCGCAAGCATCTCCGCGTACATGCGCACACTCGTCAGCGGCGTCTTCAGCTCGTGCGAAACGTTGGCAATGAATGCGTCGCGCAACTGACGCGCCGCGCGCTCGCGGAGCAGCGCCCGCCGCGCGAGCCACAGCCCCACCACCATGAGCGCAAGGAGCGCGCCGATGGCGCCGACGGTGAGCGACTTGCGACGTCGGACCTGGGCGACGAAACTGCTCGCGCGCGGGTGCTCCACACGCACCCGGAAATAGCAGCCCGCGCGCGTCACCGGCCCCTCCACGCTCTCGCACCAACCCAGACCGCGCCGGGTCGGCGCCTTGGCTTCGCGCGACACCTCGGTCCGGATCGTGCGGATCCCGTCGAGATCGTCCGCCATCGACGGTCGGGACAGCGACTGCACCAGCATGGTCAGGTGCGCGCCATGGGGCAGCGCGGCGCTCGCGACCGGTCGCGGCGGATCCACGTCCGGCGGACGCTGCGCAAGCGGCAGGATCGCATCGGCAATCCGGTTGAGGCGCTCGCGCAGCCGGGGCGACTGGAGTCGAGCGGCCGCCATGCGGAGCGCAGGCACCGCGAGGCCCGGCTGCGCGATCCGGCGAAGCGCGTCCGCGCGGATCTTCTCGAAGCGTTCCCACTCGGGCAGCTCGGGAAACTCCGAGCGCGGCAGCAGCGGCTCTCCCGTGGCAACGTCCACCCGGAATCGAACCGCCAGCTCTCCGAACCGGGACACGATCGAGCCCGTCGCGTCGACCCACGCTGCGGGATCGTCGTCCATGGGAAGCCGTCTCGCCCAGGCGGCCGCCTCGCGCGCCACACGATCGTCGAAGTAGCGATTCGCCTGGTCCGCTTCCTGCCGCAGACGCTCCAGCGACTTCTCGAATCCGATCCGGGTTTCCCGCTCGATCACACGTCGCGCGTCTGCCTCCAGCCTGTCTACGGACTGGAACCCAAGCCAGCCGAGAACGGACGCGGGCAAGGCGACCAAGCTGACGAAAACGATCGTAAGAGTCCGCACCGGCTCTCCATGGTGAGGGGGCGCGGGGGAGAGGTTGTCAGCGGCATGTTAGACGCCGCACGTATTCGACTCGATTAGCACAAGTGATTCAGAATCCATCGGTCGATCACCTACAATCCAATTCGCATGATTCAACTCAATCGACTGGAAGGCTTCTACTGGGTGGCCAAAACCGGTGGCTATGCCAAGGCCGCTCGCGCGTTTCCCTACCCGATTACCCAGCCTGCCGTGCATCAGCAGGTGAAAAAGTTGGAGGGCGAGGTCGGCGCGGCGCTGTTCGAGCGCGTGGGCAAGGACCGCATTGTCCTGACCCCCGCGGGCCAGACGCTGTACGCGTTCGTCGGCCCGTTCTACTCGCGTCTTCCCGGGATCGTACGAAGCGTGCGGTCCGGTGAGGCCGAAGGCGAGTTGCACATCCAAAGCAACCCGATCTTTGTGCGCTACATCCTTCCGGGTTGGCTCCGCAGGCTGCAAAAGCGGCATCCCGGCATCAACATCGAGCTGAGCGACCTGCGGGGATTCGATTGCAGCACGCTGCAGCGCGGGGAAAGCGATCTGATCGTCTCGTTCCTGCCCGAGGTCCCCGAAGGCATCGAGGCGGTCCGCGTGGGCACGCTCTACCCGTTTCTCGTGTATCCGGCGGACCACAAGCTCGCGAGCCGCAAACGCGTGCGCCTGCGCGACTTCGCCGGAGAGACCTTCGTCGGCTACGCGAAGGGATCGATGATGCGCAACCTTCAGGACGAGGAGTTGCGCCGCACCGAGACCGACCCGGCACACGTCATTTCGACCGATACCGTCGACAGCATTCTCGGAATCGTGGCGAGTGGACT
>Ga0070728_10004795_pt1 | contig 13736 bp, 9 predicted proteins | sample tdDd471_FD_66723 | JGI IMG/M metagenome (GOLD analysis project Ga0070728, IMG submission 66723) | Marine sediment microbial communities from the Atlantic coast under amendment with organic carbon and nitrate - tdDd47.1 | ecosystem: Environmental > Aquatic > Marine > Coastal > Sediment | place...
TGGATCATATCCATATATACTGAAGTGGCAAGTATTACTGGTGGGGTTTAGCAGTCCGTAGATCTCTTTTTTGGCATTGAAAAACTCTTCTTCAAAAACTTTCAGGTCATCCACCTTGCTAGGCTGGTACTGGGTCAAGTTCAGAGATGCCAAACTCAAGTTGAGTTCATAACTTTGAATAGTTTCTTCCAATTGACCTACTTTATGTACAACAGTTGAAAAATTATTGTACTTGCGCACCTCCTCTGCCTTATTCCAGAATTTTTGCTTTTCGGTTTGGCGTAACTGTTCTAAATTTTCGAGTTCATTCAAAATTTGTATAAAGAAATGCCCTTCCCTAAATAAATTGATTTCTAGGCGCAATTTGCTAGCATAGTCGGCGTAACTATCTTTTTCCAGTTCTTCAATCAGAAGGTCTAATCCCAGGGGATCGAGTTGTATTTTAAAAGTGATTTTATCCTTTCGCATCCCGACATTAACGATAATTTGCTCATCATAGTCTTGCTGATTGAGTTGCCGAGCCAGTGGAATAACCAATTCATCTTGAATACTTCGTTGCAATTGTCGTGCGCCATATTTGGGATGAAAACCCACTTTGGCTAAGTAGTTTAGCACTTTATCATCAATAAAAAGATCCATGCGACGATACTTGATTCCCTCTCTAGCCTTGAATAAGGCAATCTCTCTTTCTACCACTTTTCTGACCAAGGGCTGATTCAAAGCGCCAAACGGAATGACCCGATCGATCCTATTAAATAATTCAGGGCGGAAATAATTCTCGATGGCCGATATGTAGAGTTCAGAAGAAGAACTTTCATCCTGGGTATCCCAACCGATGGTTCCGCGTTGTAGCTTCTCGGCTCCGATATTGGAGGTCATGATGATAATTGTACTACAGAAGTTAACGGTTTTTCCCTGATTATCGGATAATCTTCCTTCACTCAAAACCTGTAGTAGCAGATCGAAAAAGGTAGGATGAGCTTTTTCAATTTCATCAAATAGTAGCACGCAAAAAGGAGACTTTCTGATGGCGGAAGTTAATAGGCCTTCGGTAAAATAATCCGTACCAATTAATCGCAGTGTAGCATAGTAATTGGAATACTCGCTCATGTCAAAACGTACCAAATTACTAGCATTGCCAAACATAAAGCCAGCTAATACTTTCGCTAATTCCGTTTTACCCACTCCCGTCGGTCCCACAAAAAGTAAAGAGGCAATCGGTTGGCCTTTTTTGGCCAGGGCTGTTTTGACTGCAGCTAGAATTTCGACTAAGCCATTCACCGCCCCCTCTTGGCCATAAATCCTGCTATTGAAATCTGCTTTGATTTTTTCTGTCTCCATCGGCAAAGCAGGATCAACCATAAATAGCGGCATGCCCGAATCTTCACAGAAGTGGCGAATCACTTCTTTCTTAGAAATATTGATAGGGCCACCACTAGACCCTTCACTGGCGTGTTTTTTATTAATGAGAATACTCTCAAAAAAGTGAATCGGCTTACCAGGCATCCCTGAATAGGGGTTGAAACGTTGATTCAGGCGAATTACCTCACGGATCGCATCCTCTTCGATCTCTATCCGTTTATTGGAAGCGATGTCTTTGACCTTCTTGACAATAATCTGGTCCAGCTGCTCCCCACTAGGCGCTCGTAAATTGATGACCTGAAAGAAGGATAGGTAATTTGGGCTGCGTAACTCAATATTGGCCATTTCCTCCTCCGTACACTCTGCTATGACATTAATTTCTCCCCGACTGATAAAGGTACGCATGTATTGAGCCATCGATACTTGATTACCTTCAGATTTGCCAACTTCAAATAACTCCATCAAACTTCGGATGTACAAGAAGTCTTCTGTATCTGATAGTTCTTTACAGAGGATGGAGAGGTTATCTTGCCAGCCCGTTTCTCCCATCAACTCCTTGATCATGGTCGAGGCGGTCGTCTCCCAAATCTGCCCTTTTTGCTTTCGCCTTTTACGGAGGAGCGCTAATTCCCATATCAAAGTGGTTTTTCCAACGCCATGTGGACCTACTAGCAGGATGTTTTTGTTGAATTTACTCTGCAGTCCCTTGTAGAGTTGGGCGAGTTCCTCCTCGAAGCCATATAATACCTTCTTCCGAATTTGAAGCTGGGTCGCTACCTTCTTAAGAATGCTATCCTGATTCTGCGTAGTTTGATCATTTAAAGCTCTTAGAGAAGGGACGGCCAAATCTATCTGTCCCGTATGCAAAGAGGTATGTTCAAACCACATGCTAGCCAAAATGTGCTGCACGGCATTCAATTTGCGCTTACGGGCAAAGTCAAGTCGAATGTTTTCCTCCAAGCTAATGAACAAGGTTTCCAAATCTGCACCAAAGCCTTCAATCCCTAAGACCGGAATCAAACCAGAGAAACCATTGATCGTAGGTTGGTGGTAACTATCGAAACTAAGTGTGAACGCAGGATAACTAATGCCATCTTTCGCTTTGGGAAAGGAAACAGCTACCGTATCATGTGTGAACTCCCCTTCTCTAATTTCATCCATTATCCGATCTAGTGCCCCTTGTTGCACCACTTTGCGTTGCAAACTTTCCCCAAATTTACTCATCAGGGTATCCAAAGTGGTATCTACACGCACACTTTCTTGGTCCGTCAATGGGACAGAAAACGTATTACCACCGATATGTAGCTGAAAAGCATGGAAAGGAATGGAGAGCTTATAAGACATGTTGGACTCAGGCTGTTGTTGTTAGTCCAAATTTATCAATTCTATTTGTGATCAGGCAGGATTGACTGTATTTTTTCGATGAGCGCGCCCCATTCAGATTCATTTGTTTTCTGTTGCTCCCAAATTACTTGAGCTTGGGTGTAGAAAACTTCTCGCGCGCTTACCTTATTTTCGATGAATGTAATCAATTCATCTGGGGTTAAATGAGCTAGCAAAGGCCGGTGTTCCATCTCTGCTTGTAGCCGCTCCGCTAGTAAGGTGGCCGATGTTTGTAAGTAGATCGTTAAGCCGTGCTTATTCATCCACGTTATATTATCAAAAAAGCAAGCCGCTCCACCTCCGGTACTGATGACAGCACTTGGCAGGGTCTCTGTCTCTTGTAAGACTTGTTGTTCTAAAATTCTGAAACGAGCCTCACCTTCCGTTTCAAAAATGGAGGAAATCGTCTGGCCAGCTTTTTCTTCAATGAGATCATCCAAATCCCAAAAGGGACAGTCTAATGCGCTAGCGATGCGCGGCCCTAAGAAGGATTTGCCCGATCCCATGAAGCCGATGAGGAATATTTTCATAGCCTAAAAATAAATCGGTTGATCCAGCTTTTTACTGATCGCAAAAGCGGCATTGATTAGTCCGACATGACTGTAGGTTTGCGGAAAATTCCCCCATTGGCTACCGGAAGCTTCATGAACGTCTTCGCTCAATAGACCTAAGTGGTTACTATGTGCTGTCAAGCGATCAAAAATGGTAATGGCCTCCTCTAATCTACCCATGCGAGCGAGCGATTCTACGTACCAGAAAGCACAGATCAAAAAGGTAGACTCAGGTGCACCAAAATCGTCAACATGTTTGTAGCGATAGAAAAGCCCAGAAGGCGTTCTTAGCTCTTCTTCAAGTACCTTGAGGTGCTGCTTAGCTTTATCACTATTAGGATCTAGATAACCCATATTGATGAGTTGTAGCAAACTAGCATCCAAGTTTGGAGAACCTACCGCCTGCGTATAAACACCTCGTTCTTCATCATAGCATCGCTCAATCATGGCCGCAGCATCTGCTACCAATTTCTGGGCATGCTTTAACATTTCATCATCTCCAATAGCTTGCGCAATCTTTTGTCCGGCATGTCCGCCCGCCCAATGGAATAAGAAGGTATAACTATGTAATTGAGAGGTGCCCCGGAATTCCCACAGCCCATTGTCGGGTTCATCCATCGTGATCTCTACCATGTGCAAGCAATGCTTGACTAGGTCGATTAATGAATTACTGATCGTATTGTCTAGTCGCTTATCGGTAAAAAAGGGTAGGAGGGTCACCAAGACTTGTCCGTAGACATCATTCTGAATGTGTTCAAAGGCTTGATTACCCACCCGCACGGGTTTCTCACCTCGATAACCAGTCAATGGTAAAATTTTCTCCGTAGGAATGCGATCAATAGTTATTGGATAGAGGGGATGATAGCGTTGGTTTTCATTGAGGACGATATTCTCAACAAAGCGAGCATAATCCCGTAATATATTGAAATGACTTAAGTCATTGAGTGCCTTTAGGGTATAGTGGGCATCCCGAAACCAACAAAAGCGATAGTCCCAGTTTCTGGTACTGCCAGGAAATTCGGGTAAACTGGTGGTTGCACCAGCAATAATGGCGCCCGTATCTTGGTACTGGTGTAATTTCAGCGTGAGGGCAGAGCGAATGACGGCCTCCTGTCGGAAATGCTCCGTGCTGGTGTTCTGTACCCACAGCTCCCAATAGGCGCGGGTTTTGGATAAAAAGCGTTCACTCGTATCAGGAATGGAGCCTTCCAACGGAACTCCCCAGGATAACACCAGGTATTTGGTTTCATTGAGGACAAAGGCCTGCTCTTCGTCGACAAAGGTGAGCGGAATATCCGTTGTCAATCGGACATGATCTTGTAGCCCTTCATAACGAATGTGACTGCTACCGAAGGTTTTGGTAGGAGTTAATTCGCCATATTTACCTCTTGGTTGACAGGAAACACTAATTCTGGGGCGACCCTCTAGCGGGACAATTTTGCGGAGAAGCATCAGGGGCTTGTACGCTCGCTCATCTTGGAAAAAGCGTGGTGCGAAGTCTACGACTTTGAATTTGCCATCACTGCATTCAAAATGCGTTTCAAGTATATTGGTGTTTTTAACATATTGCTGCGAGTTACTAATAATCTCTTTCTCTGGTCTAACTGCAAAGCCTCCTCCCTTTTCTTTGTCTAATAGCGTACCGAAGATAAAGCTGCTATCAAATCGAGGCCAACACATCCAACCTACATTGGCGTAGGTGTCGATCAAGGCTAAAAAAGAATTATTTCCAATGATACCGTAGTTATACTTGTGCTTTTCCATGGCGGCGAAGATAATTTTAGCCAGTTAATTTTTCTGCTTTTTCAGCCACAAAAATAAATTGGCCAAAATTGGCGAAAGGAGAATCGCCTTATTTGTTCAAAATCGGAATAAAATTTGTAATCTGAAATAGGTGTTCTGTTGTTTTGATTGATAGGGCGAAGGTTGGTAGTACTTAGAAATCTTTTTTACCTTTACGTTTAATGTTATAAATAGCTTTTGATGAAGAATAGAAACATCGTTCTGTTATTACTATTGGTCAGTATTATTGCCTGTCAGAATAAGACGGCTATCAATGCAGAGAAATCAATTGAAGAGATTACTAGCGAGGCTGCGATTACCAATTCAGATATTATCCGAAATCCAATTTCTGCCATGCAGCCGGAAGACACGGTGAATATTGCCAAGATGGTTTTTGAGGAAGAGATCTTCGATTTTGGAGAGGTAGCAGAGGGCGCAATGGTCACGCATGTTTATCGTTTTACTAATACAGGTAAGATGCCTTTGATTATTAGTAATGCGCGTTCCACTTGCGGTTGTACGGTGCCCAGTTGGCCCAAAGAACCCATTGCACCAGGCGGAAAAGGGAAAATTGAAGTAGCGTTTAATACCAAGGGAAAAAAAGAGGCACAAAGCAAACCAATTACTATAACGGCTAATACTTACCCAGCTTCTACTAAAGTCTTTTTGAAAGGCTATGTGAAGCCAGGTAAAGAAACACAGCCGAATTCGTGACACAAAACTAAACACATGTATCAGGACGTCTTATTACTACAAGCAGGTGCAGGAACCTTTAATCTGCTCTTTTTCGGCGCAATGTTTTTGATCATTTATTTCTTTATGATCCGGCCGCAGACAAAGCGGCAGAATGAACAAAAGAAGTTCATGGAGGGGCTGGAGAAGGGCGATGACGTAGTGACCTCTAGTGGGATTCTAGGAAAAATCAACAAAATTGAAGATGAAATTATAACCTTAGAAGTAGGGACAAAAAACTATATAAGAATCACAAAAAGTGCCATTTCTAAGGAGATGACTGATTCTCTCTATGCGGGTGAATAGTATCATTAAAAAAATAGCTTCCTACAAGCTACAACAGGACAGGGCTATGCTAATCACTTGTATTGGCATAGCTTTTGTTTTTTGGGTGCTGGTGAAACTCTCACAGTCTTATCCAACCGTAAAGCCAGTGGTGGTTAATATTGAAATGTCAGAAGACAAAGCTCTTTTGGCCTATCCACCCACCGATATTAAGGCGGAACTGAAAGGGACTGGCTGGGACCTGATGTTGGAGCATTTCTACCATTCTAAGATTCCCGTGTTTATATCGATGCTCAATAATAACAGCTTATACCTGAATCAAAATCGAATGAGAACGGAGATTCGGAATAGCTTACGTTTTTCAGCCATAGAGGTTCTTTCCGTCAATTATGAAGAGATTCAGGTGGAACTGGATGATAAAGTTTCCAAAAAAATCCCCATTCAATTGGAAAAGGATTTGGTATTCTCACCTGGTAACCAATTGAAACAATTGCCCACTTTGACGCCAGATAGTGTCGTTATTACGGGGCCTGTTTCTTTACTCGATAGCTTGGATTTCTGGCCGACTACGCCTTTAGTCCTGTCAGACCTTAAATCCTCCAGCACCTTGGATTGGCCTTTGGTAAACCCTGGGCCTGAGTTGATACTAGATCAGCCCAAAACCTCCATCAACCTTGCGGTGGAACAATTTACGGAGAAAACACTCTATATACCAGTTACCATTACGAATGCTACGGAGGGAGATAGCCTGAAGGTCTTCCCCGATAAAATCCAACTCACCTGCCAGGTGGGGTTGAGCCGTTACAATGAAGTGCTATACCAACATTTTGCGATTGAAGCAGATCTACAGCATGTACCCTTACAGGAAGGCAAGAATACGGTGCCTGTAAAGCTGGTGCGTTTCCCACTCTTCGTTAAGGGAGTGAAACTGGAACGGCAGTCTGTAGAGTTTTTTATTGTAAAATAGGTAAGGTATAGACAAAAAAAGGTCCCACCTTTGAAAGGCGGGACTACTTAAAAACGCGCTCTCTAAAATTGGAAAGTATTCTTAAATATCTTTAATCGGGATGAAATCAATTGCTAAATTAACAAACTGAGCAGAATTCACCAATTTTTTTGCTAGTTTATTAAAACTACCCCGGAGACCTACTGGACCCGGGGCAGTCCACACACTATGAGAACACCCATTTTTTTCTTGTAAAGGATCTTCATTTTGACCCTCATATGTTAAGACGCTTTTTTGGGGGAAAAGTTATGTGAATAAATGTTATTGTTTTTAACAAACGACAAGATTTTAGTTGTAAGTGGTTGTTATATAGGGAGTTAGGGGTGATTAGGTGTTGTTTTTGAAGAATCTTAAGATAGCGTTAAAAATATTAATTGTCCGGGTTTTTACTTATTTTCCCTCAAATTCTTAAGTCCAATTACATTGATTAAAAATAATAGTGTTCAGGAAATTATCGAAGCCGCTAGGGTAGAGGATGTCATTCAAGATTTTGTGAGCCTGAAGCGGAGAGGTGCCAATATGATGGGGCTTTGTCCCTTTCATAATGAGAAAACGCCTTCTTTCGTCGTTTCCCCAGGTAAGAATATTTACAAGTGTTTTGGATGCGGTCGGGCAGGTGGGCCCGTTCAATTCCTAATGGAACATGAAAGTTTCGCCTTTCCTGAAGCCCTGCGTTATTTGGCCAAAAAGTACGGTATTGAAATTGAAGAAACACAGGCTTCGCAGGAAGAGATCATTGCCCGTCAGTATCTAGATAGTCTTTACCTGGTCAATCAATTTGCTAAGGAATACTTCCAGAATCAACTACTCCAAACGGACCTAGGTAAGAGCATCGGCCTAAGTTATTTTAAGAAAAGAGGTTTTCGCGAAGAAACCATTAAAAAGTTCGGACTAGGCTTCACGAGTGACCAACGAGATTCTCTTACCCAAAAGGCCATTAAGACTGGCTATACCTTGGAGGCATTGAAAAAGTTGGGACTGACTAGTAAGTATGATCGTGACTTTTTTAGGAACCGTGTAATGTTTACCATACATAATCTTTCCGGCAAGCCCATTGCCTTTGCAGGGCGGATTATGATCAAGGATGCCAAGGCTCCGAAATACATTAATTCACCTGAGACTGAAATATACCACAAGAGCAAAGTATTGTATGGTGCTTACTTTGCCAAACAGGCCATACAGCGCCAGGATGAGTGTATTTTAGTAGAAGGTTATACCGATGTTATCTCCTTACATCAAGCCGGCATAGAAAATGTAGTCGCCGCCTCCGGCACCTCACTGACGACGGATCAGACTCGATTAATTAAGAGATTTACGGGTAACATCAAAATATTATTTGACGGTGATTTTGCTGGTCTAAAGGCTGCGCTTAGAGGTATAGATTTAATTTTAGCGCAGGATTTGAATGTAAAAGTTGTCTTATTACCCGAAGGCGAAGATCCAGATTCATATCTGCAAAAGATTGGCACTAATGATTTCAAGCTCTATTTAGAGCAGTCAGCAAAAGATTTTATTTTTTTCAAAACGGAATTACTACTTAAGGAGATCGGTAATGATCCCGTTAAGAAATCTGATTTAGTTAGGTCTATTGTAACAAGCATTAGTCATATTCCAGATCGAATGAAAAGGATGGAATACACTACAGAATGTGCTCACCTGCTAAAAGTAAAAGAAGATCTACTGCATCAAGAAATAAACAAAATTGAAAGTAAGAAACTCACTAAATTCCGAGCAGATCAAGAGAAAGGGAATTTAGAAAGAGTAAATGATAGAACATCATCCGAGCCTACAATAGAAAATGATGTTAAACCTGAAGTTCTAGTATTCGGCGATGAGTTTCAAGAAAAAGACATCATGAGGATACTCATCGCAGGTGGCGCTGAGTTATTTGATGAAGAGGAAAAAGTAACAGTAGCTGCCTATATCCTCAGTAATATAGAGGACGTCATCGATGATTTTGATAATGCGAATTACCAAAAGCTGGCTAAGTTAGCCCAAGAGCAATTGGCGGCAGGCCATGAATTATCTACACAGTTTTTTATTCAGCATCCCGATCCCAGCATCCAGCAATTGGCGATCAATTTAATTACAAGCCCTTATGAATTGAGTGAAAACTGGGAGAAACGATTTGAAATTACCTTGCAGACTCAAAAAAGCCCAGAGCTTAATTTTACGCTCGATAGTGTGCAGGCCTTGAAGCGTTTTCGCTTGCGGAAGATTGTGAAGATGTGTCAGAAAAACCAAGAAGAGATTAAGCGTTTATCGGCAGAAGGAGATGTAGAAAAGATGATGATTCATCTGAAGGTACAACAGAAGCTAATCGCGATTCGTAATGATTTGGCTGGAGAATTAGGTACTGTTATCTTATCTTGACAATAGAGGACCTGTATTATTTGTAGGTAAGTTTAAATGCTAAGAAGCTTAATAGGCCATTAAACCCTAAACTTCTCAGCACTTAAACATTCTAACAGGATTGACCCTGCTCCTTACTTATGCATTTCTATTGATGCAATTCAAATCCTCAAAAGCTTGTGTTAATCGTTTCACGAAAGTGTCTTCACCTGCGCGTAACCATTTACGAGGATCATAAAATTTCTTGTTCGGTATATCATCTCCATCAGGATTTCCAATCTGTGTTTGCATATAGCCCTTCTTCGCTTCGTAGTAATTTTTCACACCATCCCAGTAAGCCCATTGCATATCGGTATCGATATTCATCTTCACCGCACCATATTCGATGGCCTCTCGAATTTCTTCCTGAGAAGACCCTGATCCACCGTGGAACACGAAATTGATTGGATTATCATCCGCAATAGCGAACTCCTTCTTGATATGTTCTTGCGAATTTTTCAAGATGATAGGTCGTAATTCTACATTACCAGGCTTGTATACCCCATGTACATTACCAAATGCGGCAGCCACGGTAAAACGGTGACTGATTTTACTCAACTCTTTATAGGCATAAGCTACCTCTTCGGGCTGCGTATACAAACGAGAACTATCTATATCGGTGTTATCAACGCCGTCTTCTTCTCCGCCGGTTACACCCAATTCAATTTCCAAGGTCATTCCCATCTTAGCCATTCGCTCCAAAAATCTGGCAGATACTTCAATGTTTTCATTGATGGGCTCTTCTGAGAAGTCCAACATGTGTGAACTGTATAGCGGATAACCACGAGATTCATAAAACTTTTCTCCTGCATCGAGCAAACCTTCTACCCAAGGAAGCAGTTTCATAGCGCAGTGATCGGTGTGAAGGATAACCGTTACACCATAGGCCTCTGCCATCGTGTGTACGTGCATCGCACCAGAGACACCACCCAGAATAGCTGCTTGCTGGTTTTCATTAGAGAGTCCCTTCCCTGCAAAAAAGGAAGCACCGCCATTAGAGAATTGAACAATTACTGGTGAATTAACAGCTTTTGCTGTTTCCAAAACCGCATTGACGGAGTTGGTTCCCACCACATTTACTGCAGGAAGCGCAAAATTATGCTCATTAGCATAGTTGAGTAATTCTGTTACTTCCTCTCCATGCAGAACGCCTGGTCGGAACCGAGTTGATGTTGCAGTTGACATAAATTATTACAGTTTATAGTTTAATCAAAATGATTGGCTTGGGCTGAAAAATCAATCTGAAATGTTAAAGTTGATTGAATGAGGCGCAAAAATACCTAATCTCTGCCGATTTTAATCCAACTTCGGTCGGATATTGTTGCAATAATTAGAGATTATCTTTAGTTTGCTAGGAAGCATTAAGGTTTTTTTCATAAAATAAGGAATTTATGTTCTCGACTGGCCTATTATTTTTTGGTTTTATCATCGCAGCGATTGCGCTGCCCCTATGGTTTTTGACGCAGTCTAGCTCAAAGAAGACTGATTTATTTCGCCATCTACTGTGGATAGGTATCGGCACTTACGCCGTAGCTGTTACGATGGCACCTGCAGAGCTAGATGTGAAATTCTCAGCTGCTTTTCGAGACTTCTTAGTGCTGGCGGGTATCGGCTTGGCTTCAAATTTCCTAGTTAAAAACCGAATATTATTTATTATTTCGGCTATTATCGGTGTGTTAGCGCTTGGCGTTTATTATAAAAATATTTTGATTCCTTCCTTTTCGGTTTCAACTGCCCAAAGCATCGAACTAGATAAGGATGGGGAATTATTTGTAGAAATAACAGAAAATACGAAGATCGAGCGCCTCCAAGGTGTTTTGGATGAGTATAATATCAAAGCTGCCCGCGCTTTCTTCCCAGAAGATCCTGCGATGACCGAATTAGATGATTACTATATCTTGAACCTTCCCAATAGTCAGCTAAAAAATTTGCCAGCCATCAAAGAAGCTCTTCATGCCACAGGTATTGTGGACTGGCAGGAAGAAAATGAAATTGTAAGCCTGGATGATCCCATTGCTGAAAACAGGATAGGTAAGATCAATAAGAAATTTGGGATTAATGATCCTGACGTAGAGAAGTTATGGAGTTTTGAGGCCATGGAAATGGATAAGTTATACAACTATATAGAGACACAGCAAATTAAACCCAAGCGAAAAGCTTTGATTGCTATCTTGGATACCGGGGTAGATGCTGCGCATGAGGACCTCAATCAAAATTACACCTCCATTCAGACTAAATATGACAATGATCCACGAGGACATGGTACCCACTGTGCAGGAATTGCAGCCGCTGTGTCTAATAATGGAATCGGCGTCGCTTCCTACTCTCGCGATAATCGTTTTGTAGAAGTAACGAGTATTAAAGTACTCAGTGCTTCTGGCATGGGGACGCAGCAAACGATTATCAAAGGAATTATTGAGGCGGCTGATAGAGGTGCAGACGTGATTTCTATGTCTTTGGGAGGAATGTCGACTACCTCTCGACAAAAAGCTTATACAAAGGCTGTTAAATATGCACTAGATAAAGGCGCCATTGTCTTAGCGGCGGCTGGAAACTCTAATCGCAATGCCAAAGGTTATGCCCCGGTCAATGCGACTGGAGTGATTGGGGTGAGCGCCGTAGATGCGAATTTGAATCGAGCGGTTTTCTCCAATTTTGTACAAGATATCAAAATGGGAATTGCTGCACCGGGTGTGGATATTTACTCTACTAAACCCGCTGATACTTATGCCATTCACAGCGGAACTTCTATGGCAACACCATACGCTGCTGGTCTGGTAGGTGTAATGAAAAGCATCAAACCTTCTTTGACGAATAAGGAAGCTTTTCAGATCCTGAGCAAAACAGGAAAGTCGACTAAAGCTAATAACGAAACAGGGAAGTTTATTTATCCTTATGCAGCGATTAAGGCTTTGATAGAGAAGTAAGGTTTTATAGGTTGTTGCGTAATGGCGAGTTACGAGTTGGGTTTTCAACTCGTAACTCGTTTGTATTTAATAGGGAAGAGGTAGCAAGACTTCTGAAGTTTCTGTGGGTGTGACTAGGAAAAGCGAGGCAAGACTTCAGAAGTTTCTGTAGGCGTGACTAGGAAAACTTCTGAAGTCTAAGCGCCTGCCAGCAATTGCTGATGAATATCCAATACCTGAGGGATTAGCAGTTGCTGCCCATCATTATTAATAATATAATCAGCCTGTGCCACTTTTTCTTCCTCCGGCATTTGGTGAGCGATACGATCTTGTATAGCCGTTTTATCCAAGCCATCTCGTTTCATCACTCTTTCAATCCTCAAGGCTTCTGGAGCGGTAACGACGATCATCTTGTCCAGAAACTTATGTGAACCACTTTCATATAGTAAGGCCGCTTCTTTTAAGGTATAGGGAGCTTGGAGGATCATTTGCTCCTGTTGCCAATTTTCTCCGTCCACGAATACAGCTGGATGTACCAAGGCATTTAATTTCTGCAACTTCTTGGGATGCTTGAAAGCGATTCCTCCAATATAAGCTCGATTTAATTGTCCCGCTTCATCATAAGATTCCTTGCCGAAAAGATTGATGATTCCCGTTTGTAAGGCTGGCGAATTTACCATTAACCATTTTGCACGGTCGTCAGCATAGTAAATCGGGATACCCAATGTTTCAAAGATTTTACAGACTGTCGTCTTGCCACTTCCAATTCCACCCGTTATACCTACTTTCAACATGATATGCTATTATATTTTTCATTAATGATAATTTTTTCTATATTGCCAAAGTCAAAATGTTAATACATTGGCTAAACACCTAAAGCCATCAATCCTATTTTTACTTTTGTTGAGCGTGTACTCCTCCAGCGCTCAAGATATACACTTTTCACAGTTTTACAACCACCCATTATACCTAAATCCCGCATTAAGTGGCGTATTCTCAGGCGATCAACGTTTCACTGGTATTTACCGAAATCAGTGGGCTGATGTCCCCGTCCCTTACCTAAGCTTTAGTGCCGCTTATGATGAGAAATGGTATCTGCCAGGACTCAAAAATGGCCTATTAGGTTGGGGGCTAGCCTTTGTCAGAGACCAAGCTGGGGATGGGGATTTGAGTTGGAGTTTTCTGCATGGGAATATAGCCTACACCCAACAAGTTGGCGATGAACTGTATTTGAGTGGAGGCTTCTCATTGGCCGGTGGGCAAAGGGCTTTTGATCCAGATCAATTGTTTTTTGGCGACCAGTTCAATGGTGATATCTTTGATCCAGGCTTGCCTACT
>Ga0070728_10004797_pt1 | contig 13727 bp, 11 predicted proteins | sample tdDd471_FD_66723 | JGI IMG/M metagenome (GOLD analysis project Ga0070728, IMG submission 66723) | Marine sediment microbial communities from the Atlantic coast under amendment with organic carbon and nitrate - tdDd47.1 | ecosystem: Environmental > Aquatic > Marine > Coastal > Sediment | place...
AGTTGCCGTGTATTCTGCAGAACCTTCCACCGCTTTGTTCTGGGTAAAATAGGCCACCGGGTCATAGCCATGAATGGCGACATCGTTTTCACCAACGTTGCTTGACGAGGCAAAGCTCAGACTGCTCAATACCAAAGCGGCTGCTGCAGTAATCAGTTTCAGGGTTTTTGACACATTCATATGTAAATCCTTCATTGCTTGAGTTAAGTTTCCAAGGCCCCTCACGGGTGTCCTTGCCGTGTTAGTAGTCACATCATTGAAAAAGGTTCACTCGGTTTTTTATTCCGTCATGGCCTTGGGAAAACAGATTACGCAGACCGCAGGAAAAATGGCTTCCGCTCATCCAGAAAAAGAAGCCGATCGTCCAAAACCGGAGATAACATGGATTCACTGAGTACCCTGTTGCAAGACCTGGATCTAAGCGCCGATGTGTTTTTCAGCGGTCGGCTATGCGGATTACAGGCATTCGATGAGGAAGAAGGCAGCGTTCTGCACTTTGTCAAAACCGGCGCTATCACGCTGCAAAGTGATCAGGGTCATGATGTAAAGCTGAATCAGTCGTCTGTGATTTTTATTCCCGAAGGCATGAAGCATCGCCTGATGGTCAGGGAACGGGACAATGCCGAACTGGTGTGTGCAACCATCCGATTTCCCGCTCACCAGAGAGCCGTGCTGATAGAGCAGTTACCGAAAATCCTGTGTATTGATTTTGAGATTGAGCCCGAGCTGGGTACGACAGCCCGGAGAATTTTTGACGAAGCCTTCAACAAACGTCATGGTCGCCAGATCATGATTGATCGCCTGTGCGATCTGTTCATCGTGCAGTTACTTCGCTATGTCATAGAGAATGGAATCATCGAACCCGCCTCGTTTTCCGGCCGGGCCCACCCGCGTTTATCACCGCTGATCAACGCCATGCAGACATCACCGGAGCAGGAGTGGAGCGTGCATAAAATGGCCGATCTTGCCGCCATGTCCCGCTCCGGGTTCGCCGCCCTGTTCAAGGAGACCACCGGGTTGGCACCGATGGAATATCTGACGGAACTGCGTTTGCTGGCTGCCAAGGCGCGTCTGAAACAGAATAAAGCGGTGAGCATTGTGGCCAATGAAGTGGGCTATGACAGCGCCTCTTCGCTGGCAAGAATATTCAGAAAGCGTTTTGGGGTGACGCCCAAGCAATGGATAAAAAATCAGTCAGTAATTGAGGAACCGGGGCGATAACGTCGGGTACCGGGTACCGTTTGAAGGCGCCACTGAAAAGCCCGACCTCACAAAATCTGTCATGCATGAACTGTTCAATTGGCGCAGCTCAACTATGATTGAGCTAGCATTCCATAAAAGCCGGACTGGACGGCACTTAACACCATGATTGACTGGATTACTACCCAATTTACCATTCCAAATGATAGTGCTCTGATTTTCGGCAACTACAACCCCTGGTTGGTCGCTCTGTCGGTGTTCATTGCCATGTTTGCTTCCTTTATGGGCTTGCAGGTGGCGTCACAGGCAGCCCTCACCACGTCCGAAAAACGCCGCCATACCATGCTACTGGTGGGAAGCCTTGCGTTGGGCGGTGGTATCTGGAGCATGCATTTTATCGGCATGTTGGCATTCGACTTATGCACCACCGTGGAATATGGCTGGGAATTGACCCTTGCTTCATTGATTCCGGGTATCGGCGCTTCGTGGATTGCGCTCAATTATATCAACAACCACCGTCAAGGCTTGCTCCCGTTGTTTCTGGGTGGCGTACTGGTCGGTGCCGGGATCGGAACCATGCATTACACCGGCATGGCGGCGATGGAAATGGCACCTCTGCTGCGCTACAACCCCTGGATGTTTGCCCTCTCCATTGTGGTTGCCATCTCTCTGGCAATGCTGTCCCTATCGATACGATACGGCATCTCCACCCTCTGGGAGAAAGATCATCAGGATTTGCGTGCTACGTCCATGGCCAGCATTGTGATGGGCTGTGCGATTGCCGGCATGCATTACACCGGCATGGCAGCCGCCCGGTTTGTGCGTCCGGAAGGCCTCGAGCTCAGTGAACAAACCTCACAAATATCCATCTACCTGGCACTTGGTGTTGCCTCTGTCACCTTCACCATTATCTGTCTGGTTTTAGGCCTGAATCTGATTTATCGCTACAAGGACAGCTCGCAAAAGGCACTGGAAAATGAACGACGCCTCCGTGCCATGATGAACACCGCTGTCGATGGAATTGTCACCATTGACAGCCAGGGACGGATCATCAGCGTTAATCAGGCGACGGAAGCATTACTGGGCTGGTCCGCAAATGAACTGAAGGGAAATAATGTCAACATGCTGATGCCCGAACCCTTCCGCTCCGAGCACGACGGTTATCTGCGACGTTACCTGTCTACCGGTGAGGCACGCATTATTGGTCAGGGACGCGAGGTCGAAGCCGTTCACCGCGATGGCACCCGCATTGCCATTCGGCTTGCAATTGGCCACGTCAACATGGAAAACGCCGACTTTTTTGTCGCCTTTATTACCGATATCCGCCAACGTCTGGACATGGAGCAGGCTCTGCGCGAGAACGAAGAAAAGTTCCGTTCCCTGATTACCAATATTCCCGGTATTGCCTATCGTTGCGGCGATGTCTCACATCAGCCCATGCTGTTTATCAGCGATGCTGTCGAAGCCATTACCGGCTATCCCGCTGATGATTTCACCGGCTCCCGACCGAAACGAAACTTTGCCAATATCGTACATCCCGATGACCAGCAACTGTTCGTCAATTCCAGCGCGTACGACGGGGTACTGCACATCGAATACCGCATTGTTCATCGCAATGGTCAAATTCGCTGGATGATGGAGCAAGGCATTCTGGTCAGGGATAAACAGAGTCACGAGGTCTGGCTCGATGGCTTCATGATGGACATTACCGAACGCCGCGAAATGGAGCTCGCCCTGCGCGACGCCAAAGAGAAAGCGGAGCAGGCCGCCGCAGCGCGAGCGGCATTCATGGCGAACATGAGTCACGAAATTCGAACGCCAATGAATGCAATTATCGGCTTTAGCGATATTCTGCTCGACAGTCCGATGGATCCGGAACAGCACCGACAACTGAATACCATTAATCAATCGGCCAAATCCCTGCTGCATCTGCTCAATGACGTGCTCGACAGCGCCAAACTGGAAAAAGGCAAACTGGAACTGGAAGTCCGGGATTTTTCCTTGATTCAGGAGGTCGATGCAGTGGTCTCTACGTTCTGGTTGCAGGCCCGGAACAAGGGACTGACTCTGGCTGCGGAGCTGTCTCCGAAACTGGCGGCCCGCTATACGGGATCACCTGAACGTCTGCGTCAGGTACTCACCAACCTGTTGAGCAATGCGGTGAAATTCACCCAATCGGGTCATGTGAGCCTGTGCGTTCAACCTCTTGATAACACTCAGGTCAAATTTGTAATTGAAGACAGCGGCATCGGCATGAGTGAGGAACAACTGGCGAATGTCTTTGATCCGTTTACCCAGGCCGACGCATCCATGAGCCGACGCTTCGGTGGCACCGGTCTGGGCACCACGATCAGCAAGCAACTGGTCGAACTGATGGGGGGCCGGATTTCGGCGGAAAGCCGGCAAGGCGAAGGCAGCCGCTTTCACTTTGTCCTGCCGATGGCGCCGAGCCAAACCGAGAGTACCGACAACCCGCAGCCGTCCTTTCGTCTGCCACCCATGACAATTCTGGTCGTGGATGATATTCCGCAGAACGTCGAGTTGCTGAGTGTGTTGCTCACACGTCAGGGACATCAGGTGCTTACCGCCCGCGATGGCCAGCAGGCGTTGGTCAGAATGCATACTGATCAGCCGGATCTGGTGCTAATGGACATACAGATGCCGGTTATGGATGGCTTGAATGCCTCTCGTGAGCGTCGCCGTATCGAACAGGAAAAAGGACTGGCAACCATACCGATCATCGCACTCACCGCCAGCGTTCTCGAAGATGACCGCAATGCCGCCAGGGCTGCCGGCATGGACGGGTTCGCCAACAAGCCTGTGGACCTAGTGCAGTTGAACCAGGAAATTGCCTCGGTACTGGGTATAGAAGGGGAAGCACCGACCACCGATATTGTTGAATCCGAAGGCGGAAAGTTAATTGACGAGACACGGGGCATCGCGCTTTGGGGCAGTCGCCATGAATACTATAAGCAGCTGGCGTATTTTATCGATGGCCACGCGGAAGATTTTGCCTTGATGACAGACTACTGTCAGCAGCAGGACTGGGAAATACTCCGGGCCCACGCCCATCGCCTGAAAGGCATTTGCGGCAATCTCTCCCTTATCCGGATCATGCGCCGTCTGGAAAAACTTGAATCGCTACTGGACAGCCATCCGGACCAAAGCGCCACAGTGATCACGCAACTTCAGGCGATGTTTGCGCAGGTGGAAACTGACATCCGTGCGATAGAGAAAATGGAGGGTGATATCGATGTCGAAAATCAGGAGACCTCGAATAAGGAAGCCTTGACGGAACTACTGCAACAGCTAAAAACATCAACGCTACAAAATGAAATTGAAGAGACACTGATGACGCAACTATTATCCTATGCCGAAGAGACCAAGGACCCAACGCTCCTCGCGATTTATCAGGCCATCAACGAGTTTGAGTTTGGCGAGGCGGGCAGATTGATCGATTCGTTCATGCACCACTGATCGGTACAGCAACCAAGAGCGATACCCACCATGCAAAGTCTACAAACGACCCTGTTGATCGTCGATGATGAGCCCGCCAACCTGCGTGTACTCAAGCAAATCCTGCAGCATGACTATCGACTCGTATTTGCCAAAAACGGCGCTGAAGCGCTACGACTGGTGGAGGAACAACGGCCGGACCTGATTCTGCTGGACATCATGATGCCCGAAATGACCGGTCTGGAAGTGTGCCAGCGCCTGAAGGCCCAATCTGAATTTAGCGGCATTCCGGTCATTTTTGTCACCGCGCTGGATGACGACGCCGATGAAGCGCAGGGTTTCGACATTGGCGCGGTGGATTACATCACCAAACCGGTATCACCGGCCGTGGTGAAAGCACGGGTCCGAACCCATCTATCACTTGTGCAGGCTGAGGAACTGCGCGCGACCCGCTTGCAGGTGATCCAGCGTCTGGGTCGTGCAGCGGAATACAAGGACAATGAAACCGGCATGCATGTGGTGCGCATGAGCCACTTCTCCAAAGTCCTGGCATTGGCTTATGGATTTAACGAACAGCAAGCCGATATGCTGTTGCACGCCGCCCCCATGCACGACATAGGGAAAATCGGTATTCCGGACAGCATTATGCTTAAACCCGGAAAGCTCACCGACGAAGAATTCACCATAATGAAAACCCATCCGCAGATCGGTGCGGATATACTTGGTGAAGAAGACTCTGACCTGATCAGTCTGGCGAAAAAAGTCGCCCTGACTCACCACGAAAAATGGGATGGTTCCGGTTATCCCAATGGTCTCAAGGGTGAGGACATCCCCGTCGAGGGCCGCATCGTGGCGCTGGCCGATGTGTTTGACGCGCTGACCAGCAGACGCCCCTATAAAGAACCCTGGAGTGTTGAAGACACGCTAGCGCATATCAAAAGCCAAAGCGGTAAACACTTCGAGCCCAGACTCGTAGAGCTGCTCGAAACCCATCTGGATCAGGTGCTGGAAATCAAGGCGCGCTTTCGCGACGAATAGGGCACATTGAATGCAACGATCATCCCCTTTTGCAATGAACGCAATTAACGACAATTGAACAAAGCCCATCAGAGTCTACCGGTTCGACTGGCAGCCGACCGGAAACAGACACTCTTAACCGGAAGCCCTTGCTTGTGACGCCAAACAGTGGATGAAACTGGAAGTCTGAAGTCCGCATTTTTTATTCAAGAAATAGCTGCTATTCAGGTTTACCGGACCGCTCAAGCGAAGCAAGCATTTCCTGATTATCATGCTGATATGTCCGAATGGCGAACAGAATAAACACCCCCGTCAGCAATAACGAGACAGGGATAATATACAGGGCATCGTGCAGTCCAACGGCTTTAAAGGCTTCGGTCATCTCGGTCGCGCCAGCCTGTTCCATCGCGGCCATTGAGTATTTGTCCGAGAGCCAGCCGGCGACCACCGGACCGATGGCGCCGCCCAACAGATATTGTCCCGCGAAATATACCGCCATAGCGGTGCCCCGAAGTCGCGGTACGACCACATCCTGCAGTGCCGGATAAATGGTGGTGAAATAGTTATAGTAGAAGTACCAGCCAATCCCGAATATCAGCGCAAACGCGGTCACCGACGCCGCACCCTGGCGGAGTGCGACAAAGGTCAGGATGGCGGCCAGAATCAGCGATCCGCCGCCGTAAAGCAGCCGGCCGTTTTTGCTTTTGACATGCAGGTAGTCGGTCAGTCGCGCGCCAATCGTCAGTGCGATCAGTCCGCTCACACCCAGTATTCCGCCCGTCACCACGGCCGCCTGATCAATCGGCAGCCCAAAATAGCGCTGCAGCAATGCCACCATAAAGGCCGCACCCGAGTAGCCTGCGATTTGAACCATAATGCCGGAAAGGACAATCCACCACAGGGTTTTGATGCGCGCCAGCTTTCGGTATGGCTGGGTCACCGCTGCGTGAGACCCCGAGGTCGCTTCAGACGCGCCCCGTTTCGGTTCGCGGATAAACAAGACAAAGATGGCGAGCAAAAAACCGGGAATAGCGGCCAGAAAAAAGGGTGCCCGCCAGCTGTCAAAGGCTTTGACCATGGCGCCTACGGTAAAAAATGCCAATACCAGCCCGAGGGGTAAGCCCAGCATGTACAGGCCCATCGCACGGGAACGTTTCTCTGCCGGGAACAAATCGCCAATCAGGGAAGTGGCTGCCGGCGCGCAACTTGCCTCGCCGATACCGACACCGATACGCACCATCAACAGGGATGTGTAATTCCAGACGGCTCCGGTGGCTGCGGTCAGCGCGCTCCAAACGGCAAGCCCCGCCGCCAGGATGCGTTTACGCGACAATGAGTCCGCCCAACGTCCAAACGGAATACCTGCCACAGCGTATACCAGTGTGAAGGCGGCACTCACCAGACCAAGCTGCGCATCGCTTAAATCAAATTCCAGTCGCAAGGGTTCAAAAACAACGGCGGGTATCGTTCGATCGAAGAAATTAAGCAAGTTGATCAGGAAAAGGATAAATGCAACACGCCAGGCATTGCTGGCTTGTCGTGACGATAATACCGACGTGGCAGAGGGCGTGTCTTGCAACGGAAATACCTCGCTTCTTTTTATTTTGGGTGGTTATTTTAGCTGGCTGTTATAGCTGCGTTTTGTAGCCGGTTATTGCTTGTTAATGCGTTTTTTATCAGGGGATGCTGAATGAAAAGCCGCTTATTGTTTTTGTTTTGCCGCTCCATCTTAACGATCAAATTGTGAACAGGCCACATAAAAAGTTCAGTCGATGGTGTCACTCAGAATTAAACCTTGGGGAAACACTTGCGGAGGGAAATACGTAAGAGGAGATACGAGAGAAAAAATACGAGAAAGGACATACGCAATGACACGCAGGCGGCGCAATATTCCGGCGGCCCCTCCGCAATACCTCAGGCATGGGAGGCATGGGAGGCATACGCCGCAGGTCTGTTTATTGTGAGTTCTTCAGGGCTCCCTGCCCGTCCCCACTAAACGCTCAAGCGTAACCGGTGCAAGAGGTTCTGCTGTCCGTTCATGTCTTGCGGCTCACCCTTTACTTCACTTCCAAAGCTCAAATGAACGTTGCCCAGTGTTTTCCCGCCGTAGGGGTGTTCGATCACGGTGGGCAAAGCCGGCGCATTGCCGCTGGTATCGGCAGCCGCTTCACGGATCGAATCCCTGAGTGCCGAGAGCTGCGTTGTATCGTGTCCGGCCGCTTTCAGGCCGGCCATTTTTTCCGCGAAGTATGCTTCCAGCGCTTCAATCGATGAACCGGCTCTCGGATCTTGTGTTGCGGCTGCAGACGCAGACAGCGACATAGCCTGCTTAAACGTGCCTGCCGGCACAGAGGGTGTTTCCGTCGCGTTTTTCTGCGGCAATTCATTGCCGGTTTTGTTGGCCTGAATGCCTGAAAGCAGGTACGAACCGGAAGGGATTTGCATCAATGTTCTCCTTAGGGGAAGGCGGCGTTCACCGTTGTTGAATCTCCCACATCCCGTAGCAAAACCAATACCATCCTGCGCTAAAAACCAGCCCCCTGTCATTGTTATTGCCATTGCCGGCACATCACAACTTCAGCTCAGGAAATCCTGACATTAAAGCAAAATGAACAATTCTGTACACCCCAGACACTAACAGGCCATGATTCCGGCAAATGGGCCGGGCAATGTTTCCTTTAATGTCAGGAGAGAACGATGTTTAAAGGACCTATCCGTCTGGTATTGGTACTTATTTCCATGGCACTGCTTTGCACGGTGTCGGCAAACCCGCAACATTCGTCCGATTATGTAAGCATTAGCGATGCACCCGCGAGGCCATTGAGGGTGTCCGTTTCCATGGACAACGATCTGTTTGCGCCGGGGAATTCGGATAAGGACTACACCGCCGGACTCGCCGTCACCTTCCAGGACATTCAACACAATGCCTTCACATCCATGCTGGACCGTCCGCTGGACACGCTGGACCGCCTGCTCATGGAGCCTGACGATTCAGTCTCGTTCGGCTTTGAAGTCGGCAGCTACGGGTTTACACCCGACGACATTGAGTCCCGTCAACTTGACGAAACCGATCGTCCCTACGCCAGTATCGTGTACCTGTCCGCCAGCCGGTATTATCAACAACCCGGAACGGATGGATTCTGGACCAGCGCCCTCACTGCGGGCCTGCTCGGCGTCGACGTATTCAAGCGGGGACAGGATGCCGTACACAGCCTGATTACGGGCGATGAAGCGCGGGGCTGGGACCGGCAGATCTCGGAAGGCGGCGAACTGACAGCTCGCTATCAACTCGCCTACCACGACCCGCTGGGCGATGCGGATCCGGATCATCAGCTCAAAGCAAGTTACTTTGGCTCCGTCGGCTATCTCACCGAAGCAGGTGTTGCACTGAGTTTTCGACGGGGCCTGATTTCATCCCCGGACTATCGTTTTAATCCGGCCATCACATCCTATGGTGAACAGACCAACGCCAGCGGTGCCGGCTCGGGTGGTATGGAAAGTTATTTCTGGGGCGGTGCGGGCTTGAAAGCGCGCGTCTACAACGCGTTCCTGGAAGGGCAGTTTCGCAACAGTGAACACACTATTAGCCGAAGTAAATTGCGCCCGGTGATTGCAGAAGTATGGGCAGGCTATACGCTCAGCCTGCTTGAAGACACCAAGCTCTCCTATGTTTTTCGTGCCCACAGCTCGGAGATCAGACAGGGTGCCGGTGACCGGAATTTGATGTGGGGCGGATTCGTGCTAAGTACGGTTCTCGATTAAACCCTCAACAAATCAGCACCCGCCCCTGCGTTCGCTCCCCGGTGTGCAGCCATTGGCTTTTTTGTACGCTCGACCAAAGGCCGCTTCGGACTGATAACCCAGATCCAGTGCGATCCCGAGAACGGTGTCCGATGTTTTTTGCAGGCGATTCTTCGCCAGAGCCATGCGCCATTCCGTCACATAGGCCATGGGGGCCTGTCCCATATGCTGTCGGAATTTCGCCGCGAAAGTGGTACGTGACATGCCGGCACAGGCGGCCATTTTTTCAATGGTCCATGGCGCTCCCGGATCACGGTGCACGGCGGTCAGAGCCCGGCTCAATGATCGGTCCTGCAAGGCCGAAAGCCAGCCCCGCTGATTGTCTGCACCGTGATCAAGCCATTCCCTCAGGGACTGGATCACCAGCAAATCCGCCAAGCGCGTAATCACCGCCTCGCTACCAAGCGTCGCACCCGTGGATTCGCTTGCCAGCATATGCACGGTACTGGCAAGAAAGTCCGTTCCCGAATTCCGCCTGGAATCAATCAGAATACTTGCCGGCATCATACTGAGTAGCCGCTCGGCGATGGGGTGATCAAAACTGACGGCCCCACATAACAGCTGAGTCGACTCGCCACTGCCACCGTATACCAGTCGCTCGTAGCACCCGCTAATGGTTTCGATGGGTAGATCAAACAGGGGAATACATCGGGAGCCCGGCGCGCCCATCAATGTGTGGCCCTTGCCATGGGGCAGCATCAGGAAGTCACCGGAGCGCAGCCTCGTACGCTCGCCTTCAACATCCACGAGGCATTCACCTTCGACGACAAAATGAAACATCAGTGAATGCTCAATGACGGGAATGTCCATTCCCCATGGCTGGCTGAGTTCCGCCTGGGTATAGAAAACACTCTGCATCTGCAGACTATGAAACAGTTCGGCGATGGGATCACCTGAAGCGCCGCGCTCCAGCTCTCCGGTTTTCACGCCCCGGGTTTTGGCAAGCTCCGTCAAGGTTGTGTTCATTTCAGCCCCACTCCGTACGATCAATCAATAATACCGCACGATTTGCAGCTATTCATTCGAAATCTGGCGATAAAGTAAGCATCACTGTTAAGTCAAACTGTTCAACCAACCGGAGTAAAGACATGACCGACACAACAAAATCTATTCTCGTATTGGGTGCGACCGGCAAAACCGGAAAGCGCGTGGCCGACAAACTTGAGGCCCTGAATCTGACCTTACATAGAGGATCCCGTAATGGCCCCACGAAGTTTGACTGGCAGGATCAATCCGGCTGGTCCGGGGCTTTGCAGGGTATTGATTCGGTTTACCTCAGTTACTTTCCTGATCTGGCCGTTCCGGACGCACCCGATGCGATTCGACATTTCTGCCATATCGCCCGGTCAGCGGGTGTCAGACATATTGTTCTTCTATCAGGGCGAGGCGAGCCGGCCGCGCAGCAATGTGAGCAGATCGTTCAGACCTCTGGTATGCACTGGAACACCGTGCGCGCCAGCTGGTTCAACCAGAACTTTTCCGAGGGCGAATTCGCCGGCATGGTGCGGGATGGCGTCATCGCCTTGCCGGTCCGGATGGTCGAGGAGCCCTTTGTCGATGTGGAGGATATTGCCGACGTCGCCGTTGCCGCACTCACCGGACAATGCGCCAGAAACCGCTTATACGAGGTCACCGGCCCCCGTTTGCTGTCGTTTGTGGATATTGCCGATGAACTCAGCGCCGCACTGGATCGGGAAATCCGTTTTCTTCCCATAGCCAATGACGTATTCGTTCAGGAAATGCGCTGGCAGGGGGCGCCGGAAGAGACGATCCAATTACTGATGTTTCTGTTCAATGAAGTGCTGGACGGTCGCAATGCTTACCTTGGTCACGGCGTCGAAGAAGCCCTGGGACGACCGGCCAGGGATTTCAGCGACTTCGCCAAAAGGGAGATCCGCGCTAACCCCGCCTTGTTGAACGAGGAAGCGCTGTCATGATGATATCAATGTACCTGTTACTCACCCAGATACTGTTTATGACATCAGCCGTTCTTTGCGGAATCTATTTTGTTTTTTCCAACACGGTGATGCCGGCTTTGGCCCGGCAGACAACGGCGCAGGGTATCGACGCCATGCGGAAAATAAACCAGCAGATTCAGAACCCGGTGTTTTTCGTATTGTTCTTCGGGTCGGCAATGTCTTCGGTGGCAGTGCTGGCGCTGGCGGCAATAGCGCCCGAGACACTGCCGCCGGCGATAAAGTTGAACTGGCAGACCACACTTGGGGCCTGTCTGGTTTTGTTCGCATTCCTGTCTACGGTGCTGGTCAATGTTCCGCTGAACAACCGGCTGGATGCAGAGCAGGGAGCATCTCCGTCGGCGGCACAAACCTGGGAACATTATCTGGATAAATGGGTCCGCTGGAATCATCTGCGCACGCTGAGCACATTGCTCGGTGCGCTGTTGGCCATGCCGGTCAGTCCGCTCTAACGAAACACCTCATCCATATTCGAGCCGAATGACAGGAGAAACAGGAATGAAATGCACACTACTGGACGTCTTCTCGGACCAACCCTTGCGCGGCAACGGGCTGGCGGTATTTGAAACGTCCGGAACGCTTTCCACCCGGGAGATGCTTGAATACACACGCGAAGTACGTCAGTTCGAATCGATATTTTTTACGCAAACAAGCCAACAGGGACGCGTCGATGCACGTGTATTTACGATGGAGGAAGAACTCGAGTTTGCCGGCCATCCGTTGCTGGGGCTGGCTGCTCACCTGCACGCACAATATGGCACACGGGACACCCATCAGTGGCAAATCGCCTTACCCAACATGTCCGTGAGCGTTGCGAGTTTTCGCAAAGCACACCACTACCATGCGGTAATGCAACAGGACGCGCCAGACTTTATTGGCCAAATTCCGGCTCATCTCTACAAGCAAGTGATGAATTCTCTGAGTCTGCGTCACGATGCGCGGGCAGATTTTCCTATCGAAGTTATCTCCACCGGCCTACCCTATCTGATCGTTCCCGTTATCAAAGACCTGCAACACGCACATATCATCAGCAACAGTTTCGAATCGCTGCTAAACCGTGTCGGCGCCAGATTTGTCTATGTCCTCGATATTCTCACTCTGGAAGGACGCACCTGGGATAATCAGGGACAAGTGGAAGACATTGCCACCGGCAGTGCCGCGGGTCCGGCAGCGGCCTACCTGCACAGGCACGGCCTGCTGGATCAGACCAACAGTCTTGAAATCCAGCAGGGACGCTTCATGCATCGTCCCTGCAAAATGACCGTTCAGGTGGACACAAAGAATGGACGGATTGGCAACATTCGGGTGGGCGGCGACGTCTGCGAAGTGGCCGATATCACCTTCAGGAATGACCATTCAAAGACTTCCTGAGGGTGACAAGTCGGGTCAAGCCGACGCATCACAACAGCGCTAGTCGCAGCCTGCTCTCTGCTTGCCCAGCAAATACACACAAAAAGGCACACAGTAGGTGAGCAGCCCCGACGTCCATCGCAGCGGCTGATCCCCAAACAGGGCGTCATACTGGTTTATCAGTAACAGCACCGAGCCCACGAACAGTGCCACGCTGGCAGCCTCCCTGGCGTGCAGTTTAAGCAGATTGAGCAGCGACATTCTGATCCCCTAGCCATTGATCCCGCTTCGCTTTCGCATCCCGAAACGCAGTGCGAACCCCTTCTTCGATCACCGGATGATAAAAGGGCATGTCCAGAATGGTGTCAACGCTCAGTTGCTGTTGCACCGCCCAGGACAGAAGGTGGCCGATATGCTCCGCTGCCGGCCCAAACATTTCTGCACCCAGCAGTTTCCCCGAGCCAAGCTCAACATACACTTTCAGCATGCCGCGGTTTTTTGCCATGACGCGGCTGCGCCCCTGGCTCTCGAAACTGACGAAACCTTCAACGAAAGATGTGCCTTCAAGAGCGCGGACAGATTGACCAATGCTGGCTATCTGCGGGTCCGAAAACACCACGGCCAGTTCCGCCCGGCGCAGTCCGTTTTCAACGAGGGGAAACAGCGCAGCATTGCGGCCTGCGATCCGGCCCTCGTCGGATGCCTCGTGAAGAATGGGCAGTTCATTATTGGCATCGCCTGCGATAAAAATATGCGGCACGTTGGTCTGCATGGTATGACGGTTATATTCCGGCACACCGTTGGCATCGACATTCAAACCCGAGGCCTGGATATTGAGCAAATCAATGTTGGGTGTGCGTCCCGTCGCGGCAATGACATACTCCACTATTTCCGATTTTTGAATGCCGTCCTGAGTCTGGTAGTCCA
>Ga0070728_10004799_pt1 | contig 13726 bp, 17 predicted proteins | sample tdDd471_FD_66723 | JGI IMG/M metagenome (GOLD analysis project Ga0070728, IMG submission 66723) | Marine sediment microbial communities from the Atlantic coast under amendment with organic carbon and nitrate - tdDd47.1 | ecosystem: Environmental > Aquatic > Marine > Coastal > Sediment | place...
GTAATAGGGGGACGAAATAGAGAAACAGCTAACTGAAAATCTGCCGACTCGTCATAGTGACCAGTTGTTGACTTCAGACTAGAAGAAAAAGTGGACTGGTATGTAGGCAATGCCACAGAGGAACACCCACCCACGCTGCAATCGCAATCAGGACAGCAGTCGACGGTAGTCGCACCATCTAACGAGAACGTATTTGAGCCCATATGCTGAGAGTGATCCATCACACCCGAATCCATCATCTGCTCTTGGGCTTGCAAAGGCGCAGACAGGCTTTGACAAGACATGCTCGTAGACGCAACGACCTGACCGATGAATGCCATCATCAGTAGCGCAACGATCATATGTCTGTATTTTGCTGTCCGCATGATTCGGTTTATTACAAGTAGTGGGTCAATTTAACTTCAGCTTACATAGAGCACATGGCGGCTAGATTAGTTCAATTAATTTCCTTCCGCAAGGGCATGCCACACCTTATCACAAGGCACCTGACCTCAAAAACAGTCTTAAGCAACTGTTTTGTATGATTTATTCCAAATAGGTGCTGATCGAATTTTGATCACCTTTCAGCCTCACCAGTCTCTTCCGCACTAGGCAGTTTGTAGCTATTACGTGCGTCCTTATCAATCAGCCCGGCTAAATACAGGTTCATCAGTACTTGTCTGACTTCATCAATATCAAGCTCATATTGCGCTGCCTTGATCTTCCGAATGACTGGCTGTATCTGGCCTCGAATAATATCGTTAGAAAGATTGACCACTTTGCGTCGCTGCTCGGAATCGTCGATAGTTGATGCCGAGCTTGTAGAATCATCAGATTCTTTGTTAGTCGCCAATACGTCATGCTGCATCGAATTTGCTAGACTAATGGCACCTAATGTAATGACTTCCAACAACAAGGCCAGTAGTCCATAGCCAAAGTTTCTAACGGCTTCTGTACTCACACCAAAAATCCGCCCCAAGACTGCAAAGAAGCGTGTTATTGGCACTTCATTCATCGCCGTATTCTTGCCTGCATTTGAAGATAGCTCCATCAGCCTTATCAGTGAACCTTTTAGTTCACGTATTCTCTCAGCGTTTTTTTCCCCTTCGACCCACTGTCGATGAAACTCACTATTGAGGCGCTTCTCCAGCAAACGCTCATGGTGGTTTATCTCCTGCCTAATCGCATCTGCCCTCTCTTGCAATACCCTATATTCCGTAGATTCTAATCGGGAGTTGTTAATGGCGACGAATTCAGCGGAAAGGAAAAATGCGCAACTAGCCAATAACGAAAACCCTGTGAGAACTATAGCCATAACCCCATAATAATGACTACGCTGTCTTTCAGACCAAAATAAATATTTACCAAAATCGATACAGCATCCGATCAAGATAAACAAACCCGCCGCCAGCAAATTTTTACTTAGCCCATTCCCTATCACTACATCACTGAACGCCACGCTCGACAGAGAAAGAGCAAATAAGCTCGTTAAAATCATACTGACAAGGCAAAAGGTGTACTTAACGATCTGAATCAGGCGAATCACAAGGCGGCATATCTCACAGTGGATAAGCTACTATCGTCCTACTCGCGCCAGTTCTAATCCATATTCTTTCTTTCCGTTCAGAATAAAACTTTTTAGGAATCAACATAGTATCTGATAATAACAAGCCTTTCGTGCCCACGTTTTCATAGTAATAGCCGCCTGCTATTCATCAAACCTATGCCTCTAAACCTAGGCTCTAACACATTGTTTTACAAAAACTTTCTTCCATTTTTGAAAAGTTTCTCAACGTTATTTTTCTTCGTTGTCAATAGTATGGAATTGCTACCGAACAACATGGACTGACCAACCGTCAGGGAACGATGGAGTTACGATTTATGGCTAATTTTGAGGATAAGATGTGTCGCTCTGCAGCTAAAACATTGATGTCATCCCTAGAGTCTCTTCACTCTACTCATTTTGAAAAGCAAACGCTTTCCGATGAACTACTCACCACGCTATCCAAACTTAATCTCACCGATCAAAAATCGCTTATAAACCGCGCTCGCTACTTTCTCAAAGTGGGCGTAGATGAAAAAGCACTGACAAGACAGCTAAAAGAGCTGGAAGACAAACGCGAAGAGCGTGAGTTAGAAGATATTTATCTTTTTCATGGCGCACCATTGGTTCTTATGCGTCGGCTATTCGGCATGCATGCTTCTGAGTTTTCCCGTCGCCGAAATATTCTTAATATTCGAGGCGCAGGCAGCGGCAGACCTCCTTTATGTGATGAAGAGACCGACCATTTGGTCTGGAAGACCTGGTTACACCACAATCAACTGGATGAACGTGAGCGTTTTCTAAAAATAGCAGACGAGACCAGCCTCGATCTTCATCTCATCTGGAGCGCTTTACGCGATCATATTGATACCTGACCATCAAAAATGTCGCCCTAATACCTCTTTTCCATTGCTAAATACAGTATAATTAAACATCCCTAAATGGGCTCCAACCTTTAAGGAGAACAATGGATGTTTACCAATAACTCTTTCCGTATTTCTTACCTAATAGCAATATTGCTTTTGTCCACCACGGCAAATGCGGGACAAACTTGGGAATACCTGGTCAAAACCTACCCCTTGCTCGGCAATGATGGTGCACTGACCCAAACACTGAATAAGTTAGGTCAACAGCAGTGGGAACTCGTAAATTGCGCCAAAGGTAGCGCTAAACTTACCTGTATTTTTAAGCGCCCGGCAAAAGGTACCTAACGCGATGAGATGGATCAAAGCGCTTTGTTTATTGATTACGGCACTAATTACCGGTGTACTTAGTCTATGCTGGCGTACCTTGGTGTTTTTAATTGATCTAATCGATGGCGGCGATGACGAAAATGACCACGCCCCAACCGACAGTATTATTCATTACAACCACCGGAGTGGTGAGATTGATCCAGTAAAACGTACTGACGGCCTTTACGACAATAAACTATAGAAAATGCCCGTAAAACCGAAGTTCTACGGGCATTGGGTTTGATCAACTAAAGCAATCCTCGCTCAGCAAACGATTCCACTGTCTCATCACCTACTATAAAGTGATCCAGTACCCGGATATCTATCAATGACAAAGCCTCTTTCAGCCGTTGAGTGATATTTCTATCACTCTGACTGGGCTCAGCCACTCCAGATGGATGATTGTGAGCAAAAATCACTGCAGCAGCATTCACCTGCAAAGCGGCCTTGACCACTTCACGGGGATAAACACTGCAGCCATCGATAGTGCCCGCAAACATTTCCCGATACTCAATCAGTCTATGTTGGCTATCAACAAACAGGCAGCTAAATACTTCTCGCTGCTGGCCTGCTAGCTGTAAGCGCAGATAGTCGCGTACTTCATGCGGGGAACTAAACACCTGGTCACGGGTTTTCAATCGTGCATAGAGCAAGTGTTTGGCTTCAGCAATCAGTTGGTTTTCCTGCTCGAATGCCGTTTCGGTAGAATACATTTCATTCGAAGGTTTAACGGTTTTCATAATGTGCTCCCATAGGAATAGGGAACACACCAGGTCCTTATGGGAACGGTGGTTCCCATAAGGATGAAATGGACAGCATATTAACGCTAGATCAATACTGCCCTGGTGGCGTGTTATCCATTTGCGACTTGAGGCGTGTCCTCATGATCATCAAAAGTACGTTGGTCTTCATAGACCAGTTCACCGTTAATTTTCATAGAGAGAATGCGCGTCAAGAAGCCACCTATCGCAGCCCCCAATTCACCAGCACGTTCACCTTGTTTATAGATGAATGCTTTGGCACGAGGGTTAGCCATATTAAAGCGAATCAGCACATTGGCATCCTCGGCTTCGATAGCTTCCCGGTGTTCTAACACAACACCGAGTACGGTTTCAGACGAAATAACGAGATCATGATATTCATAATGCACGTTATCCGCTGGCCCCTGGATAACCGATACTTGAGCTGCATAGCGTTCAGGTTTACCTTCAGCACCGAATTCACGAATGCTGTTCAGATAACCGATGCCATTGGCATACTCGTTGAAGTACCGATTGTTTTCTGCAGTAGCAGAGGACGTTGTTGTATTTTCAGTTGGTTTACTCATAGCAGTGCTCCTGATTCAATGAGTTGATGTGATAAAAAGAGCCGCCGACCCAATGGGGCAACAAGCTCCCCGGTTGGGTGAGTGAACACACAGATCATTCCGTATTCCCGTAGGAATTACTGCATACCACGCCGAAGCGTTGACCCGGGTATGTAAGGTGCTATTGAGACAGCAATAGCGACTGTTGGTAACTGTTAGGATGGCTGACAACATCATTTACTTGCCCCTTTCTTCCCCTTAAAACGCCCTCCTAATCTGGGATTAATACGCCCCGCCCCGGCTGTGCCACGGGTGATCGCCTGGGTAGCACCATCAAGCTGAGATGCGGCTCGAATACCTGCCAAGCCGAGGTAAACGGATAGCAGTAGCGGCAACACCAAATACAGCCCACCAGTGAGAAAGTTAAGAATGATCCGCTTGAGCGTGAGGTCAATGCTAAACAGCGTGGTCACGCTGCCAGGGTCGGGATAAAACGCCTGAATCAGGTTTTGATCCACCCACCAGGCAAAGAACCACAATACTGTCCAGAACTTCACTGTAAACAAGATCAATGCGCCGATAATCAATAAAGAAAACTTGTAGCGGCTGATCAAAATAAAGAACGGCAACAACGCGTAGAGTCCCATCAAGATCAGCGCTTGCACCATCGGTGCCGCTTCAAGGAAGACGCGCAAATAGGCGGCAAAAGACACACTGGTCTTTCCAAGGCCGTAAGCAGCCAGACCTTGTTGCGCAGCATTCTGCACCGATACCATCACCCCAGGCTCCCCGACGCTGAAATCGACCATATTCCCATAGGCGAAGTCGTAGCCGCGAGTAGTCCAACGCGGCGGAGAATTAATCAATGCAATTTGTATAACCGCATCGCGACGTGGCGCAGGGTCCCACCCCGGTTCAGCGGCAGCAGAGAGTAAATCGAGATCGCCTAGCTCATTAAGAATTGATTGTTGAATGCCTTGCCACCATTCTGTGCAGAATGGCTTTCCATAAACAGGGTTATTAGACGCATCCCACTCTACGTCCCTGAGGGCTGACCAAGGGTATCCTTCCCTGACGGTATCAGCACGGATGCTATCGTAATATCCCGGTATTTCCTGATACACATGCGAGCCAATCCAATCAGGGTCACTCTCACCATAACGATTTAGCAATGCTGTAATTGCTGCACTGCTGGGACGTTCGGCCAGGTATTTTGATCGCGCCTCAACGAAACAGTCTCGAAAGAAATCGTTGATCTCATGTTGCAAATTAGGGTCTTGAATGGATGCATCGCGCAATTCATCGACATACCCCCGAAAATCCAAAGTGGGTGGTACATTTTCCATCACTGCGCGATTAAAACCCGAACTAAAACTCATCACCGCATACCAGAACACGGGCACGCTCACAGTAACCGGTGCGGCATTAAACGAAATGCCTCCCCCATAGGTAGTGCGTGAGTTATTGACCGTCGCAACTGGCTGTGCAGGTGTTCCAATGACCGCGCGTGGAGTAAACGACAAATCGACAGCATTCAGCGGTGTCGCCGGTACAGCTGCAATCAAGATCACGAAGAAAGCAACAAAGAACTCCACCTCGACAATACGTAATGTGGTATTACCCGCTTCCTCAGCATCTTCACCCGCATACGAGCGAATAATAGTATCGAGAAGAATACCCAGAAAAGGCAGAAACACGATGCCGGTAGCCACCAGCACGTCCCAAATACTGTTATAGAACAGCCAGCCAAATAGCGTAGTGTAGAGTTCAAGCGTACTATCAACAGCCATACCGTTAAGCCACCCTTCCTAACAAAATCGCTAACGGGTTTTGAACAATCAAACATTCATAAAGAATGATCAAAATAATTAATGGGCGACGACTTGCTGAGGATAAAGAGTCATGCCGATGATCACGGGTAAGATGGCAGACAAACCGAGGCCAACACAGCACCAGCAAACTATAGATACCAGCGCGCCACCAACCCAACGGCAAGTTCGCGACCAGTGAACCTATCGCCTGAGGAGGCTGCGAACTCCCCCAGATACTGACCGCGACGCCCACTATGAGTAGTAATACCAACGCAGCGGAGGTATATCCCCAGAGCAAGAACTGTCTCTTTAAAGCGGCAAATTTCATTGCTCTGCTCTCATTGTTCAACACTGCCATTTTTCAGGGGACGAGGATCAGTCGGTACTGTGGCAGGCGTATTCACAGACGATTGGCGGATCGCATTGTCCCGCAGCAATAGCTCTACAACGGTCGAAGTAACAAATTTATCGCGGGCATCTTTCTCAAAAATCACATTACTGATTTCACTTTCCAGCTCATCCAGCGCCTGGATTACCTCTTGCTGCGCAATCTCATTCGCTGCGACATAGCCCTCTTTCCGACCTGCCAATAGCAAGCGTCGAATGATCATCGCCTCCTCCATGACCCTCGCTTCGGCAATTTCCTGGCCGAGCTTATTAATGACAATGGATATTTCGTCGGGAGACTGATTCCGAATCGCCAGAATGACTTGTAGCGTCACCGCAATACCCGGCGCTTCGACTTGCTCCAGATTTACCCTTGTAGGCTGCGTTGAACCTGAAACCAGATCCACTAACAACTGCACGATATCTTCAGTAATTTCCTCAATGTAGGGAATCAATCCTTTTCCAGGCCTTGTCCCTTTGGTACAGCTGTCACAGAGGCCTACCTCAATCTCACCCAATACATTATTGATCCACCGGTCAACCGCGTTAGGACCGGCAAAATGCTGAGCAAGAGGTGCGCTACCAGGCAAGTTACTACTTGTTTCTGGAGGCCGTTGCGACAATATATTCAATCCAGCTTTGGCAACATCTGACAGCACCCGAATCGGCGGCTGGTTAACTCCACCCGCCCTCAGGCCACCTACCCATTCAATTCCCTCGTTAGGCGCATCTTCTGCATCGTCGACCGCATCGTGAATATTGGCTCCACCGATACCTACTGAACGCTTCCAGGAATCGCCCCAACTGACTGTAATCCATTCATCAAAAGGGTTTGTGTTATTGGCGATCTCGTATTGAATACGCTCACAGCTTTTAGTAGCCAACGAAAAAGATTCGTTGGCACGCAATAAGGCATTTTGAAACAGGTCATACAGACCCGGATTCGCCTTTTGAAGAATATAACCCGGCAAATTTGCTATCGCGGCTGTGGCTGCCAATTCAATGGCATTAACAGCGTTATCGACACCATTTCGCAAATTCTCCAGTGAACTTTCGATAGCCACCATTGGATCAAAACCGCTGCAACTGAGTGCAGAGGCCTGTCCGCTTAGTGATAAATCAATCGTAGTGATATTGAGGCTTGGGGGAATTGTAATATCCCGTCCACCACCAATCTTGTAGTAAAACAAACTATCATCGCTTGGCGCTTCTGCGGCAATGAGCGGATGACAGGTTATAAAACTAACAATCAAGATCATTACCCGCCAACAAAACCGGGGGGCCGCATATTCAAAAATCATAAACAAACCCTCACCGGAACAGTGAATAAGTAAGCCCCTTTTGCCTCACAGCATTCGTAGGGACGCCACAAGGTAAACGCGTATCGGTTATCTTCAGAATGACGCCCCTCGGACCACGAAGTACTCAGCACGTCGTTTTCACCAAAGGCATAACATTGCTCATCAACTTTAGGAGCCAGCATTTGCCATACCCCCGTATCCGGATCATTCTCAACCAATTCACCGGGCAACCAGGTACGGTTATAGCCATTGCCATCAAGTGCGTTATAAATATGAGGTTGGCGGGTTTGGGTAACGATATTGCCAGCCCGCTGTGCAACAACCGCAGCTGCTTTGGCACCATCCTTCTGATTAATAAATCCTGTGCGTGGCCAAACCGGCCCCCATTGTTGCTGGATTCCATCGCCCACAACGCGCCGACCGGGTAGCAGGTTTTGCAAATACAACATCTCGGGTAAACCAAGACGCCAGGTCAATGCATCCAGAGAAGAGAGCAGGTAGGGATTAAAAGACTCGGCTTCGGACGGGCAGTAATACCCCGTGTTGCCGATAAAGTCAGAAACTGAGGAGAACGGGTGACCAATCGCGGTCACTTCTTTGAATCGCAGGCTCTGGTCCGTCGCTGGATTCCCGCCTTCGGTTCGATGCCCGCCTCCCACAAAAGCACCGTGAAAGGTACTGACGATCCCACTAACTATTCCTGAATCTAGCGAACCAAATATGGATTCCATCTCCTGCCATGGGTTATCGCCGGGCTCGTCGTAGACACTCACCACCAGATCCGGATTGTAGTGTGCGACTCGGATGCTGGTCTCGATAGAACATTCATAAATACTGCAACGCAGCCAGACACAGACGCCAGTAATGCAATAGTTCAAGCAGGAACGATCCAGTGTAATTGCTCCAACAATATCCGCAGTTGTTATCGTCGTCGGTTCTGCCTCAAAGGCCTGTAGTTTGTATCCTTGCAACAGCACAAATAGCATGACTACTTGAATAAGTTTATTCATCAATTACCCCCTCCCTTTTTATCTTTAAGCCACTGACGATACCGGTTGATGGCTAGAGAGAGATCGGTCATTCCATAGATCACCGCTTGCTTGTCGAAAATAATCACAGGATAACGGTCAAGGTCATACGCCATCATTGTGCCCAGAGGAAGATATGCAGCGCGCAATTCGTCTTCCAATTTAGAACGTCCTAATTCAGCAATTTTCTGCTGAACCAAGGCGCGGGCCAATGATTCATCATTGGGCAGCCCTTCGCTCAATTGCTCCTGGATAGACTGGACTGCATCAAGACTTAGGAGGGTAATTTCTGAATTGTTTTCGGAAGGACTCGTGTTATTCCAATCGGCTGGCTGAAAAGGTCGTTGATTAGAGGTGATCGCAATAATTGACTGTGGCAAGTCGTCAGCACTAGCTGACGATATGGTCAGTTCCACGAATACTATTGCAGCAGATACAACAAAAATCTTCAGTTTTGACACGCTCTAATCTCACACATAGGCTCAGTTGGCCCTATGGTTAATCAGTTGCCGAAATAGAACGATAAGAAAGCTTTCATGCCGAAAAGTAAGATATTTGGAGACTTAGGAGATTAAATCAGGATGCCGTCCAATGAACGCTGGATGACTAATCCTATAATTATTTGGCCGACAAGTTTTGCAGAATGCCGCACTCCTCGATAGTACGGTTATTGGAGCAACTATTGCGGAGTGAAGTTAACTGTTGCCGAAGCCCTTCCAGCTCCTTCATACGTTGCTCTACTTGTTCAATATGATTATCAATCATATTGTTCACATCATCGCAATGCGTACCCGGTGACTGGTTTAAATCGATCAGTTGGCGAACCTCTGATAAAGCAAGGTCAAGACTACGGCAATGTTTGATAAACATCAGTTGTTCAACAGCCGACTGGTCATACAGACGAAAATTTCCTTCACTACGCGCTTTTGATTGAAGCAGCTTCTCTTTTTCATAATAGCGTATTGTCTGCACAGAGCACCCGGTCAATTTGGCGAGTTCACCAATTTTCATCATTTTCTCCAACGCTTGACTCTATAGTTACTATAGAGTCTATACTCCGATACTATTAAAGTACAAGAGTGTTCACATGAAAGAAAGTTGCACAGAGCAATGCGCCGATCAGGTAAAAGCCGACGCTGACCCTTCACCTATTACAGACACACAACCGAACGGTGGATTTGTCAGCCAGTTCTCGGTGCCCAAGATGGATTGTCCGTCTGAAGAGCGAATGATTCGCATGGCGTTGGATGATCTTGGGCCAGGAATCGCCCTTGAATTTGATACACCCCATCGAAAACTCAAGGTCTTTTATGATAATAATCTGGAAGCCATACAGTCACGTATCGAATCACTTGGCCTGGGGGCTGTGCTTGAATACACTCAAGATATTCACGGCAGTGAATTATCTCAGGCTGTGGCCTCAGCGGATGCCGTCAATCAAAAAGAGGCCGGGATACTCAAGTGGCTGCTAACCATCAATGGCATCATGTTTGGCATTGAAATGGTTGTTGGCTGGTACGCCCAGTCTACTGGGTTGATTGCCGACTCACTGGATATGTTTGCTGACGCTGCCGTTTATGGATTAGCCCTCTACGCAGTTGGTCACGCAGCTCATATGAAGCTACGAGCAGCACACTTTTCCGGTTGGTTACAAATGATTCTCGCGCTTGGCGCTTTGAGTGAAGTAATCAGGCGGTTTATATTTGGCAGTGAACCCTTATCCATACTCATGATGAGCTTTGGATTTATCGCTTTGATCGCCAACTCTGTGTGCCTGGTACTGATTAATAAGCAAAAAGACAGTGGCGTACATATGAAAGCGAGCTGGATTTTTTCGGCCAACGATGTGATCGCTAATTTAGGAGTTATTCTGGCCGGGCTATTGGTTGCACTCACGGGTTCACGCTACCCGGACCTAGTGATTGGTTTTGTGATTGGTTTAATCGTTTTAAATGGCGCACGACGTATTTTGCAATTGAAATCGTGAATACCATTAAAGAGGCACGTTAATCCGCTATGCACAATCACGATCATGAATCATCTAGCTCACGTATTGGCTGGGCATTTTTTCTCAACTTTGGGTTCACCATCGTTGAATTTATTGGCGGTTGGCTCACCAATAGCACAGCCATTATGGCAGATGCGGTACATGATCTTGGCGATAGTTTATCTATTGGACTCGCCTGGATTTTAAGCAAAATCGCACATAAGCAAGCGAATGATAACTATAGCTATGGTTACCAACGATTTTCGTTACTAGGTGCACTGGTTAACGGCGCGGTTCTCATTGGCGGGTCTATTTGGGTATTAACCGAAGCTATTCCCCGTTTATCCAACCCCGAGATGCCCCATGCACAGGGTATGATTGTTCTGGCCATATTTGGAATCGCCGTCAATGGATTCGCTGCTTACAAGCTAAGCCACGGAAAATCTCTGAATGAGCGCGTTTTGAATTGGCATTTACTGGAGGACGTTCTAGGCTGGGTGGCTGTTTTGCTCGTTGCAGTTGTTCTTACCTTTGTCGATCTTCCCGTGCTCGACCCACTATTATCCATTGGGTTTACCCTGTTCATCTTATTCAATGTCACCAAGACACTCATCGACACAGTTAAGGTATTTCTTCAAGCAACGCCAGACACAAAGGTTCGGCAGGACATCATCAGCGATCTTAAATCGCTTGATAATATTAAAAGCGTGCATCATGTCCACGTCTGGTCACTTGATGGTGCCAACCATGTATTAACTGCGCACCTCGAACTCAAACAGGCAATAGACAATTTAGAGCAAAAAATAGTCAAGCAAGATATTTCAAAGGTTTTACAGCGCTATAACCTATCGCATACAACCATTGAATTGGAGCTCCCCGACGAAGATTGCCGGGATAGCGAAGCAACTTTAAGCAAAAAATCTAGCCCAACACATTCTTGAGTCCAGCCCCAATGAAAACAGTCGAGCTGCTAAACAACCCTGCTCAGAATATTGATCAGATAGACATATTTGCTCTCAAACCTATTAACCGTGTAGGTTATTCAACCTCAATGATATAGACTTAATACTATGTTGCGGCCATTCATCTCATACGTGTTTATCTTCTCGCTACTCTTTATGGGTATCGAAGGGGCTGTTGATTCTGCAGGCGGCGAACACCCACATGGAGATGATTACTCACATGTCCTGGATAGCGTTGATTCGCTTTCTCTCGATTCCGATGATGACGGTCACTGCTCGCATTGCTGCCACGGCCACACCGGCAGTATTGCTGGTCATGTTCCTGCGCTGAACTGTGATATGGCACATCAACAGTTTGCTTTTTACCAACCGCACTTCCTCAATTTTTCTCAGGCACCACCTACCCCGCCACCCAACGTATAAATCATTTCTGATTTTTATCAGCATATTGCCGCTGTGGGGCGACCTTCGTCCACAACAACGGCGTGTGCATGAATATTCACGGAATATCGGACTATGATTTATGCAAATACGACACATTATTGCTGCCTTATTGTTAGGTAGCGTACCCCTATTGGGCTGGGCCGAATTGAGTAGCGCAGATTCATCAGATCTTCCCAGCCTCAACCAAACACAGCGCGTCAACGCTTCGTCGACACTAGCACTCGAAGATGCCATCGCTCGCACCCTGAAAAATAACCCGCAGTTATACCAATACCGTTTTCGCCAAAAAAGCCTTACGGCACAACGCGAAACCAGCTCGCTCTCCCCTGCTCTGCAGCTGGGGCTGGAAGTCGAAAACATCGCAGGCAGCGGAGAATTCAATGGCGTTGATAGCGCGGAAACCACCCTTGCACTGTCTTCTGTGATTGAGCTGGGCGGCAAATCACGTTCACGGGTTGGGTTGGTTGATGCCAGAACCGACCGCTTGGATTTTGAACGCCAGGCAGCAACACTGGACTTGCTCGGCGAGCTAACGGCACTGTTTATTCGTTGCCGCTCCACCCAGGAAAACATTCATCTGGCAGAAGAGGCCGTTACGCTGTCAAAGCAGATGCTAACAACCGTTGAAGCGCGAGCGGCTAAAGGTGCAGCCCCTGAAGCAGAAGTGATGCGCGCTAAAGCAGCACTCACCCGAGCATCTATCCGCTTCCAAGCCTTGCGCAGCAGTTTTGAGCGACAGAAAGTAGTACTAAGCAGCTTCTGGGGTGATACCAACCCCCGGTTTGCTGAACTGAGTGGCAGCCTGTCTGCTTTTGGCACTTCGGATGATTTTGCTAGCTTGTTGCAACGGGCCAAGAAGTCCCCTGCCATTGCCATTTTTGCCAGTGAAGCGCGAATGAAAGACGCTGAAGTCAAACTGGCTCAGGCACAAAGCCGCGTGGATATTGGCTGGCAATTGGGCGTCCGGCGTTTTGAAGAGACGGACGACACGGCATTAGTCGCGGGTATTTCGATTCCACTGTTCAGTGGTAAACGCAATCGTTCTTCGATCACGTCGGCATTGGCTGAGCGTAATGCAGTGGACTATCAGCAAGCCGATGCCATGCTGAAACTACACAGCCGCTTGTTCACTGCTTTTTCCCAGCGCGAAGAAAATACAGCTGCGGTCGAGCAATTCAATTCTCACGTCTTACCTGCATTGGAAAAGGCACTGGCTTTGACACAGCAAGCCTATGAGAACGGACGTTATCGCTATCAGGATTGGATTGCTGCCCAAGAAGAGTTACTGACCGCCAAGCAACAACGCATTGAAGCGGCAACCGCAGCACAGCTCAATCAGGCGCTTATCGAGCAATTGATTGCAGAACCACTAGGCACTAACCATTTACCTTATTGATACCGCGTCTTTGCAAAATAAAAAGTTTGCAAAGACCGACAGGAAATAATTATGAAAATTTTACGACTTTATTTATACCTAACTATTGCAGCAGTCCTCGGCGTAACAAATTCTGCTTTCACTCTGGCAGCCTCCGATGATCACAACCACGATCATGAAGTTCATGCCACCAAAGATACACAACAGGGTGAGAGCGAGGATCATAAGCGCCAAAATGAACATGGCGACACAGACAATCAGTCCCACGATGACGAGGAAAATACCAGCCGCATTGATAGCAATATGGCTACCCAAGTGGGTATTGGTACAACAGCCGCCACAGAACAAACCCTTCACCAAACCATCACCAG
>Ga0070728_10004800_pt1 | contig 13725 bp, 13 predicted proteins | sample tdDd471_FD_66723 | JGI IMG/M metagenome (GOLD analysis project Ga0070728, IMG submission 66723) | Marine sediment microbial communities from the Atlantic coast under amendment with organic carbon and nitrate - tdDd47.1 | ecosystem: Environmental > Aquatic > Marine > Coastal > Sediment | place...
GGGGGGGGGGGGGGGGCCGGGGGGGGGGGGCCGGGGGGGGGGGCCGTCAGGGCGTGGTGCGAGCCGGCTTGGGACCGGGCTTCACCCGGCCGCGGTCCTGGTCGGACAGATGGCCGAGGCCGGAGCGCAGGTAGTCCCAGCCGGTCACCAGGGTGAACGCCGCGGCCACCCAGAGCCCGACCTCGCCGACCAGCTGGGCGTGGGTCCAGGCCGGGGCGTCGCTGCCGATGATCAGGAAGCCGAGCGCCAGCAGCTGGACGGTGGTCTTCCACTTGGCCAGCCGGCTGACCGGCAGGCCGATCCGGATCTCCGCCAGGAACTCCCGCAGGCCCGACACCAGGATCTCGCGCAGCAGGATCACCAGCGCCGCCAGCACCGTCCATCCGGCGATGTAGTGCAGGGCGCTCAGGATCAGCAGGCAGGCTCCGACCAGCAGCTTGTCGGCGATCGGGTCGAGCAACCGGCCGAACGCCGACTGCGCCTGCAGGGTCCGCGCCAGGTAGCCGTCGAAATAGTCGGTGATGCTGGCCAGGGCGTACAGACCGAGGGCGACCCAGCGGAACGTCTCGCCGCCGACCCACAGGCAGGCGATCAGCGGCGGCAGCACCACGATCCGCGAGAGCGTCAACAGGTTCGGAAGCTGGGCGAGCATCGCGCTCGTTTCTCCGTGGCCGGCCTCGGGCTGAGCCCGAACCATAGTGTACATAACCCTGCCGACGAAACCGGTCGAGGCCCGGAATTGCTAAATTTTCACAGCGTATTGACGGTCGATGGGCTGTCGGACCGGGCCGACTCGGCGTTCAGCCGTTCTCCACCACCGTCTGCTGCAGCCGGGCGTCGCGGCGACGACGCGCCAGTTCGATCTGCCGGGCCTGACGGCGCTCGACCCGACGCTCCAGGAACCGCTCGATGCCGCGGCCGATCAGGTACCCGACCGGCGCCCCGACGATCATGAACGGCAGGCTGCCGACGAAGATGGCCAACGCCCCGTCGCCCAGCGTAGTGAGCATCTGGTGCACCTGATGCTCGGACTGGAACTCGACGACGGTCGAGCAGGTGACCGCCCGGCAGCCGATCAGGTAGTACAGCGAGTAGGTCGGCACCATGGTCAGCGGATTGACCACTAGGGTTCCGACGGCCGCGACGACCATATCGAACAGGTAGCGCCCGGTCAGCCGGTTGAGGACCAGGATGGCGATCAGGCAGATCACGATCTGCAGCCCGACCGTCGGCGAGAAGCCGACGACCATTCCCATCGCCATCGACCGCGCGATGACGCCCTTGGACAGCGTCATGCGCCGGGCCTGACGCATGATCTTGGTAACAATTCGCTTGTACAGGGCCTTCAACGAACGCTCCGGGGTTTCGGGCTCGGGCGCGAGCGTATAATTGCGGGATGCACGGAACAACCGTATCCGATAAGTCCCCTGAATATGGGGTAAAGATCGGGCGAGGAAATGGCATGCGCGTGTTCGGTCTCGCAGGTTGGTCGGGAAGCGGCAAGACGACCCTCATGTGCCGGCTGATTCCGGAGCTGGTCGGGCGCGGGCATCGCGTGTCGACCATCAAGCACGCCCACCACGCCTTCGACGTGGACCAGCCCGGCAAGGACAGCTTCGAGCACCGGGCCGCCGGCGCCACCGAGGTGATGATCGGCTCGGCCGCCCGGTTCGCCCTGATGCACGAGCTGCGCGGCGAGCCGGAGCCGGAGCTGGGCGAGCTCATCGCACGCATGGCGCCGGTCGACTTCGTGCTGATCGAGGGCTTCAAGCGCACCGGCCACCCCAAGCTCGAGGTCTACCGCAGCGTGGTCGGCAAGCCGCCGCTGTGGCCGTCCGACGACGCCGTCGTGGCGGTCGCCAGCGACGCCCCCCTGCCCGATTGCCCGCGGCCGGTGCTGGACCTGAACGACGTCGCCGCGATCGCCGACCTGGTCGAGGCGCGTGCGGCCGACCCGGCCGGGCTGCTAGGGTAGCCGCATGGTGCAGCTGACCGACGACTGCTTCGCCTTCGACGGCGGCCTGATCCCGGTGGAGACCGCGCTGGAGCGTGTGCAGGCGCGCCTCGCGGCGGTGACCGGGGTCGAGACCGTGCCGCTGGACGCGGCGCTCGGCCGCACCCTGGCCGAACCGGTCGTCGCCGGCATGGACGTGCCGCCGCACGACAACTCGGCGGTCGATGGCTGGGCGGTCTACGTCGACGACATCGCCGGCGAGGGCGAGACCCGCCTGCCGGTCGGCGGCCGGGTCGCCGCCGGCGAGCGCCTGGCGCGGCCGCAGCGGCGCGGCGAGACCATCCGCATCTTCACCGGCGCGCCGATGCCCTCCGGCCCCGACGGCGGCCCGGGACCCGACACCGTGTTCATGCAGGAGGACTGCCGGGTCGACGGCGACACCGTCGTGTTCCCGGCCGGCATCAGGCGCGGCGCCAACCGGCGGTTCGCCGGCGAGGACGTGAAGACCGGCGCCACCATCCTGCAGGCCGGCCGCCGCCTCGGGCCTCCGGACATCGGCCTCGCCGCCTCGGTCGGCCTGACCGCCCTGCCGGTGCGCACCGCGCTGCGGGTCGCGGTGTTCTCGACCGGCGACGAGGTGCGCGAGCCCGGCGACGCGCGCGGGCCGGCCGCGATCTACGATTCCAACCGCTACACCCTGAAGGGGCTGCTGCGGTCGCTCGGCTGCGTGGTCACCGACCTCGGCATCCTGCCGGACGACCGCGAGACCATCCGGACCGCCCTGGTCGAGGCGGCCGCCGGTCACGATGCCTTGATCACCTCGGGCGGGGTGTCGACCGGCGAGGAGGACCACGTCCGCGCCGCGGTCGAGGCCGAGGGCCGGCTCGACGCTTGGCGGCTCGCCATCAAGCCGGGCCGGCCGGTGGCGCTCGGGGTGGTGCGCGGCACGGCGTTCCTGGGCCTGCCGGGCAACCCGGTGGCGGTGGTCGTGACCTTCCTGCACGTCGCCCGCCCGGTGCTGCTGACCCTCGCCGGCACCGAGGTGCACAATCCGCAGCGGTTCCCGGTGACCGCGGCGTTCGGCTATCGCAAGAAGGCGGGGCGGCGCGAATACGTCCGGGTCCGCCTGGAGCCGGTGGCCGGCGGCCCGCCGATCGCCCGCCGGGTCGGCAACGAAGGGGCCGGCGTGCTGTCGTCACTGGTCGCCGCCGACGGCCTGGTCGAGCTCGCCGACGACACGCTGGGGCTTTCGGAAGGCGACACGGCAGCCTATCTGCCGTTCAGCGAGGTGATGCGATGAAGGTTCTGTATTTCGCCTGGGTCCGGCAGCGGATCGGCGTCGGCCACGAAATGGTCAGCCCGCCCGACGGCGTGGCGACCGTGGCCGCCCTGGTCGAGTGGCTGCGCACGCGTGGGCCGGGCTATGCCGAGGCGTTCAAGGACACCCGCGCGATCCGGTGCGCGGTGAACCAGGAATACGTCGAGCCCGACCATCCGGTCGCCGTCGGCGACGAGGTCGCGTTCTTCCCGCCGGTGACCGGAGGCTGACGGAGACGACATGACCGTCCGGGTGCAGCACGAGGATTTCGACGTCGGGGCCGAGCTGGCCGCCCTGACCGCCGGCAACCACGGGATCGGCGGCCTCGGCGTGTTCGTCGGGCTGGTGCGCGATATCGCCGGCGGCTCGGCGGTCGCCGGCATGACGCTGGAGCACTATCCCGGCATGACCGAGCGCCAGCTCGAGGCGATCGAGGCCGAGGCCCGCGCCCGCTGGCCGCTGGAGGCGAGCCTGATCGTGCACCGGGTCGGCCGGCTGGAGCCCGGCGACAACATCGTGCTGGTGGCCTGCGCCTCGGCCCATCGCCAGGCGGCGCTGGACGCCACCGCCTTCCTGATCGACTGGCTGAAGACCAAGGCGCCGTTCTGGAAGCTCGAGGAGACCCCGCAGGGCGAGCACTGGGTCGACGCCCGCGAGAGCGACGACGCCGCGGCCGCCCGCTGGGGGCGGTGATCGTCGAGGTTTCGGCGGCCGGCTCTTCCCACGGACGGCGGCTGGCCGTATCTTCCGGTCGACCATTCGCCCCCTGACCTGAACTCGTCTGGAACAGCGCCCGGATGCCGATGCCCAGGTTACGCCTTGCCGCGCTCGCCCCGCTGATCCTCGCCCCGATGATCTTCGGCGCGCTCGCCGGCTGCAGCTCGAAGGACGAGACGCCCTACGTGGAGCGTCCGGTCGAGGAGATCTACAACGAGGCCTACGACGCGGCACTCGGCGGCAACTTCAAGAAGGCCGCCCCGCTGTTCGACGAGGTCGAGCGCCAGCACCCGTACTCGGTCTGGGCGACCCAGGCGCAGCTGATGTCGGCCTACTCGCAGTACCAGGCCAACAAGTACACCGACGCGATCAACGCCCTCGACCGGTTCATCCAGCTGAATCCGTCGAATCCGAACGTCGACTACGCCTACTACCTGAAGGGGCTCTGCTACTACGAGCAGATCGTCGACGTCGGCCGCGACCAGAAGCTCACCAAGCGGTCGCTCGAGAGCTTCGAGGAGGTGGTGAAGCGCTTCCCGTCCTCGAAGTACGCGCGCGACGCCAAGCTGAAGATCGACCTCACCCGCAACCACCTGGCCGGCAAGGAGATGTCGATCGGCCGGTGGTACCTGAACCGCGGCCAGTACCTGGCGGCGATCAACCGGTTCCAGAAGGTGGTCGACGAGTTCGACACCACCGACCAGGTCCCGGAGGCGCTGCTGCGGCTGACCGAGGCCTATGTCGCGCTCGGGCTCAGGGACGAAGCCAAGCGGACCGCCTCCGTGCTCGGCTACAACTATCCGGGCTCCGAGTGGTACCAGGACGCCTTCGCCCTTGCGACCACCGGCGAGGCCCGTGCCCAGGCGGAAAGCGGCGACGGCTGGTTCGGCTGGGGCCTCGGCCCGTTCTGATCCATGCTCACCGCGCTCGCGATCCGGGACGTGGTACTGATCGACCGGCTCGATCTCGCCTTTGCGCCCGGGCTGTCGGTCCTGACCGGCGAGACCGGCGCCGGCAAGTCGATCCTGCTCGACGCCCTGGGGCTGGCGCTCGGCGCCCGCGCCGACTCGGGTCTGGTGCGGCACGGCCGTGACCAGGCCAGCGTCACCGCCGAGTTCGACCCGCCGTCCGGCCATGCGGTCGACGCCATCCTCGCCGAAGCCGACCTCGACCCGCGCGACGGCCCGCTGATCCTGCGCCGCGTGGTCGCCGCCGACGGCCGGTCGCGCGCCTACGTCAACGACCAGCCGACCAGCGTCACCCTGCTGCGCCGCCTCGGCGACGCCCTGGTGGAGATCCAGGGCCAGTTCGACCAGCGCGGCCTGATGGACCCGTCGACCCACCGCGAGACCCTGGACGCCTTCGCCGGGCTCGAGGGTCGGGCCGCCGCCGTGCAGGCGGCCTGGACCGCCTGGCGCGACGCCCGTGCCCGGCATACCGAGGCCCGGGCCGCCCTGGAGAAGGCGAAGGCCGACGAGGAATGGCTGCGCCACACCGTCGAGGAGCTCGACCGCCTGGCCCCGACCGAGGGCGAGGAGCAGCGGCTGACCGAGACCCGCGTCGTGCTGGCCAACGCCGAGGCGGTGCTGTCGGCGATGAACGCCGCGGCCGACGCGCTGGCCGGCGAGGAGGCCGGGGCCGACAGCGCGGTCGCCCAGGCGCAGCGCGCCCTCGACCGGATCGCCGACCGGGCCGGCGAGCGCCTGGCTGGGGCGCTCGCGGCGCTCGACCGGGCTGCCGCCGAGATCCAGGAGGCGATCGCCGAGCTGCAGTCGGCCGCCGAGGACATCGAGGCCGATTCCGGGCGCCTGACCGAAATCGACGATCGCCTGCACGCGCTGCGCGACGTCGCCCGCAAGCACGGCGTCGACCCGGACGACCTGCCGGCCCTGCATCGCGCCACGGTCGACCGGCTGGCCTCGCTCGACGCCGAGGGCGGCGGGCTGGCGGCGCTGGCCGAGGCCGAGCGGCGGGCCCGAGCGGACTACGTGACGGCCGCCGAGGCGCTGTCGAAGGGGCGCCGCGAGGCCGCCGGCCGGCTCGATACTGCGATCGCCGCCGAGTTGCCGCCGCTGAAGCTGGAGAAGGCCCGGTTCGTAACCGCGGTCGAGCCGCAGGACGAGGCCCGCTGGGGCGCCGACGGCATGGATTCCGTCAGCTTCCGGGTGGCGACCAACCCGGGGACCCCGCCGGGACCGCTGAGCAGGATCGCCTCCGGGGGCGAGCTGTCGCGCTTCCTGCTGGCCCTCAAGGTGGTGCTCGCGGAATCGAGCACGGTGCCCACGCTGGTGTTCGACGAGGTCGACTCCGGGGTCGGCGGCGCGGTCGCGGCGGCGGTCGGCGACCGGCTCGCCCGCCTCGCCGACCGGCTACAGGTGCTGGTCGTCACCCACTCCCCGCAGGTCGCCGCCCAGGGCGCCCACCACTGGCACGTCGAGAAGCGGACCCGGGGCGACGCGGTCAGCACCACGGTCGCCGCCCTCGACCCCGGCGCCCGGCGCGAGGAGATCGCCCGCATGCTGTCGGGTGCCGCGGTGACCGCCGAGGCGCGCGCCGCCGCCGACAGCCTGCTCGCCCAGTCGAACGGAGCCCGCGCCATCGGCGCCGGGCAGTGACGGAAACCCGACGATGACCACCGACGCCGACCTCGCCAAGAAGCCCGTCGACGCGCTGAGCGCTGCCGAAGCCAAGGCCGAGCTGCAGCGGCTGGCCGACGCGATCGCCGAGGCCGACAGGCAATACCACGTCGAGGACGCCCCGGTCCTGACCGACCCGGAATACGACGCCCTGCGGCGCCGCAACGAGGCGCTCGAGGCCCGGTTCCCCGAGCTGAAGCGCGCCGACAGCCCGAGCGAGCGGGTCGCCCCCGGCCCGGCCGAGGGCTTCGCCAAGGTCCGGCACGCGCGGCCGATGCTGTCGCTGGGGAACGCCTTCGACGACGAGGACGTGCGCGAGTTCGAGCGCCGGGTACGGCGGTTCCTCAACCTCGGCGAGACCGACGAGGTCGCGCTGGTCGCCGAGCCGAAGATCGACGGGCTGTCGGCGTCGCTGCGCTACGTCGGCGGTCGGCTGCAGGTCGGCGCCACCCGCGGCGACGGCACCGAGGGCGAGAACATCACCCGCAACCTGGAGACCCTGAAGGACATCCCGACCGAGCTCCCGGCCGGCGTGCCGGAGATCCTGGAGGTCCGCGGCGAGGTCTACATGACCAAGGACGACTTCGTCGCCCTGAACGACCGCCAGGCCGAGGCCGGCGGCAAGATCTTCGCCAACCCGCGCAACGCCGCCGCCGGCTCGCTGCGCCAGCTCGACCCGTCGATCACGGCGGCCCGGCCGCTGAGCTTCTTCGCCTATGCCTGGGGCGAGATCAGCGAGGACTTCGCCGACACCCACTGGGCGTTCCTGGAGCGCCTGAAGGACTGGGGCTTCCGGACCAACCCGCTGGCCAGGCTGTGCGGCACGGTCGACGAGGCGCTCGAGGTCTACGCCGACATCGGCCGGCGACGCGCGACCCTGCCGTACGACATCGACGGCGTGGTCTACAAGGTCAACCGACTCGACTGGCAGCAACGCCTCGGCATGGTCAGCCGGGCGCCCCGCTGGGCGATCGCCCACAAGTTCAAGGCCGAGCAGGCCGAGACCGTGCTGAACGCCATCGAGATCCAGGTCGGCCGGACCGGCGCCTTGACCCCGGTCGCCCGGCTCGAGCCGGTCAAGGTCGGCGGCGTGACCGTGTCGAACGCCACCCTGCACAACGAGGACGAGATCCGCCGCAAGGACATCCGGGTCGGCGACACCGTGGTGATCCAGCGCGCCGGCGACGTCATCCCGCAGGTGGTCCGGGTCGTCCTGGAGAAACGGCCGAAGAACTCAGACGGCACGGATTTGCACGCCAAGTTCGAGCCGGAGACGAAATGTCCTCGCTGCGGTTCAGACGCCGTCAAGCCCGAGGGCGAGGCGATCCGGCGCTGCACCGGCGGGCTGATCTGCCCGGCCCAGGCGGTCGAGCGCCTCAAGCACTTCGTCAGCCGCGACGCCTTCGACATCGAGGGCCTCGGCGCCAAGCAGGTCGAGGCGTTCTACGCCGACGGGCTGATCAAGCGGCCCGGCGACATCTTCCGGCTGAAGCAGCACCGGGAAGCGCTGATCGGCGAGAAGGGCACCAAGACGGTCTCGACCGACAACCTCCTGGCGGCCATCGAGAACCGCCGGATCATCGGCCTCGACCGCTTCGTCTACGCCCTCGGGATCCGGCAGGTCGGACAGGCGACCGCGCGGCTGCTGGCGATCAACTACGGCACCCTGGACGCGCTGCGGACCGCGATGGCCGCCGCCCACGACCCGGAGAGCGAGGCCTACGCCGACCTGGTGAACATCGACCAGATCGGCTCCTCGGTCGCGCAGGACCTGACCGACTTCTTCGCCGAGGCGCACAATCGCGAGGTGCTCGACGACCTCGCCGCCGAGCTGACCATCGAGCCGTTCGCAGCACCGGTCGCGACCGATTCGCCGGTCGCCGGCAAGACCGTGGTGTTCACCGGGACCCTGGTCCGGGTCGGTCGCAACGAGGCCAAGGCCAGGGCCGAGAGCCTGGGCGCCAAGGTCGCCGGCTCGGTGTCCAAGAAGACGGACTACGTGGTCGTCGGCGCCGACGCCGGCTCGAAGGCCGCCAAGGCGGAAGCCCTCGGGGTGCGGATGCTGACCGAGGACGAGTGGTTCGCCCTCATCGGGGATTGACCCGACCCGGCCGGGGTTCGTCAATGACTCAAAGGAATCAAAGTGTTGGCAAGGACCCGCTGATTGATCTGCACATGGCGCTCTCGAGCCATGCAAATACGTCATGCGGATTTGCGGTTTTTAGTCTTTTTTCCGCGGCGCATGCTTTCTATGTGGGCTGTATCAGGTAGGATAAAATGCGCGGAACCCGATGATTTCGGGCCGCCCGGTTCGGGAGTGCAGGCCATGGTCACCATGTCCACCAGCGGCTGGCTCGATCGCTATATCGCCGCACGCGAGGCATCTCTCGAGTCCCTCACCGACCTCGACCGGGCCGGACAGGGCGTGGTGGACCGCGACGTCCGCTTCGGCACCCTGACTACCGCCCTTCGATCCTTCTTCTCCGTCCATCGCCCGCGCCGCCGCGCGCTGACCGACATGGACGACCGCGTCTTCGCAGATCTCGGCCTCGCCCGCCGGCAGGTCGTGGCGATGGCCGCCCGCGCCACCGAAGCGCGCTGGACGGCCTACGACCCGTCTCTGCCGCCGGTCGCGAACGCCAACCCGAGGTTCCGGGCCGCCTGAGGCGCCCCGGTTCAGCCGGTTCCCCCCGCCAGACGGACCGGCTTCATTCCCTAGACTCCCTGACTACGGGTGCGCCCCTCTTCGGAGGGGCGCATCTCGTTTGGCCACCAGCCTCCCGCTGAGCGCATAGCATAAATCATTAACCATGCACCGAACGCATTGCTGCACTGCAAAACAGCCGCTGGGCCTCGCCACCGGATGGTCCCAAATATCTGTGCGACAAAGCGGACCCGAGACGACTTCGCCCAAGGTCCGAGACCCTTTTCTCGGAGACACGACAATGACCACCGACACCTTCCTGAACGATCCCGCGCTCAACGGCGCCCCGGTCGACTCCCTGGCCCTGGCGCTCGATGCGCGTCGCAAGCGCGACGCCTACGTGGCCGGGCTGCTGTCCCGCGGCACCAAGAGCCTGACCTCGAGCCTGTTCGGCCGTCTGAACACCTGGCTGCGTCAGCGCCGCGCCATGGCCGAGCTGAGCCAGCTCGACCATCGCATGATGGCCGACATCGGCCTCGACCGGTCGGCGTTCGCGGCCGGCATCATCCGCCGGATCGACGCCAACCGCGCCCAGGTGAGCGCGACCGAGACGCTGGCCCCGGTCACCCACCCGGTGACCCGCCATGCCGCCGAACCGCATCTGGCCCCGGCGGTCACGCCGGCGGCCGCCAACGACACGCGCCGGGCCGCCTGACCTCCTCCCCTCCCCCCCAGTCGGGTATTTCGGCGTGTGAAGCGGCCGGCGACCTTCGGGTCGCCGGCCGACTTGCTTTCGGGGGATGCCGGAGCGCGCAGGGCTACGCCAGCACCAGGGCGCTCCAGCCGTCGCGCCGGTAGCGCCGGACCAGCCGCAGTCCCTGGGCCCGGTGGGCGGCGATCACCTGCGCCTCCTGGTGGTTCATCAGGCCGGACAGGATGGCCCGGCCGCCGCGGGCCAGGCCGCCCCCGAGATCCGGCGCCATGGTGCACAGCGGCTTCGCCAGGATGTTGGCCAGCACCAGGTCGTAAGGCGCCGAACCCTGCACCAGCCGCGACTGCCAGCCGCGCGAAACCCCGGTCCGGATCAGCGTCGCGGTGCCGTTCAGGCGGCAGTTCTCGGCCGCCGTGGTGACCGAGTCCGGATCCAGGTCGACCGCCACGGTGCGCGCGGTCGGCACCAGCTTGGCGACAGCCATCGCCAGGATCCCCGAACCGCAGCCGAGGTCGAGGACACGGTGCGGGCGGCGGCGCTTGATCTCGTCCTGCAGCGCCCGCAGGCACAGCGCGGTGGTCGCGTGGCTGCCGGACCCGAAGGCGCGCGCCGCATCGACGATCAGCTCGATCGACGCGGCCGGGCACGGATCGGTGACGTGGCTGCCGCGCACCCACACCCTTCCCTCGCGGATCGGCGGGAACGACTGCCGGTTCAGCGACAGCCAGTCGACCTCGGGCAGCGGCTCGATGACGGTGTCCGGCGGCGGCGTGCCGACGGTGGCGGCGGCCAACGCCAGCGCCGCGACGATCGCCGGGCGCTCCGGCTCGCTCTCGCTCAGCCCCTCGATCGACCAAGTCCCGCCGGGCGAGTCCTCCATGGCGGTCAGCGCGGTCACGTAGGGCTCGAGCGCGCCGGCCAGGGCCTCGGCGGCGCGGGCCGGCGCGGTCATTGCGATCCGCCAGAGCGGCGTGGTCATGGACGGGATCTCCGGACTCGCGGTCTCACGGCGTCGACACGAAGGTATCGACGACTTTCTTCACCCCGGCATGGTCGAACTCGATCTCCAGCTTGTCGCCGTCGACCGCCTGCACCGTGCCCATGCCGAATTTCTGGTGGAACACCCGGTCGCCGACCGCGTGGCGCGACGGCTTGGAGCGATCCACCGTGTAGCCCTCGCCGTCGATCACCGGCGGCCGGCTGCGGATGGCGCCGCCGCCGCGCCGCATATAGCCCGGCCCACGCCCGGCGACCCCGCCGGCGGAATCCCAGCGGCTGGACCGGGCGGCGCCGAACCCGGTCGCCTCGTCGTCGCGGTCGCCGAAGCTGAGGCCGTCGCGCCGGCCGCCACGGGCCGCGCTGCCGTAGCCGCCCGAGCCATAGCCACCGCCGTAGCCGCTGCCATAGCCACCCCCGCTCCCATAGCCGCCGCCGGAGCCGTACAGCCCGGCCTCGGAGATCACCTCCACATGCTCGCCCGGCAGCTCGGAGACGAAGCGCGACGGGATCGCGCTCTGCCACAGCCCGTGCACCCGGCGGTTGGCGGCGAACACGATCTCGACCGACTTGCGGGCCCGGGTCAGGCCGACATAGGCCAGCCGCCGCTCCTCCTCCAGGCCGGCGGCGCCGTTCTCGTCGAGCGCGCGCTGGTTTGGGAACATGCCCTCCTCCCAGCCCGGCAGGAACACCACGTCGAACTCCAGCCCCTTGGCGGCGTGCAGGGTCATCAGGCTGACCTTGGCCTCGGCCGGGTCGTCGGCGTTCTCCATGACGAGGCTGATGTGCTCCAGGAACCCGCCGAGGGTCTCGTACTCCTCGAGCGCGGTGACCAGCTCCTTGAGGTTCTCCAGCCGGCCCGGCGCCTCCGGCGAGCGGTCCTTCTGCAGCGAGCCGGTGTAGCCCGACTCGTCGAGTACCATGCGCGCCAGGTCGGGCAGAGTCTCGGTCCGCGCCGCCTCGCGCCAGCGCCCGAACGCCTCCATCAGCGCCTTCAGGTGGCGCCGGGCCGCCGCCGGCAACTCGTCGGTCTGGACCAGCTCGTCGACCGCCCGGGTCAGCGACAGGCCCTGGGTGCGGGCATAGCCGTGCACGGCCCGCATGGTGGTGTCGCCGATGCCGCGGCGCGGCACGTTGACGATGCGCTCGAACGCCAGGTCGTCGTCGGGCTGGTGGATCACCCGGAGGTAGGCGACCGCGTCGCGCACCTCCTTGCGCTCGTAGAACCGGGCACCGCCGACGACGCGGTACGGCACGCCGAGGGTGATCAGCCGCTCCTCGAACTCGCGGGTCTGGAAGCCGGCACGCACCAGCACCGCCATCTGGTTCAGCGGCACGCCCTTGCGCTGATGGTCCTCGATGCGGTCGCAGACGACCCGGGCCTCCTCCTCGCCGTCCCAGACGCCGCGCACCACGACCTTGTCGCCGTGGTCGCCCTCGGTCCAGAGCGTCTTGCCGAGCCGGCCCTCGTTGTTGGCGATCACCCCCGAGGCGGCCGCCAGGATCCGCGAGGTGGAGCGGTAGTTCTGCTCCAGCCGGACCACCTTGGCGCCCGGGAAGTCGGTCTCGAACTTCAGGATGTTGCCGATCTCGGCGCCGCGCCAGCCGTAGATCGACTGGTCGTCGTCGCCGACGCAGCAGATGTTCTTGTGGCCCTGGGCCAGCAGCCGCAGCCACAGGTACTGGCAGACGTTGGTGTCCTGGTACTCGTCGACCAGCAGGTAGCGGAACCGCTCCTGGTAGTCCTTGAGGATCTCCGGCCGGGTCTGGAACAGGGTCAGGTTGTGCAGCAGCAGGTCGCCGAAATCGGCGGCGTTCTGCGTCGTCAGCCGCTCCTGGTACTGCCGGTAGACGTCCTGCAACCGGCCGCCGGCCAGGTCGCCGGCCTCGGCGACGGTGATCTTCTCGGGCCCCAGGCCACGGTCCTTCCAGCGCTGGATGACGCCCATCACGACCCGCGCCGGCCAGCGCTTGTCGTCGATGTTCTCGGCCTGCAGCACCTGCTTGAGCAGCCGCACCTGGTCGTCGGCGTCGAGGATCGTGAAGTTGGAGCGCAGGCCCACCACCTCGGCATGCCGGCGCAGGATGCGGGCGGCCAGCGCGTGGAAGGTGCCGAGCCAGACCTGCTCGGCCGCCGGGCCGACGATCCGGGCGACCCGCTCCTTCATCTCGCGCGCCGCCTTGTTGGTGAAGGTGACGGCCAGCACGTTCCACGGCCGGGCCTTGCCGAGCGCCAGCAGGTGGGCGAGCCGCGTCGTCAGCACCCGGGTCTTGCCGGTGCCGGCACCCGCCAGCACCAGCACCGGCCCGTCGAGCGCCTCGACCGCCTCGCGCTGGGCCGGGTTCAGGCCCGACAGGTAGCTGTCCGGGCGCGGAGCGTGGATCGGCGGCGTCGCCGGCAGGGCGGCGGGGTCGCCGTGGGCCCGGTCGCCGGGCGCGGGATCGGAACGGGACGAGAACAGATCGGACATAGCCCCGGATATAACATGCAGGCGCCGGGGGCCGAGGGGGAAAGTGGGGGTGTGGGGCGTGGAGACGCAGGCGGCCCGGGAAGGTCGCCTGATGCCGGACGACGCCGGTTAGTGGGGCCGGCGTTCGGACTCGAGTGACCGAGGGCCGCTACGGGTGGATAGTGTTGAAAAAGGCCGATGGCCGTTTCTGCGTGCAGCATCCGTTCGCAGTCGCGCCGTCCGGGCGCACCAATGATTTATCGTCCGCGCCCACTTTGAAACATGCTTGCCAACAGAG
>Ga0070728_10004801_pt1 | contig 13724 bp, 11 predicted proteins | sample tdDd471_FD_66723 | JGI IMG/M metagenome (GOLD analysis project Ga0070728, IMG submission 66723) | Marine sediment microbial communities from the Atlantic coast under amendment with organic carbon and nitrate - tdDd47.1 | ecosystem: Environmental > Aquatic > Marine > Coastal > Sediment | place...
CACCTTCGTATCGACGTTGAAGTTGACGACGGCCACGTCACCAAGGCCTGGTCTTCGGGCCAGATGTGGCGGGGCATTGAGCAGATCCTTATCGGCCGCGATCCGCGCGAAGCCTGGATGTATACCCAGCGTTTCTGCGGTGTCTGCACTACGGTTCACGCCATTACTTCGGTGCGCGCCGTGGAAAACGCCCTGCAAATGGAAGTGCCGGTCAATGCGCAGTTGGTGCGTAACATCATCCAGACCGCCCATGCCGTGCAGGACCATATCGTCCACTTCTATCACCTCTCGGCCGTTGACTGGGTCGATGTAGTCTCCGCGCTCGATGCCGATCCGGCGGCGACCGCTAAGTTGGCTGAAAGCATTTCCGATTGGGAGTTGAACGGCGTCCATGAGATGACGGCGGTGAAGGAGCGTCTGAAAACCTTCGTTCAGTCGGGTCAGTTGGGTCCGTTCGCCAGCGGCTTCTGGGGCCACCCGGCCATGAAGCTGAGCCCGGAAGTCAACCTTCTGGCCGTGGCTCACTATCTTCAGGCGCTGGATATCCAGAACCACGCCAACAAGATCGTCGCCATTCTCGGCGGCAAGAGCCCGCATATTCAGAACGTCGCCGTGGGCGGTATCAGTAACTCCATCAGCCACGACGCTCCGTCGGTGCTGAACATTGAGCGCCTGATGCTGATTAAGAACTTCATCGACAAGCTCGATAAGTTCGTTAAGTCCACCTACCTGACCGACGTCTCGGCGGTAGGCGCATTCTATCTGGATTGGACCAAGTATGGTGGCGGGGTGACCAATTACCTCTCCGTGCCCGACTGTCCGCAGGACACCAAAGGGACCCAGTTCGACCTTATCGGCGGCTTCGTCGAGAACCTCGATCTGGCCGGTGTTACGCCGATTAAGGACTTCAACGATCCTTACTTCCGCGATGGCGTCGAGGAAAGCTCCAAGCACGCTTGGTATGAGGGCGACAAGCCCCTGCATCCCTGGAAGGGCGAAACCAACCCGCAGTACACGGACTTCGAAGACGAAGGCAAGTACTCTTGGGTCAAAGCGCCGACCTTCTACGGCAAACGCGCCGAAGTGGGGCCGCTGGCCAACGTCATCGTTTCGGTGGCCCAGGGTGAGCCGCGTTACCAGAAGTACCTCAACCAGTCGATCGATCTGATCAAAGCCGTTTCCGGTGCGTCGGAAATTCCTCTGACCGCCCTGCATTCCACCATCGGCCGTCATGCGGCCCGTGCGGTGCGGTGTGCGGTGATGATGGATACGCTCTACGATCAGTGGAACAAGCTGGTGGAGAACGTCGCTTCGGGCGATACCGACACCTTCAATGCGCCGGTCTTCCCGAAAGGCGAAGTTCAGGGCTTCGGTTTCCACGAAGCGCCGCGTGGGGTTCTGTCCCACTGGGTCGTGGTCGAAGACGCGAAGATCAAAAACTACCAAGCGGTCGTGCCGTCCACCTGGAACGCCGGGCCGCGTGACTCCGACGATCAGATCGGGCCTTATGAGTCCTCGCTGATGAACAACCCGGTCGCCGATCCCGAGAACCCGCTCGAGGTTCTCAGGACCGTTCACTCCTTCGACCCCTGCATCGCCTGTGCGATCCATATGGTCGATACGGAGCAGAAAGAGATCGTCAAGGTGAAGGCCCTCTAATGGAGGCCTTCGATACCGATATCCTGGTGATCGGCATGGGCAATGTGCTCATGCAGGACGAGGGAATAGGCGTACGGGCGGCCGAAGAACTCGAAAGCCGGTACGTCATTCCCGATACGGTCACCCTCATGGATGGCGGGACGACGGGAACGGAGCTTTTGAACCCCATGCGGGGGATCAAGCACCTGATCGTCGCCGATGCGGTCAACACCGGGGCGCCTCCGGGCTCCCTGGTGCGTATCGCCAATGAAGAAGTGCCCGCCTTTTTCCAGACGAAACTCTCGAACCATCAGTTGGGCTTGTCCGACCTTTTGGCGCTGCTGTCTCTGACCAACGATTCGCCGGAAAACGTCACCATCATCGGTATGGTGCCGCACCATCTGGAGAATAAGTTGGGCTTGAGCGAAGAAGCCAGTAGCGGCTTGCCGGGGATGGTTGAGATGCTGGTTGAGGAACTGGAAAGCATCGGCGTGACGCTTGAAAAACGCGCCGAGCCGCTGCCCTGTTACTGGGCCGAGCAGGCCGCACTTGAGGCGACAAAAGAATGTGCGTAGGCGTTCCCGTCAAAATCCTCGAGGAAGGGGACTTCGTGCAAAAGGCCGAGGGCAAGAACGGCATCGAAGACGTCAACATGATGCTGATCGGTTCTCAGCCGGTCGGGACCTGGGTGCTAAACTACCTGGGTTCGGCCCGCGAAGTGCTTTCCCAAGAAGAAGCCGAGAAAATCAATAGCGCGCTCGACGGTCTTTCCGCCCTGATGAACGGCGAAGAAGAGATCGATGTAGATCATTATTTCCCAGATATCGGGCAGGTCGCAGCTGGAGTAAAATCATGAAAAGCCCTGAAAGTCTTGCCGCCGAAGTCAAAGCCGTTTTTTCCAATATCCATGAAAACAGCATGGCCGGTCTGCCTATTGTCAATCGTCTGGTCGATGTGGATACCGTCTGCTTTCAGGAATTCGACGGACGCACCATCGGCGTCATCGTTACGCCCTGGCTCATGACCTTGGCGCTGTTTCCCGGCGATGCAGATGACTGGAGCAAAATTGAGGTGGGTGCGAAGGCGCGCTTTACCTTTCCGTCCCGCGACTACGAGTTCCTCGCCAACGAAATCGAAGGGATTGGAAAATACTACGGCTATGCCATGTATTCGCCGATGCATGAGTTTGAACATCACGACCATGCCGTGGCCGGCGCCACCGCCTTTATGGAACTTTTGATGATCGAGAACGAAAACGCCGAAGAGGTGTTGGACGAATATCGTCTCGCCCAGTTCCTTCAGGGTGAGGACATGGAAACCATCAAGCAAAAGGAATGCGCCTCTAAGAACCCGGTTGTCGATGGCGAAGTGACCTTGAGCGAAAAGGCCAAAGAGCCCATCGGGCGGCGCGAACTGCTGCGCGGTGAATTTTTGAAAACCCGCCCTGCCGGGATTGCGTAACTTTTTAAACAGCGCCGCTCCAATTTGATGGAAGTCCGTGTTCAATGGAATACAACCGAAGTAAGCTGGCTGCTGGCGTGGCAAGAAGCAGGAGTGGCATGGCGGTCGAGGGAAAGCTGGAGATTTCGTTGTTTGCGGAAGATGGAAGGGTTTCACAGGTTGAAATCGCTTCTTCCCGGCCTTTGCGTTTGACCAAGCTGTTTGCCGGAAAAACGCCAGACGAAGCACTGGCCTTGATCGGTTCGCTCTACAGCGTTTGTGGGATTGCGCAGAAAGCAGCAGCCTTGAGCGCCATTGAGGCCGCTATGGGCCATGAAAAACGAGAGCAAGTGCTGAGGGCGCGTGGCCTCGCCGTCTGGGCGGAAACGGCGCGAGAGCATATTTTGCGCATCGCCATGGATTGGGGCGACGGGAAGCCTTCCAAGGACCTGCCGCCAATCATCGCCCTGCCGGGGCGTGTCGTGAATGCGCTGGGTGACGCCTTTACGCTTGGCGGGCAATGCGAGATCAATAGGGTGCAAATTGGAGGTCAGATCGATCTTCTTGAAGCCTATATAGAGAAAGAAATTTTGGGCTCTTGCTGGTCGAATGGGGCCGAAGAATGGATTGCCGCAAGGGAAACGCCGATGGCCGCGAGGGTCTATCATATCAAGGCTCGGGGGTGGGCCGACCTGGGGGAGCAGGCCAAGGTCGGCCTCCTGCCGTCGATGGAGGCCGGGTCGTTAGCTGAAAGGTTCGCCGATCCAGACTATGTGGCGAAACCGGACTGGCAGGGCGGCGTTTGCGAAACGACGGCGCTGATCCGAACTGGCGTTCAAGGCCGGGGATTGCTGGCGCGCATGGTCGCGTTGGTTGCCGAACTGGCGGCCATTCCGCAGCGGTTGCGAGATTTTCTCAATGGGCCGGGCGAGAGTCCGACGTCGGAATTTGTAAAAAACTGGGGGATCAGTCAACTGGAAGCGGCGCGGGGACGTCTGGTTCATGGAGTCCAGTTGACCGATGGAAAAGTCGGAGCCTACAGAATTCTGGCGCCGACCGAATGGAACTTTCATCCCGAGGGGATAGCGGCTCGGATTTTGACAGGGTTGGAATTTGAAGATGAAGCGAGCCTTATCGAACGGGCCCGTCAGTTGATTTGCGCCATCGATCCCTGCGTGGCGTTTGAGATAAAAGTAGGGTGACGGTCCCGATGCATGAATTGTCTCTTTGCGAAGGAATTATCAAGGTGATTGAGGACCAGGCTGTCGCTCAGAACTTCACCAAGGTCGAGACGGTTTGGCTTGAGATTGGGGAATTCGCCGGGGTCGAACTCAACGCTTTGCGCTTTGGCTTCGATGTGGTGATCAAGGGAACCGTTGCGGAACAGGCGAAGCTGGAAATTATTACGACCGAGGGAACTGCATGGTGCATGCCCTGCGGAGAAACCGTTAAAGTGAGTACCCGTTACGACGCTTGCCCCCAATGCGGCAGTCATCAGCTACAGATTACCGGCGGGGATGAGCTTCGGATCAAGGAGTTGGAGGTGAACGACTGATGTGTACCGTTTGCGGATGTGGTACGGCTTCTGTAGAAGGCCAAGGCCATAAACACTCTCATGCTCATGACCATACGCACGATCATGAGCATCACCACCATGAACACGCGCACGATCATGATCACTCCCATATCGAGATGGATGAAAAAGGCGATATCCATTTTGGTAAAGGGCTGGGCGCGACCCATGTGCCGGGGATGGATCAGAAAAGGATCGTTGAGATCGAGCAGAACATTCTCGGCGAAAACGATCGCTACGCCATGGCCAACCGATCCTACTTCGCCGAGCGCGGCATGTTTGTCCTCAACCTCGTTTCCAGTCCCGGCTCGGGCAAGACGACGCTGCTGACCCGCTCCATCACCGACTGCAAGGATCGCTTCGCCATGTCGGTGATCGAGGGCGATCAGCAGACCTCCAACGACGCCGAGCGCATCCGTGAGACGGGCGTCAAGGCGACCCAGGTCAATACAGGCAAGGGCTGCCATCTCGACGCTCATATGGTCGGTCATGCGCTCGAACTTCTTGAGCCGGAAGAGGGGAGCGTGCTGTTCATTGAAAACGTCGGCAATCTGGTTTGCCCTGCGGCGTTCGATCTCGGCGAGGCGCACAAGGTCGCCATTCTTTCGGTGACCGAGGGCGAGGATAAGCCGATCAAATATCCCGATATGTTCCATGCCGCCGAGATCATGATTCTCAACAAAATCGACCTTCTGCCTTATCTCAATTTCGATGTAGAGAAATGCATCGATTATGCCCGGCAGGTGAACCCGAATATTCGGGTCATGCAACTTTCGGCGACCAGCGGCGAAGGCCTGGAGGAATGGTTCGGCTGGATTTCCGGAGGCCTGGAAGCGGCAAAGGTGAAAAAACCAGCCTGATGAAATACGTTGAGGAATTCAGGGACGGCAAGGCCGCCAGAGGCCTGGCTTCGGAAATGCACAAGGCCGTTGAGGCGGACCGCACCTATAGTTTCATGGAATTTTGCGGCGGGCATACCCACGCCATCTTCCGCTATGGGGTTCAGGATCTGTTGCCCGAACAGGTCAATATGATTCATGGGCCCGGTTGTCCGGTCTGTGTTTTGCCCGTTGGGCGGATCGACAATGCGATCTCTCTGGTCCGCGACCACAACGCCATCCTCTGCACCTACGGCGACACGCTTCGAGTGCCCGGTTCCAAGCGCACCAGCCTGATGAAGGTGAAGGCCGAAGGCGGCGATGTGCGCATGGTCTATTCGGCCATGGACAGCCTGAAAGTGGCTGCTGAGAACCCAGATCGGGAAGTGGTGTTCTTCGGGATCGGGTTTGAGACGACAACGCCTCCAACGGCCATGTTGCTCAAGCAAGCCAAGGCGTTGAACGTTAAAAACGTCAGCGTGTTTTCCAACCATGTTCTCACCCCCTCGGCGATCACCAATATTTTGGAAAGCGAAGAGGTGCGTGAGCTTGGCACTGTGCCCATCGATGGCTTCTTGGGTCCGGCGCATGTTTCCGCTGTCATCGGCTCCCAACCCTACGAGTTTTTCGCCGAGGAATACGCCAAACCGGTGGTGATTTCCGGGTTCGAACCGCTGGACGTCATGCAGTCGATCCTGATGTTGATCCGTCAGTGCAATGAGCGGGACAATTCGGTGGAGAACGAATACGCCCGCGCCGTGACCCGAATGGGCAACACCAAGGCCCAACAATTGGTCGCCGATATTTTTGAGTTACGTCGGACGTTTGAATGGCGGGGGCTCGGCATGGTCCCTTATTCGGCTCTGCAAATCAAAAGCGATTACCACCCTTGGGACGCCGAAAGAAAATTCGGCATCGAGCCAGCCTCGGTGCCCGACAACAAGGCCTGCGAATGTGGGGCCATTTTGCGCGGTATGAAAAAACCGACGGATTGCAAAATCTTCGGCACCGTCTGTACGCCAGAAAATCCGATGGGGTCCTGCATGGTCTCCCATGAGGGGGCCTGTGCCGCCTACTACGCCTTCGGGCGTTTCCGTGAAGAGCAGAAAGCGAACGCATAGATGAAAAGACCCATTCCCAGGCCGCTCGATATCAAGCGGGGCCGCGTCGACCTGACCCACGGCAGCGGTGGGCGCAATATGGCCCAGTTGATCGATGAAATGTTCCGCAAGGCCTTCTCAAATCCTCTGCTCGACGCGGCCAACGATCAGGCGGTCTTCGATGCGCCCAAGGGCCGCATGGTGATGACCACCGATACCTTCGTAATTTCGCCGATCTTCTTTCCGGGCGGTAACATCGGTTCCTTAGCCGTTCACGGCACGGTCAACGATATCGCCATGGGCGGGGCCAAGCCGCTCTATCTCACTGCCGGGTTCGTCATCGAAGAAGGCTACCCGCTGGCCGATTTGAAGGCGATTGTCGATAGCATGGCCGCTGCTGCCGAAGAGGCGGGTGTGCAGATCGTTACCGGGGATACCAAGGTGGTCGAGCAGGGCAAGGGCGATGGGGTTTTCATCAACACCGCAGGCATTGGCGTGGTCCCCGATGGTGTGGCCCCGTCGGGCGAAAAAGCCCGGCCCGGCGATAAGATCTTGGTCAACGGCACGCTCGGCGATCATGGCGTGGCGGTGATGTCGAAGCGGGAGAGCTTGGGTTTCGAGACGGAAATTCTGTCCGACAGCGCGGCGCTGAATGGCATAGTGGCGGACATGATCGCCGCTGCGCCGGGCATTCGGGTTCTGCGCGATCCCACTCGCGGCGGGCTGGCGACGGTGTTGAACGAGATTGCCTTACAGTCCGATGTGGGGGTGACTGTTCGCGAAGACGATCTGCCCATCCGGCCCGAAGTCAAAGGCGCTTGCGAGCTCTTGGGCCTCGATCCGCTTTATGTCGCTAATGAAGGAAAACTGGTCGCCGTGGTTGCGCCGGAAGACGCCGCCTCTGTGTTGGCTGCTATGAAAGCTCACCCGTTGGGTAAGGATGCGGCGATCATTGGTGAGATCAACGAAGACGACCACAACTTCGTTCAAATGGTCACCGGGTTCGGCGGCAGCCGGATCATCGACTGGCTGGCCGGTGAGCAACTGCCGAGAATTTGTTGATGCGCATTCTTTTCATCACGCATTCGTTCAACAGCCTGACCCAGCGGCTCTATATGGAGTTGACCCAACGGGGGCATGAGGTTTCGGTCGAGTTCGACATTAATGACGACGTGACCCGCGAAGCGGTAGCGCTTTATAAGCCCGACCTGATCGTCGCGCCGTTCTTGAAGCGCGCTGTACCCGAGGATATCTGGAAAAATCATGTCTGCCTGATCGTCCATCCCGGTCCGCAAGGTGATCGAGGCCCCTCGTCGCTCGATTGGGCGGTGCGGGAGGGAGCGTCTGAATGGGGCGTTACCGTGCTCCAGGCGGCCGCCGAAATGGATGCGGGCGATATCTGGGCGACACATAATTTCCCTATGCGTGGCGGGGCGAAAGGATCGCTTTATCGCAATGAGGTGACGCTTGCCGCGGTTAAGGGGGTGCTGGAGGCGGTTGAGAATTTCGGCAAGCGAGGTTTCCAGCCCACACCATTAGACGATATGTCCGGCTGGCGTGATCTGCTGCGGCAGCCTGATCGCGCTATCGACTGGGCCGTGGACGACATGGCGACGGTGCTACGCAAGATCAGATCCGCCGATGGATTTCCCGGTGTCCGCGACAATCTGCTGGGCCTTGACTGCTTTCTGTTCGACGCTCACCCGGAAGAAACTCTCAAGGGCGAGCCGGGCGAAATTATCGCCCAATGGAATGGGGCGATTTGCCGCGCCACTGTCGATGGGGCGGTCTGGATTACCCATTTGAAAGAGAAAATTGACGGAGAGCGGACCTTCAAGCTGCCTGCAGCCATGCTGCTTAAAAAGCGGCTTGATGGCGTGGCTGAACGCAACGGCTCCTGGCGCGATATTTGGTATGAGCGCGATGGGGATATCGGCTACCTGCATTTTCCCTTCTACAACGGCGCTATGAGCACAGATCAATGTCGCCGCCTCGCCCAGGCGGTGCGACAGACCCGGAGCGATGAAGCGCGGGTTCTGGTGCTCATGGGCGGGCATGACTTTTGGTCCAACGGCATCCACCTCAACACCATCGAGGCCGCTGAAAGCCCGGCTGACGAGTCCTGGGCCAACATTAACGCCATGGACGACCTGTGCCGCGAAATTTTGACCTTGGAGGATAAGCTCACCGTCGCCGCCATGCAGGGCAATGCCGGGGCGGGAGGGGTGTTTTTGGCCCTTTGCGCCGATGTGGTCGTCGCCCGCCAGGGTATCGTGATGAACCCGCACTATAAGAACATGGGTAACCTTTTCGGCTCGGAATACTGGACCTACGTTCTACCGCGCCGAGGTGGCGATGCGGCGGCCTCTGTAATGACCAACCGCTTGCCGGTGGGGACTGATGAAGCGATGGAAAAAGGCTTGGTCGATGCGGTGCTGCCGGGCTTGCCGGAAGAGTTTGTCCAAGGTGTGCGCCAGTACGTTAAGTTCTTGGCTGGATCGTCAAGTCTTGAGGACGAAATTGCGGACAAGAGGGAAAGGCGCGCCAAAGATGAGGCGGAAAAGCCCCTGGCGCTCTATCGATCAGAGGAATTGGAGAAGATGAAGCTCAATTTCTATGGCTTCGATCCTTCCTATCATGTGGCCCGCTACAACTTCGTTTTCCGCATTCCCCATTCGCGCACCCCATTGCATCTGGCGAAGCATCGTCGTCTCCTGTAAGAAGGACCGGTAGGGGACAAAAGGGAAGCGACGGCGCCCATGTGGGGAAAACTCTTTGAAGGCTTGGACCGGCGGCAGGTGGCCCTGCTTTGTGTGCTGCCGGTAATCTACGTAGCGCTCATTGTCTGGCTGCGTCAGACGGCAGGCTCTTTTTCCAATTGGTACAGCATCGACCCCAATATCCGCTATCTGCTTGATGCGTTGAACCTGCTGGCGCTTGATGCCGTGGGGAATGTCGACCATCCAGGTGCGACTGTGCAGTGGATTGGGGCCTTGGTGATCAAGTTGCTCAATCCTTTTACGGAAACAGATTTGATCATCGATCAGGCGCTGGTGAATTCCGATAAATTCTTGATGTCCGTTCTCATCGCCCTGACGTTGGTGACGGCTGTTGCCATGGTTTTTGCCGGTGCGGCGGCCTGGGCGGTTTCTGGGAGTCCGGTTCCGGCGGTTCTCATTCAAATATCGCCTTTTCTGTCGCGCATCCTGGTTAAAAACGCTCTCGACGTAAAGCCGGTTCCTTTGCTGATCGCCATGGTGTTGTTGACGGCTGCCGTTGTGTTCTTGGCGCTTCGGCCCCAGTCTCTTGAGCGTCATCGAACGGCCTATGCCTGGGGTTTTGGTTTGATTGGCGGGTTTTCGGTGGCGACCAAAATTACCGCTGCGCCCATCCTTGTTTTGCCGGTTTTCCTTTTATGGGGGCTGCGGCCGCTGTTTCAGTACGGCTTGGCCTGTGCCGCCGGGTTCGCGCTCTTTGCCCTGCCGACCTTGTTCCAGTTCGAACAGTTCGCCGGTTGGATTTTCAAGGTTGCGATGGGCAGCGGCGCTTATGGTGGCGGCGCGGTCACGGTGATCGACTTCGCCGCTTACCCCAAGAGCCTTTACAAGCTTCTAAGCCGTCCCATTACCTTTGTCCCCATACTCGCTGCAATGACGGCCATCGTCGTTGCGCATCGTCGCCGAGACAAAATTGCGGATTACCCGGCTTTGGAAATTAAGGCTCTGGGTGGCGTTACTTTGGCGCAATTCGCCCAAATCGCTCTGGTCGCCAAGCATCCGAGCGCCCATTACATCGTTTCGGCTTTGGCGCTGAGCGGTCTTTCTCTGGGGCTAACCTATCTTGTCTTTAGGCGGTTGGAATTGTGGAGCGAGAAAGCGCGGGTTTGGTCGTTCCGGGTTTTCGTTTTCCTGATTGTCGCCCTGATGGTTTCCAGAGCGCCCAGCGCCATGAAGGTGCACCGGGAGTTGGCGACCAAGAACGAACAGGCTCTGGCGCTCAACGACAGCCGTTTTAGTCAGTGCCTCAAAGTCTTTGGGCTCTTTGCCTCCAATCAATCCTTTGCGATGATTTATGGGAATCTTTTGGTGCAAGAAAGCTTTTCGGATCGGCTGACGAAGCTTCTGCCGAAAAATGAAGTGGCGTATCTCGGCTACCGCGGTGAGGCCCGTCAGGCTTCGGGGGTTGTCGATCCGGCGGTGTTAGCCAAGAACTATTCTTGCTTCTATGGCCGTGTTTCCCATGAACATGGCGGGGCTGACGGCGTCGCCGCTACGCTAAGGCAAAGCATGCCTGGAATTGAATTGAGCGATTCCTGTTCTAACCGCTATGAGAAAGTCTTTACCGCAGGGGTGGACTGCCAGGGGCGGCTGCTCGACTAAGCGTCAGTTTTCCCACGATACGATAACCGAGCAGGACGGCCAGGATTGCCGCGTAGATCAACGGTTCCCGGATGTCGGCCTTGACCATCATGAAATAGTGCAGACAGGCGGCGATCCCTGCCGGGTAGACGAGGGTGTGCAGTGCTTTCCATCGTTTGCCGCCCAGGCGTTTGATCATGCCGTTGGTCGATGTGATGGCGAGCGGCAGGAGCATCAGGATGCAGGCCATGCCGACGGTGATGTAAGTACGCTTGACGATATCGGCCCAAATGGTTCGCCAGTCGAAGAACTGATCGAGAACCACATAGCTCGCCACATGAAGGGCGGCGTAAAAGAAAGCGTAGAGTCCGATCATCCGTCGAAAACGAGCCAGCTGGTTCCACCCTGTTAATTTACGCAGTGGGGTAATGGCCAGGACCAGCAACAGGAAACGAAGCGCCCAGTCGCCGAGAAACCGGTTAAGGGCTTCGACCGGATTAGCCCCTGCCTGCCCGGTAAAAACGAGCGTGGCGATCCAGATGACAGGGGCGAGAGAAAGTAAAAAAACGAGGGGTTTCGCGACCCTTTGCATTGAACTTTGGTTGTTCATTAGAAAAGAAACCTAAAATAAAAAAAGCACCCAAAGCAAAAAACCGAGACCAACAATGACGAGGAAAGTCCAAAGGTGGTTCTTTGCTTCCAGTGTTTTAATAACCTCTTGCTCCGTCATTTTCGATTTTCCCACCTGATTCCTCACGATACTTCGCTTTGAAAAAATGGGGGCGGGGCAGCCCGCCTGCTTCAGTATTTATAATTTAGGGAGATTTGACGCTGGGGGGAAATCGCGTCTGATCACAATTTCGATAGTGTTCGTGAGATGTTTGATATTTAATATTAAAAACAATCGGTTAATCAGGGTGTCGCGTCTTTGGGCTGACACTTGATTTATCGTTTTCAGGAGGTACTGCTGGAATAGGTGAAAATATCAATGCCTCGAGCCTATCTATGTCAGCCTCCTCTCTTTTTCGTTTTGCGGGTTTGAAACCCTGGCTGACTGGCTCTAAACTCCCGCTACCGAATAAAAACTCTTTTGAGGTCCAAACATCCGGCTGGAGATCATAACCTGGTGAAAAAACTAGCCTACGCCGTCGTCGCTCTTATCGTCCTGCTGGTCGCTACTTTGTTGGCGGCGCCAAGCTTTATCGACTGGAATCAGTATAAGAGCGAAATAACCGCACAGGCCTTTGAGGCGACGGGGCGGGAGTTGATTGTCGATGGCGATATCAGCCTTAGCTTGCTTCCGGCGCCATCTTTGGAGGTTTCCAAACTTCGGTTGGCCAACCGTGAAGGCGGGACGGCGCCGGAAATGGTTACCCTGCGCTCCGCTGTGGTTCATGTGGCGCTTGGGCCTCTGATTGGCGGAAAAATTCAGGTGGAATCGGTTCGCCTCAATGATCCGGTGATCCATCTGGAAGTCTTGCCTGACGGACGCAAAAACTGGGAGTTCGATGCGCCTGAGGAGGTTGCCGAAGATGCGGCGGCAGGCGCAGCGAAGCAATCCGACCAAAGCGGTTCGAGCGACGGGAGCGATGCGGCTGACCTGCCGGTTCAGGTCGACGCCTTCCGGGTTGTCAACGGCACTATCGTTTATCGGGATGCGATGAGCGGAACCGAGGAGCGTATCGAGGGGCTCAACGCGAAAATTGTCGCAGGATCTCTGATTGGGCCGTTTGACGCTGCTGGAACGCTGGTGCGTAAAGGGTTGCCGTTGGATTTCGAGGTTTCCATCGGCAAGATTATTCATGGCAGGACCGTCGGCTTTGCGGCTAGCGCTGGCATGGGCGAAAAGGGACGGAGCAAGTTTTCAGGAACCCTGGTTGATGAAGACGGCGGTATAAGGGTGACCGGCGAATTGAAGGCTGAAGGGGGAAATTTTGCGGACCTGCTGGGTGCATTGTCGGGGGGCGGTGAATTTCCCGGCTTGTTGGGTCAGTCTTTCAGCGCGTCGGGCGATATGACGCTGACGGCCAAAGGCCTTGAGGTTCCCGATTTGACGGTCGGACTGGGCGAAACCAAGGCGCGAGTTGCGGCCAATGTGACCTTTGGCGAAGCGATTGGCGCGGGAGTGGCCGTGGCGGTTAAACGGATTGATCTGGACGATTGGCTCGCCCGCGCCCCCATCGTTGCAAAGGGGCTCGAGCAAGGGGAGCGGGTGGCTGTCATCGACCAGTCGGGAGACGGTCCGCGGGCCTCGATTTCACTGGCTCCGAAACCTGAGGCCAATAAGTCCGAGGTAGCTGACAAAGAAACTTCAACGATCCCTAAGAATATCAGCGCGGCGCTCGATTTGTCGGTTGAGGCGCTGGCCTATAAGGGCGGGGCGATTAAGAACGCCAAGGTCAATCTGGAACTCAATGGTGGCGAGATTACGCTAAACCAGGCCTTGGCTCAGTTGCCCGGCGGTTCAGATGTGGCGGCCTTCGGTTTTGTCGGTTTCAAGGACAATAAGCCGCGTTTTGAGGGGACGCTGGAAGCTTCGATCAACGATCTGCGGGGGGTTCTGCGCTGGCTTAAGATTGCGCCGCCCCCGGTTTCGCAAGACCGGCTGAGGATGCTGACCCTAAAAAGCGATGTCGTGGCAACGGCCGAGCAGGTCGATCTCGCCAAAATCGAGCTGGGACTCGATAGTTCCACGATCACCGGCGGCGCGACGATTGCGCTTCGCAAGCGCCCCTCC